>Ga0066903_100003368_pt1 | contig 13031 bp, 13 predicted proteins | sample PanSoiMetaGPlot1_FD_67491 | JGI IMG/M metagenome (GOLD analysis project Ga0066903, IMG submission 67491) | Tropical forest soil microbial communities from Panama analyzed to predict greenhouse gas emissions - Panama Soil - Plot 1 (version 2) | ecosystem: Environmental > Terrestrial > Soil >... | reverse complement strand
ACCGCGAAAAGAAGAACGAGCGCTGCATACACCTGAACGGCGGCGTACAACCTCAAGTCGCCCATACTTTGCAGTTCACTGCGATACCACTGGAAGACACTTCCTGCCCCAACGATGAGGAGAAGAGGTAGCAACCACAGGCTCGCCGGCACACTGATCCGTTCTGCGATGATGACGGCAACCATCGACATGAACACGAGAGTCATGGGTAGTCGATCCCAGACCAGGCGAGCATTGTCGGGAGCGAGGTGATAGTAGGCAGATCCGCAAGCTGTCAAGATCAAACCAGCGAAGGCAACCAAATATGGAATGCGTTCCCGTCTATCAATGAATGTCACTTGCACCTGTTCGGCGTCGAGTCTGTAGAGGAAGATCAGTCCCCAGATTCCAAAAAGAGCAAACGGGAGATTCGAAACCACATCACCAAAGTTCGGGATGCCTAGCCACGATCGTTGGTCCGCGAAATTGTGATATGAGGCGGGCTGTGGTATGCGAGGCAGAAACAGTCCGCAAACCAAAAGCGCGAGTGCGATACCAATCAGCCATCCGCCCTGTTTTCTGCGGGTCATGTATTTGCGTCCGACTGTTTATTCTCCTTGAACATTCAAAAGCTGCGGATAGAATTTACAATCATTCTCCCATGACGGTTACGGTTCGTTCGTTTGCCAAGATCAATCTCGGCCTGCGAATAGGTGCGCCTCGTGCGGATGGCTATCACGAGCTGCGGACCGTATACCAGACAATCGGTTTACACGATGTCATACGCGTGCGTCCCACGACGGGATCGCGAATTGAAGTTCGCTGTGCCGATCCTCGCGTACCGAGCGACGAATCGAACACATGCTATCGCTTGGTGGCGCGCGCGCTTGCGGTGCTGAAGGCGCGGCGCGGGTTCGTAATCGAGATCGAAAAACGGTTACCAGTCAAAGGCGGCCTTGGCGGGGCATCGAGTAACGCTGTAGCGGCCATGCTTGCGGTCGAACAAGCACTTGGGAAACGAATCCCCGCAAATGACAGATTGCGGATTGCGGCGGAGGTGGGATCGGATTTGCCTCTATTCCTGCTTGGAGGAACGGTGATCGGAACCGGACGCGGGGAAGAGGTTTATCCTGCACTGGACCTGCCTTCTGTGACTTGCGTGGTGGCGATGCCGGAGATTGGAGTGTCAACGCCGCGGGCATTCGCAGATTGGGACGCGATGCACAGGGAAGACGGGTCCGGGGATGAACAAGGGACAGCACAATTGACGCGCCCCATGGCCTCCGATAGAATGTTGAAGTTCAGCCACACAATTTCGGCGTGGTTGGGTGGTTTACCCCAGATGTTATCCGGTGTCCCTGGCAAGCGAAGCAGGGGCCGGGCCGAGACACCGCTTCTCGACCTCGTCCGTACCGGGATCGAAAACGACTTTGAGCAAGTCGTCTTTCCTCAGTATCCCGCACTAAGACAGGTGAAGCGTGTGCTCACACATGCGGGCGCGAGCTATGCCTCGCTGTCAGGTTCCGGTTCTGCTCTTTACGGGCTGTTTGCGTTACCCAGGCGAGCGCAGAAGGCCGTGGCGGCGTTGCATGAGAACGATATTCCAACGGTCGTTACGCGTACCCTGACACGGAAGCAGTACTGGGCGAAAATGCTGGTTTCTAGTTTCTAAGCCTAGTTTTGGAAAGACACTAGAAACTCGGAACGGTCTTACTGGGCCGTCGACTAATGGTAGGTCAAGTGCCTTTGGAGCACTTTGTCTAGGTTCGAATCCTAGCGGCCCAGCCAGAAATTCGCCGGAGCTTTTGGTCACCGGCTTTCAGCGAAGACGAGTTTGATTGTAACGTCGAGCGATTTGCAAACGGGGATGGACTTTTTAGTTTCCCGTTGTCCGCTTTCAGTTCTCGGAGCTGATAGCTGATGGCTGGGAGCTGAGGGTTGAAAATGGCGACACTTGCGACAGCGACGGAAAAGAAGGTTGCGATGAGTCCCGACGACAAGCCGGAGCGCAAGATTCAGCGCGCCCGGGTGGACGATAGGTTCAAGATCTTCTGTGGCACGGCGAACGAATCGCTGTGCGACGAGGTCTGCGCCTTTCTTGGTATGAATCGCGGCCAGGCGCTGGTCACGCGGTTCAAGGATGGCGAGGCCTACGTCCAGATCCAGGAGAACGTGCGCGGTGCGGATGTGTTCGTGATCCAGCCAACCTGTCATCCGGTGGATCAGCACTTGATGGAGCTGTTGTTGATGATCGACGCGCTGAAGCGTGCATCGGCACGGCGCATCACCGCGGTGGTTCCGTATTACGGATACAGCCGGCAGGATCGCAAAGACAAGCCGCGAGCCCCAATTTCGGCGAAGCTGGTGGCCGATTTGCTTACGACAGCGGGCGCCAACCGAGCGTTGCTGATCGATCCTCACGCGCCGCAGATTCAGGGCTTTTTCAATATCCCTGTGGATCACCTTTTCGCATCCCCGGTGTTGGTGGGCCACTTCAAAGATATGGCGTTGCCGAACCTGACGGTGGTTTCGCCGGATGCAGGCGGCGTGGAGCGCGCGCGCTTTTTTGCCAAGAAGCTGGATTCAACAGTGCCGCTGGCCATCGTCGATAAGCGCCGCGTCGAAATGAATGTCGCCGAAGTCATGCACGTCATCGGTGAAGTGAAGGATCGGACGTGTCTCGTGATCGATGATCTTATCGATACGGCGGGCACACTAGTAAAGACAGCCTCCGCATTGATGGACAACGGCGCCAGCGCAGTTTATGCATGCGCGACGCACGCAGTACTCTCGGGGCCGGCGGTTGACAACATTGCACAGTCCTGCATCTCGCAGGTGGTCCTAACGAATACCATCCCTCTCACGGAAGAGGCGAAGAGGGAATCGAAGATCAAAGTTTTGACGATCGCTGGTTTGATCGGACGGGCGATCCAATCAATTCACGAAGAGACGTCCGTCAGCAAATTGTTCATGTAAATAGGAATTGAAATTATGGCTACTGCAACTCAAAACACCACAGTATTAGAGGCGCAACCGCGGACTCCAGGAACGAAGAATGACGCGCGGCGTGTGCGCCGCGAAGGCCGCATCCCCGGCGTTGTCTATGGGGCGGGCAAGGACGCTTTGTCGGTGAGCCTGGATCCGCGCCAGGTCTCGCGCATATTGCACTCGCAGACCGGACACAACACGATTTTTGAGCTCGCCATGAATGGCGAGCGTACCCAGGCCATGATCGTCGACTGGCAGTATGAGCCGATCAAGGGCGCGCTACTGCACATCGACCTGAAGCGCATCGCGATGGACCAGAAGCTCTCGGTTGAGGTACCGATTGTGCTAAAGGGCGACCCTGCCGGTGTGAAGCAGCAAGGAGGCATCCTTGAGCAGATTCTCCGCGAAGTCGAAATTGAGTGTCTGCCTGCGGATATTCCATCCTCCATTGAGCTGGATGTAAGTGAGCTCGTGTTCGGTATGGTCATGCGCGTCGAGAATCTGCCGAAGCATGACAAGCTGAAATACCTGTCGGATCCGAATCAGCCGATTGCGCACATCATCTCGGTGAAAGAAGAAGTGGCTGCAACACCTGAAGCAGTGGCGGCTGAGGCTGGCGCTGCTCCTGCAGAACCCGAAGTGATCAAGAAGGGCAAGCAGGAAGCGGAAGGCGAAGAGGGTGCGGATGCTGCTCCTGCCGAGAAGAAAGAGAAAGAGAAGAAGTAGTCCCTGGCCGTCGGTCTTTGGTCGAGGCCAATGGCATCCGCGTAGTCGCTGGTTGTGGCGACAGGTTGGCCGCCGTAGTTGCTCGAGGCTGCAAGCTGAGAGCTGATAGCTGAGAGCTGCTCTTGAAACTGATAGTCGGGTTGGGCAACCCGGGGATTGAGTATCAATTCACGCCGCATAACCTGGGTTTCTTGACGATTGATCGTCTGGCGCAGGCTAACGGCGTGGAAGTTCGCAACCGGAACTGCCGGGCTTTGACGGCTCGCACCGTGATTGGCTCGGAAGAGGTCCTGCTGGCTAAGCCAGAGACCTACATGAACCTGAGCGGGTTGTCGGTGCATGAACTGGTGGCGAAAAACGAGATCAAGCCAGAGAGTGACTTGATCGTGATTTACGACGAGCTGGATTTGCCGCTGGGCGGGATTCGGGTTCGCGAGCGCGGGAGCTCGGCGGGGCATAACGGGATGGAATCGATCCTGAATGCCTTGGGTACGCAGGAGATCTTGCGCATAAGGTTGGGGGTTGCGCCGGATCATAAAGTCACGGATGGCGTCCACTACGTTCTGACGCCGTTCCGTAAGGCGCAACTGAAAATTGTTGACGAAGTGCTCGATACCGCTGCAGAGGCGGTGAACATGATTTTGAAAGAAGGCCCGGCGGCGGCGATGAATCGCTTTAACCGCAAGCCGGAGCCGGAGCAAGATTCGCCAGAGTGAATTCTGGCCACGAATTTGGAGAAGCAGCATGAATCGTACTTATGAATTGATGTTTATTGTCCGGCCTGACATGCAGGAAGAAGACCAGGACAAGTTGATTTCGACGCTGGAGTCCGTAGTGACGAATTCCGGCGGGACGGTGAAGAATGTCGAGAAGATGGGCAAGCGCCGTCTGGCATACCTGGTGCGCCGCTTTCATGAAGGCCTTTACATATTGCTAACCGTTGAAGGCAGCGGTGGGCTGATTCATGAACTCGAGCGTCGCTTGCGCGTAACTGAACCAGTGATCAAGTTTATGACGGTGCGCATTGATGAGGAGCAGAAGCGCCTCGACAAGATCAAGGCAATCCGCGATGCGCGACGCAAGCAATCGGCGTCAGCACCTCCGGCGGCGCCACCTGAAGCTGCCGGTGGCGAGACCGCACCGGTTACTGCATAAACCTGTTAGCGATCTCTCGAACCGCGTAGAGAGTTTTTTTGAAATGCTAGTAGTGGTCCTGAGCGATCAGAGACGAAACAAACGGATTTTAGAGGAGCATCATGGCTGACGAAACGAGAGCAACATCGGCGCCTGCGGGCGATCGTGAACAAGGTGGAGGAGGCGATCGCGGAGATCGGCGTCCACCACGTCCGGGCGGGCCGGGTGGCCCCGGAGCAGGACGCGAAGGCGGGAAAAGGTATTTCCGCCGCAAGAAGGTTTGCAAATTCTGCGTCGAGAAGATTGAGGCAATTAACTACAAGGACGTACGTCTGCTGGCACAGTTCGTTGCCGAGAGCGGCAAGATTGTGCCCCGGCGTCTAACCGGCGTATGCACACCGCACCAGCGGCGGCTTTCTGTCGCGATCAAGCAGGCGCGCAATATCGCACTGCTGCCGTTTGCCGGCCGCGCGATGTAAAAAATCTTTGCCACCGATCATCAGGATTTCGGCAGCTTGTCATTCGTGAATCCGCGATATCTGTGGCTTAAATCGGAGTCATCATGGAAGTCATTCTGAAGGAAGATGTAGCGAAGCTAGGCTCGCGCGGAGACCTGGTGAAGGTCGCCGAAGGTTACGGGCGCAACTACCTGCTGCCTAGAAAGCTGGCAATCGAAGCCAATGCAGGGAACAAAGCAGTGATCGAGCAGATGAAAGCTGCGGCTGTGCGGCGTTCGGCCAAGGAGAAGTCGCAGGCCGAAGAGCTATCGAAGCAGTTCGATGGTGTCACCCTCAGCTTCTCTCGCCGCACCGGGGAACACGATCAGCTATTCGGCTCGGTGACCTCTAGCGACATTGCCGAGGCGCTGGCAAAGAAGGGCTTTGACATCGACCGGCGCAAGATCCAATTGCACGATCCGCTGAAGACCCTGGGTGAATTCACGGTGCCCGTGAAGTTGCACAAGGATGTATCGGCGCATTTCAAGGTTGTTATCGAGAAGGAAGCCGTCGAGTAGCAAGGGCTTTTGAGGCCGAGGAGAGGCGCTAAGGACTGCGTCTCTCCTGACCCGGAGTTCTCTTCTCATCGAGTGAAAGTCGGAGTGCAAGATTCAGCCGCACCGAGTTGCGGCAACGATTCCTAAACGATTTGTTTTCCACGTGTTACTTCTCTCCCATTCTGAGCAAAATTACTGCCAAACTCCTATAATTCCTGCTCACGGAACACCCAACCGCCCGTCCATAGGATTGCAAGCCGGGATGTACGCAGGGAGCCCGGTAGTCGAGGAAAGCAGAAACCATGCCGGCCGATGCTTGGGCGATTCCTTTTGCGGTTGGCGAACGTTCCCATCCGGGCGCGAGACGCGACGAGATGGCTAGAAGCAATGGCGGTACCCAGGACCCCTCCCTCCGGGGCCACATGGCTGGGCAAAGTCTAGGCCGCATCGACGATTCGCTTCTGGTTCGCGAAGCGCAGCGTGGCAATCGCGCTGCCTTCGAGGAGCTTGTGCGGCACTACGACCAGGCAGTCCTACGGCTGGCCATGCATCTGACCGGATCGCAGCACGAAGCACAGGATATTTACCAGGATGCGTTTTTGAAGGCGTACAAGAGCATGGGAAACTTCCGGTTCGAATGCTCCTTCTACACCTGGATTTACCGGATTGTCACGAACCTGTGCCTCGATCACTTGCGGAAGAAGCAGGTTCGCAAGGAAGATGCACCGGTCGCCGTCGATTCGGAAGGTGAATCCTACGACGTGCTCGATCAGTTTCCGGACGCGCGTGCCGGTGCAAATCCGGAGCGAGATCTGATGTCGCGAGAGCTGGGAAGCCGGATCAACCGGGCGTTGGAGCAACTGACTCCTCGCGAACGTATGGTCTTTGAGCTGAAGCACTACCAGGGACTCAAGTTGCGGACGGTCGGCGAAATTTTGAATACAACGGAAGAGACCGCCAAGAATACACTGTTTCGCGCGACGCAAAAGCTGCGTGGTGCGCTGGCGGACATGAGATGAAAGAGGTATAGGCGTGAAGGTTTGGCGTTACTTCCCCGCAAAGGGGGTCGAATTATGAAATGTGAGTGGGTTCAACAGAACGTTCTGCTTTACGTGTACAACGAACTCGCTGACGATGCGCGCTACGAACTCGAACAGCATCTGGCCCGCTGTACCGACTGCGCTGGTGAACTGAAGGCCGCGCGTAACTTCCACTCTGCGGTTTCTCAATTTACGGTAGAGGATCCCAGCCCGAACTTCCTGGCTTCCTCGCGTATGCGCCTGCAAGAAGCACTGGAAACTGCCGAGCAGGGCGGCTTCTGGCAGAAGCTGATGTTCGATCCCGCTGCCTGGCTGCGGCAGGTTCGTTTTTCGCCGGCGTTGGCTGCGACGATTTTTATTCTTGGCTTTGCGGGTGGAATCGGTGCGACGTACAAGTATGTTTCCGGCTCACCGGAAGTCGGACGGTTCATGCCGGCGGAACAACCGGCCCAGGCTTCCATTGGCGGCATTCGATCAATAACGCAGGACCCGGGCTCCAACACGGTCAACATCAAGTACGACACGGTTTCCACGCAGGAGGCGCAAGGCTCGCTGAACGATCAGAAGATTCAGCAACTGCTCCTGTTTGCCGCACGCAATAACTACAATGCGGGCGTACGAATGGATTCCGTAGATTTGCTTACACAAACTCCGAATGACACGCACGTGCGCGAAGCGCTGATTTACGGCTTGCGCTACGACTCGAATCCCGGTGTGCGGTTAAAGGCTCTTGAGGCACTTGGTCCATACGTGAAGGAAGATGTTCGGGTTCGTGACGCAATGCTGGAAGCGCTGGTCAACGACTCGAATCCCGGAGTACGTGCGCAGTGCATGCATGCGCTCGAGCCGGTTCGCGCGGATGGTAGCGTACGGGCGGTGTTCCAGAAACTGGCGGACACCGACCAGAGTGCATACATCCGCTCGCAGGCACGAACGGTGTTGGCGCAGTTGCCGGAGATTGACTAGGTGCGAGTTTGGGGTTCAGTAGCGACTCCCCTTTGGGCAGACGCCCTATCGCTATTGAGCTAATGAGCCGTGCGACAACACTCTCGATGGCAATATGCGCCGGTCACCGCAATTGGATTTCTGTGACGAGTCGTATCGTGAGTTGATCACAGAACACAAGACTGACCGTCTGCTAGGTAGATCATTTTAAGGAAGGTTACGTTGAAAAAATTTTCAAGTTCGATCGCGATGCTGTTGCTGGTCATTCCTCTTGCAATGGCGCAGCAGTCTCGCGTGTATGGAGAAGGAGGAAACTGGGCGCAAGAGGTAAATGGGACTCTCTCCGCCGCCAAGAATCTCCATATCAAAGTGGATATCGGTTCCGTACGCGTTGTGGGAGGTTCACAGCAAGGCATCAGCTATGTGGTCCACAGCAAGACCTATGTCTCTTCCGAGGAAAAGGCGCGCCGGCAGTTCGACAATTACAAGATCAGTGCTTATGTGAAGGGCGATACGGCGTGGCTCGTGGGAGAGTGGCAAGGAGAACGTCCCCGTAAGTTCTCGGGTGATTTTGTGGTGAATGTTCCGACGGCGATGGACCTGGTAAGAGTGGAGACCGAAGGCGGAAGCGTCACAGGAACCACGATTTCCGGCCGCATGGAAGCACAGAGCGGCGGCGGCAGCATCAAGCTCGAAGACATCGGCGGGGTGATCTCGGCGGAAACCGGCGGCGGCAGCATTGATGTAGGTTCGGCCGGCGCTGACGTCAACTTGCGAACCGGTGGCGGAAGTATCAAGGTAGCGTCCGCAAAAGGGAAGATTAGCGCAGAGAGCGGTGGTGGAAGCGTCATGGTGGTATCGGGTCTTCAAGGAGCCATTCTTGAAACCGGTGGCGGGAACATCCAGGTAGAGCGATGCAACGGTCATTTGAAAGCCACAACAGGCGGCGGCAGCATTGACGCAGGCGATATTGCCGGACCGGCGGAGTTCGAAACAGGCGGGGGAAGTATCCGGTTGGCATCAGCCAAGGGGCCGGTGCGAGCCGAGACCGGCGGAGGGAGTATCGAACTGAACGGCGTACCCTCAGCCCGGGCTGAAACTGGTGCAGGTGGCATCATCGCAAAGTTCATCGCTTCAGGAGAGCGTGGCGACTCCCAACTCGAGACTTCTGCCGGCGACATCGTGATCTATCTGTCATCGCAATTGAACATGACCGTCCGTGCCGCCATTGAGATGGCAAACGGCCACAGCATCCGCAGCGATTTTTCCGAAATTCGCGTGATCAGCGAGGGAGAGTCCTACGGCCCGCGAACGATCACGGCTGAGGGCAATCTGAACGGGGGAGGGCCGGTGTTGAAGGTGCGAACCACGACCGGAGACATCGTCATCCGCCGTAGCAATTAGGCATTCCTGAGCAGGGAGGTAACGAACATGCGCAAATCCATTTGGCTGGCTTTGCTGGTTGTTCTGTCGCTGGTCGCAGTTGCGAGCTATGCGGTCGAATGCTTCAGCTACGAACCGAACGAACAGGTTTGGGGTTACTCGAGCGATGAGGATTTCGGCGGTGGCTCATCGTACCTGGGCGTGGACACGCGTGACGTGACCTCCGAGCGGCTTGGCGACTTGAAGCTCAAGGATGAGCATGGCGTAGAAGTAACCATGGTGGATCAGGACGCCCCAGCAGGCAAAGCAGGGATCAAGGAGCACGACGTCATCCTGACGCTGAACGGCACCGCCGTCGAAAGCGTGGAGCAGTTACGGCGCATGATTCGAGAGGTGCCGCCGGGACGCCAGGTAACATTGGGCATAAGCCGCGCCGGCCAACCGGTCAGCCTGAAAGTTCAGCTTGCCGACCGGAAGAAAGCATTTGCCTATTCGTACTCGAAGTCAGACAAGGACTTCCATTTCGCGATGCCAGCCATGCCTGCGATGCCCGCTATGCCAAATATCGATATGGATCTGCCTGTGTCGGTTGTGGTCGTGCACTCCTCGATGCGTAGTGGACTGATGGTCGAGAACCTAACCTCGCAGCTGGGTGATTTCTTCGGCGTAAGGAATGGGCAGGGCGTCCTGGTTCGATCCGTAGAGAAAGGGAGCCGCGCCGAAAAGGCAGGGTTCCGTGCCGGTGACGTTATCGTGAAGGTCAATGGAGAGTCTGTGAACGACAGTGGCGACTTTAGCCATGCGTTGCGCTCGCGTTCCGACAACACGGCAACTGTAACCATCCTTAGGGATAAGAAGGAGCAAACGCTGACCCTCACTCTACCCGAACGCAAGCAATCGGGCGCTGTTGAGGAGAGCCTGGGCGATTCTGAAATGGATGAGGACGCGGTTCTCAAGATAGCTGCAGACACGGCCGACGCCGAGATTGCGCATCTCCAGCCGCAAATGGATTTGGTCAGCCGCGAAATCGAACGCACGCAGAGAGAATTATGCGAAGAGGAAAAGCGAATCCAGCAGGAAACGATTCGGATGAAGCGGGACCTGCGAAAGCAGCAGCGTGAGATCCAAAACAAGGTGCAGCACGAATTGCGCGGCGAGTGGACCGAAATCTAAGAAGCTTAGATGGTTGAATTAGTGAGTGACCGCGGCCTGTGACAGGTTTGCAGGGGCGGCAAAGACCTTGTTTCTTCCCGCCTGCTTCGCAGCATACATTCCCGCATCCGCAGCCTGCATCAGTTCGTCTCGTGTGACCCCGTTTTCAGGGAAAGAAGCGGTTCCGGCACTTATTGTCACCGGCCTGGGTACTCCCGGAAACTGCCAGGTTTCGATCAGCCGGCGCAGCTTTTCAGCCACGCCTAATGCATCTGCCTGAGTCGTCTGCGAGAGCAGGACGGCGAATTCTTCACCGCCATATCGGCAAACAACGTCAATCTTGCGCAACTGCTGATGAAGAATTGAAGAGACCTGGCGTAAGACTTCGTCACCCAGAAGGTGCCCAAACTCGTCGTTGAGGTGCTTAAAGTGATCGATGTCGATCATGATCACAGCCATGCCACCACTGAAACGACGAACACGTTCCAGTTCCTCGGTGAAGCGTAATTCGAAATACCGGCGATTAAATATGCCAGTCAGTCCATCAATATAGGCAAGTTGCTTTACGCGGTCGACGTAATGAGCGTTTTGTATCGCCGTAGCGCAAATGTCAGCCACGGACTCGAGGGGTTGGGTCTCCCCGGGCTGGATTACGCCCGCCGCCCGGCTGTCCAAGACCAACACTCCCACCGTCTGCCCGAAAGAGACGAGTGGAATGCACATGCGCGACTTAGTCTCGGTAAACAGTCCCATACTGTCTGATTCGCCATTCACGTTGTTGTCGATTAAGGTTTTGCCTTCTGCAAGCGCTCTTCCCCACAACCCGGAGTTGGCCGGGAGCCGTCCGTTCTCGAGGAAGCGCGGAGTAAGGTCTCCGTGATGAGCTCGCAAAACCAAGGCATCTTCCTCTTTCAGCAGTACTGAAACATGCGAAAAGTGGAAGGCTTCCTGGATCAGAACGCAAACCTTCGCCAGTAGTTCCTTGATGTCGAGTTCTGCAGTTGTCTGCTGCGCAATGGCGTTAATCGCTTCCAGCTGCGAGGCACGGCGGCGCTCGAGGGAATGAAGCCGCGCGTTTTGCAGGGCCATTGATGCCTGAGTAGAAAAGAGGGTCAGCAAATCGATGGTCTCAGAATCGAAGTGATTCAAGTTCTCACTCTGGCAGTCGAGCACGCCGACCACTTCATCGCGAACCATGAGAGGCACAGCCAGTTCCGATCGAGTTCGAGTGGCAGAACATATGTATCGAGCATCCTTGCTCACATCTGGGACATAAAGCGGACGCTTTAGCCGCGCGGCGGCACCGGTGATACCGGCACCACGGGAAAGGCGGACGGTTTCGTGGCCTTGGTCCCAGCCAATCTGGCTTCGCGGATAAAGCTCATCGGTTTCCTTGTCCAGCAACAGGATGGCAACGTTCTGGAGATGAAAATAATCTCGCGCAATCATCAGGATTTGCTGCAACACCTCATCCAGGTCGAGCGTCGACAAGACGGCCTGGCTGGCGTCGTAGAGGATTGCGATTTTCTGCATTCCGATGAATTCTAAACCGCTGGTTTCAAGTTACTCAGGTACCGAAAGTAACGTCAGTGGCACTTGGGGACGTACCCGCTTCACGATTCGTTTGGCTTGGAGTGCGTCTTGCGCCTTCCGGCAAGGAGCTTCACGATCCCGAGCACGACCAGGCAGACCCAGAAATCCACCGCTAACCCTAAATCGATACGAGGCGCGACGTGCTGAGCAGGTTCCGGGAGATAGGGCATGATTAAGAAATAAAGGGCGTTACCCGCCAACACAGCGATCAAGGCGTGAACGAAATTGGTCACTGCCGTCTTAGACACCAGAAACTCCGAAAGAGGTTGTTGGCTTAAGACCCTGGCTATTGACCAGAATTTGAACCAAAGGACTTGCCTAGTCACGTGCCGATGCCGCCAAGGCTCCTTTGTTACCATCCCTTCAGATGCTGGAACCCACCACCCCCGTACAGTACGTAAAAGGAATTGGGCCCAAGTTGGCAGAGATTCTCGCTGCCAAGGGACTGGAAACTGTCGATCAATTGGTCCACTATTTGCCCTTCCGCTATGAAGATCGTCTGAATCCGCGGGGCATCGCGGAGTTGCGTCCAGGAGAGATGGCGACAGTCATCGCCGAGGTGCGGAACTCGGGTCTCTTCCGGACTCGTAGAGGACCTCTATTCCAGATGACCGCGGGGCAAGGCAGGGCTCGCCTGAAATGCATCTGGTTCAACGCGACCTATCTGCGTGACAAGTTCAAGCCGGGACAACTCCTCGCACTCTACGGGAAGGTCGAAGGAGACGAGTACGGCGGTGGATTGCAGATCGTCCAGCCAGAGTTCGAGGTCCTGGACGAGGGAGGCGAAGACACTACGACCGATGCTACCGAGGCGAAGCTCGCTTCTTCGCTCGAGGTCGGCCGAATCGTTCCGATTTACGAATCTGCTGGAAACGGGCGGCTGACGTCGCGCTGGTTTCGGCGGATCATCCATGGGGCACTTGAGAACTTACCAGAGCAGGACGACCCGCTCCCGCCGATCGTTCGCAAGCGCATGAGCTTGATGCCGCCGCGAGATGCATTGTGGAAGGTCCACTGGCCAGACGCAGGAGAAAGTTTACAGGCATTGCAGTCGGCAAGAACCCCGGCGCACATCCGGCTGATTTTCGAAGAACTCT
>Ga0066903_100003367_pt1 | contig 13034 bp, 11 predicted proteins | sample PanSoiMetaGPlot1_FD_67491 | JGI IMG/M metagenome (GOLD analysis project Ga0066903, IMG submission 67491) | Tropical forest soil microbial communities from Panama analyzed to predict greenhouse gas emissions - Panama Soil - Plot 1 (version 2) | ecosystem: Environmental > Terrestrial > Soil >... | reverse complement strand
CAGTTCGGTCCCAAGCGTCGACGTGCCAGGCGTGACGCTGACCTTGGCCAACAGCACAGGCACCCAGGACACGAGTCGGGTGCCGGACCCCTTGACCGAGCAGATTCCGGTCGTCGCCCCCGTGCGGACGAGGCTCATCGAGTTCGGCCGGTCGGGCAACGGCGATTCTCGCAACCCGGTGACCGGTCAATGCACCCCCGATTGCCCGGAAACCGCGGTGTTCCCGTGGACCATCAAGGTCAATGGTCAGGAGGCGCACTCGATGAACGCCAACCGCATCTCCGAGTTGATTCCGAAGGCTGGCGAGATCGAGCGGTGGACCTTGGTCAACGGCGGCGGCGGCTGGGACCACCCGATCCACCTGCATTTCGAAGAAGGCGTCACCCTGGACCGAGGGGGCGATCCGCTCGTGGCGACCGAAAACCTGGTCAGAAAGGACGTCTGGCGGCTGCGTCCTAGCGGCCAAGTCACGTTCCAGGTGCAGTTCGGGGAATATGGCGGATCGTACGTGACCCACTGTCACAACACGGTGCACGAGGATTTCGCCTTGTTGATGCGGATCCAACTGCTGACCGGGGTGGCCGGGTCGCCGCAGACCGCGGTCACTCCGACGCCGAACCCGAGCCCCGATGGCGTGACGTTCACAACTCCGGAAATTCTGCCCGAAGGCGATCCGAGAACGACGACCTGATCGGTCATGCCGGTTGAGGACCCGAGATTCAGGAGGAAACTATGAAACAGCGACACATGCCTCTGAAGCTGATGATGTCTGGCGCCGCCGTAGCGGCCGCCGTTGCAGGGATCAGCCTCTCCGCATCGGCCCAGACTGCGACAACGACGACGTCCGCTGCAACCGCCGGCAAGTTGACTACCGCGACTGCGCGACCGAGCTCGGCAACGGCACAAATGATCCAGGAAGCCTGCCAGCGGTCAAAGGCACGCAGGGCCAAGTTCCTGCAAAACGGCACGCCTGAACAGTGGGGCAGCGAAGAGCCCTTCACGTTCGATCCCAAGACCCCGTGCCCATGAGGCTGCGCCGAAGGGTGTCGCAGGCACCCTTCGGCGAATGTTCCCTGCTGAGGCTGAGGCGCACGCAACGACTGCTCTAACGGGTATCGCGACGTTTGACGCTGTGGCGGTCTCTGCGGCCACGCGCGGACGAACGCAAAACTGACGGGTAGTCGAAGGTACTCAAGGCACACCCTTCGGCCAAACTTCCTGGAAGGCCTTGGAGAAATCCTATGCAACGAACTCTTCTGGCGAGTATCGCGCTGCTCGCGTCGCTGACGGTGTCGGCCCCGGATAGGCTAGAGGCACAAGGGCGTCCCTGGGGCGAGGGATATTTCCCCAACCTGCCCGTCACGACCCACGAGGGAAAAACGGTGCGGTTCTATGACGACCTGATCAAGGGCAAGATCGTGGTGGTCAGCTTCATCTTCACGCGCTGCACGGACATCTGCCCGATCACGACGTCGCGGCTGGCGCAGGTCGAAGAGAAGCTGGGCGAGAGCGTGGGGCGCGATGTCTTCATCTACTCGATCAGCGTCGACCCGGAGAACGATACACCGGAACAGCTCAAGAAGTATGCCGAAGCGTTTCACACCGGGCCGGGCTGGTTTTTCCTGACCGGAAAGCTTGCAGACATCCGAGAGATCAACGGCAAGTTCGGCGAGCGAATGCGCAGTCTGACCGAGCACCGCAACGAAATCGTGCTTGGCAACGAGGCGACCGGCGACTGGCAGCGGGACAACGTCTTTGGCGACATCGACCGCGTCGTGATGTCGATCCGTGCCATGGATCCGAAATGGCGTGAGCAGGTGCGTACGCCGCTGAAAGAGAACGCGGCCATGGGTCTTGTTCCGCTTGCCGGACCTCCTGGCCAAGCCTTGTTCGTGAAACTGTGCGCCGGCTGTCACACGGTGGGCAAGGGCGACCGGGTGGGGCCGGACCTCGATGGCGTCACCGGCCGCCACGGGCGCGCATGGCTTACGAGTTATATCAGGGACCCGGAGAAGATGCGGGCCCAGAAGGATCCCGCTGCCTTGGCGCTTGCCGTCAAATACCCAAGCGTGCGCATGCCCAACGTTGGACTTTCCGAGAACGACGCGGCCGACCTGCTCTCCTACGTGGAGTTACTCATGTATCGGCTGAGGGGCACAGAAAGTGGCCAACGAGATACGCCCGCCTCGGCCCAACATCACCATCACCACTGACGGTGTGGCGATTGCCGGCGCTTCGATTTGCAAACGAACGGTGATGTAGGCCCCATTGCGGTCGAGGAACTGCGTCTCTATCCGGCGCAAGGCCCGTCATCGAGCCGACAGCAACAAGCTGCCCGCTTCATCGAGCGGGCGGTTCGTTCGCCACGTCAGTTGTCACCGCGCCTCGATCCACTTCGCAAAGCCGTCTGCTCGCAGCCAACAGGCCGGGCAGTCGCCGCAGCCATGCCCCCAAGCATGCCGGTGCTGGCGGTCGCCGAGATGGCACGTGTGGGTTTCCTCGATCAGCAGATCGATCAAGGCATCGCCGCCAATTGCGTGTGCCAGCGCAAAGGTTCCCGCCTTGTCGGTCCACATCAGCGGTGTATGGATGACGATGGGACGGGCCATTCCGAGCCCGAGCGCAAGCTGCATGGCCTTGATGGTGTCGTCACGGCAATCAGGAAAGTTCGAATAGTCACTTTCGCACATGCCCGCGACAAGATGCTTGGCGCCGCGGCGATGAGCAACCACGCCGGCAAAGGCGAAGAAAACAAGATTGCGCCCCGGCACGAAGGTCGTCGGCAGGCCGTTCTCAGAAATGTCGATGGCGACATCCCGCGTGAGCGCCGAATGCGAGATCTCGCCGAGCGCGGGAAGCTGGACGAGATGGTCCTTACCGAACCGGTTTGCCCAGCCCGCGCGCAAATTCACTAATTGATCGAGCACGCGCGGCCGCGCCAGGAGCTCGGCCGCATTCCGCTGGCCATAGTCGAAGCCGATGGTTTCGACCCGGAGGAATCGTTCGAGCGCCCAGGCGAGGCAGACGGTGGAATCCTGCCCACCGGAGAATAGGACGAGTGCGGTCTCCAAGGGTAAGGCCATCACTCAAAGTTCCACGACACGTTGCTTGGCACTGTCATGCCGCCGGTGTGGAGCGATTACTGCACCCCTTGATCCGCCTGCCCGGACAGCGATCAACGAAGCGCATGACCAAATCCGAGAAAACTCGCCCAGTCAGTGCGCAGTTGAGGAACGAAGCGCACGCGACATATTTCCCGCCTATCCTGGCGAAATGTGCAACCACCTCGCCCGACTCGGCATCAAAGAATACGAACCAAGACTCACCTTCGTCGGTCACCCCGCTATCGGTCTCGACGCGAAGGCCAGCCTCCCTCAAGACGTTCTCTACACGATGAAAATGCGATAGCTCATACTTGCGCCACCAAGGCCGATGAGCGTCGGCCAGGTACAAGGTCCGTTCACTCACGTTCCCCCTCCCCGAGCGACAGTCTTTGGTTTTCTGTGGTCCGGGTTGCCCCGGACCCGACAACACGCTGCGAATTGAACCCGACAATCCGGCTGTGAGTCCCAGCGGCTCGTATCAGGGGGCGGAACTCGGCCTCGGGAACCCCGTCCGTAAATGACGCGCCCTATCGGAGAACCCCGGTCGCTCGATTTTATTCTCCATCATTTCTTGGGGTGCCGTCGAGTTTCGGCGATGGTCACTGATCGTACGCGGGGATGCTTCGAACTCAACACCTCGAGGCGAGGGGAGCGCCCGAAGATGATGTTGTACGTCACGGGATCGTAATGGGACATAAGACCGCGAACAAACTCACGCGGCTCGATCCCCAAGGCGTGGGCCCAAACCAGGTAACGGTCTGGCGGGATGCGACCTCGCCCGTGTTCGAGCTGCGAAATGAACGTGTAATATTCGGCGCCCACCTTTTGGGCTAGCTCACGCTGCGACAGCCCCCGCTTCTCCCTCAATTCGCGTAGCCACTTGCCCGCCTTGCTACGCAGTTTCTGCGTTAGCTTGGACGATCGTCGCTGTGGATGGGTATACATTGCCGCTTTCCAAAAATAATCTTCTACAATGTCTCAAGCCTACGTATCGCTGCAAGTGACTTTGCTGTCGCAATGTACAACTACGGCGTTGGTGTACTTTGTCATTCCTTTAGTAGGTCATTGATAAACTAAGGCTGTTTGTGCATGCCGCTTTGGCGATCGGATGTCGTGCAAAACTGCGACTCAAAACAAACTTATCGATTGGCAACCCGCTACCGGCAAAAGCAACTCCAACCACAACTTCGGCTGGGAAGCGGGAGCACCGGGTCGTGGCCGGACTAATCGGCTCAACGTGAGGGAGCGCTCAACGCTCCCGATAGGCGGGGAGGAACGCACGCGGCGAGATGGCGACCACGTGCTCGATCCGCTCCAGCGGCGGGCCGTTCGGCCCCAGATGCATCGCCCGCCCGAAGGCGGCGTGATATGGCTTCTGCGGGATCTGAGGACGGGAGCTGCTGCCCATGCGTTGGCACGACGTGGCGGTTGCGTGGCTGGTCGCAATCGCGGCGGCCGGCGATGCGCAGGCGCAGGTCGCCGATTATCCGTCGAAGCCGGTGCGGATCGTCGTCGATTCCGCGGCCGGCAGCGCCAATGACGCCACCGCGCGCATCCTCGCCGATACGCTTGGCAAGATCTGGAAGGAGCAGGTGCTCACGCTCAACCAACCGGGCGCCGGCGGCGGTCTCTCCGCCCGCCTCGCCGCAACGTCACCGGCCGACGGCTACACGCTCTACATGCCGGCGACATCACCGTTCCTGGCGCTCCCCGGTGCGCCCGGCGTCGCGCCCAACCTGCCGATCGAGCTGCCGCGCGACTTCGCGTCGATCGGCTTCGTGCTGCAGCAGCCGCTGTTCATCGGCGCGTCGCACAAGTCGGGCATCACGAGCCTGCCGGAACTGATCGCGCTCGCCAAACAGAAACCTGGCGAAGTCGCCTATGCGGCGACCGGACGCGGACGGCTGACGCACCTGACCATGGAGCTGTTCCAGGCGCGCACCGGGACCCAGTTGCAGCTCGTTCCCTATGCCGGAGGTCCGGCGCAGGCGATGAACGATGTCATGAGTGGCCGGGTGGCGCTGGTGCTCGACGCCTATGCGGGTCTCGCCGCCGCGCTGCAAGGCAACCTGATCAAGGGGCTGGCCGCCACCTCGCTGCAGCGGCTGCCCGGCTTCGAGACCCTGCCGACGGTGGCCGAGACCATTCCCGGCTTCTTCGTCGGCGCCTGGAACGTGATGCTCGCGCCGATCGGCACGCCGGACGCGATCGTGCGCAAGGTGAATGCCGATCTGCGCAAGGCGCTCGACGATCCCGAGGTCAACGCCAAGTTCGCCGCCAACGGCGCATTCGTTCGCCACATGACGCCGGAAGAGGTCACCGCCTTCGTGCAGTCGGAGCAGGCGACCTGGCGGCCGATCCTGCAGCAGGTCGCTAACGAGACCAAGTGACCGGTCACGGGTTCGGCGGCCTCGTCAGCTTGATGAGCTCGTCGGCAAGGCCGAAGCGGACTCGCTCCGGCAAGCCAACGGCGCTGAGCCGCCAGCGCCATCGCACGAGTCGCAGCTGCAGTCGGAACGTGCGCTCCGGCGGCTGCGCAATCGGTACCGGCACTTCGTATCGCGCGATACCGTACTCCGAGGCGACGAACATCTGCCAGACCGTGCCGAGGCCGTCGACCGAAATGCCGAGCGCGTCGCTCGGCCGCTCGGGCAGTACGGTGCGCGGCCAGCCATCGCGCAGGAGCTCGGTCAGCGCCTCGGGCGAAGTGAGCTTGGCCACGATCGGATCGGCGATCGAGGCCACCAGCAGTGGGCCGGCGCGGGTGCCGGTACGCTGCAGATAGGCCTCGACGATCTGTTGCGTCAGCGAGTGGGTGACGCGCGGGACATCGACGTGGCGCCTGACCTCGGCCACGTCGGTACGCTCGATCGCGCGGGTAAGCTGGTAGAGATCGCGCAGCGGCCACAGGACGTAGCCGATCAAGGCCAGCGCCAAGGTCACAAGGACAAGGAGCGTCGTACGCATCGGAAGGCAGGAACAGCGGTTGGCCGGTTGTGGTGGGATGGCGATTATGCCAGCAGCGCAACGCGACGTGGAGATATTTGTTGCATGTGCGTCACTCCGCGCGGGCGGCGCGGGCGCGGGCCAGCACGGCGGCCGTCACCTTGGTCGACGCCTCGACCAGGGCCTGCAGCTCGGTTCCCGCCATCGGGTCGAATTCGAGCTTGGTGGTCTCGATCTCGGCGAGGAACTCGGCGTCCTTGACCGTGGCCGCGAACGCCGATCGCAGCATCGCAACCCGATCGGTCGCCATGCCGGGCGGCGCCATGACGGCGCGGCCGACGGCGCCGCTATTGGCATAGAAGCCGAGCACGTCCTTGTCCTCCTGTGTCACCCCGAGCTCGACCACCGCCGGCACCTGCGCGAAGTCGCTGCGGCGCGCCGGCGCGAATGCCACCAGCAGCCGGATCAGGCCCTGCTCGAGCCAGTCGCGCTGCGTTGTCTTGATCGTGTTGAGCGAGCTCGTGGCGCCGTCGACCTCGCCGCGCTGCATCGCGAGGTGCGCGACGGCGGTCGTGTTGTAGCCACTGACCACCTTCCACTTCATGCCGGCGATGGCGTTGAGGAGCCGCGGGTAGACGAGCGATGCGGGTCCGGTCCCCGCGAACGTCGCCTCGGTTCGCCTGAGGTCGTCGACCGTCTTGACCGGCGCCGTGTGCCAGACGTAGGCGACCTCGACGTTCGAAGCGAGGCGTCCGATCCAGGCGAGCCTGGTCACGTCGTAGCTCACGCCCGTGGTCCCGAGCAGCTGCTCCTCGGCGATCGACTGCGCCACGATGCCGAGTGCGGTGCCGTCCTTCGGCGCGACGTTGTAGACGTAGTTGGCGGCGCGGATCGAGGCGGCGCCCGGCATGTTCGCGACCACGACCGTTGGATGGCCGGGCAGGTGCCTGCCGAGGTGGCGCGCCAGCACGCGGCCGTAGAGATCGTAGCCGCCGCCTGGACCGAAGCCGACGTAGATCGTCACGGTCTTGCCGCTGAGGCTTTGCGACTCCTGCGCCACGGCGTGCGCGCCGGTCGAGATGAGGACCAGCGCGATCAGCGGGAGCAGGCGCGGGCGCAGTGCGAACGGCATTTCGATCCCTCGTTACGGCGTTGCGTTCAAGGCCGGGAAACCAAGGTTCCTCGATGTCATCTTAACCACAATTTTGCTGGGGTATCCGTGGCGCCCGGCGCTGCGCCCCCCTCAGCTGGAACCTGCGACATCAAGCGGCACCCCTTCCTGGCCCCTCCTGGCGTACCGATATATCTGCTCACGCATGTAACTTGAGTCCGGCTGAACGCATCAAAGAATTCACCACGCGAACGCATCACATGCATGCACAGGTGAATGCCGGCTCTGTGGGAGAATGCTGATGGGTTTCCTTCGCCTTCGTCCGCTGCTTGTGCTTGGCGCGCTTGCGGCTGCGCTCGTCATGATCGCGGCCGACGTTGACGCGCGTCCGGGCGGCAGCTTCGGCAGCCGCGGCACCAGGACCTTCAACGCCCCGCCGGTGACGCAGACCGCGCCAACCCCTGCGCGTCCGATCGAGCGCAGCATGACGCAGCCGGGACCGCAGTCCGGCTCGAGCGCGGCGCGCCCCGCGCCGGCGCCGACCGGCGGCCTCCTCAACCGGCCGGGCTTCTTCGGCGGGCTCGCCGCCGGCTTCCTCGGCGCGGGCCTGATCGGGCTTTTCCTCGGCCACGGCCTGACCGGCGGCCTCGGCGGCCTTGCCTCGGTCTTGGGGCTCCTCCTGCAGATCGGGCTGGTCGCGATCGTCGGCTATTTCATCTGGTCGTGGTGGCAGCGCCGCAGCCAGCCTGCCTTCGCCAGCGGACCGTCGCTGCGCGACGCCTTTGGTGCGCGGCCGACGGGAGCTGGCTGCATGGGCGGGCTCGGCAGCGCAGCGCGCCCCGCCGCCGCGGGGATCGGCGCCCTCACGCCGACTGCTGCGGACTTCGACCAGTTCGAGCGCCTCCTGGGCGAGACCGAGACCGCCTACGGGGCGGAGGACCTCGACCGGCTGCGCATGCGCGTCACGCCGGAGATGCTGTCCTATTTCGCCGAGGAGCTGGCGGCCAATGCGAGTCGCGGTGTCGTCAACCGGATCTCCGACGTCAAGCTTTTGCAGGGCGACCTCGCCGAAGCCTGGCGCGAAGGCGACGTCGATTATGCGACCGTCGCCATGCGCTACGCGCTCAACGACACCATGGTCGATCGCGCGAGCGGCCGCGTCGTCGAGGGCGGGCCGGACGAGGCGGTCGAAGTGTGGACCTTCATGCGCGTGCGCGGCGGCGCCTGGCTCCTGTCCGCGATCCAGCAGGTCTGAGCGGCAGCGCGGGCGCGCGACCGCGCCGAACACGTACCGCAGCGCCTGACGTTTCGTCGTTGCTCGCAGCGCGAGTGAACGCGACGAGTGCCTTACTGCTGGATTTGCCTGTAGCGTCCTCAGTGCCACACGCCTGGGGACTTCAACCGCGGTGAGCGTCCGCCGGCGGAAATTCTCGGCATTTCTGGAAAAGTGGAGCGACGGGCTCGCCGTTACGTTCATCCTAACGGTGCAATCTTTCACGGCCCGGCCCACCTCAATCTTCCATCGCGGAGGATGGCATGTCCGAATCCTCCACTCGGAGCGGCTTTCGATAGGCAGGTGAACCGCTCAGGAGGCGCGTTGAGGACTTAACCCGCGTCGCAGGAGCGGCGACGCATCACAACTGGAGTATTCGTCATGTATCGATCGGCAATTGCGATCTTCGTCGCTCTCAGTATCGGAAGTGTCGCTCACGCCCAACGTCAAAGCGTGCGCGACATGATGAATGACATGAAGTCGAGATACGGGCAGACCTTCGAACAGTGTCAAGCGCTTGCGACGTCCAGAGGATATCGCTTGAGCGATGACGAGCAGGAAGGTCGCGCAGTCATGATGTTCATCGAAGGCTGCATCATGGGCAAGCAGCGCTGACGCGCAGCTCCCGTTGGAACGAACCTGGGCCCGTCGAAACACGGGACTTGCATACGATGAAAGTAGCCGAAGAGGGTAACCACCCTCGAGTGGCCTCGTTCAGTCTGTCCGTTCCCGACGAAGCAGGACTGTTTACGGGCCATGACGATCAGCCGGGCAGCCGCGAGCCGCCCGCAGCCAGACATCAATTGGCAACAAAATTGTTCGAGAGAAAAGCGCAACAACGTTCAAGCCAATTGCAGCAGTCACGAGCCATGCCTGACCTACCATGCAAAACGGTAACCGACCGATTTCCAAGGAGCTCCACAACCACACGCGCCACGAGGGAGAATGCCATGTCTGCCACCTCCGCAACCCGACGAGATCTCCTTGCTCTCGCAGCAGCCGGGGGTGCCGTCAGCCTTTTGCCAGGGCAGCTTGCTGCGGCCGGTGAAGACAGCGCAATCCGGCCCTTCAAGATCAATGTTGCGGAGGAGCAACTTGCCGATCTCCGCCGGCGCATCGGCGCGACCCGCTGGCCCGACCGGGAGACGGTCAATGACCAGTCGCAGGGCGTACAGCTCGCAAAACTCCAGGAGCTGGTGCGCTATTGGGGCACGGACTACGACTGGCGAAAGGTGGAGGCCAAGCTCAACGCTCTGCCTCAATTCGTGACAACGATCGATGGCGCGGACATTCACTTGATCCACGTCCGCTCGCGTCATCCGAACGCCTTGCCGATGATCATCACGCACGGCTGGCCCGGCTCGGTGATCGAGCAGCTCAAGCTCGTCGGGCCGCTGACCGATCCGACCGCCCACGGCGGCCAGGCGGAGGACGCCTTCGACGTCGTGATCCCGTCGGTGCCGGGTTTCGGCTTCTCGGGCAGGCCCAAAGACACCGGCTGGGACCCCGATCGCATCGCGCGCGCGTGGGCGGAGCTGATGAAGCGCCTCGGCTACACGCGCTACGTCGCCCAGGGCGGCGACTGGGGCACTCCCATCTCCAGCGCCATGGCGCGCCAATCGGCCGCTGGTTTGCTCGGCATCCACATCAACTTGCCGGCGACGGTGCCGCCCGAGGTCGCCCCGGCGCTTGCCGGCGGGCCTCTGCCGCCCGGACTCACCGACAAGGAGCGCCTGGCCGTCGAAACGCTCATGGCATACGGCAAGAAGGGCAACTCCGCGTATTTCGTCATGTTGACGGCGCGGCCGCAGACGGTCGGTTATGGCGCGAACGATTCCCCGGCCGGCCTCGCGGCATGGATCCTCGTGCATCCGGGTTTCGATCAGTGGTCGTACGGCGCCGATCCCAAGCAGTTGCCGACCAAAGACGACGTGCTGGACAACATCACGCTGTATTGGCTGACGAACACCGCGGCCTCATCCGCGCGATTGTACTGGGAGAACGGCGCGCGCGGCAGCGTCATCTTTGCGGCAGCGCAGAAGACTGGCGAAATCTCGCTGCCGGTGGCCATCACCGTATTTCCCGACGATGTCTACCGTGCCCCGGAGACGTGGGCCCGGCGCGCCTACCGCAACCTGATCTACTTCCACGAGGTTGACAAGGGTGGCCACTTCGCGGCGTGGGAAGAGCCGGAGCTGTTCAGCGTCGAGCTGCGAGCCGCGTTCCGATCCTTACGCTGAACATGACGGACGAAGGAGATTCAACCTTACGACCAAGAAGGAGAAAATCATGATGAACAGACGCGCGTTCTCGACCGCCCTGGCTGCCGGCGCGGCTGCCTCGCTGATGTCCGCACGCGGCATGGCCGCAAACCCGGCTCAGCCGAAGGCCAGCAACATCGTCCTCGTGCATGGGCTGTTCGCCGATGGATCCTGCTGGTCCGAGGTGATTCCACGATTGCAGACAGCGGGACTGAACGTGACGTCAGTGCAGAACCCGCTGACAACGCTGCCCGAAGCGGTCGCCGCGGCCGGGCGCGTGCTGGAAAGGCAGAATGGCCCGACGGTTCTGGTCGGGCATTCCTTCTCTGGGATGATCGTCACCGAGGCCGGCGTGCACAGGAACGTCTCGGCTCTCGTCTATGTAGCGGCGCGGGCGCCGGATGCGGGCGAGGATTACACGGCGCTGGCCAGCAAGTTTCCGACGCCGCCGGCGACCGCCGGCATCGTCTTCGATGGCGATGAGGGACGCCTGAGCGAGGCTGCATTCCTTCGCGATTTCGCGGGCGACCTGCCGCAAGCGAAGGCGAAGGTGCTCTATGCGGTCCAGCAGCCGTTCCATAAGGCTCTGCTCACCGGCAAGACCACGCAGGCGGCATGGCGATCGAAGCCGAGCTTCTATGCCGTCTCGACGGAGGATCGCACCATCAATCCGGATCTCGAACGCTTCATGGCCAACCGCATGGGAGCCAAGACCATCGAAGTAAAGGCAAGCCACCTATCGCTGATCTCCCGTCCCGACGACATTACCAATCTGATCCTGGAAGCTGCCGGACAGCGGGACTAACAACTCGGCCGGCGCGGAGTTGGACAGAGCGGGCATATCCATGCTCATCGACGACAACAAGTCCGACCAAGGTCTACTACAACAAGCCCGACAAAGACGGGCACCTTGCCGCGTCGGAGCAGCCGAAACTCTCATAGAGGCCCGCGCGGATTTCAGACCATGGCGGATTTAGGGTGCTGGATGAATTTGATGCGTTAGCCCGGCCTTTCTGGCGCCGGATCACCACGGAGGCGAATGAGACGATGACTGCACAGACGGAGAAATTCAAAACGACGCAAAGGGAGGACACGGTGAAACAACCCGATAACAGATCGCGGCGTCGTTTTCTCAAGGCGAGCTCGATGTTGGGGCTGGCAGCCGCATTCAGCCCGAGAACGATCAGCGCGGCATTTGCAGATTCGAAATCCAAAACGGCTCAAACGGAGGCCATCATGGCTCAAATCGGTGCTGCACAACAAAGCGGTGCGCAGGCAACTGGCAACACTGCTGTTCGACCGTTTCAGGTGAATTTTCCGGACGCGGACCTTGCTGATTTGCGCCGACGCATCAACGCCACCAAGTGGCCCGAGCAGGAAACGGTCACCGATCAATCGCAAGGGGTGCAGCTCAAGACAGCCCAGCAACTCGCCCGCTATTGGGCGACGGACTACGACTGGCGCAAATGCGAGGCGAGGCTGAAGGCGCTGCCGCAGTTCATCACCGAGATCGATGGGCTCGATATTCATTTCATTCATGTTCGCTCGAAGCATGAGAACGCGTTGCCGATGATCGTCACCCACGGGTGGCCCGGCTCGATCATCGAGCAGATGAAGATCATCGAGCCGCTGACGGATCCCACGGCGCATGGCGGGAGCGAAGCGGATGCCTTCCACCTCGTCATTCCGTCGCTGCCGGGCTACGGCTTTTCCGGCAAGCCGACGAAGCCGGGATGGAATCCCCCCAGCATCGCCAAAGCGTGGGCCACGCTGATGCAGCGCCTCGGCTACACGCAGTACGTCGCGCAGGGTGGCGACTGGGGTAACGCCGTCACCGAGTTCATGGCCGTGCAGGAGCCGGCGGGATTGCTCGGCATCCACACCAACATGCCGGCCACCGTTCCGGCCGATGTTTCCAAAGCGCTTGCCGTCGGCGGCCCGCCGCCGGCCGGTCTTTCGCCCGACGAGAAGCACGCCTGGGATCAGCTCGACTTCTTCTACAAGAATGGGCTTGGCTATGCCATCGAGATGAACAACCGCCCGCAGACGCTCTACGGCATTGTCGATTCGCCCGTCGGCCTTGCGGCCTGGATGTGCGACCACGATGCGCGCAGCCAGGAGATGATCGCTCGCGTCTTCGACGGGAAGACGGAGGGCCTGACGCGGGACGACGTCCTCGACAACGTCACGCTCTACTGGCTGACCAACACCGCGATCTCCTCGGCGCGCCTCTACTGGGACAACGCGCACCATCCCACGGGAGGCTTCTTCGACCCCAGGGGCATCAAGATTCCGGTCGCCGTGAGCGCCTTCCCCGATGAGCTTTATCAAGCGCCGCG
>Ga0066903_100003366_pt1 | contig 13037 bp, 16 predicted proteins | sample PanSoiMetaGPlot1_FD_67491 | JGI IMG/M metagenome (GOLD analysis project Ga0066903, IMG submission 67491) | Tropical forest soil microbial communities from Panama analyzed to predict greenhouse gas emissions - Panama Soil - Plot 1 (version 2) | ecosystem: Environmental > Terrestrial > Soil >... | reverse complement strand
GGCGCCTTCTGCATGTAGTTGTACGTGCCCAGCGCCAGCGCACCGCCGGCGGTGATCGCCAGCACGAAGACCATGAACACACGCATGCGAGCCATATGCAATCCCCAGCCTTGACTACATTTCGTTTCGCATCTCGGCCTGCGCGGTCAACGTGACCGACGAGGCGAGAGTCGATCCACTCACGACGAGCGATGCCACCGGCTGCAACACGACGAAGCTGAACGGATAGGTCACCGTCACGACCGACGTATTCGCGGTGTTCCCGCCGCCGATGTCGACGGTGTTGGCCGTCACTGAAATGGTCGCACTGCTGGGGTTCGGCAATTGCCCGGCCGTCAGATACTGCAGCACGCGCGCTTGCGGCGCCCCGGCCGCGGTGTTCGGCAGCACGGCGACGCGCGCGCCCTCGCGGGCGGCGTTGGTCAGGATCTGCCAGGTCTGATACGCGCGGCCGAACTCGAAGATGCCGACCGCCACGAGCAGCAGCAGCGGCAGCGTGACCGCCGTTTCCACGATCGCCGTTCCCCGCTCGGTCCAGACGAATTTGCGAAATAGCCTGGTCACAGCGTCCTCACAGTCCTGTTGCGCTGAGTGCCGCGAGAATCGACCCGATCGCGATCGCCGGCGCGTAGGCGAACCGATTGCGCTCGCCCGCGTTTTCGATCTCGGCTGCGTTCGCGCCCCCGCTCGCGACCAGGCGCGCGGCCGCTCCGACGCTCTGCCGCAGCCGGCGGCGGCGCACCGCGACGATGGCCGCCAGCGCGCCGCCCGCAAGGGCGGTGTAGAGGAACGCGCCGACGATCGGCGCGGGTCCGAGCAGCGACCCCGTCGCGGCGAACAGCTTCACGTCGCCGGCGCCGGTTCCGCCGAAGAGATGGCCCGGCAGCATGAGCGCCAGGCCCAGAAGAAATCCGAGAATCGCCGCGCCCACCGACAGGTGGCCGATGCCGAAGGTCGCGAACGCGAGGCCGCTCAGCGCGAGCAGGCCGGTCAGCGCGTTCGGCACGCGACGCGTCTTCAAATCGATGAACGCCGCCGCGGCTACGCCCGCCGTCAGCGTCCCAATCACGATGAGGTCAGATGGCGTTCCCAATGCCGCTCCAGAACACGTTGTAAATCGCCTGACCGACTGAAGTGACGCCAACGATCGCGACTACCGCAATGAGCGCCGCCAGCAACGCGTACTCGAGGAGATCCTGGCCGTCGCTCTGCCGAACGAATCGCGCAAGCGCCGTCATCAGCCGATCCATGGCATCACCTTTCGAAAACTGGGGAGCAGGGCTGCCCTGCTCCCCGAGTCTCACTTCCCGGTTCGTGCTACGCCGCCGGCGCCAACGCCGCCGCGATCCGACCGAAGATCGTGTTCACGTTCGCGCCCGCGAGGGTGATGGCCCCCACGCACACGAGCGCGATCAGCGCGACGAGCAGCGCGTACTCGAGCAGGTCCTGCCCCTCGTCCGCCACGAACCACCGCTTCATCAGACCAGTCATGTGTCCTCCCTGAAGTCCTCGGTTACAGCTACGCCGCCGGGGTGAGCGCGGCTGCGATGCGCCCAAAGATCGTGTTCACGTTCGCGCCCGCGAGGGTGATGGCCCCCACGCAGACCAACGCGATCAGCGCGACGAGCAGCGCGTACTCGAGCAGGTCCTGCCCCTCGTCCGCCACGAACCACCGCTTCATCAACGCAGTCATGTGTCCTCCTGAATCCACGGGTTCACCTACGCTGCCGGCGTGAGCGCGGCCGCGATGCGACCGAAGATCGTGTTCACGTTCGCGCCCGCGAGCGTGATGGCACCCACGCAGACCAGTGCGATGAGCGCGATGAGCAGTGCGTACTCGAGCAGGTCCTGGCCCTCATCGCTCCGGACGACGGCCAGCAGTCGGGTCATGACAGCAGACATGTGTTCCTCCAAGTCCTCTCGTTGCCTACGCCGCCGGGGTGAGGGCCGCGGCGATGCGACCGAAGATCACGTTCACGTTCGTGCCGGCGAGCCCGATGGCGCCGACGCAGACCAACGCGATCAGCGCCACCAGCAGCGCGTACTCGAGCAGGTCCTGGCCGTCCTCGCTGTTCATCAGCGCGTGCAGCCGTGTCATGAGTTCCATCTCTCCAGTCCTCCGTCGCGTCACCCGGCGCAACTGCCGTGTGTGCGAAATGCGATCACGCGGTGTTGCGTGGATCGCGCGACAGGGCAGCGAAAGGCAACGCGTGTGCCACGGATGTTTTTCGCGGCGCCGCACGCGCCCGCAACTGAGGTGACGTAGGGGCAGTTAGCCCGCGTCGCGCGACGGCGGCTTCGTACCCGCACACCGCCCCGCAGCGCGAGGCTGCGGGGCACATTCGTAACCGCGCGGGCGAATTCCGTGCGAAGCCGTGCGTCACGAAAAGGAACACGCTGGCTGACGTGCGCCAAAATCGCCCAAAACCTGCGCAAAACAGCGCATTTCCACGGCGGGAACATCTATTGCGATATAGGAGCCGTTCGGTATGTCTCTGAGCCCCGAGTCGGAAAGGTCGGAAAGGAAGGCGCCGCCATGCGACGCGCGTTGAATGAGGCGTTGATGTCCGTGGCGACCGTGGCGATCCTGCTGTTCGTCCTGGTGGCGTTCGACGATCGCGTGCGCGGCGAGCTGACGCGGCGGCTCGTGTCACATCCGACCCAGCAGCTCGCCGCGGCCGGACAGCAGGCGCGCGATTTCACATCTGTGATCGCGCAGGCGGCCCACGATCAGAGCCTCGCGCACGCGCCGCTGCTCATTTTTTCGGTGGCCGCGACCGTGCTCGTGGTGTTCATGCTGCGAACGTAACGATGCCGATTGTTCTCGCGATCGAACCCGACCGCCGGCAGGCGGCTCATTTGTCGGCCGTCGTGCGGCACCGCGTCGGCGCGGAGCTGATCGTCGCCGACACGACCGAGGGCGCGCTCGACGCCATCGGCGGCCGCGTGCCGGATCTGGTGCTCGTGCCCGCGCTCCTCTCGCCGCAGGACGATGCGGCGCTGGCCGCAGCGCTGCGCGTCATCGCGGCCGCGGCGCACGTGCGGATCCTGACGACGCCGGTGTTCTCGAGCGGCGCCAAGCGCGCGCAGGGTGACGGGCTCTTCTCGCGCCTCGGCTTCGGCCGCCAGCAGCAGGCGCCCGCGACCGACGGCTGCGACCCGGCCGTCTTTGCCGAACAGATCTCCGACTACCTGCGCGAAGGCGCCGAAGCACGCGCGGAGCTCGAGGCCGACTCCGAGTTCAATCAGCCGTACGCCGAAGAGCCGGTCGTCGCCCCGCCACCCGTCGCCGCACCTCCCGTCGCCGCGCCGCCGAAGCCGGTGGTTCGCGAGCGCGAGATGTTCGCGTCGTTCAACGACCGGCACGACGACGAACCGATCGAGGACGAACCGATCGAGGACGAACCGATCGAGGAGAACGCCGAGGTGCCGCCTGCCGTGCACGTGCAGGTGCCGGAACAACCGGAGTGGCAGCCGCAGGCGCAGGCATACGCGGCGGCCCCTTCGCCGGTGGACCAAGACGTCGAGCCGCCCGCTCCGATGCAAGCCTCGACCGAGACCGAGCCCGCGCCTGCGATTGACCTCGAGCCTGCGCCCGCGAGCCCGGCGGCTTCGCCGTTCGATTTCGTCGAGACGGCGAACGAGATCTTCGCCAGGCACGAAACGCGTCAGGAGCCCTTCGTCGAAGACGAGGATTCCGACGACGTCGTCGTGATCGATCTCTCGAACGAGATTACCGAGATGTCGCCGGCCGCGCCGGAGCCGGCGCCGAGCGAGGCGACGTTCGACGGCGAGCCGTTCGGCGTGTACACGCTCCCGCCGATCGAGAAGCCGATCGACGCCGAGGTCGAGGCGTTCGAGCGCTTCGTGAAAGAGGACGAGGCGGCGTCGGCTGTCGAACCCGTTGCCGCGCCCGCCGCACCCGCTGCGCCGGCGGCGCCAGCCGCGACGGCCGCCCATGCGGCGGCAGAAGTCGTCGAACCGAAGCCGCGGCCGCGGCCGGTCGAGGAGGCGCCCTGGATCTCGCTGGGCCTCCGCCACACGCTGCGCTGGCCCGTGATCGAGGGCGTGGCCGTCGAGCCGACGCCGGCGTTCGCCGAGTTCGCCGCCGCACTTGTCGACGACGGCGCGCGCATCGAGGACGCGGCACCGCCGCCCGCGCCGGTCGTGACGCCGCCGAGCCATCGGCCCGATCATCTCGACTGGAAGGAGCTCGTCGCGTCGCTCCGTCAGGACATCGAGCGCCGCCGTCACCAGCCGCCGGCGGCCGCCGCCCTCGCCGCCGTGCTGGCCAAGCGGCCGACGGAGCCCAGGCGGCCGGCGGAGCCAAGGGCGCCGGCGGAGCCGGTGCCGATCCAAAGCCGTCGGCCGAGGAAGGCGACGCCGGCGCAGGACGAGTGGGGCTTCTTCGATCCGCAGCAATGCGGCTTCGCCGCACTGCTCGCGAAGCTCGACGAGTTCAGCGACGACGAGCCAAAGTCGCGGTCGTGACCGGCGGGATACCGCTGCGACCGCTCGACCGCTTCACGTTCGATCGCCTGCTGACCACGCTGCTGTTCCTGTCCATCGCGCTCGCGGCCTGCCTGATGCCCGCACAGAACGACACGTGGTGGCAGCTGCGCGCCGGCCGCGACATGTGGCGCACGCATGCCGTGCTGCTGCACGACACCTTTTCGCACACGGCGTACGGCACGTTCTGGCCCAACCACGAGTGGCTGTCGCAGGCCCTCTTCTACGCGGTCTACGTCGTCGGCGGGCTGCCGCTCCTGACGCTGGCGGCCGCCGCCGCCGTCGTCGGGGCCTGGGCGATTGTCTGGCGTCAAACGCCCGGCTCGCCGCGCACCCGCTTCGTGCTGATCGCGCTCGTCCTCGTGGCGGCGTGCGGCGGCTGGAGCCCGCGTCCTCAGGTCCTGTCGCTGCTGCTGACCGCGCTCACGATGGCGCTGCTGCGCACGCGGCGGTACGGCTGGCTGCCGCTCGTGTTTCTGCTGTGGGCCAATCTGCACGGCGGCGTCCTCATCGGCGTGTGGCTGCTCGTCTGTGCGCTTGGCGTCTCCCTCGTCGAACATCCCCGGTCGTCCCGGCGGCTGCTGGCGATGACCGGGCTCTCGATTGGCGCGACGCTCTTGACGCCGCTCGGCGTCGATTACTGGATCGAGATCGTGCGCTCGCTGGGCCGGATCCGCGAGCTGGGCATCGCCGAGTGGGCGCCGCCTCGCCTGACCGATCCTCAGCTCGTCGCCTTCTGGCTGATGCTGGCGGCGCTCGTCGCGCTCGCCGTCGCCCGCGGCCGCCGGCTGCTCGCCGATCCGGCGTCCCGCGAGGACGGGCGCCTGACGCTGTGCGCATGCGCGCTGGCGCTCGTGCCGCTCGCGCTGACCGCGGTCCGCAACGTCGCGCCGTTCCTGATGCTCGCCGTGCCGGCCGTCGCCGCGCTGGCGCCGCCGCGGCTGATCCTGGTCGCCCGCCGGCCGGCGTCGCGGCCGCGGCTGAACGCCGCGCTGGCGGCGACCGCCGCGATCCTGACCGTCTGCGCGCCCGCGGTCGCGTATGCCACCGGCGCCGCGCACCTCGCGTGGACGCCGCTGCCGCCGGCGTCGCTGGCCGCGCTCGAGACGTGCCGCGGCAACCTCTACAACCGCTACGACGAAGGCGGCTACCTGATCTGGTTCGCGCCGTCGCACCGGGTGTTTCTGGACGGCCGGCAGGATCCGTACTCGCCCGCGCTCATCGCCGAACAGGTACGGGTGGAGACGACTGGGGACTTCAGAGCGACGTTTCGCCACTACCACATCCAGTGCGCCTACACGCCAGCGGAGTCGATTCTCACGACGAAGCTGATCCGCGCGGGCTGGACGCCGCTCTATCGCGACGCGCGCTGGGCGGTCCTGTCGAACTAGACGCCGCGGCACACGATCTGCAAAGCGTTCGCAGCCGGAGGTCGACACATGCTGCGCAGGCTTTTCATGACAGCGGGAGCGGTCCTCCTGACCGCGTCGCTTGGACAGGCCGATCAGAAGGCGTCCAAACACGACATCAAACGTGACAGCAAGGACGTCAAGCATGACCAGAAATCGGTCAGCCAGCTCGAAGCCGAGATTCGTCGCGACGAAGCGAAGCTGCGGCGCGATCAGGCGGCCGGCAACGCCGCCGCCGTCGCGAAGGATCAGGCGGATCTGCAGCGGGATCGCGCCCAGCTCGAGCGTCTGCGGGCTGACGTGAACACCGACCGGCGGGACCTCGCCACCGACAAGCAGGCCGCGGCGAACGCAAAAGCGACCGCAGGCAAGGCAAAGGCCGACGAGAAGTCGCAGAAGGCGACGGCCAAGGAGAAGCGAGAGGAGCAGAACGAGAAGCAGAAGGAACGGAAAAAGGGCGTTTAGTCCCGGACGGCCGGGATTAGACGTCTCGCAGCACGACCATCGGATCGACGCGGCCGGCGGATCGCGCCGGCAGGTACGACGCGGCAAGCGCGACGACGAGCACCGCCGCCGCCGTCGCGGCGAACACGCCCGGATCGGTCGGCTTGACGTCGTTCAGCATCGTCTTCAACAGGCCTGTCAGCAGCCAGGCGCCGAGCGCGCCGATCGCCACGCCAGCCGCCGCGAGCGCGAAGCCACGCGTGACGACGAGGTTGCGGACGACGGCCTGATCGGCGCCGAGCGCCAGCCGGATCCCGAACTCGCGGCGCTGGCGGCGGACGTTGTAGGCCATCACGCCGTAGACGCCCACCATCGCCAGCAAGCCCGCCATGGCGCCAAAGAGTACTGTCAGCGCCGACATCAGACGCGGCTGCCCCACCGACTCGCTGACCACGTGCTCCATGGTCTGCACCTGATTGATGGGCAGCAGCGGATCGATCGACGAGACGATCTGGCGGGCGGTCGGCACGACGGACGCCGGGTCTTCGCTCTGCGTGCGAATCACCACGGTCATCGAGTTGTTCGGCGACTCGTCCACCGTGCGGTAGAACTCGAACGGCGTGCTGCGCGCCAGGCCAAATGAGCGGACGTTGCCGAGGATCCCGACCACTTCGTACCACCGGCTCACGTCGGTTCCCTGCCCGAACCGTTTGCCGATCGCGTCCTTGCCGGGCCAGAACTTGTCGGCCATCGCCTGGTTGATGAGCACCGTCTGCGCCTTCAGGCCGTCGCGCCGGTCGAGCAGGCGTCCCTTGAGCAGCGGGATGCCCATCGTCTTGAGATAGTCGCCCGCGAACCAGCGGTACTCGACGAGCGGCGCCTCGCTGGGCCGCCACGGCGTGCCGCCCTCGATCTGGAATTCGCCGTTGGACCCGAAGTTGTACATCGGCAGATGGCTGATCATGCCGACCGACTCGACGCCGCCGGCCGGCGCCAGCCGCGCGTAGAGCTCGCGGTAGAACGCCGCGACCGATTCGGGCGCCTTGTAGCGCGGGCCCGACAAAGAGATGTCGAACGCGACGATCCGATCGGTGCGAATGCCGGCATCGCGGCTCCGCAGCAGCGCGAGATTCTTGACGAGCAGCCCGGCGCCGACGAGCAGCGCGAAGGCGATGGCAATCTCCGCGACGACGAGACCGTTGCCGAACCGGCGGCCGGTGCCGCTGCCCGTGCGCGTGTCGCCCTCGCGGACGGCGGACACGAGCTCGCGCGTCCGCAGCAGGATCAACGGCCACAGGCCGCAGAACACGCCGACGGCGACCGACGTCGCCGCCGAAAACGCGAGCACGCGCGCGTCGATGGCAATCGTCGTCGCGCGCGGCAGCTGATTCCCCGCCAGCGCGATGAACACGCGCAGAATCCACGACGCGAGCACGACGCCAAGCGCGCCGCCGGTGACCGCGAGCAGGACGCTCTCGATGATCAGCTGGCGCGCGAGGTCGCGCTGGCCGGCGCCCAGCGCCAGGCGGATCGCGAGCTCGCGCTGCCGCGCGATGCCCGACGCAAGCAGGAGATTCGCAACGTTCGCGCACGCGATCAGCAGAACCAGGAACACCGCGCCGAGCAGCACGGTCAGCGGCGTGCGCGTCGCGCCGACGACGACCTCGGTGTACGAGCGCACGTCGATGCCGTGATTGGTGTTGAATTCGTGCGCCAGCGTCTGCCCGAGGGCGCGCATGTCGGTCGCGGCCCGCTCGACGGTGATGCCCGGCTTGAGCCGTGCGAACGTCTGCAGGAAATGACTGCCGCGCGTGGCCGGATCGAGCGTCCGCTGGAGCGGCATGAATACCTGGGCCCGCCCGTAGGCAAAGCCCGACGGCAACACGCCCAGAATGTCGTACGACTCGCCGTCGAGCTGGATCGTGCGGGCGACGACGCCGGAATCGCGGCCGAAGCGCTGCGACCAGAACTCGTGTGTCAGAACGACGACCTTCGGTCCGCCCGGCCGGTCCTCTTCTTCGGTGTACCACCGTCCGATCGGCGGCTTGACGCCGAAGACGTCGGCGAACGACGCGGTCGTCCGGGCCGTGCTGACCCGCGCGGGATCACCCTGCCCCGTCAGGACGAACGGTTGCTGGGTCGCCCCGCCGATCGCCGAGAAGACCTGGTTGCGCTCGCGCCAGTCGTGGTACTTCGGGAACGACGCGGGGCAGGTCGCGCACGCCGGCTGCGTGTCGTAGACCGCCACCAGCTGCTCGGGATGGGGATACGGCAGCGGTTGCAGCAGGACGCCGTTGAAGATGCTGAACACGGCGGCCGTCACGCCGATCCCGAGCGCAAACGCGATGACGGCAAGGAGCGACACGAACCGCGACCGCAGGGCCGTGCGGGCGGCGACCTTTAGATCGTGGAAGAGGCGCATGGCTGTTAGACGAGGACAGCCGGGCCCACGTTTGTCGTCGTCGTTTGTCGTTGCTGTTGCGTGTACGGGACGGCCTTCAGGCCATCCCGGCCGTCCCGGCCCCTGCGACACGGCTTGAAGGGCGTGCGCTGCGCAAGAAGAGATGTCCTCCCGCGGCCAGCGCGACCGACAGCGCGGCGCACAGGAAAAACACGAGACGAACGCCGAGGATCTGCGCGAGGACGCCGGACACCGCCAGGCCCAGAATCTGGCCCAGGAAGATGACCGACGCGTTGGTGCTGCCGACCCGTCCCAGCATGTCGTGCGGCGTCTCGCGCTGAACCAGCGTCTGCGCCGGCACCATGATCGCCCCGAACGCGAACCCGATGATGAACGTGGACGCCAGCGCCGCGGCGATGTGCGGCACCGCGCCGAGCAGCAGCACGCCCGCGCCGATGCCGCCCAGGCCCGCCAGCACCAGCGTGGTATCGGTGAACCGCTTCGCCAGCTGCCGCACGACCTGCGTGCCGACCAGCATCCCGACGCCGACGTTGCCGCTGACGAAGCCGAAGACGCCGGGGCTGGCCTGCAGCGTGTCGCGGACCCAGATCGAGATCAGCGGTCCGAAGCAGCCGATCGTGAAGAGGCCCGACGCCATCGCGATCACGAAGAACAGAATCGCCGCGTGGTGGACGATGAAGCTGAAGCCCTGCTTCATGTCGATCCAGATCTGGTGGATCCGGCTGCGCGACGATCCGGACGGCGCCCGCATCGACGCCGGCCGCACGATCAGCACCGATCCAATCAGCGCCGCCGACGCCAGAAAGCTCAGGACGTCGACGACGTAGCACACGTTCGGCGTGAACGCGGCGACGATCGCGCCCGCGGTGGCGGGGCCGATGATGCGGCTCCCCATGAACGCCACCTGCATCAGGGCGTTGGCCGACATCAGACCGGCGACCGGCACGTGCGACCGGATGGTCACCTGCTGCGCGGGGCCGAAGAAGGCCGACACGCAGCTGAGCGCCCCGAGCACGAAGTACACCTGCCAGACCGACGTGGCGGGTATGAGCAGCAGCGCGAGGACCGCGCGAATCAGATCGCTCGAGACGAGCGTCGGCTTCAGCGGCCAGCGATCGACGAACACGCCGGCAATCGGTCCCATGAAGACGATCGGCAGCATGTACGCGATCTGCAGTCCGGTGACCTGCGCCGCCGTGCCATGCATGCGGAATGTCACGACCGCGATCACGGCGAACAGCGCGAGGAAATCGCCGAACAGGCTGATCACCTGCGCGTACCACACCCGTCGCATCACATCGATGCGTAGTACGTCCCGGAACGAAAGCGGAGCGGGCGGCGGCGCCGCAGCGGCAGCCGTCGCGGTCGTCGTGGACATGGGAAAGTTCGATTATACGTTGGCACTCGCGAGCGCGAGTAACAGTTCGTCGTACGAGGCGCGGAGCACGCGGGCAATCGCGGGCCAGTCGGGGCGCGCCGCCTGCTCGTCGCGCATCGCCGCGGCCTTCGCGCGCAGGAGCGCGGCGGTCGCGACGCTCTCGGGCGACGTCTCGTACAAAAGACCGTACTCGTCGGCGATGAGACGTCCGATGTGCTCGGCGCTGTTGTCGCCAGGCACGCGCCGCGCGACCCACCAGGCAAGCTCCGCGCGCGCGACGCGCGCCGGATCGAAGTCGGCGTCGGTCCAGGATCGGGCTTTGCCGTACGCGGCCTCGAGATCCGGCAGCACGACCTCGTAGTTGCCCTTCAGCTCGGCAAACGTCGCCGCCGCGCGCGCGAGATGAAACGCCTCGATCGACGCGTCCGCCCACGAATAGTGGTACTGCTCGCGCAGCATCGTCGTCAGCAGCGTGAAGAGGCGGATGCGTTCCTTCGCGTAGCAGGCCTGCCACATGCGGACTTCGAGCTCCGCCAGGCGCGCGGGCCGGAACTGCCGCATCGAGCGCGGACCGCGAGGGGGCGTGAAGACGAACGCGAGGCCGAACGCCGCGACGATGGCGAGTGCCGTCGCGAAGCGCGCGAGCCGGCTCACGCGGCTACCGCTCCTGCTCCGCGCGCAGCTGCTTCAGATAGGCCTGCTCTGCCCGCTCGACGAAGCGCTGGTAGCCGTCCGGATCGACGAACGGATTCGAGGCCGCCTGCCCTGAGCCTGTCGAAGGGCTGGCGGCGCGTGCGCGATCGGCCTTGGCTTCGAGTCCGAAGACCGCGCCGTGCTCCGCGACGAACACATCCGGCTTGAGGCCGTGCAGCACTCGAAACGCCTGCGCGTAGTGATCGGCAATCTGCGGCACGCGTGTATTGCCAACGAGGTGCACGCCGTCGTTGATCGTGACGCTGCAGACGAGCGCGACCTGAAGCCGCCGTCCGTTCTCGGTCGCCTCCGTCGTCCACGTCGTACACCCCTGCGTGTGTCCCGGCGTCAGGTGCGCCGTGAGCATCGTGCCGCCGAGCGCGACCGTCTCGCCGTCCTTCACGACGCGGTCGACGTGCACCGGCTTCCAGCCCTGCGCGCCGAGCGCGGACCGGTCGACGCCCGACTCGAGCGCGTCGCGATCAGCGTCGATGGCGACGATCTGCGCGCCGGTCAGACGCTTCAGATCGGCGTGGCCGCCGACGTGATCGAAGTGCGCGTGGCCGGCGAGCAGCAGCCGCACGTCCGTGAGCCTGAACCCGAGCTTCTCGATGTTGGCGCGGATGAACGGCACCGATTCGGCTTCGCCGCTGTCGAGGACGATGCCGCCGGCCGGCGTGACGATCAGAAACGACGAGAGCCCGCGCGTGCCGACGTAGTAGATGTTGCCGGCGATCTTCACCGGTTCGAACGGCTCGCGCCACGAGCGATCGGACTGCGCCGTGAGGGCGACCGGGAGGGCGATCGACAGCCCAAGCACGAAGGTCAGCGCGCGCCTCATGCGCGGAATTATAAGCTGAGGTTGCCAAGCCGATCGCCTTGGCGCATCATGGTCGACACACATGCCGGTGATGAAACGCCGCGGCGCGGCGCAGCAGGGGCGCGACCTCATCACGCTCGCCCAGCAGCTCGCGCGCGACGCCGAGCGGCACGCGCTCCTGTCCGAGTCGCTCGCGACCCAGGCGGACCGCCTGATGGTCGCCGGCCTCGAGCAACTCAGTCGGCAGCCACACGCCCGCAGTCCGCGATCCGCAATCCGCAATTCGTAATCCGCGATCAATCCGCAATCCGAAATCCGCAATCCGTAGTCCCCCAGTCCCCTGGTCCCCCAGTCCCCTCGTCAAGCTGAAGTATGATCGAGACATGAGATCCCGTTTTTTCGCCGCGCTGGCGCTCGCGGCAGTCCCGATGCTGGCCGCCGCGTGCGGAGGCATCGTCGATCCGTCGCAGAATCAGGTTGAAACGTTCAACGGTCAAATCACCGTCGGCGGGCGCGCGGTGCACGGCTTCCAGGCATCGAGGACCGGCGAGATCTCGGTGAAGATCACGGCGCTCCAGCCGTCGAACTCGAACACGTTCGTCGGGATCATCTGGACCGGGCGCGCGAGCGACGGCACCTGCAACGGCCAGCTCGGCGCGCTGTTCGGGCAGAACAACTTCGCGCAGGTCAACGTGCCGGCCATCTCCGCGCAAATCCTGCAGGGCGGCTACTGCATCACGGTCTTCGACGTCGGGACGTTCACCACCACGACCAGCTACACGATGACGGTTTCGCATCCGTAGTGAGCGACCTCGAGAAACACATCGACGATCTCTATAAGCATCCGCTCGCGGAGTTCACGAGCGCGCGCAACGCGCTGGCGAAGTCGCTGACGGGCGAGGACGCGAAGCGGGTCAAGTCGCTCGCGAAGCCGACCGTCGTGCCGTGGGCGGCGAACCAGGTGTACTGGCGGGCGCGCGCGACCTACGATCGGCTCCTGAAGAGCGGCGAGCGGCTGCGAAAGGCACAGATCGCGGCGCTCGAGGGCAAGTCGTCGGACGTGCGGACGGCGACCGACCAGCATCGACACGCGATCGCCGACGCCGTCAGGGAGGCGGAGCGCCTCGCGGCCGCGGACGGATCGAAGCCCGCGCCGGACGCGTTGATGCGCACGTTCGAGGCGCTGTCGCTCGCCGCCGAGCCGCCCGAGCCGCATGGACGGCTGACAGAGGCGCTGCAGCCGGCGGGGTTTGAAGCGCTGGCCGGCGTCACGCCGGGTCCGGCTAAAGCCGGACACTACCGGGATCAGAGTCCGGCTAAAGCCGGACATTACCGGGATCAGGGTCCGGCTAAAGCCGGACA
>Ga0066903_100003365_pt1 | contig 13041 bp, 8 predicted proteins | sample PanSoiMetaGPlot1_FD_67491 | JGI IMG/M metagenome (GOLD analysis project Ga0066903, IMG submission 67491) | Tropical forest soil microbial communities from Panama analyzed to predict greenhouse gas emissions - Panama Soil - Plot 1 (version 2) | ecosystem: Environmental > Terrestrial > Soil >... | reverse complement strand
TCACACTGAATCGTAAGCTGATGCCCGGAATGACACTGCACCAGTCTCTCCAGGCTAACGCCAAACAGCAGCAGAGCAGGTCCCTCACCCCACTCGCCCCGCTTGGCGGGCTACGTGGGGATTCGGGATGTGGTGGGGTTTTTGGTTTTAATCGAAGAATCGTAGCGGTCTCGGGTCCAGCATTCACGCATCGAGTGACAGGCAATCAATGCCGCTGGGCGCCACCGGCCGCTTCCGGAGTTGGCTGATGCGATCCTGCGTGCCTCGCCTGTCTCCATTGTTGTAGATACCCGGCGAGTTGCTCGTACTGATCACTGGCAATGTAGTCTACTTCGGCGGCCAACGCTGCCTGCCAGCGCAGGCGCGCGGCGGCGAGCGACCCGAAGTTATAACTGCGAAACCAGCCGTGGCAGCTCAACTCTTCCGAGGTCGCTCCATCGAGCGTGTAAAAGCGGATCCAAAGCCCACGATCGTGAGCGTGCTGCACGAGCGACCGCAGGCGATCGTTTCCGGCGGGCGTCCACTCGCCGGTGCGGCTTGGGCCACCGCGCTCGACTACGCTCCACGGATTGTTCCACCAGCGACGATAATTGGTAGCGGGATCGGGCTCCAGTATCTCTGGCGGCGCCGACGGATCCTCCAAGTGCGTATGGACGGCCCCAAACACCAGCAGCCGGCCTCCGACTGGAATGTCGTCATGGAAGATTTTCTGCTGCGCATCGGATTCACCAGTCAACACCAGAACCGGTCCGACGGTGAGCGGTTGTACTGCCATAACATCGGCAGTGCGCGGAGCACTCGTCAGCCACCCACGATACCTCTCGAGCAGCGCCCGCACCGCCACCAGATGTTCTGGCTCCTCAGATTTGAAATCGAGATTCAGGGTTATCAGCGGCCAATCGTGGCGATTGTTCTCTCGCAGGGCGCGTTCCACAACCGGCCGAATCCGCTCAAAAGAGTAAGACTCCATCGTGGGTTCGTTTCCATACGAGGGGCTTCCGTGCGCAAGCACCGACCGGGATTCACCCGTGCGTTTGTCGGTATGCCAGAGAAGATCCTGCTCGATCGCGAGGGGAGTGCCGGACGACAATGCGCGATCGATGCGGTCGAACCACCAATCGAAGTACGGATAGCAGTTGTGAGCGTCCATCACGGTGCGTGTTCCGGGCTTGATGGACGTTTCCTGCGCCGAGCCGGCAAATGCCGTCAGCACAACCACGAAAACCAAAATCACTTGCTTGCGCGCCTTGCAGTGCATCATCAGAAGGCGAACCGCAACGCAAACTGCATGACCCTGGGATCGCCCGCCAGCGACGTTATTTTGCCGAAACTCCCTGAGTTCACGTTGTTGGTGGGGAGGCCGAATTGAGGGGTATTGAACAGGTTGAACGTTTCCCACCGGAACTCGAGGGACCGTCCTTCACCGAAGTAATTGAAGGATCGTCCTATGGCGAAATCGACGTTGGAGTAGCCCGGCCCGCGCATGTTGTTACGTGGACAGGTACCAAGACGGGGCACCAACGCCGGGTTCGAGGGATCGGGATTGGGAGCCAGCGGCCTCGCAAACGCCGTGGTATCGAACCACGTAGGACCGACTCCGCCCAGGTCGATGAGGTTGCCAGGAACCGAGCCTCTCAGGCAGTCGGCAAGCGCGTTGGTGAGCCCGCCGCGGTTTTGAACCAGGCTGTTGTTGCTGCTGGAAAAGATGGTGAACGCCCGGCCGGTGTGGACTGCAGCGCCTCCGCTGAGACGCCAGCCGCCAAGAATGTGCGCCGCGGGACCGGACGTCAACAGGCTTTTGCCCCGTCCGAACGGCAAGTCGTAGGAATAGCCGACCACAAAGCGATGCCGGAAGTCGAAGTCGCTGTCACCGCGCTGCTGGGTGAGGTCATGCTCATTCTGCAGGAAACTGTTCGAACCGCTGGCGCTGATCAGATGTTCCTGCACCTGATCGATCGAGTGCGACCAGGTGTACGCCACGTTGAACACCAGCCCTTGGCTGAACCGTTTCTGGGTACTGACTTCGAGGCCGTGATACGTGGAGTTGCCGACGTTATCGCGGTATTCGATTGCGCCAAGATTGGCGTACGGAATGAAGGGAGCGGTGATGCCGGGACACGTTGGCGTGCCGGCGACTGTGGTGCAGGCTCTGCCCATCGAGTCGAAATAAGTCTGATTCAAGTTGCGCAGGATCGAGAGATGCGTTCCCTTGGTGCCGACGTACTCAATGGTAGTGACCATTTGCCAGGGCAACTGATGTTGAATCCCCAGGTTCCACTGGTCGACTTCAGGCATCACGTTGTTGGGGTTCACCGCGCGGATACGCACGTTGGCCAGATTGAGACTGCTGGGATCGAGGGACACGTTAAAGCCGCTGGCCAGCCGCATATTGTTGGCGGTTGTACTGGTGGAAGCCGCAGTCACCTGATTGTTGATCACGAACGGAGGATTGAGGAACATCTGGTCTTCACTTCCGGCGCGCTCAAACAGCATATAGAAGCGGCCGTATCCAGCCCGAACCACGGTGTTCTTTGCCGCCTGCCAGGCAACGCCAATGCGCGGAGCGAAGTTGTTCTTATCGGTTTTCACCAGACCGCGTCCAACCTGCGAGTTGGCGGGCGTAAACAAAACCCCGGTCGCATCGACCGCCGTCGGATTGGGATTGAGCAAGTTGGTCATCCGGTCGGCGCCGCTGTAAGGCCAGGTCGCATAGTCGTAACGCAGTCCGAGATTGAGGGTCAGCCGCGGTCTGATTTTCCAGTCGTCCTGCACAAACTCGGAGAGCATCCACAGACGTACGTCCGTCACCCCGGGATTCGAGAGTTGAGCCGTCTGCGGATATCCCAGAAGGAAATCCGCGAGCCCGACGCCCGTGCGGTTTCCGTCGAAAGTCAACTGTCCGCGCAGCGCGGGCACATCGAGGAAGATGTTCCGCATCGGAACGCGCGCGTCGATTCCCACCCGCACTTGATGCTTCCCCAGTTCGAGGTTGAGCGTGTCCTGCCACTGAAACTCATTGGTGAATTGGAACTTGGGAAGGAAGTCAGGCGATCCCCAGTTATCGACGCCGCCGATGGAGCCCGTCGTGTTCGACTGGGTTCCCCCCGCCGAGTTGATGGCCACGCGTGAAATGCCGCCGTTGAACAACGCATTGTCGGCGACGCCCGATATGCCAAAGCTGGAAAGCGTGTTTTGTCCGAAGGGATCCTGCACGCCTCGCGACCAGTTGCGGCCCCATCCAATCCGGAATTCGTTCACTACGCGTGGGCCCAGGATGCGGTTCCATCCAATGGCAGCGCCTTGGCCGTTCATCGTGAGCCGCCCGTTGGCGGAGGAGCTGGTCCCATCCAAAAGGCCGCCGAACGTTCCGGGAACAAACCGGAAACGGTGGGAATTTGTGTAGCGTACCCATACCGTGTCGTTCTGGTCAGGGTTCCAATCAAACCGGCCCGTGTAGTTGTTGGTGTCGTCCTGCAGCGTGCGCACATTCACGAAGTTTCCGATATTCAGCGCTCCGCTGGCCGGCGTGAAGTTCGGCGCCGGCAGCAGCGCCAGAATCTTGGCTGCGACCGGATCAATGCAGGCCTGGGGAATCTGATTGGTGATCAATTGTCCGGAAGCGTTGAAAGCGCTGGGAACCTTCGCGCGGCAGTCGCCGACGCGGTCTGTAATCGTGGCATACGCGTTTCCGGAAATGTGGTTCGCAAGGGCTGCCGCGCTCGAAAAGTCGCCGGCCCGCTCGCTGGCGGTCGGCACGTTGGCCTGGTAAAAACGGCCTTTGCGAATCCGCGTTCCCTCGTAGTTGAAGAAGAAAAATGCGTGGTTCCTGGCAATGGGCCCACCCGCCTGTGCCCCGAACTGGTTTTGCACAAGCTCGGGCCGCGCGCGGCCGGCGCGGTTCGTGAAGTAGTCGTTCGCGTCAAAGATTTTGTTGCGCAGATATTCATATGCCAGGCCATGAAAGCTGTTGGTGCCGTTCTTGGTCGTTACGGTAATCAGCGAACCGGGCATGCGGCCGTTCTCGGCCGAGTAGGGATTGGTGGCAACTTTGAATTCCTCGATGGCATCGACCGAAGGGCGCACAATCTGCGTCGTCAGTTCTTGCACGTTCTCAGAAAAGGAATTGTTGTCCACTCCATCCAACACAAAGTTGTTCTGCAGCGAGCGGACACCATGGACATTGACGGCGCCGCTACGGCCCGAGGCCGTGCCGCCACCCTGCTCGGTATAGCGGTCGCCCTGCACGCCTGGCACCAGACCCAGAAGATCGTCCCAGTTGCGCGCGCTCAACGGAAGCTGGCTGATGACGTCTCTTTCAATCACTGTGCCCGGCGACGCGTCCTGCTTGGAAAGCAGCGGCGTCGCGGTACCAACGACAGTTACTTCTTCCGTGACCGCTCCAATCTCAAGTTTGAAATCCTGTCTTGCCTTCTCCGCTGTGTCCAGCGTTACCTTCGCGACTGCCTTGCGGAAACCTGCTTTCTCCACGTGGATTTCATAGCTTCCAACGGGCAGGGCGGCAAACGTGTAGTAGCCGGTTTGCGTCGATGCCGAGGTTTCCACACCCGTCGCGACATTGACGACACTCACGTGGGCATCTTGAACAACTGCCCCCGAGCCGTCTGTGACAAGACCGGTGAGGCTGGCTCCGCTCACTTGGGCGGGCAAACGAAAGGCAGAAAGGACAAATAGCAGGATCGCACAACACACGATGAGCTTCTTCATGGCATCCTCACCGGCCGCAAGGCCTTTTCCAGTTAGCCGAAACCAAACGCGCAGGCAATGCGCGCAGAGGAATGGAGGCACGTACCCCCGAGCCAATGTAGGTTCCTCTGGTTAACCCGCAGTCAAGCTTTGTTGAAAATTCAGTGAAAGTGAGATGCTCGTTTTGTGGGGCAATTCTTCGGGCGCTTTTTCTCTGTCCCCCGCCGTAACCGAGGGTACCCTTCCCTCGACTTTGCTGGGACAGGTTGGGCCACATGCCCAGTGAATGTTCTGCCCGGCAGTCACCCCCGGAGCTTAAGTAAAATCTAAGACTCTGCCGGCGCGCGGCATGGCATCTCAATTCGTGGCAGTGTGTCAGTTTGGCTTGTTAGTGCCCCATGAAGCGCCGGTCAGAAAACGTCAGGTTTCGCGCGATGAAAGCTCTGGTGTGTGCTTTCCTGCTGGTGTGTGTCCTGATCATCGTCATCGCGCCTCAAGTGGATCTTCCGCCGACGGCGCTGCGTGGGGCGCACCGCCTCATCCTTCCCCAGCTGATTCAACTGGCTGCCCTGGCTCTGGTGGTATTCACAGTTTGGATTCAGCCCGGCCAATTCACATTGGGCTTGTCATCCCTTCGCGAAACGTCGTCCCCACCTCTTCTCTCGCCTTTGTCCACGATTTGCGTCCTGCTTTGCTGATCTCCTGTTGCTGAAGAGTGCCGTCGCGGAGTTACAACTTCGCTTAACCTCGTCCGCTCCCCGCTTTATGCGAGGGGCTCTTTACGTTTAGGAGTAGCAACATGCATATGCAGACGTCTACATTCGTTCCCTTCCGGCTCGACGCGCGCGAACGTCAGTTGCTTGCTGATGCTCGTTTGACTCTGGATTTCCTGATGCGCGCCGCTTGCAGGCCGCAACTGGCAGAACTGCCTGTCATGAGCGGCTTTCGTCCCGCCGACGCCACAAACAAGATCGCCAATAGGTCCTTGACGGAGAGGAACGGAACAGGGACTCTTTCTCAGAGTACGCGCGACATGGCCCTGGAAACTCCAGAAATCCTGCGGCAGTTCATTCAAGAGCAGGTGGACCATTTGCCTCCGGCCGAACGGGAGATCGTCGAAGCCGCGAGCGTAGCCGGCATCGAATTCTGTGCTTCTCAAGTGGCTGCGGCGTTGAATCGTCCCGGTCCAGGCGTTGAAATGCGGTGCGCCACGATGGCGCAAGGCGGCCAGTTCTTCGGGACCTTCTGCTGGTCAGAGTCGCCCCACGGCGCCATTCGTCCAAGATACCGTTTCGTGCACAGTCTTTACCGGGAGACCATCTATAAGCGTCTGCCGGCCGGCCGGCGCGCCCGGTGGCACCTGCGCATCGGCGAACGCCTTGAACTTGACCGCGGCGGCGCCGAACAGAAGAAACGAGCCGCAGCGGAATTGGCACACCATTTCCGGCTGGGGCGTGATGCCCGGCGAGCGATTCACTATTGCAAAGAAGCCGCTCAACAATGCCTGGAACGTGGCGCGGCCCGAGACACCGTCTTTCAGATCATAAGCAGCCTCAAGTTGCTTCGCCGGATCCCCGAACAGAAGGAACGGAAGCAGCTCGTGCTGGAGCTGGAAGCACTATATCGCAAGGCGCGGGACTTGATGGAAAACAGTCTCTCAGTTGGGGGATAGAGAGCTTGACCGTCGATACTCGGCGATTTCGCGCTGATATACACGCACGTAATCCACCCGCTACCACAGGTTCTAGTCTTGGCGTAGGACAAGCGATGGACTTCGGCAACTTAATGAACTAGGTTAGTTGAGACATTGTTCCGCCGGAATCTTAGCTCCTTTCGCCGGTCGGCCACTTGTCGCTAACCGTGCGTTTGATTCCGGTTGACGATCGGGTTGCGATGGGAAACCACTCAGAATGGCCACAGCCTGAAAGTGCATTGTTAACGCTACACATGTCGCGGAACGCCGCTTGACCTCCACCTCCGAACAGCGGATGATGGGCCGTTCCTGTGGAGTGAGCTGCAAACGCTTTGATTTTGAAGAAGGCGAAACGACAACGTTCTGTCGACCTTTGGCCGATCAAATCAGGGGTGTGGGAAATGTGTTGTCGAGTTCACGCTCAGGGCATTGGCTTTATTTCGCGGTGAATTTCGCCATGCAAGACACAGGAATTATGTCCGAGACGAACCGGCGAGCGGCCCATGGATAAGGAACAGATCCAGAACCGCGGCGAGATAGCCAATTCCTTACTATCCCGCTTTCTGATGGCGAACGACCCATCGATAGCCGAAGCTGCTCTTGCAGAATTGCTCGCCGACCACGTGAACCCCGTGATACGCCAGGTTGTTAACAGGAAACTGTACTTTTCCTTTCCTTTCGGTAAGTTCCACGAAGCCCAACAAGAAGAGGACATCAGGAGTACGATTCTCCTGAAGCTGATATTGCATCTCCATCAGTTAAGAAGTTCCGGATTGCATCCTCACATCGAAGACTTCGCCGCATATATCAGCGCGAGCGCTTCGAACACTTGCAATGAAATGCTACGCTCCAAATATCCGCTGCGGTGGCGTTTGAAGAATCGTATCCGGTATTTGCTCAAGCACCGCCCCAAATTCGACCTTTGCCAGGTCCAAAATCACGATTGGTTATGCGGAGTCGCGGGAATGCCCGTTGCAGCGGCGCGGAATGGTAACGACGCAACAAGCTCTGCAAGCCGGTTAGACGGATTTGTGTCTTCCATCCGTCGAAAACGGAAGATACATCAAATGGCCCTGGAGGATTTGATGTACGAATTCCTTCACTGGGTGGGTAAACCGGTGCCTCTGGATGATCTCGTGGGAGTTATTGCCGAATTGCAAGGTATTTCCGATCGGCCGGTGGACGAATGGCAAGGGAACGATGAGGGCGCAGCAATAGTTGAGCTGTTACCCGATCCCTCCGTGGACGTCGCACACCAGGTGGAAACGCGCTTTTATCTCCAGGAACTGTGGAAACAGATTTGTGACCTGCCCGAAAAGCAAAGAATCGCGCTGCTCTTGAACCTTCGAGACTCCAAGAATCGTGACGCTCTGATCCTGTTTACGTTGACGGGTGTTGCCAAATCCGCAGACATGGCAGGTCTGCTCGGCATGTCCGTGGGGCAATTTGGAGGATTATGGAAGAAACTTCCAATCGATGATCATGCGATTGGAGAAATGTTGGGCATCTCCCGGCAGCAGGTGATCAACTTACGAAAGTCGGCTCGTGCACGTTTAGTCAGGCGCATGGCAAGCAGGTGGGAATCGGGAATGAGAAAATAAGCTGGGGCTGGAAAAACATGTCCAAGCATCTTGCGAAGGAACAAATAGCCGGCTACTTGAGACGGCAAAGCCCTATCTCCGAAATGGGAGGAATCGAAGAGCACATTGCCGAGTGTCCTGACTGCCGTAGCCAAATCATCCTCGCTTGGCGCTCTGAAGGACGGCCGGGTACGGATGCCGGACTGGGGCATCTCCCATATGAGGCTTTGGAAAGTTATGTGGATGGCACTCTTTCGCCGGGAGAGCGCGAGGCCCTGCTTGCCCATTCGAAAGAATGCCAAAGGTGCGGGGATGAACTTAAGGACGTGCAAAGCCTTCACGATCAGCTCTTCCAGCCGAGCCGGAGTCCGCTTCCTATCAAAAGGAACGGAGGTCGTCTCGCCCGGATCACATTGACGAGTGGAGGGCTGGCAGCTCTGCTGCTGCTCGCTCTTTGGGTGGTGAGATCCAGGAAACAGGAAGAAACTTCTGGCCATCAGCAAGCCCAGCCATCACCGGCCCCTTTCAATCTTGGTGGAGGCGAGCCGATCGCCGATGAGATCGCTTCTTTAGAGTCGAAGGAACAGAAGGTGGTTCTCGCCGCGCTCCAACAGCAGAGTATTCCATTTCCTCGTGTCATCGCTGCGTTGCAGGGACAAGGGAAGGGCCTTCGTGGCACTCCAGAGAAGGCCACACTGGCTCCCTTAGCCCCGGTTGGCGAAGTTGTCGCTGACGTCCGTCCACTGTTCCAGTGGCGGCCGCTGGAAGGGGCCAAGCGTTACTCGATCGTAATCCTCGACTCCAAACTGCAACGGGTGGAAGCGAGCCCCGCCTTACAAGATACGAAATGGAGACCTGAACGGCCGCTGCAGCGAGGTGTGATTTACCAATGGGTTGTCGAGGCATCGCTGGACAATGGCGCCACTCTGATCGCGCCGGCCCCGCCCCAGGCGGAAGCTATGTTCAAGGTTCTCGCGCAGACGGATGCCGATGAGTTCAATCGATTTCGAGCGACTCACGCAAATAGCCATCTGGTGCTGGGCATCCTCTATGTTCAAGCAGGAATGCTGACTGCTGGAGAAGACGAGTGGAGGCAAATTTCGATCGACAGTCCGAATTATGAAATCGCCCATAAGTTGATCAGGGGCGTCGAAGAGATACGCCGAGCCAGGGATTCACAGCAATAAGCGAAGGCTAACGCGTCGTCATCAGTCTCGGGTCGCCCATCACCACAAAGCCGGCCCAATAGAAAGGATGCGCGTATCCTGGCTTTCGCAGAGTTTGTATCTCTGCTTTTTGCAAGGCCCTGGCGACTGAGACCTCGGCCATTCCGCTGCCAAGCGCCGGATTCAGAGAGCGATGGAACGACAACATCAGCGCAGCTGTGCTTGAGGATTCCACCCTCCATTGGCTGACAACCATCGTTGGCGTGCCGGCAAGAAAGAAGGCCCAGTTCAAACCGATCACGCCTTCTCCCGGCGCGATGTGCCCGCGCGCGGTTTCACACGCCGAGAGCACGACCAGGTTCGCGTGCAAATCCATCTCCATGATTTCCCGCGCTTCCAGCAGGCCGTCTTCGTTCCCGCTGTCTCCCGGGGAAAGCAATATGTTGGAGTACATGGGGTTGGCGTTGTCCAAAACAGCGTGGCTGGCCAGGTGCACAATACGAAATTTTCCCGCCTCTACTTTGAAGCGATCTTCGCGGGCCTCTTGACCTACATCAATCTCGCTCTCGGGGCCGGGATAGAACTGCTTCAGCGACTGAACCTCCCGCCGCGCGTCGGGTAGAGGGCCTAGCTTCTCTCCGCGATACGCGAAACTGGCATGAGCCAGCGTTGGTTGCCCCAATACCGGATCAGCCATGGCCAGGAGGGTTGGGGCTTGTGACGTTTCCTTTGCCGGATCGTTGTTCTTGTGAGCTCGTTCTATTTCCCGTAGGACGGTGAGCGATGGGGCGTAAGCCACCGCATACTGCTCGACGACATAACGGCCATTCCCTTGTATAAGCGCTTGAAACGGCAGGTTCCACAGCGCTCCATCGGGCACGACGATTAACATGTGCTTGCCTGCCAGTTGTCTTTGTGCGGGCGCGAGGAGAAGTTGATAGAGCTGTTTGCCAAGGACCTGGAAATCCGGTGCGCGCGCGGCCAGCGTTTGCCGGAACTCCTCTGCCTTCTTCGCGAGATCGGGGGCGCCGGCGTGCAGCGGGTAGACACGCATTTGAGGAGTCGGGCTACCGTTCTTCCGCGTGACGACGAACAAGTAGCTTCGTTTCTCCCCGACCGAGAACTCCAGGAGGGCTGCCCCGTCATCGCGCAGGAGTTCCGCCGTTTGTTCCAGACTGATTGGGGAAGCCTGGCCACGTTCAGTCTTCAATTCAGGATGCGCAGCATACAAGGCAATTTGAAATTGGTCATCGCGGATCCGGGCTTGCTCCAGCTTCGCCTTGAGAGAATCCAGGCGCTGTTTATCGGGTTTGCTTTCTCCCTCCCCCCGTTGAATCTGGCTGTTCAGCGAGACCTGCTCCGTTTCAAGTTCTTGTTCTTGCTGTCGTTCGGAATCCGTCATGGCTTTACGAGGCCGGATTTTGCCTCGCTGTAAAACATCCAGCAAAACGCGGCCTTTGGCCCGCTCGGCGAATGCCAAGGCTTCAGAAGCCCGGCCTTGCGAAGCCAGCAGATCGGCCATTTCCTTATAAGGGATACTTCTTTTCTCAAAGAAGCGCTGCCGATGGGTCACGGTGCCGGCGGCATCGCCGCGCAGAGTTTCTACAGTATCGATCGCTTCCTGTAATGCCAACCGTGCCTTTTCCATCTGGCCCAATTCCCGGTACGCCCTGGCTGCAGTTGTGCGCGCCCGAAAGAATGCTTCGCGGTCCCCGCTTTTGCCCGCAACTTGAGAAGCGCGCTCGGCGAACGTCACGGCTTCCTCAGCCCTGGACTCATGCAGGTACACAAGTGCAATGAAGTTATAACTTTGTGCCAATTCTCGTTGGTAGCCTCCATGCGCGGACAACTGCATCCCTTGGAACAAGGCATCGAGAGCCGCCCGATACTGGCCTTGCAGCTCGTAAACCTCGCCGATGTCGGTCAACAGGCTTGCCATCCGCAGTTTTTCTCCTGCTTCGGAAGCCAGCCTGAGAGCTTCCCGGTATTGCTTGAGCGCCGCCACATAGTGGCCCTGGTTTTTGTCAAGGCGGCCGATGTTCTCCAAAGCGACACTCATCTTGCTCTTGGCGCCGATCTGCCGGCTTAATTCCAATCCTCGCCCCAAATAATCCAATGCTTGCCGATCATCATCTTGAAACTCGAAGACCACCCCCATGTCGGCGAGCAGGACGCCTGACAATTCGGGATCCAACTGGTTGTCTTTGCTATTGCCCATGGTCAGAGCCTGCTGAAAATACTCCATGGCCTGAATGTTGTTGGCCCGCTCCAGAGCTACGACCCCCAGGTTGAGCAGGCTTCTCGCCACTAGGTCGGTATCAGCGCCACCCTCTTTATAGTGCGCTAACGCCCGCTGCAGATAATTTTCGGCCTCATCAAACTTGCCTTGATTCGACAAGACCAAACCAATGCAAGACAACGCGCTGGCAATATATGTGTGATCTCCAATTGACTCAGCGGCACTTAAGCTCTTGCGATAGCTCTCGAGAGCCGCGATATAGTCTCCACTCCTATCGGCAACAACCCCAACTTGTATCGAAGATATGGCAATCGACTCCTGGTCTCCCAGTTCTATGCCAATATCAAGACCTTTTTGAGAGTAGTCCCGGGCGCGAGCCATGTCGCCCAGCGTGTTGTAAGACAGGAAGAGGTTGCGATAGGCGGATGCCAAGTCCGTGCGATCGCCAATCTGTTCAGCTATCCGTTGCGCCAATAAGAAATTGTCGATTGCCGTCCGGAGATTGCTGGCGAATCGTCGGGCACTTTTACCACGCCAGATCAGAGCTTTCACGACATTGGATGTCACCAGGTCTGGTTTTTCTTTGAGCAGCCGGGCGCGCTCTGGCTCCGACATCGCTACCAGAAGAGCCGCAACCAGTTCAGCTGCAGCATCTGTTTCCCCGAGTTTCCAGGCGTCCCCCTCTTTTACAAAATCCAGCAAAAGCACTTCGCGGCCCAGACTTGCCGCTTGGCTGGTCGCCGCATCGGCGGTGCTCATTTCGACTGTTACCCGCATCCGAGCTTTGCCATCACTCAGCATTTCGGGTCCCTTGGGTTGGATGAGCTGAAGCAAAATACTATGATTCGCCGCGAACAACTGCTCGATCGCGTAACGATGCCACGTCCGGCTGGGTGATTGCGAACTCCACTGCGCCATCATGCCGTCCACGTCTTTTTCTTTGTACGCGGCGATATACCGTTCCGCCAGCAAACTCAGTTGTTTCTGCAACGCCGGCTGCGAAGGATCTGAATCGGACGACACAGCAGGCCTGTCCTGCGCGGTTAAGCTTGAGCCAACTCCAAGGAAGGCCATTAGAACCGATAGGAGCGCGTTGCGCATAAGTCCTCATGTGAACCAGAGCTCACGAAGTGGCGTGGGCAGGCCCGATGAAAATACCGACAGGAATTCCCCGCAGGAGGCTCAGACGGACGGGGAAGCAGTGGGATTTTATCAAAACGCCGTGAAAGATTCCGCAGTCCGGCACGCAAAAAAGCGTTCCGTCCCGTCGCGATTTTCTCTAACCTCGCCGGTAATACGAACCGCCATTTCACGTCGACTACCACAGGCACCTGAAAAACGAATACCCGTCGCCGCTTCGCGTAAGTGAAAAAAAATGATTTATCCGGCGCCTTTTTTAGCGCAGGCCTGCGCATCGATCCCTGCCGATCTCGGGCGGCTCATGCCCGCCACGACTTTGCCACGCCTCCGGTTCTCGTCTGGAGGGAGTTCGAGACGCATTTGTGTCGTCCTGCTTGGGAATATGAGCAAGCTTTTCACGTCCAATTCTTCAGGCAGCTTGAGGCTGGCCTAATCTTGGTCTGCGTCTCCAGTCCTCTGGCGATGAATTCAACCGAAGGGAGCGCAAACGCTGTTCCACAGAGTCATCTGGAACATGTT
>Ga0066903_100003364_pt1 | contig 13044 bp, 8 predicted proteins | sample PanSoiMetaGPlot1_FD_67491 | JGI IMG/M metagenome (GOLD analysis project Ga0066903, IMG submission 67491) | Tropical forest soil microbial communities from Panama analyzed to predict greenhouse gas emissions - Panama Soil - Plot 1 (version 2) | ecosystem: Environmental > Terrestrial > Soil >... | reverse complement strand
CACCCCGTGTATCACCCGTTCAACTGGCGCGGCTGGGTGGACTGGGGCCAGGGCGCGCTCGGCGACATGGGCGCGCACCTCATCGACTTTCCGTTCTGGTCGCTCGATCTCGGCATGCCGACGAGCGTCGAAACGATCTCGACGCCGTTCAACGACGTCTGCTATCCGAACGCGACGACGACGTACTACCAGTTCGCAGCGCGCGGCAACAAGCCGGCGGTCCGGATGACGTGGTACGACGGCGGCCTGCTGCCGCCGCGTCCGGCGGAGTTCAGCGAAGAGATGATCGAGCGCAACGGACGCAAGGTGTACAAGGACCAGGTGGACCCGGGCGGCGGCGTCATGTTCATCGGCACCAAGGGCAAGCTGATGCACGAGACCTACGGCTACAAGCCGCAGCTGCTGCCGCACTCGCTTCACGAGTCGTACGGCAAGCCGAAGGAAACGCTCCCGCGGATCCAGACGTCTCACGAGATGAACTGGGTCGAGGCGGCAAAGGGTAACGGCCAGACGTCGTCTCCGTTCTCGTACGCGGCGCGGCTGGTCGAGGTGATGCTCCTCGGCGTGGTCTCACTGCGCGCGCGGACCAAGATCCACTACGACGCCGAGAACATGCGCATCACCAACTCGGAGTATGCCAACCAGTTCCTGCGGCGCGAATACCGCAACGGCTGGAAGCTCTCGACGCTCTAGCCACACTTTTGCCAGGAGTTTTCTGGCAAGATAGATTCGTGCTCGCTGCTGCCCTGCTGGCGCTCTTCATGGCCGATCCGGGCAGCGTGCGCATCGCCGCGACCGTGACCGACCGGGCAGGACGGCCGGTCACGGGGCTCACGCTCAAGGACTTCGAGATCAAAGAGGACGGCGTCGTGCAGAAGCTCGACGCCGTCGAGCCCCGCCAGCCCGAGGCGCGCCGCCTCGCGATTCTGCTCGACGAGTTTCACGTCAGCCCGGCCGACACGGCCGCCGTGCGTGAAGCGCTCACCCGCTTCGTCGACGAACGGCTCCGTGCCGGCGACAGCGCGGTCGTCGTCAAGCCGCTCGATTCGCTGCCGGCGATCAAGCTGACGACCGATCGCGACGTGCTGCGCCGCGCGATCGCGGCGTTCGAAGGGCGCAAGGGCGTCTACCAGCCGCGCACGCCGCTCGAGGCGGAAACGCTCGGCAGCGCGCCGTCGCTCGTCGAAGCCGGACGCGCGCAGGTCGTGCTGTCGGCGCTCCGCGCGCTGGCGGCGCAGCTCGGCACCGAACGCTCCCGGTCGGCGATCCTGTTCGTGACGGAAGGATTCACCTCGCAGCCGCGGCGCTCCACCGCGCGCGGCCTGCCCGACGCCGGCATGGTCGAGCGCTTCGCCAACCGCTACGACGTGCCCATCTACGCGTTCGATCCGCGCGACACGCGCGACGACAACGACGCGGGGGGCGTGACGCTCGCGAAGCTGGTGTCGGAAACGGGCGGCACGCTCTCGCGCGGATCGGATCTGACGCTGAACGTCGCGCGCGCGGCGAGTGAGCTCGACGGCGGCTACACGCTCGTCTACACTTCGGCCAACGCCAACGACGGGCGCTATCACCCGGTGGAAGTGACGATGGCGCGCGGCGAAGCCGACGCGCGGACGCGCGCGGGATTCGTGTCGGCGCCGTCGGCCGAAATGCGGCGCCTGATGCGCGCCGCGTCGCTCGACACGCCGTCGGCGCCGCCGCGGATGCTGAAGCGCAGCTCGCTCGTGCAGGTGTGGTCGGGCGTCACGAACCTGAGCACGTCGGGCGCCACCGTCGCCGTCACATGGCAGCCCGACCCCGGCACGCCTGGAACGATCCGCCCGCGAGCCGCGCGCGTCGCCGTCACGGCGAAGACGCCCGACGGCAAGCTGCTCTACGAGGGCATGCTCTCGCCGACGCTCGGCGGAGGAGCCGACGGCGATCGCGCAGAGTTCGGCGCGCCCATCGGCCGCGTGCAGCTCGACATGACCGTGCTCGACATGACGGGCCTGAAGATCGACACCGACGTCCGCGACATCGAGATCCCCGCGGTGAAGCCGGACGCGCCCATCCTGCTGCCGCCCGTGTTGATCTCGACGCAGTCCGCGCGGGAATTCCGCGATACCGCTGCGAACGCCAACGCGTCGCCGGCGCCCGTTCGCGAGTTCCGGCGCACGGAGCGCCTCATCATCCGCGTGCCCGCCTACACGACCACCGGCCCGGCCCCCGTCACCGCGAAGCTGCTCAATCGCGTCGGACAGACGGTGAAGGAACTCGACGTGATGCCGGACGGCGCACCCGGCGTGACGCAGTTCGATCTGAACCTCGCGCCGCTCGCGCCTGGCGACTATTACCTGCAGTTCAACGTGCAGGGCCCGACCGGGCCTGTCTCTCAGCGAGTCGCGTTCAAGATTACCGGCTGACGGCCGTCCACGCGGCGTGGAGCTGCGTCACGAGCGCGATCGCCTCGTCCGCCGTGTCCACGCACTGCGGAATCGCAAGGTCCTCCGGGTTGGCGAGCGGCAGGCGCGGATCCAGCATCGCGGTGCGCGTCCACTCGATCAGGCCGCGCCACATCTTTCCGACCAGCACGAGCGGCACGTCCTGCGCGTGACGCACCTGCAGGAGCTGCCACACCATCAGCATCTCGAGCACCGTGCCGATGCCGCCGGGCACGACGACGAAGGCGTCGGACGCCATCACGAAATGCTGAAGGCGCGTGAAGAACGTCTCGTGCTCGGTGCCGTCGTCGACGAACGGGTTGAAGCCCTGCTCGAACGGCAGTTCGATGCCGATGCCGATCGATCCCGGCGCGCCGGCGGCCTTGGCGCCTTCGTTCGCGGCCTGCATCAGCCCTGGCCCGCCGCCCGTCACGATGTCGCAGCCGAGCGCGGCGAACGCCGAGGCCACCCGCTTCACTTCCTCGTACACGTCCGTGCCCGGTTTCGCGCGCGCGGAGCCGAAAATCGCCACGCGGTACCGGTCGCGCGTGGACGGCCGCAACCGCGACAGGCTGTTGACGACCTTCCACAGATCGACGATCGACGCCGTGAGAATGGCTTTGACGGCGGCTTCGTCGCCAAGACTGACGATGCGGGAATCGGGACTCGGATGGCTGCTCATGGTCACCGTCTGCCTGCGCGCTCAGATGTTGTCGCCTTCCGTCGAGCTCGTCGCGCCGCCCAGCGCGGGTGTCTGGCCCCATCGCCAGCCCAGGATCCGTGGATCGTCTTCGCCGTGCCGATTGATGTACTGACGGTGCTCGACGAGCGCGTCGCGGATCGCCTGCTTCGCGTACCCCGCGCGTCCCGCCAGGGCCGGCAGCCGATCGACCGCCGCGCCGGCGAGGCTGAACCGGTCGATCGCATTCAGCACGCACATGTCGAACGGCGTTGTCGTCGTGCCTTCCTCGAGATAGCCGCGCACGTGGAAGTTGTCGTGGTTCGTCCGCTTGTAGGTGAGGCGGTGAATGAGCCACGGATACCCGTGAAACGCGAACACGACGGGACGATCCTTCGTGAAGATCGCGTCGAAGTCGGCGTCGCTCAGTCCCGACGGATGGATGCGATCGGGCTGCAGCGCCATGAGATCTACGACGTTGACGACGCGGATCTTCAGATCGGCCGCGTGCTGACGCAGGATCTGCACGGCCGCGAGCGTTTCGAGCGTCGGCACGTCGCCGCAGCACGCCATGACGACGTCCGGTTCGACGCCGCGATCGCTGCTCGCCCATTCCCAGATGCCGGCGCCCTGCTCGCAGTGCTTGATCGCCTGATCCATCGTCAGCCACTGCGGCGCGGGCTGCTTGCCGGCGACGATCACGTTCACGAGGTTGCGGCTCCGCAGCACGCGATCGGTCACGTGCAGCAGGCAGTTCGCGTCGGGGGGCAGGTAGACGCGGATGATCTCCGCCTTCTTGTTCACGACGTGATCGATGAAGCCGGGATCCTGATGGCTGAAGCCGTTGTGATCCTGCCGCCAGACGTGGCTCGACAACAGATAGTTGAGCGACGCGATCGGCCGGCGCCATCCGATGTGCCGGCACACCTTCAGCCACTTCGCGTGCTGGTTGAACATCGAGTCGACGATGTGGATGAACGCTTCGTAGCAGTTGAAGAAGCCGTGGCGCCCGGTGAGCAGGTATCCTTCGAGCCAGCCCTGGCACTGGTGCTCCGACAGCATCTCGAGCACGCGCCCGTCGGGCGCGATGTGATCGTCGGTGTCGCGGATCTCGCCGACGAATCCGCGGTTCGTCACGGCGAAGAGGTCCTGCCAGCGGTTCGATGCGTTCTCGTCGGGACTGAAGACGCGGAAGTTGCGCGACGCGAGGTTCTGCTTCATCACCTCGGCGAGGTACTTTCCCTGCACGCGCGTCGCCTCGGCCGTCGCGGCGCCAGGCGCCGGCACCTCGACCGCGAAGCGCTGAAACGCGGGCAGCCGGAGATCCTTCAGGAACAATCCGCCGTTGGCGTGCGGGTTCGCGCCCATGCGGCGATCGCCTTTCGGCGCGAGCGCCGCGAGTTCCGGTCGGAAACGTCCCGTCTTGTCGAACAGTTCCTCGGGTTTGTAGCTCGTGAGCCAGCCTTCCAGCACCTTCACGTGCCCCGGCTTGTCCATGTCGCCCATCGGCACCTGGTGCGATCGCCAGGAGCCCTCGCACACCTGGCCGTCGATGATGCGCGGACACGTCCAGCCCTTGGGAGACGCGAGCACGATCATCGGCCAGACGGGCCGGCCGCCGAATCCCTTCGTCCGCGCGCGATGCTGGATCGACTCGATGCGTGCGACGGCGGTGTCGAGCGCCGCGGCCATCTGCTGATGCATGCGCGCCGGCACGTGTCCCTCGACGTAGAGCGGATCGTAGCCGTAGCCGCGGAGCAGCTGATCGAGCTCCGCGCGCGGGATGCGCGCGAGCACGGTCGGGTTGGCGATCTTGTAGCCGTTCAGGTGCAGGATCGGCAGGACCGCGCCGTCGGTGACGGGATTGAGGAACTTGTTCGAGTGCCAGCTCGTCGCAAGCGCGCCCGTCTCCGCCTCGCCGTCGCCGACGACGCACGCGGCGATGAGATCGGGGTTGTCGAAGACCGCGCCGAACGCGTGCGACAGCGCGTAGCCGAGCTCGCCGCCCTCGTGGATCGATCCGGGCGTCTCGGGCGCGACGTGGCTCGGAATCCCGCCGGGGAACGAGAACTGGATGAACAGCCGCTTCATCCCGTCTTCGTCCTGCGAGATCTCCGGATACACCTCGCTGTAGGTGCCCTCGAGGTACACGTTCGCGACGAGCGCCGGACCGCCGTGTCCGGGGCCCGCGATGTAGACGACGTTCAGATCGTGCGCCTTGATGACGCGATTGAGGTGCACGTAGATGAAGTTGAGACCGGGCGTCGTCCCCCAGTGGCCGAGCAGGCGCGGCTTCACGTGGTCGCGCGTGAGCGGGACACGCAGCAGGGGGTTGTCGAGCAGGTAGATCTGACCGACCGACAGGTAATTGGCGGCGCGCCAGTAGGCGTCGGTCGCTTTCAGCGCTCCGGCGTCCAGCGGATTCGGCAGCCGGTTCTTCATGGCCCCACTGTCGTGCGGCGCGCGGACGAACGCCTATGCAGTTTCGGCAGTCGCAGGTACCATGGCGTGCGTCGCAACGTGTTTACACTCGACCAGGTCGTGCCGTGGGGGCGGTCGTTCGACGAGTACCGCCGGATGTTCGCGCTGGACGAGGCGGATCTCGCGCGCCGGATCCTCGGCTGCGGCGACGGACCGGCGAGCTTCAACGCCGTGGCGTCGCGGCGAGGCATGAGGGTCACCTCGTGCGATCCCGTCTATCGCTGGAGCGTCGACGATCTTCGCGTGCGCATCGATCAGGCGTACGGCGAGATGCTGGAGCAGGTTCGCCAGAACCAGGAGGACTTCGTCTGGGACGCGATTCCGTCCGTCGACGAGCTCGGACGCGTCAGGATGGACGCGATGCAGGCGTTCCTGGCGGACTATCCCGGTGGCGCGCGCGAAGGCCGCTACGTGGACGCGGCGCTGCCGTCACTGCCGTTCGGCGATCGCGGGTTCGACCTGGCGCTCTGTTCGCACCTGTTGTTCCTGTACAGCAGTCAGCTCGGAGAGGCCTTTCATCACGCCGCGGTTCTGGAACTTGGCCGGGTCGCGACGGAAGTGCGGATCTTTCCGCTGCTCGCGCTCGGGAGCGTGCCGTCGCCGTTCGTCGCAGGATGTACGGATCTCCTGCGCGGATCCGGCTACGACGTGTCGATCGAGCCGGTGCCCTACGAATTCCAGCGCGGTGGACACCAGATGATGCGCTTCCGCAGGCCATGAAGCGAGTATCATCGGCGCCACCGTGCTCATCCATGCGCTCCTCCTGTTCGTGCAGGCCGCGGCTCCGCCGCCAGGCCTGCTGTGGCACAACGCGGCCGTGCACCCGGGCTGCATCCGCGCGCTGACCACCGACCTCGCCGACTCGCGCCCCGTGGTCGCCGCCGTGGATCTCGAGGGCTGCTCGAAGAGCAATCGCTTCGGCGACGCGCCGGACATCGACGGGCGGATCCTGCGCTGGAAGCAGCCCGACGCCGGCGAGCGCGGGTTTTTCCAGTACGAATACCTCGGCGCGCTCTCGAACGGCGTTCTCGTCGTCCGTACCGCCGAGAGCGGCGGCGGCAGCGGCATCTTCCAGGAGATGTTGTTTCTCCGCATCGCGCCCTCGTCTGTGCTGGAGGACGGCGCCAAGCGGACGCGCGATGCCCTGACGATGGTCGGAACGGAGTCGCTCGGCGATCGCGATCGCGTGACCATCACCCTGTCGGGCGACGCGGTCACGATCACGCGCCACGAGTTCCTCGGCGCCCGCGGCTACGGCCCCGAGAAAACGACGGTGCGCCACATTCAATAGGCCCTACCCGAATCGACGCGCCTGTCACGGATCGCAGGAGATCAGGAGCTCTTGGGTTTCAAAACAACTCCTCCTGTTCTCCTATCCTCCTGCCCAGTCTCCTGTCCCTCCTATCTCTCTTGATCTCCTGTGATCCGGCAGGCGCTACAATCCGAACGTATGCGTAGCACGATCGGACTAGCCGCCGTCGGGCTTGGGGCCGTCCTCCTGGCGCAGGAACCGCAGACGCCTGCCCCGAGCCACGTCGAGGGGCCGACGTTCCGCGTCGCCGTCGACGCCGTCCGCATCGACGCCGTCGTCACCGACAAGAACGGCAACATCGTCCGCGATCTGAGCGCCGACGATTTCGAAGTCCTGCAGGACGGCAAGAAACAGAAGGTCACGTTCGCGCAGTTCGTCCCGGTGTCGGTCGCCGCGGCGGCGCCGGCTCCCGCGCGGCCGCTGAAGGGGGCGCCGATCGTGGGCGCGCCGCCCTTGCCGGCCGCCGGCGCCGTGCGGCGCGAACAGATCCAGCGCACGATCGCGCTCGTCGTCGACGACCTCGGCATGTCGGTCGAGAGCCTCTACTACGTCAAGCGCGGGCTCCACGACTTCATCGATCGCGGCATCCAGCCCAACGATCTCGTCGCGCTCGTGCGCACAGGCGGATCGATGGACGGCCTCCAGCCGTTCACGACGGATCGCCGCGTGCTGCACGCCGCGGTCGACAACCTGAAGTGGAACGCGGCCTCGCGCAGCGGCGTCGAGGCGTTTCAGGCGGTCAACCAGTGGATGACCTACGACTCGCATGCGACGTTCACGCCCGATGACTTCACCGCGCTCGACTCGTTCCGTGGCCAGATGCTGGCCGCCGGCACGCTCGGCGCATTGAACCTCGTCATCCGGGGGGCGCGCGAGTTGCCCGGACGCAAGGCGCTGTTCTTCGTGTCGGAAGGCTTCAGGCTTCTGGAGAGGGACTCGAGAACCAACACGATCACCTCGGCGCCCGATCCGCGCGTGCGCGGTCCGCTCGATCGCGCGATCGACCAGGCCACGCGCGCCGGCGTCGTCATCTACTCCATCGACGCGCGCGGCATGCAGTCGGGAGCGTTGCTGGCGTCCGACAATCTCAAGGCGCAGACGCTGGGGCTCGACACGGGCGGCAACGTCGGCGCGCTCGACGAGACGGTCCGCGGCAAGATGACGGAGCGCAACGAGATGCGCCGCGACACGCAGGAAGGCATGGCGTATCTGGCGGAACAGACCGGCGGCTTCGCCGTGCTGAACTCGAACGATCTGTCGGGCGGACTCCAGCGCGCGAGCCAGGACGTGCGCGACTACTACGTGATCGGCTACACGCCCGAGACCGGCACGTTTGCGCTCAAGGGCAAATCACCCGAGTACCGCAAAATCTCGGTGCGCGTGCGGCGGCCAGACCTGAAGGTGCGCACGCGCAAGGAGTTTCTCGGCGTCAGCGACCGCGACGAGTCGGCCGCGGCCGCGATCCCCCCGGCGCAGCAGCTCGTCAACGCCGCGATCTCGCCGTTCACGTCAACCGACATCGCGCTGCGCGCGACGACGCTGCCCGGCTACGCGCCGTCGCGCGGCCTGTTCGTCCGCGCATTGCTTCACATCGACGCGAGCGCGTTGAAATTCGTCAGCGGCGACGACGGCAAGGCGACGGCGTCCGCCGACGTGCTCGGCATGGTGTTCGACCGCGACGGCACCGAAGTCGCGCACCTCAGCACGGCGTTCTCAGCCGCGCTCACGGGCCAGGCCGCCGACGACGCCCTGCGCGAGGGCCTCGCCTATACGCTGCGCGTGCCGATCCCGCGCGCGGGTCCCTACCAGATCCGCTTCGCGGTACGCGACCGGAACTCGGGCAAGTTCGGCACCGCCGGTGAGTTCATCGAGCTGCCCGACATCGGGCACGGCGCGTTCGCGCTGTCTGGCATCGTCCTGCGAAGCGACGAAGACGTCGTCGCGGCGGGCACGGCAGAAGGCGACCGCGTCATGATTTCGCCGTCACAGGCGGTCCGCGTCTACAAGGCTGGGACGCGCCTCAAGTACGCGTGCGAGATCTACAACGCGGGAGAGCCGGTGCAGCTGACGATCAGCGTCTGGCGCGGCACCGACAAGGTCATGAGCAGTCCGCCCGACACGCTGACGCCGCCTCCCGGTCAGAGTCTCTTCTTCTCGGCGGGCGGCGGCTTCAAGCTGGGCGACACACTCACGCCCGGCCACTACGTCCTCCAGGTCGCCGCCGCGACGACCGATCCCGCCAAGACCGGCAAGGTCGGCCGCGCGGCGCAGGCGATGGACTTCGAGGTCAGATAGAGGAGCCGGCGTCGAATCGCGACATGCGCAGCACGATCGGACTCGCGGCGATCGGCCTCGGGACCGTGCTGCTCGCGCAGGAACCGCAGACGCCTGCCCCGAGCCTCGTCGAGGGGCCGACGTTCCGCGTCGCCGTCGACGCCGTCCGCATCGACGCCGTCGTCACCGACAAGAACGGCGACATCGTCCGCAATCTGAGCGCCGGCGACTTCGATATCCTGCAGGACGGCAAAAAACAAAAGGTCACGTTCGCGCAGTTCGTCCCGGTGTCGGCCGCGGCAGTCGCGCCGCCCCCCGCGCGGCCGCTGAAGGGAACCGCCATCGCGGGCACGCCGCCCTTGCCGGCCGCCGGCCCCGTGCGGCGCGAGCAGATCCAGCGCACGATCGCGCTCGTCGTCGACGACCTCGGCCTGTCGGTCGAGAGCCTCTACTACGTCAAGCGCGGGCTGCACGACTTCATCGATCGCGGCGTCCAGCCCAATGATCTCGTCGCGCTGGACAGGTCGCCGCCGCGACAACCGATCCCGCGAAGACCGGCAAGGTCGGCCGTGCGGCGCAGCTGATGGACTTCGACGTGCGATAGGCGTCGACCCGCTCAATCGTTCCGCAGGACGACAGCGGGATCGACTCTCCCGGCCCAGCGCGCCGGTAGATAACACGCGGCGATCGAGACGACGAGGACGAGCGCAGCGTTGGCGGCGAACACCGTCGGATCGGTGGGCGTCACGTCGTTGAGCATCGAGCCGAGCACGCGCGTCATCATCAGGCCCGCCACACATCCGATCGCGATCCCCGCTGCGGCCATCGACGCGCCGCGCCGCACGATCAACCGCCGCACCACGCCGGGATCGGCGCCGAGCGCGAGACGGATCCCGTACTCGCGGCGCTGGCGGCGGACGTTGTAGGCCGTCACGCCGTACACGCCGACCATCGCCAGCAGCCCCGCGAGCGCGCCGAACAGACCCGACAGCGCCGACAGCAGCCGCGGCTGCCCCACCGACGCGCTGACCACCTGCTCCATCGACTGCACGTTGGTGATGGGAAGGTTCGAGTCCAGCGAGGTCACGATGGAGCGCGCGCTCGGGACGAGCGACGCCGGGTCGATGCCGCTCGAACGGATGACCACCGTTATCGCGTTGACGGCGACCTGATCGGTCGTGCGGTAGAACTCGAACGGCGTGCGCGCCGCAAGCCCGAACGATCGGATGTTGCCGATGACGCCGACCACCGTCCAGTACTGCTTGACGTCGGTCCCCTGTCCGAAGCGCTTGCCGATCGGATTCTCGTTCGGCCAGAACTTGTCGGCCATCGCCTGGTTGATGAGCACGGTCTGCGTGCCGTCGCCGTCGTGCTCGTCGAGCGGACGGCCGCGCAGCAGCGGAATGCCCAGCGCCTTCAGGTAGTCGCCGTACAGGAAGCAGTATTCGACGAGCGGGTTCTCGTTCGGGCCCCAGGGATTGCCGCCTTCACGCGTCATCTCGCCGTTGCTGCCGAACCGGTACATCGGCAGGTGGTTCGTCAGGCCCACGTGCTGCACGCCGCCGAGCTGCGAGAGCCGCGCGTCGAGGTCGCGAAACAGCGTGCGCACCGCGGCGGGCTCGCGGTACCGCGGGCCGCTCGGCGTGATGTCGAACGCGATCACGTGGTCGGTCGTGATCCCGGCGTCGCGGCGCTCGAGCAGGATGAGGTTCTTGACCATGAGTCCCGCCCCGACGAGCAGCGCGAACGCGATCGCAATCTCGGCGACGACGAGACCGTTGCCGAACGTGGCGCCGCCGCTGGCCGTGCGCGTGTCCCCTTCGCGCAGCGCTGACGTGAGCGTCCTGAGCCGCAGCCGCAGCAGCGGCGAGAGCCCGCAGACGACGCCGACCGCCACGGAGACCGCCGCGGTGAACGCGAGCACGCGGCCGTCGATCTGAATGCTGGCGGCGCGCGGGAGGCTGTTGGCCGCGAGGACGACGAAGACCCGGACGATCCAGATCGCGAGCAGCAGGCCGAGCACGCCGCCGGCGGCCGCGAGCACGAGCGCTTCAGACGTGAGCTGACGGGCGATCTGCCGCCAGCCGGCGCCCAGCGCGAGCCGGACGGCGATCTCGCGGCGGCGCGACAGGCCCGACGCGAGCAGCAGGTTCGCGACGTTCGCGCACGCGATGAGCAGGACGCAGAGCACCGCGCCCATCAGCACTTGCAGCGGCCCGCGGATGGTTCCGACGACGACCTCGCGGTACGAGCGGACGTCGATCCCGTGGTTGTGCCCGAACTCGCGCGCGAGCGTCTCGCCGAGCGTCCGCATCTCGCGCGTGGCGCGGTCGAGGGTCACCCCCGGCTTCAGCCGCGCGTACGTGACGAGGAAGTGGCTGCCCCGCGTACTGGGATCGAGCTTGCGCTGGAGCGGCACGTACACGTCGGCGTTCCGGTGCGTGAAGCTCGCGGGCATGACGCCGATCACGTCGTACGGATCGCCGTCCAGCATGAGCCGCCGTCCGACGATCGACGGATCGCCGCTGAACCGCCGCTGCCAGAACTTGTAGTTCAGCACGGCCACCTTCGGCCCGCCGAACTGATCCTCCTGCTCGGTGTACCACCGGCCGAGCAGCGGCTGCACCCGGAAGACGTCGTTGAACGACGCGGTCGTCGCCGCGCCGACGACCTGCTCGGGCGACCCGCTGCCGGTCAGCACGAACGACGCCTGCGTGGATCCGCCGATCGCGGCGAACACCTGGTTGCGCGCCTTCCAGTCGTGGAACTTGGGAAACGACGCCGGACAGGTGGCGCACGCCGGCTGGGTGTCGTAGACGGCGACGAGCTGATCGGGCTCCGGAAACGGCAGCGGCGCGAGCAGCACGCCGCTGAAAATGCTGAACACGGCCGTCGTCACGCCGATGCCCAGCGCGAACGCGAGAATCGCCAGCGCCGACATCGACCGCGCGCGGATGGCCGTCCGCACCGCGAACCGCACGTCCTGTCCCAGTCTGCCCATACGGGAACTTAGACGGAGAAACGGTGCCTCGGGTGGCTTTCTCCGGTGATCTCTGTCAATCCAACGAATCGAAAGCAGGCCGCCTGTAATTTGGATCTCCCGTTCGTCCCTCACCCTTTCAATCACAGCGCTCGTCACGTCTCGCGTCACTCGTCATCGCGGATCGGCTGGCGGCGATTCCACGCCGCGGTCCGTCACAGGCCGGCGCGCGCGCGGCCGCGCGTGCGGCACTGGACCGTCCCTTGCTCAACGCGGCGCCAAAGGAGACAACCCGATGTTGAGGAACACTTATCGGCTGGTGTTCGCCCTGCTGCTCATGACGGCGGCGGCCACCAGCGCGTTCGCGCAACAAACGACGGGCAACATCACCGGGCGCGTGCTCGACGAACAGAAGGGCGCGGTGCCGGGCGCCACCGTCACAGTGAAGAACGCCGGCACGGGATTCACACGCAGCGAAGTCAGCGACTCGGAGGGCGTGTATCGCATCACGGGACTGCCGGTCGGCAGCTACACGCTCACACTCGAGATGTCGGGCTTCCAGCCGCAGACGCGCACCGCGCAGGTGAGCGTGTCCGAGACGCTGACCGCCGACTTCGATCTCCATCTCGCGAAGATGTCCGAGAGCGTCACCGTCACGGCCGATTCGCCGCTGGTCGACACGACCTCGTCGGCCGTCGGCGGCGTCGTCGACGTCCGGCGCGTCGAGAGCCTGCCGCTCAACGGACGGCAGTTCGCCAACCTCGCGGTCACGATCCCGGGCGTCGGCCTCGGCTTCCACGCCGATCCGACCAAGAGCACGCAGTACTCGCCGCAGATCAACGGCGGCAACGGCCGCAACATCAACTACCAGATCGACGGCGGCGACAACAACGAC
>Ga0066903_100003363_pt1 | contig 13045 bp, 10 predicted proteins | sample PanSoiMetaGPlot1_FD_67491 | JGI IMG/M metagenome (GOLD analysis project Ga0066903, IMG submission 67491) | Tropical forest soil microbial communities from Panama analyzed to predict greenhouse gas emissions - Panama Soil - Plot 1 (version 2) | ecosystem: Environmental > Terrestrial > Soil >... | reverse complement strand
CGGTGGGGTAAGAGCCCACCAGCGGCCCTGGCGACAGGGCCGGCTCGCCAAACCCCGTCCGGTGCAAGGCGAACAGGCTCCGCCGACGCGGCCCGCCGAGGAGCCGGGTAGCCGCACAGAAGGATGGTCACCCTCGACAAAATCCGGCTTACAGGCCTGCTACCGAGAAGCCCCGCTCCGGCGGGGCTTCTCCACTCTAGGACCATCGTCGCCCGGTTTCTAGACGGAATTCCGTGTCGCGAAGCCCGAAAACGGGTATTTAACGAGGAGTCGTGCGAACAACCCCAACGGCAGCCCGTCGGTTGTTGCTCCTGGTCGTCGTTTGTGCGGGCCTCGTCCTGCCTTCGAGTGCGGCGGGCGCCTCGGTCACAGCCCAGCGGCACGTCGACGGAACGCTCGGCAGCCACGGCTGGTACGTGAGCAACGTTCATGTCTACTGGACGTTCGCCCCCCCGCCGGACAACTCGACAGGGTGTGACGCCAAGACGCTCACTGCGGACGGTGTCACCGCTTTCCACTGCGTTGCGGCGTGGAATGGGCCACCGGTTTTCAATTTCGACGACGCCTTCAACGTCGGCGTCGATAGGACGGCCCCCACCCTGCACGGTGTGCCGAGTCGGCCTCCTGGCGCGAACGGTTGGTACACCAAGCCGGTCAAGATCACTTTCGTGGGGACCGATGGGACGTCCGGGATCGCCGGTTGCTCGTCCGCCACCTACGCCGGCCCGGACAGCGCGAACGCAACGGTCTCCGGTACGTGCACCGACAGGGCCGGCAATGTCGGCCGCGCGAGCGTCCAGCTCGCCTACGACTCGGATCCCCCGACCCTCGGGAGGGTGACGGTGAAGCACGGAAACCGTTCGGTCCTCCTGAGCTGGAGGTGTTCCGCAGACACGAGAGTCGTGCACGTCACGCGGTCTGGCGGCAAGCGCTCAAGCAGGCGGTCGGGCGCCAAGAACGCCCCCGAGCTTCTCTACAGCGGAACGGGGAGCACGTACCGGGACAAGGGACTACGGCCCGGTGCGAAGTACCGATACACCGTGACTGCCTTCGACACCGCGACTAACGCGGCCTCCAAGACGGTCGCGGTCAGGGCGACCGGCCGGTTAATCAACCCGTTCCCGGGCCAGCGCGTGAGCGCCCGCCCGCACCTGGCGTGGCTGCCGGTGAAGGGCGCGAGCTACTACAACGTCCAGCTGATCAGGGGCCACCGGATCCTGAGTGCCTGGCCGACGCGAACGGGCCTAACGCTCCAGCGCAGCTGGGTTTACGCCGGACATCGCTACGAGCTCCGGCCCGGGCTCTACCGCTGGTACGTATGGCCGGGTTTCGGGGTGCGTGGGAAGGCGAAGTACGGGCGGCTGCTCGGCAGCAGCACCTTCGTCTACGGCGGCTAGAGCCTCAACAGGACGAGAGCGACTATAAGCCAGACGAGAACGAGTCCTGCAAGTACCCAGAGCAGGAACGCAGTCTCGCTGAGCGGGAGCAATCTGAACTCCACGCCCTCGACGCGGGACCAGATGCGGCGCCGTGTTGTGGGGCGCCCGAGGATCTCTTCTCGCTTCCTCGCCACTGCATGAGGATTGTAGGTCAGCGGCCGGATCGGAACAGCAGCGCGGCCACGGTTTTGACACAGATTGCGAGATCGACTACGACGTCGCGGTTCCTCAGGTACCAGAGGTCGTAAGAGAGCTTCTCGGCCGCGGAGGAGGAATCGAAGGCATAGCCGCAGCGGAGCTGGGCCCACCCGGTGATCCCCGGCTTGACCAGCAGGCGGCGCGTCCAGAAAGGAACCGTCTGCTCGAGCAGGTCGACGAATTCGGGCCGCTCCGGCCTTGGGCCGACGATCGACATCTCGCCTCTGAGCACGTTCCAAAGCTGTGGAAGCTCGTCGAGGTGCGTCTGCCTGAGGACCCGGCCGAGCCGGGTCACGCGCGGGTCGTCTTCCTGCGCGAAGCGCGGCGAACCCTTCACCTCGGCGTCTACGCGCATGGTGCGAAACTTGAAAATGGTGAAGTGGCGCCCGCCTTCGCCGAGCCTGGTCTGGCGATAGATGATCGGACCCGGGGTGCTGCGTACGAGCAACGCCAGCACCGGGAACAGAGGCGCCACCAGCACCAGGCCGAGCGACGAGACGGCAAGGTCGAAGACCCGTTTCTCCAGGCGCGTGTAGGGCTTCTGGCGAAGGTGCAACATGCTCATGAACCACGCAGGGGTGAGGTGGCGGAGCGGGACCCGGCCGAGTGCGTGCTCGACGAAGTGCGAGACGCCGACCACCCGAAACCCCATCGGCGCCAGATCGAGCAGCGGGTCGACTGCCCAGGAGCTGACGCGCTCGTCCGTGAGGATCACGATGTCCGGCCGATGTTTCTCGACGATCTGCGGAAGCTCGTCGAACGAGCCGAGCCGCGGGACGTCCTCGACCGGAGCGTCCCGTTCTTCGCCCACCAGGCCGAGCATCGTGAACGGAGCCCGGTCGCCCCGCTTCAACTCGGCCAACAGCTCGGACGCGCAGCCGCCGGCTCCGACGACGAGCACGCGGCGCTTGGCGATGCTGCGAACCGCGTGCTCCCAGGCCACGGCGAACGCGAACACCAGGACGGCGGCCTCTGCCAGCCTGCCTGCGGCGAGATCGATTCCGGGGACCCAGAGGTCAAAGGCAGATACGGCAAGAAGTCCCACAGCGGTGCCTGCGGCCGAGGCGGCGGCAGGACCGAGCGTGAAGTACGCCCCGAGCGCCGTGCGCAACCCGAGCAGCCAGATCATCGAGATTGCGGAGGCTGCAACAAGGGCCTTGGGCATCGGGGCCGTCTGTGCGAGCAGGAAGTAGATCGGCAACCAGATCAGGAGCGCGCGTCCTCCGAGGACGAGCCAGGCGATGCGGTTGCGCGGCGCGGCGAGTGAAGTCGTGGCCCGCTCGACGTGCGGAATTGCCTCGGCGTGCGCCTCGGTGCCGGTGCTCACGGCCTCCTCCGCCTGCGAATCGCGAGGTCGACGGCACGCGCCACCAACGGTCCCGGGTCGGTCAGGCGGAACCATGAATGCGTGACCCGGCGGTGAGGGAGGATCACCGCTGCGGCGGCCCGGAGCCGTCGGTGGCGGAGCTGCCACGCGAGGTGGCAGAGCTCGCCCTCTTCCCAGCGATACCGTCTGGCGGGCTGCGCGACCACGGGGAGCGGATCGCGGCCGAGCAGCCAGTCGCACCAGACGGCAGCGAGATTCGCACCGGCGTACTCGTCGAGCGTGATCGACGCGAACACCCGCGGGTTGAGGTCGAGGACCGAGTACCGGCCGTCGGAGAGCTCGAGCATCTGGAGCTGGAAGATCCCCTGCCAGCCGACGTCGGCCAAGAGTCTCCGTGCGCGCTCCGCGAGGCCGTCCGGAGCCCGAACCGTCTCCGAGTACGTGTGCATCCCCGCGGTCGGCGGCCACAGGCGAAGCACGCGCGAGGTCGTCAGCGCCAGCAGCCGCCCGCCGGCGAACACGCCGGTGCAAGACACAAACCGTCCGCGCTCGTAGCGCTGGACGATGAGCGGGGGTGTGCGCTCGGCGAGCGACCGGCGTAATTCCTCCGCATCGGCGACGATCGTGACTCCCTGCTGCCGGAAGCCGCCGTTGACCGGTAGGAACGATTGAACCGGCTTGAGGACGACGGGATAGCCCAGCTCCTCGGCAGCCGTCTCCGCCTGACTGTTGTCCGCACAGGCCCGGCTCGGCGGCTGGCCGAGGCCGGCACCGACGGCAGCCTCGAGCAGTACGCGCTTGTCCACACTCCTCCGTACCGCCTCCCGTGAAGGCAGGCCGAGGCGCGTCGACCCCTCGAGCCGGTCTCGGTGCTCCGAGACCGCGAGCAGTGAGGCATCGGTCCCCGGAATCAGCGCTGCATACCGTCCGCTTCTCACAAGCTCCTCGAGCCGGTCGATGAAGCGGTGAACATCCCGACGCGAGTCGGGAAGTACGACTCGCTCTGCGCACGAGCGCGACCAGTGGGTTGCCGCCGCGCGGCCGCGCGCGACTGCGCAGACCCGGTAGCCGCCTCGGGTGAGGCCGCGGCAGGCGCCCAGCACTGCGCGCTCTTCGGCGTCGGTCACGACGACGGTGCTCACCGCGCCCTCCCGCTCGAGTCGTGCTCGTGCGAAACGGGAACCGCGCCCGTCGCGATGCCGTCGAAGTCGTTGTCGTAGTACTCGTTGTCCTGTCCAACGTAGTCGCCGATCGCGGCCCATTCCTGGCCCACGAAAACGGAGTGCCTGACTATCGTGCGCGTCGTGCCCTTGTCGAGGTAGACGCCGACGTGCGCCGTCCCGAAGTACGCGTCCTGGATCACGTTGTCCACGCTCGCCGGCTTCCCGCCCAGGGCAGGGTTCGCCCACTCGGCGTTGATCCCGCGAGTGACGCTTGGACCGATGTGAAGGCGTTGAAAAGTCGTGGAGCTCGTGAAGTGCTCGATATAGATGCCGACCGGGGTGCGATCGATCGTCGCGTCCTGGATACGTGAGTCCTTCATCGCGGTGCCGGTCCAGATCCCGGTGATCGCGCAGTGGCCGACACTGACCCGCCGCACGGTCCCCGGGCTCCCCAGCCATAGGCAGGCCTCGGCGGTCCCGTTCGAGGAACCGGGCACCCGCCGGCTCACCCGTGCGATCGTCAGGTCGCTGAGCGTGTACGGGTGCTTCGTACTGAAGGCGGTGTTGTTCGGGTCGACGAGCACGCCGTAGCTCAGGAAATGCGTCGCCACCACGCGACGCGCGACGAAGCCGTTCGGCTGGTGGACAACGAGACCGCCATCGAGGACGCCGTCGCCGTCGATTCGCGTGTCGAGGACGGCTGCGGCAGCTGCGGATCCCCACACATGAATCGCGTCTCCGTCCAGGGTCTTCCTCGGGTCGTCGACACTGAACGTCAACCCGCGGATCAGCGCGCCGGGTGGACTGTTGTTGCCACCGATCGAGATTCCCGCGTGGAGCACTGCGCGCCCGAGACGGGCGGCGTAGATGCGATCTCCCTCATGGTCGTCGAACGGCCCCGAGTTCTCATAGACACCCGGGGCCAGCACGATCGTCTCGCTGCGCCCGTCAGAAAGGGCCGCGATGAGCTGTGACGACGTCGAAATGTTGAGCCCGCCGCGGGGCACCGCGTACCTCGCAGGCCGGCGGGGGCGCCGTACGGGGCTCAGCGTCACGGCGACGCTCGTGACGGTCCCGGTGCTCTGGCTCGACGCGACGTTGCGGGTGGTTGAGGCGCAGCCCACCTCCCCGGCGGCCAGAAGGCCGACGCAAGCAAGCCCGGCTGCGAAACCGAGCGACGTGATGCTCGTGGCGATGACGCCCAACGGTCTCCCAGCGGGTAATTACCCACTCGTGGGCGCTGGCGTCCCCGGGCAAGGAGTTCTCGAGGCGGCGAGGCGTCAGGCGCCGCTGACCTTCGAGACGCTCGCCTCCGAGGATCGACTCGTCGCGCTCGGCGACTGCTGGGACGGCCTGGTACGGGCGATGCCGAGGCCGAGCCCGTTCCTGCTGCATTGCTGGGTCGTCGAGTGGTGGCGCCATTACGGCGAGGGGAGCAGTCTCGCCGTCGAGGTCGCGTTCCGTGGAAACGAGCTAGTCGGCGCGCTGCCGCTGATCACGTTCCCGCACCGCGGACTGAGGATCGGAACGTTCGTCGGGGCGCGACAGTCGGCACTCGCGGACGCGCTGATCGCGGAGGGAGAGGGTGACGAGCTCGTCGAAGCGCTCGTGGACCGCGTGATCGCCTCCGAGCACGACTATGTCGATCTCTTCGGACTCTCCGCTGAGGGCCGGCTTGCTTCCTTGAAGGGCCCCCGCAACCTGCAGCTCTTCCAGCGGAATGAGGCGCCTGTGCTCGATCTCTCCGACGGCTGGGAAGCCGCCTATCGGAGACGGACGAACTCCCGCAAACGCGCCCACTACAAGCGCTGTCGCCGCCTGCTCGCGGAGCACGGCCGGGTCGAAGTGGTAGTTGCGCGGACGCTCGAGCAGCACGAGGCGGCGCTGGAAGAGGCGTTTCGCCTCCATGAGCTCCGGTGGCGAGGCCGGCCCGACGGCTCGGGATTCGGCACGGAAACCGGTCGACGGTTTACCCGCTCCGTGATGCCCGGGCTGGTCGAGATCGATGCGTCGCGCGTCGTGATGATCAAGATCGACGGGAGGGCCGTGGCGTTTTCGTGGAATCTGCTGCTGGAGGGCCACGTGTTCCTGCACAGGCTGGCCTTCGACCCCGCGTACGGCCGTGGCTCGCCCGGCATCGTCAACGCACTCAACTCGCTCGAGTTCGCGGCGGGCGAGGGCGCGGTGAAGGCCGAGTTCCTGGGCGGCGCCGAGAGATTCAAGCGCGAGCTCTCGGATGGTTTAGAGCCCCTGCATCTCGGGCTCGGGCTTCCGGGAAGCGCGAAGGGTCGTGCAGCCGTTGTGGCCAGGTCGACGTGGCTGCGCGCCCGCCGCCGCGGAAAGGGCTCGGCGCTCGCGCAGAAGGCCTACTACGGCACGGCGTCCGCGCGCCGAAGGGTCATGCGCCGGCGGGACGTGCTTCGGCCGAGCGGCGTGCAGCGCGTCGGAGACTAGCGTGGCCGGAGGCATCCCGGGAGTCGGTCCCACGCTGCCCACATCGCTGAAGGCCGGGGCCACGCATGCGCGGTCGGCATGGTGGCTCGTCCGGCACCGCGGCCGGTTCGACGCCGGCGGCCTCAGAATCCTCTTCTATCACCGCGTCGCGGACGACGACGATCCGCTTGCCCTCTCGCCCCGGCGGTTCCGGCAGCAGATGGAGCTGCTCGCCCGCGAGGGCTTCCAGGTCGTCGGTCTGTCAGAGGCCGTCGCACGGCTCGAAGCGGGCGAGCTTTCGTCACGCACGATCGCCCTGAACTTCGACGACGGTTTTCGGGACGTTGGAGAGAACGCGCTGCCGGTTCTGGAGTGGCTCGGCTTCCGCGCGACCGTGTTCGTCCCGACAGGGGTGATCGACGGCAATGCGTCTTTCGGGTGGTATTCAGAGCAGCCGACGTTGTTCGACTGGGAGGAGATCGTCGAGCTTGACCGGGCGGGAACTCTGAAGTTCGAGGCGCACTCGGTCTCGCATCCGAATCTTCTCCTGCTGACGGATGCGGAGTCACGCCGCGAGATCGCGGATTCGAAGCTCGACCTGGAGGAGCATCTCGGGCGCGTCGCGGAGGCGTTCTGCTACCCGGCCGGCCTGTTCGGCGCTCGCGAGCGGCGCTTCGTCGCGGAAGCGGGATATCGGTTGGCCGTGAGCTGCGAGCCGGGTGTGAACGAGCTGGGAACTGACCGACTCGCGCTGCGACGGCGCCAGATCGACCCGCGCGACCTGCAGCTCGATTTCCGGGCCAAGGCCGGAGGTGGGCACGACACGTCGCTGCCCCTGCGCGATCTCTACCGGCGCGTCCGTTACGGCGAAACCCCATCTCACCGCGCGGACAGAGCCATGCGCCCCACGAGCTGATGGTCGAAGTCGCCGCTGTCCGGGCCCCGCGGCCCACCATCAGGGAGACCTTGCTGCGACTTGCCGCGGCCTCCGGGCTCGTCGTCTTCGCCGCCACGCTGACGCACTTTCTCAATCGGCACCCGCCGAGCCTGCTGATCATCTTCGGGTTCGCGTTCGTGCTGCTCGGCTCGCTCGCGCTGGCGATCTTCGCCTACGACGCCGCGGTCGCGGTCGGCGTCTTGCTCCTCGCGGCCGTCCGTTTCCAGCCCGCGCCGACGGACATCGTCTTCGCTGTTCTGATGGTCGTGGCCTTCGCGACCGGTCGCTTCAGTCTGCGCCGCCTGACCGCCGGTCCGCTCCTGCTGACCGGGACCTTCCTCGCCTTCAACCTCGTCTCGATGATCGATGTCACAAACACCTTGAGGGCGGTCCAGTTCCTCGGCATCACGATCTACGTGCTGATCTTCGGGCTCTGGCTCGCCTCGACCGTTACTGACAGCTCGATCGCCCGTCGGATCACGAAGTGGTACGTCATCGGGGCCGTCGCCTCGGCCTCCCTCTCGACGCTCGCGCTAGTCGTGCCCTTCCCTGGCCACGATGTCTTCACGCGGATCGGCCGCGCGGAAGGGCTGTTCAAGGACCCGAACGTCTTCGGGCCTTTCCTCGTGCCGGCGGCGCTGATCATGCTGGAGGAGATCCTCACGCCGCGCCTTCTCTCGTGGCGGCGGTCGAGGAAGGTGCTCTCCTTCCTGATCCTGACACTCGGGGTTCTCTTCTCGTACTCGCGCGCGGCCTGGCTCAACCTCGTGGTGGGGCTTGTTGTCATGGTCGTCGTGTTCAGCTTCCGTCGCGGAGCCGGGCGTGCCGCGGCCCGCGCCGTCGCCCTCGTGCTCGTCTCCTGTATCGCGCTCGGCGCGGTGGTGACCTTCACGGGGTCCCTGTCCTTCCTCGAGCAGCGGGCACGCGTCCAGAGCTATGACAGCGGCCGGTTCGGCGCGCAGTCGGAGGGGCTCAAGTGGGGTCTCAGCCACCCGTTCGGGATCGGTCCCGGGCAGTTCGAAACTTACGCACACATCTCGGCCCACAGCATGTACGCGCGTACCCTGGCGGAGGAGGGCATCCCCGGTCTCATCGCGCTCCTCGTGCTCATGCTCGGCACGCTCGTATGGGCGGGACAGAACGCGATTCTCGGTCGAGACACCTACGGCGTCGGGTCGGCCGCGCTGCTCGGTGCCTGGTGTGGCTTGCTACTCAACGGCTTCTTCGTAGACACGCTCCACTGGCGCCATCTCTGGCTGCTGGCGGCGCTGATCTGGGCGGGCAGCGCCCGCCGCTCTGTCGCTCGCTAGCTCCTTCCTAGCTCGAGGACCCCCCGCGGCTGAGGACGACATGGCCGAGAACGGCGGTCTCGACCTGCTCCAGCTGGTCGCGCAGCTCGACCAGGTCGTTCGGAGACAGCTTCTCTAGACGCGAGACCAGCACCAGCGCGTCAACGTGTCGAGCCCAGGCCCGCCAGCCTTCCGGCTCGAGAATTGGCGGTGCGTCGATCACGACGAACGTGAAAGCGGACTGGCTCAGCTCCCCGAAGAGGACTTCGAGCGCGTCCGGAGAGACGAGCGACGGCGATGCGGCCTCTCCCGCGCCGAGGACCGCGAGGCTGCCGGTTCGCCGCTGCGAGGAGGCCGAGGCCGGAGGTTCGACGATCATTCCGGCGGCGGTCTCGCGGTCGCCGTGCCTCGCTGCAGCGAGGATCTCCGCGAGGCCCGGAGCCCGCTCCATCCCGAACAGCTGCTCGAGCGACGGACGGCGGAGGTCGGCGTCGACGACGAGTGCGGCCTCCCCCGACTGCGCGAGGGCGCGGCTGAGACCGGCGGTGACGCGTTCCTTGCCCTTGTCGGCCAGCGCACTCGTAACGAGCAACACCTTCTGGCGCTTGCGCGGCAGCTGCGCCTGGACTACTGCGGCCAGGACGTCGTACGCTTCCCGCTCGGCAACGCCCGCCGCTCCGCGCCCGCCGTCTGGAATCTCCGTCAGGATCGGGACGCCGCTCAGGCGCTCGAGGTCGCGCCGCTCTGCCACACGCGGGGCGATCCGCTCACGTCCCAGGGCCACGAGGAGGGCGATGAAGAGAGCCGCGACGAAGGCGAACGCGGCGTTCCGCACCGGCCGCGGCGAGGTCGGCTTGCTCGGAGGCTGGGCTTTGTCCGCCAACTGGAGCTCGGATCCGGCTGTCGCCTGGCTGACACTCAGGTCGCTCAGCCGCGCGCGGAGAAGCGGGATCTGGGCCTTTCCTCCGGGGGTCCCTGCGAGTGCCGCGATTGCGCTCGTCAAGCGGTTCTTGGCCATCTGCAAGCGGGCCAACTCGACCGCCCGCTCACGTGCGATGAACGCCGCCGCGACCACGTTGGCCGTCCGAGCGGCTGCTTTCGGGCTCGAGCCGGAGGCCGATACCGAGACGATGTTGGCGTTCGGGTCGACGCTCGCCTGTACCTTCGGGCTGAGAGCCCCGACCGTGGTGTGTAGCTCGTCGGCGCCGAGAGCCAGCACGTCCCGCGTCATCACGAGCTTCTGGATCGTCGCGAGTTGCCGCTGCGCATCGGTCGTCGAGGCCGGCGACTCGTCGAACAGGATCGTGGCCTCGGCCGTATACGTCTTCGGCAGCGCGAGCGAGAGCAGGAAAACGATTGCCGTCAGTCCCACGACGATGCCGGCGATCAGGACGCGCGACCGGCGCAGCGCATTGGCGTATCTCGCGACGTCGATCGGCTGTTCGGGCGCGGGCTCGAGGGCGTGGAGCCGCGTAACGGGGGGTTGGACGTCGTGCTTTTCGATCACGGGCTCAGCTCCTTTGTAGTCGCGGGCGGGCCGGAGGCGCGGGGGCGAGTGCCCGTAGCACCTCGAAGTCCCCCGGCTGTGGGACGACGAGTGCGCGTAGGCGGAACGGCGCCCGCGCGCGGTAGAGCAGGAGTGCGGTCAGACCTCCGGTGAAGTACGCGCCGCTGGCGGCCGCGGACGCGCCGGAGGCTCCGAAGTAGGGGATCAGGGCGATGTCGAGCGCGAGGCCGACGAGGAAGCAGACGATGGCCGCCACCGACGACAGGCTCGGCAAGGACGACGCCACGAGCGCGTTGGAGAAAACGACCAACGCCGTAAAGCCGATCAGTCCCGGCAGCAGGAGGAGAAACGGGGTGATCGAAGCATGAAACGGCGTGCCGAACACGATCGGGATCAAAGGCGGTGCGAACAGCGCACTCAGGCCGAGACTCGCGAGCGTCACGAACGCCGCGGAACGCCAGGCTCTGAGCGTCTGACCGAGACGCGACTCGGCCGCGCTTCCGGCCGCGATCGGCAGCAACGCCGTCGACACCGCCATCGGGAAGTAGAGGAGGATCTCCGAGATGTTGACGGCGACCACATAGAAGCCCAGCGCCGCCTCGGAGGCCATCAGCGCGAGCAGGATCTGGTCGACACGGAAGCCGAGCGAGTCGGCCAGGGTGCCGACCCAGGCCCGCACCCCGAAAGAGATCGATTCCCGCAGCACACGGAGGCTCGGCCGGCCGAAGCCCTCGCGTGCGGCCGCGAGGACGATCAGCAGAATCGCGCGAAGAGCCTGTGTCGCGGCCCACACGAACACGCCGAGGGCGATGGTCATTCCGAAGGTCGCCCAGAGCACCGCGGCGAGCAGCGGATAGACCCAGGAGGTGACGGCTGTGACGAGCGCGTGCGCGCGGAAGCGACTGCAGCCGAGCATGAAGCGGTAGCCTGCGTCCGCCAGGCAGGCAGCGACGATGCTGAAAGCGAGCACCGCGAGCTCCGTTCCTCCCACGCTCGCCGGGCGAAGCGCGGGGACGAACCAGAGCAGCCCGCAGACGACGACAGCGGCTATCGCGCCGGCGATCGCCGAGAACGAAACGCTGTTCGCGAGCAGGACCGGCCGCTCGTTTGTCCGCCGTGCGGCAAACACGACCGTCGCCTCGGTCACGCCGAACCGCGCCATCCAGGCCGTAATCAACGCCGTCACCGTGAGGAAGGCGACTGTCCCGCGCCCCGAGGGGCCCAGCGCACGGGTGACGATCAGCATTCCGACGAACAAACCCGAGTTCCCGACGACCTGCGCCCAGAAGAGCAGCGCCGGACCCCTCGCGGAAGACGTCGCGCGGCTTGGTTCCGGGACGCCCACTCACGTCACTCGCCTGACTCGCCGAAAACGGTTGTCTCGAGGAGCGCGTTCAGCCGCTCCGGACCTTGGGCGTGGCGGTCCCGCAGTACCTGCGCGTTCGCCGCGAACATCTGGCAGTAGCGTGCGTACGAGCTCGCGAGCCGGAGGATCGCCGCCGCCGCCGCGTGTGTATCGGTAGGTGCGACACAGAACGAGCGCAGGGAGCTCGTGGCGTAATGAACCGGCGCGTCGCCGACCCAGGTCGAGACGACGGGGATACCGCGGGCGAGAGGCTCCAGGATCCCGATTTGGGTCGCGTCCCGAAGCGAGGTCGACAGGCAAAGGTGCGCCGCATCCTGGGCGTCCTGGACTGCGCTCCAGCTGAGTTGGCCGCCGAGCTGAATCCAGGGAAGACCCGAGGCGAGGTCCGCGAGCCTGTCGTGCAGGACGCCGCTCCCATAGACGTGCAGGGTGGCGTCGCGGTGTCGCCGCACGCGCTCGACGACCTCGACCGCGTGAAGCGGGTTTTTCTCCCCGTAGAGCCGGCCGGCCCAGACGATCCTGAGCGGTTCGTCGGGACCGAGCGTGCGAGGTGTGGCCGGCGGCAAGTTCCGCAGGGGATACGGAACATGAGCTGCTTCGACCTGATATCGGCGTCGTGCCCCGGCGACACCTGCTTGCGACAGTGAGATCGGTAGCGAAAGTCGGAGCGCGCCGCGGACGACGAGCCATTCGAACGCTGATCCGAGCACGCGGTGGTAGATGAACGAGCTCGTCGTGAAGGGGGCGCCTGAGCCGTGCAGGACGAAGATCACCTTTCGGCGCCGTAGACGGGCCACGATCGCCGTTAGGTTCGGGAGGAGGTTGCGCGCGCCGTTCGCGACCACGATGTCGGCCCCGCCGATCTCTCGCCAGAGCGTGCGCCAGCCTGCCACCGGTACCGGCCAGGATCCGGGAGGCAGGTAGCGGGTTGGTAGCGTCACGTCGGCCGCCGCGGGGCCCGCCGGAGGACGGCAGGCGAGCACGCGCACGTCCCATCCGCGTTCGGCGAGCAGCGTCGCGGCGGTGTCGACAAACTGCTCCACCCCGCCGGAGTGCGGGAGGACGAAGCTCGAGACGAGCAGGGTCCGTCTCTGGCGCTTGTGCGGGGGGCCGCCCAGGCGGCGAGACCCGGGGCGTGCAGCCGCCGGCGCCGCGGAATTGGGCAACGCGCGGGCCACGGCTAGAAACGAACCACCCGACCGACCCCGTGCGGCCTGTCCCGCGTCTTCCAGAACCAGCAGGCGAGGAAGGCGACATAGGCGAATCCCACCGGACCCCTCGCGGAAGACGTCGCGCGGCTTGGTTCCGGGACGCCCACTCACGTCACTCGCCTGACTCGCCGAAAACGGTTGTCTCGAGGAGCGCGTTCAGCCGCTCCGGACCTTG
>Ga0066903_100003362_pt1 | contig 13046 bp, 12 predicted proteins | sample PanSoiMetaGPlot1_FD_67491 | JGI IMG/M metagenome (GOLD analysis project Ga0066903, IMG submission 67491) | Tropical forest soil microbial communities from Panama analyzed to predict greenhouse gas emissions - Panama Soil - Plot 1 (version 2) | ecosystem: Environmental > Terrestrial > Soil >... | reverse complement strand
ACCGGTCTTGAAAACCGGCATCGGGGGTTCACCTCGATCGTGGGTTCGAATCCCACCCCCGCCGCTCACAACGCCAGATTTGGCGTGGTTGAGCGGATACTGGGGCGACGCGGGGTAACCGGGGAGCCGCTTGGGTCAGCCAGCGAATGCCATTCGCCTATCAATCGGGGCCTCAGGACGATCGCCCAACTGTCGCCCAGCTGATCATGCTGAAAAGGCGAAGCGATCCCAGGGCCAGCAGCCGCGGATCACCCGCCCCCGACGCCGCCCCCAATGGCTTGGCCGTAGTACCCACTTACGGCCCGGTACGCTGGGTCGATCCATTTTGTCTGCCCACCGACGCGTGTCGCGTAGCCATTCGCAGCGATCGCCTTGCCATCTTCGTCGAGAACCATCAGCAGCACCCCATCCATAGACCAGCGATCGTCGCGTAGGATCTCGCTAACCGGGTTCGGATGGTCGGTGAGAAAGCTCGCCGGGTTGCTAGCCACACCTGTGATGATTAGGGCCGTGCCCTGGTCGAGCGTCTCAGTGGCCAACGTTACGTTGAGCAGGCCCATACGGCCGGCATCCGTCGCGGCGGACGACTCGATGTCGTCCATCTGGGCCCCCTGCGCCGGACTGACTGGCCAGAGGTTGTTCTCCCGGTGCTCATCCTCAACCGCCGGAGGAACCCCGCTGACGTAGGTCGCACCGTCTGCAGGATCAGCTCCAGCTTGGGGTGCAAGATCGGCGTAGGCTCCTTCGACCAGCCAGCTCTCCCACTGCCCGCGGATCCAATCGGCACTGTTGTCTGGAGCTTCAGACGTGCGAATCGTCAGCCAGGAGCCGGTGGCGCCGTTCTCCGCGTAACTGGTTGGAGGCGCATCAAGGGTGGCGCTGCTAACGCGGGAGTCGTCGGGGAGTCGAGCCAGGATCTGGTCTATAACTTGGTCGCCCTCCCTATCGGCACTGACTGTGCTCTGCACCGTCGATCCAGGAGGGGTAGCCGACCTGGGGCTACCGCACCCGAGCGCCGTGAGCACCAGCACGAGCAGCAGGGCGCTGCCGTTTCTAGCAGCTCGTGCCACCGCTACCTGCCCAGCTGATGCCGATCGGAGATGGAGGGCTATCGATGTACCAGTACGTGCCCGGCGTCCAACTGTGCGTGGTCTCGTCTAGAACGCCATCCCCGCACTGAGATGAGTGCACGGTGGTCCACGTTGTGGCATCGCCGTAAAGATCCGATGTCCTCGACCAAGGATACGTTGTGGTGAAGCTCGCGCTGACGTATTCGCTTGCGATGTGGTGGTTGACGATCTCCTCGCGGGCAGCGATCTCACTACCGGTATTGAAGTCGGTGATGCTGAACGACTGCTCCTGCACACCACTCACGACAACCGTCCAATGACTGCCCGATTCGTTCGTCTTCTGAACCCGAAAGAGTGTGTCGCTCGCGGAGTGGGGGTAGTCATAGCAATTCTGACTAACGGAGCCGACACGCTCCCAGAACATATCGATATCCGGTGCGGAGTTATTGTCGATGCAGTCTCCATCCCAGCTGTTCGTTTGAATGAACCCAGCTTGCAGTAGACAACCGTCAGGGTAACACGCGCCATTGGTGTCGTTCCCGATCTGCACCATGGCCCACGCGGAGCTGTTGTTGGCAATCGTCCAGTGACCCGAGCCTGGGGGCGAAATCGATCCCCGAGTTCCCTTCAGATTGCACGTCCCGCCGCAGCCTCCAGCTGCGTAGATGATGTCGTGGCCTTGCCAGGACGACTCCGCCGAGGCGGTGTTCGGTCCGACGACGCAGGACGTATAAGCGGCAACACATGTGAGCGCGGCCAAAATGAGCATTCGACCTGCCGCTGTTCGGGATCGTCGCGGCTGCGTGATCCGCATGGACAACACGCTAATGGCCCAGCTTACAGTGGGAACACGGCGTGTTAGAGGTGTGAGCCGAACATTCACAATCCGCCGGGGGCAGCACCATGCAACGCCGATCTCTGAACAGAGAACCGGTCTTGAAAACCGGCATCGGGGGTTCACCTCGATCGTGGGTTCGAATCCCACCCCCGCCGCTCAGCTGCCCGTGACCCCGTATAGTTGAGCGGATTCCGACCGATCGAAGCGCCCCCCGGCGACCAGCTGCGACAGCCCGCCGAATCGAGACTCGGCTGCCGTTGCGGTCTCATGGCAGTCGCCCGACGATCGCCCAAACTGATCACACTAGAAGCTGTGCACGGACTCGGCTGGTGTGCACCCAGTGGGCGCGCCGGGCTCCCCCTGCTACTACGTCCAAACCGCCAGCCGTCCCTTGTCCTCCGTTCGCTCTCGGGGGACTCCGGGAGACCAGGCGTCGCTCCCACCTAATCACGGTGGAAGCCGTGCAGAGCTCGGCCGTTGCACCCCGGTGGGGGCGCCGGACTCCCCCGCTAGCGACGTCGCAACTGCCGCCTCCTGGCCGGTGTCTCCAGCCACGAGGCGTGTGCCATTCGAGGCCGCTCAGCGTGGCGCGCATCCGGGGAGGGACGCACACTGGTAGAGATCCGCGGGTGGTGTCCGGCTTGTATATGCTCGCTCTTAGGCGCGCAGAAGTGAGGTTCCGATGAGGCGATGGTTCGCAGCAGCAGTGATCCTCGTGGTGGCACTGATCGCGGTCTCGAGCCGTGCCGGGTCGGGCGGCACCTCTCCGTCGACGGGTGGCCAGCGATCGACGTCGAGACGGTCAGGACGGATCGCGTTTATCCGCACGTCGCCTGACGGCAGCGCGGCGGTACTGGTGAGGACGAATCCGGACGGGTCGCACAACCAAACCGTCCCGCCGCCCAGTCGGCCAGAGACGTTCTCCTCGCCGGCCTGGTCGCCGGACGGGGCGACGCTCCTGATCAGCCACACCTATCGGCTCGACACCTCCGGACAGTGCTGCCTACCGTTTCGTCCAGCCACCGTCAAGCCAGATGGTTCGAGATTCACGCAGTATCGGATGAGGTACGCGCCGCCTGGCATCGATTGCCCGGTCTGGTCTGCGGACGCGACCCGGATCCTGTGTGGGTTCGGCGGATCCCATCCGGGTGTGTACAGCGTCCGCGCCGCTGATGGCGGCGATCCGATACGACTCTCAACCAACCCTTTCGGCTCAGAAGCTGAAGAGGCCATAGATCAACCGACCAGTGTGTCGCCCGATGGGACGCGCTTCCTCTTCATCCGCTACCGCCCTGGGAAGCGCGGCGACCGCGAAGCCAACAAGATGACGGCGCTCTTTGTTGAGAATCTCGACGGCACGGGGCTTCGCCAAATCACACCATACGGCCTGACCGCCGCCCATGAGGATGCGTGGGCGGCCTGGTCACCAGACGGGCACGAAATCCTGTCAGTCGCATCCGGACGTGCAGGGCATCCCGGCCCCATCACCTGCTTCGACGCGATCGGTGCCTGCCTGGCAACACAAAGCCACCTCTTCGTGATACACCCTGACGGGTCAGGCTTCCACACCATCACGCTCCACGGCAGCGCCGCGACCAGAGGCTATCGCGTGCTGCAGCCGAGCTGGTCGCCCGACGGGTCAAAGATCATCTTCTGCCTGTGGCCCGACGCCGGCGCCGAAGACGTCTACACGGCCAACGCAGACGGCTCAGATCCTGCTCAGGTGACACACGATGCGGACTTCGAGAACGCGCCACGCTGGCGCTAGCCGAAGTCTCCCAATGCGTCGACCGATTCTGCCTGGGCGGCGGCGGTATTGCTCGAACCGCTGCCAGCAAGCCGCTTACCCTCGTCGGGACAGGCAAGTTTGCGGACGAAGGGCAGTAGAACGGTTTGACGACGCGGCATCCCCATCCCAGGCGGCCGCCCGGGTGGCGTCGGTCGGCTCAGATTCCTTTCGCTGGGCCGCGCCTGGCTCGGTGACTACCGGAGGTGGAACCATGCAGCTCGTAGCGACGTTGGCGGTGGCGGTCTCGGTGCTCGTGCTGGCCTACCAGGGCCGGGAGCTGGCGAAGCACACGCGGGTCGCGAACGAGGTGGCGGGGGTGGAAACCCACCGGAAGTTGATGCGCCACTGGAAGTCGATCACGGACGTCTTCATCGAGCATCCGGAGCTGCGTGCGCAGTCCCGGTCCCCTTGGGCCGGTCTGCTCTTGGCACGGCGGCGTCAGGCAGCGGTTGCCAGCTCCCAGTCGAGACCCTAGGGTCTGAGACGTCGTCGGGACTGACCGCGGGCGCGGATAGAATGGCTCGCCCATGACGCTGATCCTGGGCATGAGTAAGGACGAAGGCGTTTACCTCTCCGTTGATTATCGCGTGACGAACCTGGAGACCGGCAAGGTGGTCGATGATCTGACGGTCAAGTTCCTTACAGTTATGTATCCGCCTGACCAGATCGGGCCGAACGCGCTACTCGCATATACCGGACTCGCCTATGCGCGCGATGGCACGCCTATCGGCGGTTGGATGCATGTAACACTGCGAGGCGAGAGCGAGCACTTCGACGCCTCGATGGCGCACGTTCGAAGTCGGTTGGATCGGGATATCGCCCCAATGGGGGTCGGCCTGATAATCAACGCGCTCGTCGTGCACGGCGAGAAGCGCTACATCGGGGGTCTGTCCAACATCGAGGGCTCCAAGCTGAGCCCCGTCTGGAAGGTGCGCGACTCGTTCGGGTACTCGATGAACGAACTGTCCGATCTGATGGCGGTCGCGAACGGCTCAGGTGCGCAAGCCACCGTCACTGGCGGCCACCTTGACGCAATGTCGCGACAACTGACGATTCGTCCTAGGCGGATCGAGGATCATATGAACCTGCTCGCAACGATCAACAAGAGGGTCGCGGCGGTCGAGCTGACTGTGAGCCCGCATTGCCACGTCGCGTTCCTCAACGCGGACGGGCGGTACGACCCGGTGGCGCGGAACTATGCCGAAGGTCAGACACTACCTTTGACGATGCGTACTCTACTTTTCGGGATCGACCTGTCGGTCATATCGGAGCCCTTGTTTCACCAGTTCGCCGAGGACGGGAGGGTCTCGGAGATTGACCGCGACAAGGTGAACCGAAAACTTCAGCGGCGCCCTGACGGCGCCGTGCGGCGTAGGATGACCGCATGATCACCCGCGAGCACATCATCGCCGAAATCGCGCGTACGGCCGAGAACGGCAAGCCGCTCGGCCGAGCGCGATTTGCTGCGGCAACAGGCATTCGCGAAGCCGACTGCGAGCGGTACTGGCCTAGATGGAGTGACGCGACCCGAGAGGCGGGGTTCGAGCCCAACACGCTCAACGCGCGGTTGTCAGACGATGCGATCTTGGCGCCGCTCGTTAATGAGGTACGCCGGTTCGGTCGGCTGCCCTCGTCGCGTGAGCTGGCGATTCGACGGCGAGAGGGCGCGCCCATCGCAAGCCCAAAGGTGTACGAGCGGTACGGCTCCCGGCGCGCGCTCGCGCACCGTTTGGCCGACTACGACCCTAGCGTGGCCGAAGTGCTTGCACCGATGCTCACCGAGCCGATCGCCGAGCCCGAGCCGCCCGACGATGACGAGGCGGAGTTCGGCGACGTGTACCTGATCAAGTCAGGGCGGCACTACAAGATCGGCCGTTCGAACGCGGCCGGGCGCCGAGAGCGGGAGCTGGCTATTCAGCTACCCGAGCGAGCGACACGGGTGCACACGATCAAGACCGATGATCCGCCCGGCATCGAGGCGTACTGGCACCGCAGGTTCGCCGACAAGCGCTTGCGGCGCGATGCTGAGTGGTTCGCGCTGACCGCCGCCAACGTGCGCGCGTTCAAACGGCGCAAGTTCATGTAGGTCGGCTGCAGGCGGTGGGCCGCCGTTGCCTGTGTTGCCAAGCCCTCGCGATCTCGTTGGAGCTGCTCAGGTGCATTGCTCGGTGCGCCAACGCCTGACCGCGACCCCAGCCGCCGACGCTGTGTCTGTGCCACGACCATATACAGGCGAACCGCGGCGGACGTGTTCGCTATGGGGCTAGGTCAGCCCACTTGAAACATTCCGTCTTGCCACTTCACGGATACGCAGCCCGCGGTCTTTCACCTGCTGCCAGATCAGCCGGACATGTTGATGCTGATGCTTAGATTCCGCGACGAGCTTACACGCAAGTACCGTGAGGATGGTTATGAGAGGATGGATGCGTGCGAGCGAGAGTTCCTTTCATGCCTCAACTGCTTATGGCCGTCTTGACCGGTCGGACAAGGATCCTGGCAGCGATGGTCAGCGGTACTTGACAGACTACGCAGGAGGCTGCTAGGGTCGCGTTGCTTCCGTGGAAACCGCAGCTGACCGCTGGTTGACACGTCGACATATCTAGTCGTGACAACCCAGAGGGGATCGGCTGATGCGTGCTCGGATGCTGGTTCGTGTCGCTCTACTGCTGTTTGTGTGCTGTTTCCTGGGGACGACTGCGGGCCAGGTACGTAGCCCCATCGCGTCGGCGGAGTCAAGCGATGGCGCGAATGTCGTGGCCGATCTCACGACCCCTACGACGCTTGTCACTGACAATGGGGACGGGTCGTTTACGGCGCAGATCAGCGCTGGCGCGGTGCGCGTGGCTGACGCCTCCCAGTCGGATGGGTGGGCGGATCTCAACCTCGACCTAGCCGATACCGGCCCGACCGTCACGCCCGACACCGCGATCGCCGACATCGCCTTCTCTGACGGGGGCAGCGGCGCGTTGGCGTCGCTTAACCTGGGCGCGAAGCAGTTCGCCGAGGATTGGCCGACGAGCCTGCCGACGCCAACGCTCGACGGCGACACAGCGACCTATGCGGACATCCAACCGGGTGTTGATCTCGTGCTGCGGGCCACGCCTACCGGGTTTGAGCAGTCCTATGTGGTGAGGCGCGCCCCCAGCGGATCCCTGGTGCTCGACACCCCGCTGTCGATGAAGGGCCTGCACGCCGTCGTCACCGACGATGGAGCGATCAAGGTCTTGGACTCAGCCGGGAATGAGAAGATCAGCGCCGACCCTGCGCAGATGTGGGACAGCACGATCGATCCCGTATCGGGTGACTCGGCCAACCAGGCCTCGGTGGACACGAGCCTCGTAAGCACGCAGAATGGGCCGATGCTGGAGTTGCGGCCCGACGCCGCCTTCCTGGCGTCAGTCGCCTACCCCGTCACGATCGACCCGACGCCGAACCTGGCCTTGATCACGGACACCTACTCCGATAGCGGAAGCCCGACCGGCAGTCACGGCGGCTTGTCAGTGCTGAAGGTCGGCACGAACGACTCAGGCACCACCAAGTTCCGCAGCTACCTCAGCTTCGACACCTCCTCGATCGCCGGGAAGCACATCCTCTCCGCCACGCTCGGCCTCTACCAGACATTCGCGAACAACTGCACCCCCAGCACCGTTCAGGTCTTCAGCCTGACCGCCGCCTTCTCCCAGAACACGACCTGGAACAGCCAGCCCGGCCTGGACAAGAAGTACGCCCAAGGCGACTTCGGCAACGGCGCCACCGGGTGCAACCCCGACGTCGCCGGGGGTGGGTGGGATCAGCTCTCTACCGGTGGGGCTGGCGGTCGCACGGTCACCCAGCTAGTCGCCGACTGGGCGAGCGGCGCCCAGCAAAACTACGGCTTCGGCGTGGTCGCTCCGAACGAGACGGCCAACAACCAGTTCAAGAAGTTCAACAGCTACGACAGCGGTGCGAGTGTCCCGTACCTCACGGTAACGTACAACAGCGTGCCCAACGTTCCGACCAACTTGACGCCCGCAAGTGGCACACTGGTCTCGACCGGCAATCCTACCCTCGGCGCAACCTTCGCCGACTCAGACGGAGGTACGGGACAGGTTGTCTACTCAATCCTCGATGCCTCTGGCCAGCCGGTGCTACCGCTCGACGATACTCTGGGTTGCTCCTGTGCCGCGGGCGATTCCGTCACCAGCGGATCTACTAGCGCTTTCATCGTGCCACTAGGCACCCTGAGTGATGGGCAGACCTACACCTGGACGGCATCTGGCTTCGACGGAACTGACCTCTCGTCGCCCACCGCACCGCGAACGCTCCAAGTGGACACAACGCCTGCCGTGCCCTGGGATGCCACGGCAGAAGGTGGCCCAGCGGTGTACTCACAAACGCCAAGCTTGGGCGCCGTGTACCGGGATCCCAACGGCGGCTCGGGAGTCATTCAGTTCCGCATCATGAACCAAACGTGCGCCACAGTAATAGTGACCGGCACCTCAGCGACCGTTGCGGCCGACCAGGTTGCCCAGTGGTCGCCGCCGACGCCCTTGGCCGTAGGCACATATGGCGTAACCGCCCGAGCGGGTGACAGCGGCAACTCCTGGAGTGACTACTCCGCTTGCACCGCGCTCAAAGTGATCGGTGGAACAGGCGGAGGCAAGCTGGTGTCTGTCCTGAGCGAAGACGGCTCCCACGGACTGGCAGCTTGGCGAGCCGATGCCGACGGCCGCATCTTCCTCAACCCGGCCGATCAGGGCGAATCGGACGGCTACGCGATGGCGGTCGTCTCAACTGACACCAACAGCATCGTTGATGCGCAGCTTGGGGACGCCTCGATTCCGTACGAAATTACGCAGACGAACACATTCACGAACTCGCAGGCACTGTCGGATGGGATCTATACCCGTTTCGGGTTGACCCTCGACGACCTGTCCACTGCATTCGCATCCGCGCCCGCTGCAGCTTCTCCAGACTGGGCAACTCAGTATTTCGGTGCCGTACCGCTGAGCACCGGCACCTATGCGGACTTCGGCACCAATTCGGGCGCCATGGCGTCGGCAACGGGGGCTCCGATCGTTGACCTCGGCCAGTCGATTGACGGCGCCTCCCTGATCGACGCCGACCAAGCGAACGACGGAGCACTAGTTCCAACGGCCGACCCGAACGGCGTCAGCTTCGACCTCACTGATCAGGGCATTTCGTACGCTCTGACGTATACGGGGCCGCCTACCGACAGCCCGCCGCTCGAGCTGAGCGTCCTCGAGGTTGTTAGTCCGACTCAGCCAGCCTTCGCCGAGATTCAGGCTGCTCAGACCGCCGCACCGCTCGGCGCTCCGACCTTCACCGGTACCTCGACGCTGTCACCTTGGAACGCCCACATAGTGCTCACCGAAGTCGCCGGAGACCAGCTCACCGCGGTCTTACCGAGCTCTCAGACCACACCGGCTGTGGCGCTAACGATCAGTGCTAACTGGCTGCCTACGGCGGTAGAGTGGCAAGCGATCGCTAACGCCATCCAGGTGTCACACCAGTGAGCGGGCTGCTGCCCCAAGGCCGAACGCGCTCGTGGCTTCTTGGCCCGATGCTCCTCCTCGCCTCGTTTCTCGCTAGTTGTTCGTCGCCTTCGATCGGGCCAGTTGGAGACACTCCTACTCTGACGGTGAACATCGATTCGGCTGGTGCGATCTCCGACGCCCGTCATGGCGTTCATCTCAATATGGTGGTTGACGCGAAGTCCGCTATCGACTACTCGTGGTCACTCTCGGCGCCAGGTATCGGAACATCTACAGATCAACCCGGAACCTACAGCGTTCAGGTAGCGGTGTATGAGTGTGCCGACAGCTGCAAGACGGGCCAAGGCGCACCTGGCGGTGCGACAACCCATCTCGGTAACTGCCGCCGGGGCGCGGACTTCTCAGGCGACCAAGACCGAGCGATTCAGGTAACAATCGACCAAAGCGGATCTTGCACTATCTCTGAGCCCTCGTAGTCTCCGGAGGCCGCCTAATGGAGCGAAGAATGTTCACTAGATTATTCAAGCATCGGTTGTTGCTCGGCGCCGTGGCCCTGGCCGTTGTCGGTACATTCGCCCTAGTGATCGGCTCCCTGCGTTCGAATGCCGCAACGTCCGTGCTCAAGCCGTTGTATTTCACGAGCGGTGACTCCGGGTGCACTCACCGCGAAGACCCTGCAAACTTTGAGATGCAGAACGTCAAAATCAACTTTGCGCTGTCGTTGCAGCCTGACCAGACACGGAGTGGAGCGCAAGGCGCCGGAACCATGGCGCGAGACCGATGGAATGGCGGGATTGGAAGCACCAAGTCGTGGAAGTTCTTCGGCAACCAGTATCCGCCTGCCTGCAACAATGAATCTGAGTGGGCGACAAGCTCGCGCGAGTACGGGCACCACGTTCGGTTCTGGCAGTATGGATCACTCTGGTATGACGTTCCTGGCGCGGTGCATGAGGACTGCCCAGTCTGGAATGGGACACACACCCTCTTTACCCATTCGTCACGCTGGTACGACATCGCTGCGAACGACCTAGCGTCGTGGTTATACACCGTCCACGACACCAGCGGACACCGTGCCTTTGTGCCCGACCCCTCGTCAACGCACAACGGGAAGATCGGCATTCGCCAGGATCGTCCTCCCTGGCCGTACTACCATTGCGGCACCCACGGCACCGAACACGGCCTCGTATTTTCGGTTGTGCAAGCCGGTACTAAGGGTAACTCAGTAAAGATCGGCGTTCCTGCGTCTGTCTTGGTTGAGCCGCCTGAGAAGCCTTGACGGCCCGACCCCGCTCCACCACGGTGGGCGGATGCCGCGGCAGCTCAGGCGCGTCGCGAGGAATCTTCCAGGAAGCGGACGATTCCTGTACGGAACCGTCCCTGCTCGCCGCTCTCTTCGAGCGCAGTAGAACGCCTCGTCGCTCCCACGTCTGCTCCTCGCCGTTGTTGCCCAGTCGGGGGGCCGGATCGTTTGCGCACCGTGGCGGCGTCGCCCGGTTGCGGAGCGCGCTGACGCTCTCTTGATCAACTCAGGCCCACCCTCACGGGCGGCGGAAGTGTCATCCGATCCAGTCGGGAAAGTTGGGAGCGGCGAGGTTGAGTCGGATCGTGGCGGGGCGCAGTGAAGTTTCTCTCGCTAGCGTCCGTTAATTCAGACATACCCCACGATGCAGGCAGCAAAGATCCCCATGTCTGAGTCGGAGCCTGAGCCAATCGGGTATCCGGCCGTCGTCCGAGCGGCCACGGCCGGGGATCATGCGGCGTTCGAGCAGTTGATGAGGCTGCACGATCACAGTCTGCGTCTATTGGCGCGCAGGATGGTCGGCAACTCGGCCAATGACGTACTCCAAGACTCGTACCTGAAAATCTTTGCAAAGCTCCCCGCGTTCCGGCCTGACGAGGGGTCCCTTCGTGTTTGGCTCCATCGCGTCGTCTATCGCAGCTGCTTGGATGAGCTCCGGAGGCGGCGTCGCACGCCGGATCCCGTGCCGGCAGACACGATCGCAGACGCCGTGGCCGACCCAACACTGACGATCGACCTGGCGGATGCGATGCGAAACGCGCTGGAGCGGCTCTCACCCGAGAGACGCACCGTGGTGGTCCTCGTGGCTGTCCTCGGGTTCGATTACCGAGATGCATCAGAAGTGTTGGGCGTGCCCGAGGGGACAGTTGCCTCGCGGATGAGTTCGGCTCGTCGGCAACTCCGAGAAGCCCTGACCAACGAATTTGAGGAATGAAGCTATGACGACGCCGGCTAGACCCACTGATGAGGAGTTGGACCGCCTGATTGCTGAGGCGTGGGACACGGCCGATCCGCCACCGGACGACTTTTTCCCAACGCTTCGATGCAGGCTCGCTTTGGCGCGGCCAGTGGGGCGTCATCGACGCTGGCAGTCCTCCTCCGCGCGATCGGCCGTTCTGGGCGTAGCTGCGGTCGTCGTCACTTGCGCCGCGTTCTTCATCATTCAGACGCAACAGGGTGGCGATGGTGGGAACTCACCCCCTCGAGCTGGGTCCGGTGCGTGCGGTCTCGTGCTCCGATACCGCGACAGAGCCTACTTCGGTGAAGCGATAAGTGGACCGGTGGCCATCAGTGCGAACAAACCCGAAAGGGGCCAGATTCCGGCATGTGAGGATCAGACGGGCTCAGGCGAAGGTAGAAGTCGCTCAGTCAGGGTCTACAAGATCACTGGTGTAGATCCCCGGATCGAGGTCGCCATTACCGACCACAGTCCTCACGCAGTCTACGTGCAGAGTGGATTTTATCCCCAGGATCCCGCGTTTCCCTTTTCGGTGCCCAACCAGAGCAGCCACTGTGTTCAGCACGAGAACTATCGATTCAGGGCTCGGGTCGTGAGTCTCGGGTACTTGTACCCGTTCGTTGTCGTTGAGCGACTCTTTGTGAACGCTAATGGGCTGGGACGCGGGTCCCGGATTCCGCTGTTCATCGATCGGGACACCCGGTTCCATCAGGCTGAGCGGTACGGCGTTGGCCACCTCACGGTAGGTGACTCGATACTTGTGACAGCGCGAGGGTGTCGGGCGAGCGGCGCGGCTCAGCCCCGTGTCTTACCTAGCGCAATCCGTCTCATCTCGAATTGAACATGTCGGGTCCGCCGCAGAGGTGCCCTTACCCTCTCTGCGGCACCTTTGATCGCCCGCCATCGGAACCCAACCTCCACCACGGCGTGCATGCCGAGCGCGCTAGGGTAGTCACGGGACGGATCACCGGATCGCAGCACCGATGTCAAGCGATCTCTGTACTGAGAACCGGTCTTGAAAACCGGCATCGGGGGTTCACCTCGATCGTGGGTTCGAATCCCACCCCCGCCGCTCGCTCACCCGCCCCAGGGCCGCGTAGTTGAGCTCTCGGCTAGATGTGTTCGGGAAGACCGAAGCGGCCGGGCAACGCGGGGTCGGCGAAGAAGGTGATCTCATCGACCTTGCTGCCACTCAGGGTAAGCACGATCATGCCCCGGGGTCGCGAGCGTAGGTAGTAGCCGAAGGCCGGCTGGCCGTTGGCGCGGGTCGGGCGTAGCTGCAGCGGGGCGCCGCGAGCCTCAGCACGGTCGTCGAGGAACACGCCGATCGCTTCGTGTCCGATGAGCTCGAACGGTTGCGGCGGCATGGTCACACGAGCGTCGGAGCTCAGCAGAGTCAAGAGGCGCGCCGTGTCGCCGGATTCGACGGCGTCGCTGAAGGTGGCGAGAAGGTCCCGTTCGGTCGGCGAGTCGGGAAGCGGCGCCTGCTCGCGTTCGAGGGTGTACGAGTCGAGCGTTGCGCGTGCGCGTTGGAGCGCGGCCTTGACCGACTGCGGCGTCGTCTCGAGGATCGAGGCGGCTTCGTCGGTGTGGAAG
>Ga0066903_100003361_pt1 | contig 13047 bp, 11 predicted proteins | sample PanSoiMetaGPlot1_FD_67491 | JGI IMG/M metagenome (GOLD analysis project Ga0066903, IMG submission 67491) | Tropical forest soil microbial communities from Panama analyzed to predict greenhouse gas emissions - Panama Soil - Plot 1 (version 2) | ecosystem: Environmental > Terrestrial > Soil >... | reverse complement strand
GGCGCGAACTCCTCGGAATCCTTGCGCGCCCGCTCGAGGAAGTCGGTGTAGGCGGCATGCTGATCCGGGGGAAAGCTGTGAATCTCCAGGGCGAAGACCGAGAGGATCGGCAGCGCGACGTCCAGATGGCCGGCGAACAGGAGGCAATCGCCCGGCCTGAACGGCAGCAAGCGCTGATAGACCAGCCGCGGGCCGAACGTGATCGTGAACTTCGCCACTTGGGCGCCGCCCTTGGTCTGCAGATCCGAGACCTTCACCTGGATCTCCTCGCCGAATCCCAGCTCCAGGACCGTGTCGCCCGTCTCCTCCAGAGGCTTCACGTTGCTGAACTGGAAGGCGAGCGCCTTGAGCGTGTAGCGGGACTGCAGGGCGCGCAGCTGATCTTTTCCATCCTGGCTTCCCGGCATGGAGCCGCTGTCGATGAACTTGTCCAGGGGCGGGCGGTTGGGACCCATCTCCACATCGGCGCGCAGCGGCACGAAGTAGGTCCGCAGGAGGACGGCGGTCTTGGGCTTCGACTCCCCTTGAGGCGTCGAGGAGGTGGGACAGCCGGGAAGAGCCGCGGCGAGCAGCGAGCAGAGGAGGAGAAGGAGCGTCCGGTTGGTCATGGCTTCAGATGCCTCGAGAAGAAGTCCAGGATGCGGCTGTACTGATCGATCCAGTTCTCCGATTCGTTGAACGTGTGATCCTCGCGCGGATAGATCATCAGCTCGAACGATTTTCCGGCGCGCTGGAGGCGATCGGTGAGCTGCACCGTGTCCTGGAAGGGAACGTTGGAGTCGAGCACGCCGTGGAGCAGCAGCAGCGGATCCTGCAGGTTCTGAGCGTAGTTGATGGGCGAGGACTGCCGGTAGGCTTCGATCCGGTCGTCCGGAGCTCCGAGGCGCTGCAGGCAATAATAGTTGTTGCTGCGGTAGTAGTTGGCCCAGTCGGCCACCGGCCGCAGCGCCGCTCCCGCCGCGAAGGTGCCGGGCGACTGGAACAGAGCCATCTCCGTCATGAACCCGCCGTACGATCCACCGTAAATCCCGATCTTCCCGGAATCCACGCAGGGCAGCGACTTGAGGAAGTCGACCGCCGCCAGCTCGTCCTGCAGATCCTTGCCGCCCAAGTGCCCGGCCACGTCGGTGCGGAACTCGCGGCCGTAGCCGGTGCTCCCGCGGTAGTCGACGTCGAGCACGGCGAAGCCGCGCCGGCTCAGCACGGTCGCGAACTTGAAATTGGGCGCGTAGATGCTCCACCCCTCGACCACGTTCTGCTGAATGCCGGCGCCGTGCACGAAGATCACCACGGGAAGCCGGCGGGCGCACGCGGAGGTCTTGAGGAAATCCGCTTCGTAGGGATGAGGCCCGTAGAGCGCGGCGCGCAGCGTCTTTCCGTCGCGGGCGGGGAACGAGACGATCGCCGGCAAGACCCAGCCGGCGCCGAGCGGCGCGTCGCGATCGGAGGAGGTGTCGGGGGGCGGAAGGCGGAAGTCGGCGAAGCCCTCCGGGACGCTGTGCGTGATGGGGCGCAGCGCGCGCGTCGCCAGATCGGCGATGAAGTAGTCGTACGGCGTGCCCAGCCGGGAGCCTTCGACCAGCACGAGGTCTCCGTGGTGCGAGAGAAGCGGATGGGTGAGATAGGTGGGCTGCGCCGGGAGAGCGGCCGAGGCGCCGCCGCTCGCGGAGGTGAGGAACAGGGCGCGCCGGGCCGGATCGGCGTCGTAGGCCAGCGTCACGATGCTCTTCGAGTCTCCCGTCCAGCCGGCCCAGTCGACCGCTCCTTTCCCCGGGGTCACGCGCTTGGCCTTGCCGCCGCGCGCGGGCGCCACGTAAACCTGGTTGAAGCCGCTCTTCTCGGAGGTGAACAGAATGCGCGAGCCGTCGGGCGAGAAGTCGGTCGAGGTGGTGTCGGTCACGAAGCCGTCGTTGGTGTAGATCCACTTCGGATCGGTCTCCTGGTACACCCTCCACGTCTTCACCGTGTCGTCCTTCTTCTTGTCGGGAGGGGACGGCGCGGGAGCCGGCACCTCCTCGGCGGGCGGCGTCTCCGGGAGCGCGGGGGCGTCGGCGGCCACAATCGTGCGCGTCCGGGTGTCTTTCGACTGGTAGTCGAGCAGGATTCTCTTCCCGTCCCTGGACCAGACCACCTCGTTCAGCCACCAGATCGTCTCCTCGCCCGGATCGAGCCAGACGACGGGGCCTCCTTGCGGCGAGACGATGCCGACCCGGTTCTTGCTCAAGCCGCGCTTGGAGCTCTTGGTGCGGACCCATTCATCCAGGTAATAGGGGACGAGGAAGTCGTGCTGGTCGCTGCCGACCTGCGAGACGAAGGAGATGCGGGAGCCGTCGGGGGAAAAGCGGGGCGAGGAATGGGAGGCCCCTTCCTGGGGCGTGGTGAGCTGGATGATGCCGGCTTGCGGGTAGCTCATCAGGAAGAGGGCGCCGCCGCTGGCGTAGAGGATCGACTTCCCATCGGGCGCCCAGCTCGCCTCCGACTCAGTGGCGTCGGTGCGGGTGAGGCGCTCGACCGGCCCTTCGCGCACCCCGGCGACGTAGAGGTCGCCGTCGTAGCCAAACAGCACGCTGCTGGAATCGGGTGAGAACTCGACGAAGGCGCCGGGCGACCCGATCGGCCAGGTCAGGGGCTTGGAGAATTGCGGCACTCTGGAGGTGAAAGAGGAAATTCGCCGGGCGCTGCCCCCCTGCGACGGCACGACGTAGAGGTTGAGCGGGCGCGCATACCCCTCTTCGTTCCAGAAGTAGGCCACCCAGGCGCCGTCGGGTGAAATCTTTCCCGCCTCGGGGCGCGTCCCTTCGACCAGGGGACGCTGAAAGATGGCGCGCACATCGGGCAGCTCGAAGGCGAGCGCGAGAGGCGTGCCGCACAGAGCGGACATGGCCAGCCGGAGAAGCATGCGCGCGCAGCTCCGCAACCTGCTCACGCCCCGCGGGCCTCCGTCGCCAGGGCGGCGCACAGGAGATGGACGACGCGGCGCGCCGCCGCGCCATCAGGGTCCTTGTCGGGGTTGAAGTTGGTGATTTCCAGGCCGGTGAAGCCCGCCGTCTTCGTCAAGGGAGCCAGGATGGCCGCCATCGGCTCCAGGCCGATGCCGCCCGGGGCGGGGAAATCGACCGCCGCCATGTCGGCTCCGTCCAGCACGTCGAGATCGCAATGGATCCAGAAGCGCTCCGCGCGCGGCGAGATCCGCGCCAGGATTTCCCCGGCGGCCTGCGCGCCGTCCATCCGGCGGATTTCGGACGCCGTCATTCTCAGGGAAGGGAGCGCTTCGTAGAAGGGAATCTCCTTCGCGTCGAGCCGCTCCACGCCCATCAGCGCCAGCCGCCCCGGCCGGAGCAGCGGCGGTCCGCCGTCCGGAAGGGCAAGAGCGGGCTCCCCGAGGCCCAGCAGGTGGGCGATCACCATGCCGTCCAGAATCCCCGAGGGAGTGGTCCGGGGGGTGTTCAGCTCGGCGTCGCGATCGAAATAAACCAGCCCCATCTCGCCGTGCGCCTTCACCGCGCCGGACAGGCTTCCCAGCGCCACGGTGCAATCCCCTCCCAGCACGAGAGGCACGCGGAACTGGCGCAGCGCCGCGTCGACGCGACCGGCCAGGGTGCGGGCCATGCGGGCGACGCCCTCGACATTCTGCTTTTTCCGGCGGTCCGGTCTTTCGTCGGGGGCATAGGGCACGAGCTCCTGGTCGCCCTCGTCCCGCACGCCGTGTCCGGCCGCTTCGAGGCTCGCGATCAGACGGGCCTGGCGGAGCGCCGCGGGAGCTTTCTCCGTCCCGGTGTTGCGCGCGCCGATGCTGGAGGGAACGCCCAGGATTGTGAGGTTCATCCGCGGTATTCTAGCCTTAGCGGCAGCAGCCCCGCCACGCGCGGCGGCCGATCGCGAGAGGAAGCATGACGGACCGATTGACGCTCACCATCCTGGGATCGGGGGATCCGTTCGGCAGCGGCGGGAGAAATCAGAGCGGCTATCTGCTCGAGGCGGGCCCTCTGCGGCTGCTGCTCGATTGCGGTGTCACCTCGCTGGTGGCTCTCAAGCGCCGGGGAATCGATCCGGCCTCCCTCCAGGGCGTGCTGCTGACGCATCTGCATGCGGATCACGTGGCCGGGCTGCCGCTCCTCTATCACGATTTCCAGCATCTGGGCGGGCGGGAAACGCCGCTGACGGTGGCGGGACCGCGCGGCGTGAAGAAGCGCGTCGAGCAGATCTACCACGTTCTCTTTCCTCCCAAGCCCGGCCTGACGCGCCGTTTCCGGGTGGCTTACCGGGAGCTCCATCCCGGGGTCCTCTATTATCCGGAGGGTCGGCGCGGCCCGCAGATCCGCCCGTTCCGCGTCCGGCACCAGGGACACCGTCCCAGCTTCGGCTACTGCGTGCGATGGAAAGGGAAAACCCTGGCCTACAGCGGCGACACGGGATGGTTCGAGGATCTCCCCCTGGAGGTGCGCGGCGCGGACCTGTTCGTGTGCGAGTGCACGCAGCCGCGCCGGGACGTGGACAAGCACCTGTCGCTCGAAGAGCTGCGCGAGAACCGGAAGCGGCTGCAGGTGGGCTCGATTCTCCTGACCCATCTGGGGCCGAAGCTGGCGAATCGGCGCCGTATCGCCGGATTCAAGGTCGGCCGCGACGGGATGACCCTGAGGGTTTGACAGATTTTCCGCCTCGCATAATAATGAGCCACGCTTCCATCCGCATCATTGAAATTCCGTCCGGCCACCGGTGGGAACGGCGGCGCCGGAGTTCTACGGTACGGGGGTCCGATCCCAATCTTGCCGCGGGGAGAAGATGAGCGAAGTCGACAATCATTTCATGGAGTCCCTGGAACGGGAGCTGGCCAGCCAGAAAAAGGAAGTCCAGTGGCACCACCGGATCCTGGTGTTCGTGCTTCCCATCGTCCTCGTGGCGGGAATCGGCTATCTGGTGTGGTTCCTGACCGTCGATCCCAACGCCGGCCGCCAGCTTCCGCCCGAGCTGCCTCCTCCGTCGCCGCAGTCTTCGCTGCCCGTCTCCGAGAAGGCCAAAGAAACGGGAAAGGCCTACTACGAGGAGCATCAGGAGATCCAGAGCGCGCTCGCCGATTACGCCCGCCGGATCCTCAAGGGGGATCTGGACGTGCGCACGCTGGGGCCCTCCTTCCAGCCGGTCGCCGATTTCAGCTGGGACAAGTGGTATTACGACACGGTTCCGGTCAAGGAAGGGTTCAAGACGCTGAAGGCCCCCGAGCCGACGGCCCATCCCTACACGGAAGATCACGCGCTCATCACCTACACCATCACGCCGGATGACAAGTACGGCGCCTGGGGCGTGGGGATCAAATACGCCGCGGCGCTGGGCGTGGACATCACCAATCCGAAGGACAAGGAGATCGCCTCGCTCGTCGCCGCCTACGTCTGGCTGCAATCGGAGAGCCGCATTCTCTACGAGAAGGGCAACTACTACGACGACAAGGGCAACTACAATCCCAAGATGAAGAAGAAGGACATCAACTGGCTGAAAGCGGGCGACGAGATCCGCTTCCCCCACCTCACCGATCAGGCTCTGAAGGAGCTGGTCCAGGCTCCGCAGAAATACCTGGAAGGCACCGCTCCGTCGGTGGCGCCCATTCCGCAGGCCGCGCCGCCGCCATCCCCGCCGCCCGCCAATCCTCCTGCCGCCGCGGCCGCGCACAACTGAAGTCGACACGCAGCCCCGCCGTCGCTGCGCGGCCGGCCTTTGGGCCTCAGTGCATCTTGGAGCGCAGGTATTCCAGGAAATAAAAGGTGAAGTAAGCGAGGACGCCGAGGACGAGGAGCGTGAGGATGTTCACGGTCCAGGGCATCTCGAAGACGAGCGAGCGGTGGCAGGAGCCGCACTGCGTGGCGTAGACGTTGTTCTCGGCGGAGCAGTAGGGACAGCGCTTCGATTTGGGCATGGGCGGCCTAGAGGAGCTGCCCCGCGCGCATCACGGCCACGCCGTCGATGAAGAGATCGGGCGAGCGCAGCACGCCGTCGTGATGGCTGGGCACGTCGACGCGGCCTCCCATGAAGGCGTTGTTCCCGATGGCGATGTGGACCGTTCCCAGGACTTTCTCGTCCTCCAGGACGTTGCCGATGATGCGGGCCTTCTCGTTCGTCCCCACCCCCAGCTCGGCGATGCTGTAGGCATCGCGTCCGTGCGGATCGAGCAGGCGCTTGAGCTGCTCCGCCTTGCTGCCCCGCACGTCGGTCACGTAACCAGCCTCGACGACGAGCGTGATCGGCTCGGTCAAGGCGCCGCTGTCGCCCACCGAGCCGTCCACCACGATGATCCCTTCCGAGGCGCCTTCCACCGGCGCCAGAAAAGCCTCCCCGGCCGGCAGATTCCCGAAGGCGCCGCGCCCGGTGAGCAGGCCCGTGTCGGCGATGGCCGTGCGCCCCTCGATCGAGAGGGTGATGTCGGTTCCGGCCGGAGTCGTCACGCGCGCGCTCCTGCCTTGCGTGAGGATGGCGGCCAGCTTGTCGCTGCGCCGGGCGATCTCCCGGTAGTCGGCGGACAGGCAGCGCGCCATCGTGTCGGGGGAGATGCCCGGCAGGGTCGCTCCGCGCACGCCCGCCTCGCTGGCCTCCTTGCGCGCTTTCGTGTGGGTCAGCGAGCGGCTGGTCGGCGCGAGGAACAGATCGAAGCGCCTCCAGAAATCGGGAATCGGCTCCGGGGCCGGCTCGCCGCTGTTCCGGCGCGGCAGGATCTCGCACAGGATCGCCTCGCAGCCCGCCTCGCGCCCCGCCTCGAAGAAGGCGTAGCCGATGGGCCGCAGCGGCTCGTCGGTCAGGACGAGCAGCTTTTCCCCGTTCTTCGCGCCCAGGCACTGGTTGACGGCGATGCGGGCGGCGGCCAGCAGGTCGGAGGGGGAGGGGGTCTGGCTCATTCGAGAGCCTTGCGACGCAGGTGGGTCATCAGGTTGGGATAGCGGCGGTAGAACGCGACGACGGTGACCAGAAAGGCCACGTCGAGCAGCATCGAGAAGAAGCACAGGACCAGATAGGCCTCGGTATGGTTCGGCAGCCTGCCACGGAGGAACAGGCAGGCGAAATTCATCGCGAAGATCGCGAGGGCCGTCTTCTCGAGCAGTGATTTCATGCGCAGCGCAAGGACCAGCGATCCGGCGGCGACGAGAGGCAGGATGGCGCCGGGGAGGACGCGCAGGTGCTGGAAGGTGTCGCGGGCCTGCCGGATGAGATGCACGTAGAGATCGGAATAAAGCATGGTAAGAATCAAGGCATAGAGCAGGAGGCTGAGGACGAGGCTGGATCGGACATAAATCAGAACGCTCCGGGAGCGCAGCTGCTCCGGATCGATGGCCAGCGCGCGGGCGGCCGGGGGGCGGTCGGGAGGGTTCGATCGCATAAGAGCGGGCGGATTATAGACCCGTGGATCAGAGGCCGACCAGAAAATGGGCCAAAATGGCGGCGCGGCGACCGATATGGGGGCTTGACGAGAAAACCTTTGCGGCCTCGGGATCGCTTTCCCTCACCATGCGACAGTGTAGGGCGGCTCCGGGGTGGCTCCTTCCCGCGTACGCCTTTGGCGGCCTTGGGTGGCTTCCCCTCGCTTCGCGGCGCGCTGCGTTGAATGGCGCGCCGCTGCCGCTTCGCGCTCGCGCAAGAGGAGGCGAACGTCTCGCGCTACGACGGCCGCTCGGAGAACCACCCCTGCGGCCGCCAACCGCACCTCTAATGTTGCTTGACGCTCGGCCGCTCGAAGGACCACGCCCGTCACCGCTACTGCTTCGAAGGTCCCTAGAGCATCGAAGGTCGCGAAACCACCACCAGCGCCGGGCGCAATACCGACTTTCCGCCGGCTCGGATTATTCAATCTGTTTCGCATGTGCCGTACGGGCAGGAGGACGGCCGGACGCACCGGACCGCGCCGGACGGGCGTGCTAACTGAGTGCTCTTCATGAACTTCCACCGTTGACAGTGCGCGCGACGCTGGGTTAGAGTCACGCGGACCTGTCGCGGACGACCCGCCACTCCGGGAGGAACAAGACTCCATGGCAACGCCAGAGAGCTCGAAGGCCCCCTCCGAAAAGAAGTACACCCCATTCGTTCCCGAATCGATGGCCATGACCGAGTTCACGCCGAGGGCGATCATTCTCGGCATCGCGATGACGCTGATCCTCGGCGCCGCGAACGCCTATCTGGGGCTCAAGGCCGGCATCACCATCGCCGCGACCTACCCGGCCGCGGTCATCAGCATGGCGGTGCTCGGCCGCCTCGGCCGCGGGTCGATCCTGGAGGAGAACATCGCGCGCACCGCCGGCTCGATCGGCGAGTCGGTCGCGGCGGGAGCTATCTTCACGCTGCCTGCCTTCGTGCTGGCGGGTGCCTGGCCCTCGTTCACCGCCAAGGATGCCTATTGGAAGTCGACCGCCTTGATGCTGGTGGGCGGATTCCTGGGAGTCTTGTTCGTGTCGCTGGTGCGGCGCGTGATGGTCGAGGATCCCGAGCTTCCCTTTCCGGAGTCGGTAGCGGCGGGCGAGATCCACAAGGCGGGGCAGCGCGGCGGCGAGACGGCCAAATATCTCTTCTACAACATCGGCTTCGGAGCCTTCATCCAGTTCCTGGGCGCTATCAACATCTTCGCGGCCGGCAAGGACGTCTTCATGAAGATTGGCAACCTCGGAACGAGCCAGCTGCGCCTGGGCCCGCTGAAATCGGAGAACGTGCTGAAGACGGGGGGGGTGACCTACTTTTCCGCTCCCAGCATCTCTCCCGCCTATGTAGGCGTCGGCTACATCATCGGACCGGTCCTGGCGGCGCTGAACTTCTCGGGCGGAGTGCTGGCCTGGGGCCTGCTGATCCCGCTGCTGATTTATTTCCTCGGCCCCAACATCCAGGCCTTTGTCCCGCCCGGCTCCGACATGGAGGCATGGGGCGCTCAGGCCGCGGCCGTGTGGCGTTACATCGTGCGGCCGATCGCGGTCGGCGGCATGCTGGTCGGCGCCGCCTACACTCTCTACCGCATGCGCAAGAACCTCTTCGGCGGGCTGGGCAAGGCGCTGGCGGAGCTCAAGGGCGGCGCTCCGGAGCCCGCCACGCTCACCCGGACCCAGCGCTACATGAGCTCCAAGACGGTCTTCTCGCTCATCGCCGTCATGTTCGTCCTGATGATTGCCCTGTACATCTATTTGTCGAACCTCGTGCTGGGAGGCTTCGTCGCGGCGGTGGTGATGATCATCGCCGCCTTCTTCTTCGCTACCGTCTCGGGCTATCTGGTCGGCATGATCGGCTCGACCAACAACCCGATCTCGGGTCTGACGCTCTCGACTCTTATCATCGCGGCGCTCCTGATGACCTCGCTGGGCGTGGCGGGACCCAGCGGCGTGGTCGCCGTGCTCGGCGTGGCCGCCGTCGTCTGTGTCTCGTCGGCGGTAGCAGGGGAGCTGCTGCAGGACTTCAAAGTCGGCTACATCCTGGGCGGGACGCCGCGCACCATCCAGATCGTCGAGCTGATCGCGGTCACCTGCGCCAGCCTGCTGATGTTCTTCCCGGTCATGATTCTCCATTACGGGAACATCAGCGCGGGTGGGATCGGGTTCGGCGATCCCAAGCTCTCCGCCCCGCAGGCGGGGCTGATGGCCTCGCTGGCCCAGGGGATTGTCGCGGGGCAGATGGCCTGGCCGCTGGTGGTCGTCGGCATCCTGTTCGGCATCGTCATGATCATGCTCCAGGTGCGCAGCCCCATGCTGGTGGCGGTGGGCATGTACCTTCCCCTGGACACGACTTTCGCGATCTTCGTGGGAGGCGTGATCCGCTGGATGACCGACTCGATGGCGGCGAAGCGGGGCTACAACGCGGCCCAGCGGATTCGCGTGGAAAACGTCGGGATTCTCATCGCTTCCGGCCTGATCGCCGGCGAGGCGCTGATGGGGCTGGTCACGGCGACTTACGCCTTCTTCAAGGGAGCGGCGCTGCCCGGCGTGTTCGAGCATCCCTCTTATATCGTGGGGCTGATCGTCCTGGCCATCATGGGATGGACGATGATCGCCGTGCCGCTGCGCAACGCCGGGAGTCCGGACGAGCCGGCGCCACCCGCGGCGATGATGTAGTCCGCGCCTTCTTTCCGCTGCCGCTGAACGTGAAGGCAACGATCCCGCTCGAGCTGCATGAAGGGAGGCAGGGAGCCTGAGCAAGACGGCCTCGACCGCCACCAAAGGAAAAGTCGCCGAGCTGCGCCGCGAGCTCGGGCTGCTGGACCTGGTCTTCCTGAACGTCGTCGCCATCACCGGCATCCGCTGGCTCGCCTCTGCCTCCCGCTACGGCGCCGCCTCGCTCACGCTCTGGCTGCTCGCCTTTGTCGCCTTCTTCCTCCCCCAGGGCCTGGCGGTCACCGAGCTGTCGACCCGCTATCCTGAGGAGGGAGGGATCTACGTCTGGACGAAGAAGGCCTTCGGCGATTTTCACGGCTTCGTGTGCGGGTGGTGCTACTGGATCAACAACCTCCTCTATTTCCCGGGGCTGATGGCCTTCACGGTGAGCAACGCCGTGTACATCGGCGGCACGCGCATCGTGGCGCTGGGGGAGAACAAGGCCTTCGTCACCGGGCTGTCGCTGCTCTTCTTCTGGTTCGTGATCCTGCTCAACGTGCGCGGGCTCAAGGCCGCCAAGTGGCTGCAGAACCTGGGCGCCATCGGCACCTGGGTCCCCGCGCTGGTCCTCATCCTGATGGGGGTTTCGGCCTACTACATGTTCGGCTCGGCCAATCCGATCAGCTGGAAGGGGCTGAAGCCGGAGGGCTCCTTCAACACGCTGAACTACTGGTCGCAGATGTGCTTCGCCTTCGCCGGGCTGGAGCTGGCCTCGATCATGGGCGGGGAGATCCGCGAGCCGCGGCGCAACATCCCGCGCGGCGTGCTGTACGGCGGCATCCTGATCGCCATCATCTATATTTCGGGCAGCCTCTCCATCTACGTGGCCGTGCCGGCGCACGAGGTCAGCATCGTCAGCGGCGTGATGCAGGCGATCGCGGAGGTCACCCAGCGCGTCGGCGTGCTGTGGGTCCTCTCGAGCATGGCGTTCCTGCTGACCGTGAGCGGATTGGGCGGCACCAGCGCCTGGGTGGCGGGCTCGGCCCGCATCCCGTTCGTGGCGGGACTCGACCGGTATCTGCCGCCGAGCTTCGGCAAGGTGCATCCGCGCTACGGCTCGCCCTACGTCGCGATCCTGACGCAGGGGGTCATCTCCAGCCTGTTCATCGCGACCGGCTTCTTCGGCGGCAGCGTCGAGGAAGCCTACTTGAGGCTCGTGAACGTGACGCTGATCATCTACTTCATTCCGTATCTGTATCTGTTTGCCGCTGCCATCGTGCTGAGGATGAGGGAAGGATTGCGGGAGGAGATCATTCCCATTCCGGGCGGCGAACCGGGCACCATCGTCACCTGCGTGGTCGGCTTCATCACCACGCTGGTCGCCATCCTGCTCGCGCTCATCCCGCCGCCCGAGGCGACCAACGTCTTCCTGTTCGAAGCCGGCGTCATCGGCGCCTGCCTCGCCTGCTTCGCCGTCGGCGCCTATCTCTACTTCCGCGCGCGCAAGAAGATTGCCTGAGGCGCGGCGCTAGATCTCGCGGCGGCCTTCGAGCGCCTTCGACATGGTGACCTCGTCGGCGTATTCGATCTCGGAGCCGACCGGGATGCCGATGGCGATGCGGCTGGTCTTCACGCCCAGGGGCTTGAGAAGGCGGGCAAGATAGGCGGCGGTCTGCTCGCCTTCGACGGTGGGATTGGTGGCCAGGATGACCTCGCGGATGGCGCCGTCGCGGATGCGCTTCATCAGCGGGTCGATCTTCAGGGCCTCGGGGCCGATGCCGCGCAGCGGCGACAGCGAGCCGTGCAGGACGTGATAGAGGCCCTTGTACTCGCGCGTCTTCTCGATCGCCAGCAGGTTGTTGGGCTCCTCCACCACGCAGATGACGCCCCGGTCGCGCGTCTCATCGGCGCAGAAGCGGCACGGATCGACATCGGTGATGTGGCAGCAGACGCCGCACAGCCGGATGGTCTCCTTGACGCTCAGGATGGCCGCGGACAGCTCGAGGGCCTGCTCGCGCGACTGGTGCAGGATGGCGAAGGCGAGGCGCTGGGCCGACTTGTGCCCGATGCCGGGCAGCTGCTTCAGCGCCGCCACCAGCCGCTCGATCGGATCGGCATAGTCCATCTCAGGAGAATCCCGGAATCTTCAGCCCGCCGGTGAGGCCTCCGACCTGCTCCTTCATGGCTTCGTCCACTTTCTGCGAGGCGACGTTCACGGCGGCCAGGATCAGGTCCTCGAGCATCTCCGCGTCGGCTGAGGCGAAGACCTCCGGCGATATCTTCACTCCCAGGACCTTGCGCGTCCCGCTCATGGTGACGGTGACCATCCCGCCTCCGGAGGTCCCTTCCACCTTCAGCTCCTCCAGCTGCTTCTGGAGGCGCTCCTGCACTTTCTGGGCCTGCTTCATGATGGCGTTGAAATCCATGGCTTCTCCTGCCTGCGCTAGACCTCTTCGATCTCGGTGATTTCTCCCTGGAACAAATCCAGGAGGTCTTTGACGATGGGGGACTTTGACGCCTCCTGCATCAGCTTCTGCTTCCTGTCCTCCGGCGGCGAGGTGGCGGCTGGGGCGGCCGCGGCCTCGGCGGGCAGCGGCGCCACCAGCTGCACCTTGACCTCGACCTTGCGTCCGGTCACCGCTTCCACGGTGGAGCGAATCAGGCCCAGATATTCCTTGCGCTCGATGCTCGAGCGGAACATCGCCTTGTCCTCCGGCAGGCTGATCAGGAAGGCGGTCCCGGTCAGATCGAAAAAGGCGGCGTGGCTGAGAAAGCCCCACAGAGTGCTGCGCTCGGTGTGAATCTTCTCCAGGATGGCTTCCACCTGCTGTCGGGGATCGGCCGCGTCATCGGCGGCGACGCCCGCGGCCGGTGCGGCGGCCATCGTCGGGTCGAGCGGGCCGGTTTCCTCCGGCAGATCCGGCTTCCGGATAGTTGCCTCGACCGGCGCCGGGGGCGCGGCGGGAGCCGGCGCCGCCTTCGCCTTCGCATCCGGCTCGACGGG
>Ga0066903_100003360_pt1 | contig 13053 bp, 12 predicted proteins | sample PanSoiMetaGPlot1_FD_67491 | JGI IMG/M metagenome (GOLD analysis project Ga0066903, IMG submission 67491) | Tropical forest soil microbial communities from Panama analyzed to predict greenhouse gas emissions - Panama Soil - Plot 1 (version 2) | ecosystem: Environmental > Terrestrial > Soil >... | reverse complement strand
TTTCGCGCCGGATAGTTGAGAAGTTCAACCAGTCTACTCCCCCTGGTAGCGCCGTGCCCACCACGAACCCGGCTTTCCGCGGAGCACCGCTAAGACCGCGAGCACGATCCAGGCGATGGGGAGGAAGGCAAGGAACACTGCCCACCAACGGCCCTTGAGCCACGAGATAACGACGAGCGTGACTGGGATCGCGAGGAAGGCGATGATCCACAAGGCGCGCACCACGGCCGCATCATCATGCCACGCGGCTGCATATTTACGCAACAAACCTTGATGGGTGGCGCAGATCGGCTCGGCCGCGCCCACTGGCCGCGCGGTTCGACGCTCGCGGTCATGGCGTCACGCTCGCGCCTGGTTCCCCGAAGCGGGATTCCGAAAGTACCGCCACGGGGATTCGAACCCCGGTTTCCGCCGTGAGAGGGCGGCGTCCTAGTCCCCTAGACGATGGCGGCCTGAGGACGACCAAGGGTAACAAGGGTGAGGCGATCGACCGCCGCCTGCGCAAGACGCTGCCCAGGCGCTACCCTCCGGTACCCCCGCGGATGTGGCGGAATTGGTAGACGCGCGGCGTTCAGGTCGCCGTGAGTGCAAGCTCGTGGAGGTTCGAGTCCTCTCATCCGCACTACCTCGCGAGTATCCTCGCGACGCTGATGACTGCCGCCGACAACCCCGGTGAGGGGTCTGCCTACCGCGCCGCCGGCGTCGACTACACCCAACTCGACGCGGGCAAGCGCGATGCACTGACGGCTGCGCTCGCCACGTCGCCGCTCCTCGCCGCACACGGCGCCCAGGCGATCGACGCCTCGCGCGGCGAGCCGGCGTTCGTGTTCACGTTCGGCGAGCAGACGCTGGCGTTCGTCCTCGAGGGGCTCGGCACCAAGTCGATCATCGCCCGCCACGTCCACCAACAACTCGGCCAGAACCGGTTCGCCGACGTCGCCTACGACACGGTCGCGGCGATCGTCAACGACCTGTGCTGCGTCGGCGCGCTGCCGCTCGTCGTCAACGCCTACTTCGCGACCGGGTCCTCGGACTGGTACGCGGACGCCGACCGTCAGGGGGCCCTGATCGACGGCTGGAAGCGGGCCTGTCAGGACGCCGGTGCGACGTGGGGCGGCGGCGAGTCGCCAACCCTGCCCGAAATGGTCAGCGCCGACGACATCGAGCTCGCGGGCAGCGCCGTCGGCGTCGTGCCGACCGGCCACAGCCCGATTCTCGGCTCCGGCCTGCAAGCCGGCGACGAGATCGTGTTCGTCACCAGCAGCGGCCTGCACGCCAACGGCGCGTCGCTCGCACGCATGCTCGCCGAGCGCAAGCTCGACGACGGCTACGCGACCAAGCTCCCCAGCGGCCGCGCGTTTGGCGAGGCGCTGCTCGACCCCACGCGCCTCTACGTCCCGCTCGTCGCGGCGCTGATGCAGCGCGACGTACCGATCCACTACCTGAGCCACATCACGGGCCACGGGATGCTCAAGCTGATGCGCCCGCGCGCGGAATTCACGTACCGGATCCACACGCTGCCAGCGGTGCCCGAGGTCCTCGAGTTCATGCGCGACCGGGCCGAAATGTCGCCGTCGGCGGCCTACTCGACGTTCAACATGGGTGCCGGCTTCGCGGTCTACTGCGCGGGGGGCAGCGGCGCGGACGTCGTCAGCCTGGCCGCTGGCGTCGGCCTCGACGCCGCGGTGTCAGGCGTCGTCGAAGCGGGACCGCGGCGCGTGGTGCTCGAAGCGGTCGACGTGACGTACGAGAGCGGCGATATGGACCTGACGCCGCGCCGCGCCGCGTAGCCCGCGTCACCTTCGCGTCAAAGCGCGCGTTAGGGGGTCATGCCCCGCTCACGCCTTGCCCTGGTCACACCGATCCTCGCTGTCAGTGCAGTCGCCGTCGGCGCCACCGCCCTCGCGGCCCCCTCGTCCCACCATCACAAGCTCTCCCAGCCCGACACCGGCGTGGAGGTCAACACGCTCCCCGACGGCCTGCGTGTCAGCCACGTCGAGATGTGGGTGAAGCGCCACGGCGCCGACCGGCTCGTCGCCCACCTCGCCGTGACGGTGCGCAACCCGCGCCCGACCAACGCCCATCGCGTCCTTGCGTTCGACGTCTGCGACAGCGAGCTGTGTCACCAGGCCCGCGCCCGGCCCGCGGTCGTGCGCGGGGGACAGACCGCGACGCTCCGCTTCGCCGCGTCGATCCGCGGGGACGCGCGCGAAATCGCCGGCGCGCTGCGCAAGCCGGGTCAGTCTCGCGTGTACTCCGACAACGCCGATGTCGCGCTGACGACCAACGCCTGGACCGGTCGCGATGCCGGCCGCCACTACGGGCTGACGCTCACCGACGGCGCGGCGTCGCGGCTGCGCAACGTCAACTGGGACATCTCGACGCAGCATGTCCGCCGCGCCACGATGCGCCTGTTCGTCGATGCTTCGCCGGACGCGACCGACGCGACGCTGTCGCGCTGCGATGCCCGCTGTGTCATGACGACGCTGCAGCCCGATCCCGATCGCAGCACGACGACCTGGAACATCCGTCCCGTGATCAGCCGCTTCGGTGCCCGCAACCTCGTGCTCGACTTCCACGACACGAGCGGTGCCTCTCAGGTGACGGCCAACATCCCCTGGCCGACGCCCTGAGCGGCGCGCGCGTCCCTATTCCTGGGCGCAGCTGTCGAGACCGATCGCCCGGGCCGCCGCGTTGGCCCTCCTGTCAACCTGATCGGCCTGCGGCACGAGCTTCGTCGCTTCGGAGAGGTTCTTGTCGTCGACCGCCTTGACGAGCTTGGTCAGAACCGGGACGCCGGCGTCGAGCTCGTCGAGGAACGCCTGGTACTTGGCCTTCATCGACGCTGGAGGCTGCAGCGCCTTGAGCTTCTTGATCGCGTCGTTCGTCGCCTTGAGCGCCGCATCGAAGTCCTCCGACTTGCTCACGTTCTTGGTCTTGTCGTTGAGGTCCGAACAGATCTGGTTCGCCTTCGACTTGAGCTCACTCGCCGACAACTGGCCGCTCGAACTCGAGCCGCCGCCACCACAGCCCGCGGCGACCAGGACCAGCGCCACAAGCGTCATTGAGATGGTCGTCTTTCGCATAAGAGCGCGATCCTACGCGCCCGTGAGAATCGTGTCGTCGTGGCTGTACGCCGGCGCGCAGCAGCACAGCAGGACGAGCGGTTCGGAGCCCGTGTTCCACAGCTTGTGCGGCGCGCCGGGTGGGATCACGACGCAGTGGCCGGCGTGGACCTCGCGCTCGTCGTCGCCGACCCGCAGCCGGCCGCCGCCGGCCGTGAAGAAGTACAGCTCCTCGGCGAGGACGTGGTAGTGCTCGTCCGTCTCACCGCCCGGCGCGAGCGTCGCCTCGGCCAGCGACTGGTGGGCCGACGGCAGCGAAACCGCTCCCGCGACCTCGCGAATGATCGAGCCGTCCTTGCTGACGAACGGCTCGGCCTGCTCGAGTTCACCGATATCCATGCCGCCACCCTACGCGCCGTTATCGTGGCGAGTGTGGTGCGTGCGCGGATCCTCGCCGCCGCGGCGCTCGTCGCCCTGGCCTGCGCCGCCGACCCGGCGGGCGCCGTCATCGGCGGCTACCGCGTCGACCCCGCCACCGTCCCCTACCTCGCCGACCTCGGTGGCTGCACGGGGACGCTGATCGCTCCCGACCGCGTCCTGACGGCCGCGCACTGCACCAACCACATCGACGTCGGCGACTCGATCCGCTTCACGGGCGGCGAGGTCCGCCACGTCAAGCGCATGGCCGACGACTACGCCTATGCGCGCCGGGTGCCGGTCGGTGACGACGCCGAAGCCGACCCACGACCGTTCGACGCCGGGATCGTGCAGCTCGACCAGCCGGTCACCGACATCGCCCCGATCAAGCTCGCCACGAGCGCCGATGCGCAGCTCTACGGGCCCGGCACGCACGCGACGACGCTCGGCCTCGGCATCACACACGACACCGTGGACGCGGTCGGCGAACTGCGCGCAGGCGCGGTCGAGATCCACGGCGACGGCGACTGCCGCTTCCGGCTGTCGCTCGTCGGCGCCGCCGACCAGTACGTCGGCGCCGACATGCTGTGCACGACCGACCCCGATGGGATGGCACCGTTCGTGTCCGGGTGCTTCGGCGACTCCGGCGGGCCGCTCGTCGTCAACGGCCCCGACGACGCGCCACTCGAGGTCGGGATCGACGACTGGGGCGTTTACTGCGGCGCCCGCCACGGGGATCCCGAGAACTACGCCGACGCCGCCGTGATCTCGTCGTTCGCGCTGACCCCCCAGCCCGTCTGGCAGCCGGTCGCGCTGAGCCGCCCACGGCTCGCGGGCACGGTCGCGGTCGGCGGCACCGTGTTCTGCACGCCGCCGACATACGCCAACCCCCAGCCCACGAAGCTGTTCTACGAGTTCGACAACGGCCCGACCCGGCTCGTGCGCTCGTCGCGCCGGCGCTATGTCATCCCGGCCTCGCAGCGCGGCGGGCACCTGAGCTGCGCGGTCAAGGCGCAGACGATCGGCGGGCCGGAGCTCAGCGACAACTCGCCATCGGCCGTGATCTCGGGCCGGGCGCGGCTGCATGGCTGAGCCGGCGGTCGACCGCGTGCCCGACGCGCTCGCCGACGGCACGCCGGAGCCGCTGCGCTCGCGGCTGCAGGCACTCGTCGGCGCGGCACAGGTCCGCCACCGCGTCTCCGACCTCGTGCGCTACGCCGCCGACGCGAGCCCGTACCGCCTCCTACCCCAGGCGGTCGTCACGGCGCGCGACGCGGGCGACGTGGCGCGCGTGCTCGAGTTCGCGCGCTCCAACGCGCTCCCGGTCACGCTGCGCAGCGGCGGCACGAGCCTGTGCGGCCAGGCGCAGAGCGACGGGATCCTGATCGACGTCCGCCATCACTGGCGCGGCGTCGAGATCGAGGCGAACGGCGCTCGCGTGCGCGTCAAGCCGGGTACCGTGCTCGCCCACGTCAACCGCCGGCTCGCGCGCCACGGCCGCAAGCTCGGCCCCGACCCGGCGAGCCTCGAGGCGTGCACGATCGGCGGGGTCGTCGCCAACAACTCGGGCGGCATGCGCTGCGGCACGACCGCCGACGCGTACTCGACCGTGCGCTCGATGACGCTGCTGCTCGCGTCAGGGACGCTGGTCGACACCGCCGCGCCCGACGCCGAGCAGCGTTTCGCCGCCGCCGAGCCGGACCTCGCCCGCGGGCTGCTGCAGCTGCGCGACGAGCTGCGGGCCGATACGGCGCTGGCCGAGCGGGTGAAGCACAAGTTCGAGATCAAGAACACGACCGGCTACCGGCTCTGCGCGTTGCTCGATGCCGACACGCCGCTCGAGATATTCCGGCGGCTCGTGATCGGCTCCGAGGGCACGCTGGCGCTGATCGCCGAGGTGGTATTCGACACGATCCCGGTCCCGAAGCGCAGCGCCGTCGCGTGGCTGCACTTCGCCGACATCGACGCCGCGGTCGCGCCGGTCTCTGCCCTCGTCGGGCTCGGGGCAAGCGCGGTCGAGCTCGTCGGCGCCGAGCTGCTGCAGGTCGCCGCCGAGACCATCCCCGGCTCGCCGGCCGACTGGCGCGAGCTCCCGGCGGAGTCGGCGGCGCTGCTCGTCGAGCTGTCGGCCGACGACGACGCGGCGCTCGACGCGCTCGAGCGCCAAGCGGGGCGCGTGATCGCCGGCCACGAGCTGCTGCGCCCGCCGGCGCCGTTCGCCAGCGAGCCGCGCGCGGTCGCCGACGCGTGGCGCGTGCGCAACGGCAAGTTCGGCCTGTTCGGGCGCGTGCGCCCGCCGGGCTCGTCGATGATCCTCGAGGACATCGTCGTGCGCCCCGAGCGCTTCGCCGCCTGCGTCACGTCGATCCAGGAGCTGATGGCGCGCCACGGCTTCCCGCCCAACGTCTCGGGCCACGTGTCGGCGGGCAACGTCCACTTCTACCTGACGCCGATGTTCGGCGACCCAGCCGAGGTCGCGCGCTTCGAGGCCTTGGTCGACGACCTCGTGGCGCTCGTCATCGACGAGCACGACGGGTCGCTGAAGGGCGAACACGGGACCGGGCGGATGATGGCGCCGTTCGTGGAGCGCGAATGGGGCGCGAAGGCGACCGAGATGATGTGGCGGATCAAGCGGCTCGCCGACCCCGATGGGGTGCTCGCCCCCGGGATCGTGCTCAACCGCGACCCCAAGATCCACGTCGCGGATCTCAAGTCGACGCCCGCGGTCGAGGACGAGGTGACGATGTGCGTCGAATGCGGCCTTTGCGAGCCGGTCTGCCCGAGCCGGACGCTGACCGTCACCCCGCGCCAGCGGATCGTTCTGCGGCGTGAGCTGGCGCGCCAGGCGTCCGGGGCGCCGGTCGCGGCCGCGCTCGCACGCGAGTACGACTACGACGCGCTGCAGACGTGCGCCGCCGACGGGTCGTGCGCGATCGCCTGCCCGCTGGGGATCGACACGGGCGCGATGGTCAAGGGCCTGCGGGCCGAGCGCCACGGGTCGCTGGCGCGGCGTGCCGCCGGCGCCGCCTCCGGTCACTGGGGTCTCGTCGAGCGCGCGGCGCGCGGTGGCCTGCGCGCCGGGCACGCACTCGGCGACCGCACCACGTCGGCCGTCACGAGTGCGGCGCGGCGCGTGGCCGGCGACGAGCGCGTCCCGGCCTGGACGCCGCCGATGCCCGCGCCGGCGCCCCGCCGGGCCGATGGCCGGCAGACGGGAACGTCCGCGGGCCAGTACCTGCCGTCGTGCACGAACCGGATCTTCGATCCGGGCGGGCTGACCCAAGCGGTGCTCGACGTCTCCGCGCGCGCCGGGTCACCGCTCGGCGTCATCTCCGACAGCGCCGGGCTCTGCTGCGGCCAGCCGTTTGGCTCCAAAGGCCACCACGACGCCGAACGGCGCATCGCGCAGCGAACGGCCGACGCACTCCGTGACCGCGTTGCGGTCATCGTCGACGCCAGCTCGTGCGCGATGGCGCTGCGCGAGCAGCTGCGCCGCCTCGCTCCGGACACGCCGGTGTTCGACGCGATCGAGTGGGCGCATTCGCTGCTGCCGCGCCTGACGATTCGCCGCCGGGTCGGGCGCGTCGCCTTGCATCCGACCTGCTCGCTGCGCCACCTCGGCCTCGAGGATCAGCTACGCGAGCTGGCGGCCGCAATGGCCGACGAGGTCGTCGTCCCGGCCGCCGCGTCGTGTTGCGGGATGGCCGGCGACCGCGGTCTGTTGCACCCCGAGCTGACCGCCGCCGCGCTCACCGACGAGGCCGCCGAACTCGCAGCCGACGGCCCGTTCGACGCGCACCTGTGCGGCAACCGCACGTGCGAGATCGCGCTGCGCCGCGCGACCGGCGCCGACTACGTCTCGCCGATCGTGCTGCTCGACGAGCTGACGCGCTGACCCTCCGGCCGCCCGCCGTCGCGCGAGCCCACCAGCAGCACCTCGGCCACCGCCTCCGGGTCGTCGGTCATCGGCACGTGGCCGCACCCGCGCAGCACCAGCGCCTCGGCCCGCAGGCCGGGAACTCTGCGCGGCGGGACGAGTCGGTCCAACTCACACCACGCGATCGTCACCGGGACGGTGATCTCGTCGGCCTGCGTGAGGTGCGAGCCGCGCATCTCGCGGGTGACGGCGACGTAGCCCGACGCGCGCGCGTAGTCGTTGATGAACCGCGCCGCGGCGGCGTGGGTCAGGCGCTCGGGACGCCCGACGATCCCGCCCAGCATCCGGCGCCGCATCGCCGGAACGCGCAGCGCCTGCACGAGCGCCGGTCGCAGGACGCGGCTCATCGCCTGTGCGTTGACGCGCCCGCGCGGGCGCAGCGGGCCGCTCCAGAAGCCGGCCGGGGCGATCGCGGTGACGCTGCAGGCGCCGCCGGCGCGCGCCAGCTCGAGCGCGACCCATGCGCCCAGCGAGTTGCCCGCGACGTGCGGACCCTGCACCCCGATCGCATCGAGCGTCTCCCCCACCGCGGCCGCCAGCGCGGCCGGCGTCGGCGCGAGGCCGTCGGGCAGCCGCGGCGAGCGGCCGAACCCCGGCAGGTCGATCGCGATCACGTCGCGGCGCGCCGTCAGCGCCGGCACGACCGGGTCCCACCCCCGCAGCGACCCTCCGAGGGCGTGCAGCAGGACCAGCGGCGGCCCGTCGCCTTGGCGCTCGTGGTGCAAGCTAGCCTCAGCGCCCATGGACCTGACCGCTGCGACGTGCCTGGTCACCGGCGCCAACGGTGGGATCGGCGCTGCGATCGTGCGCGAGCTCGCGCGCCGACCGCGAACGCGGGTCCTGGCCGGGATGCGCGACCCCGCGGCCTGGGACGCGATCGCCGCCCCGCCCGGCGGTGCCGCCGATGTTCGGGCGGTTAAGGTCGACCTGTCGAGCCGCGAGGCGGTCCAGGCGTCGTGGGACGCGCTGAGCGACGAGCCGATCGACGTCCTCATCAACAACGCCGGCCGCGTGACGGGCGGGCTGATCGAGGACCAGCGGCTCGACGACATCTATGCGATGTTCCAGGTCAACCTGCTCGCGCTGGTGCAGCTCACGCAGGCCGTCGTGCCGGGCATGATCGCCCGCCGGCGCGGCGCGATCGTCAACAACGCGTCGATCAGCGGCTACGCCGCGTTCCCCGGCGCCAGCACGTACGCGGCGGCGAAGACCGGCGTCGTCGCGTTCAGTGAGTCGCTGCGGCGCGAGCTGCGCGGCACCGGCGTCCATGTCCTGCACCTTGTCACCCCGGGCGTCCGGACGGAGATGCTCGACGCGACGCAGCAGAGCTACGCCCGTCACATGGACACGTCGGGCTGGCCGTCGGTATCGCCCGACGAGTGGGCGCGGCGGACCGTGCGCGCGATCGAATCCGACGCTGCGCTGCTGCGTCCGGGCAATCGGCTGGAACTGGCGCGGCTCGCCTCGCGTGGCCCGGCGGCGCTGCTCGACGTGCTCAGCGCGCGGATGTTCACCCGCGCCCCGCGCGACTGAGAGGCCAGCGGCTCTTCGCGGAAGCCCGGTTTGGCGAGCAGCAGCTGGATGTCCTGGATGCGGCGCTCGGCGAAGCCGGCCTCGCAGTAGGCGAGATACATCTCCCACAGCCGCCGGAAGTGCTCGTCGTAGCCCATCGCGTCGAGCTGCGAGGCGTGGCGCTGTACGTTGTCGCGCCACGCCGCGAGCGTCGGCACGTAGTGGGCGGTGATGTCGTCGAGACCGACCGCGCGGAGGTCGGTGTGCTTGGCGACGTTGCGTGAGATCACCGCCATCGATGGCAGACAGCCGCCGGGGAAGATGTAGGTGCGGATGAACGAGCGCGTCGCCTTGTCGGCTTCGAACGAGCGGTCGCCGGTCGTGATCGCCTGCAGCAGCATCAGCCCGTCGGGCTTCAGCAGCCGCGAGCACGCCGCGAAGAAGATGCCGAAGTTGCGCCACCCGACCGCCTCGATCATCTCGATCGAGACGAGCTTGTCGTAGCGCCCGCGAAGTGACCGGTAGTCCTCGAGCAGGACCGTGATCCGCCCCGCGAGACCGGCGGCCTGGACGCGCTCGCGCGCGACGTCGAACTGCTCGCGCGAGATCGTCGTCGTCGTCACGCGGCAGCCGTGCTTGCGTGCGGCGTGGATCGCCAGCGCGCCCCAGCCGGTCCCGATCTCGAGCAGGTGGTCGTCGGGCCCCAGCCGGAGCTTGGTGCAGATCTCGTCGAGCTTGTGGAGCTGGGCCTCGTGCAGCGATGCGCCCGGGCGGGGGTAGATCGCGGCCGAGTACATCATCGTCTCGTCGAGCATCAGGGCAAACAGCTCGTTGCCGAGGTCGTAGTGGCGGGCGATCTGCTTGCGCGAGCGCTTCATCGTGTTCGCACGGATCGGGCCCGTGAGGAAGCGCCACGGCGCGAGCACGAAGCGGAAGCGGTGACGCAGGTCGTCGAAGCGGCCGGCGTTGCGCGCGGCGATGCGGATCACCGAGACGAGGTCGTCGCCATCCCAGCGCCCGTCGGCGTACGCGGCCCCAAGCCCGCGCCCGCCGCCGAGCAGCACCGCCCGCCAGGCGCGCGGCGAGCGCACCTCGACGCGGGCGCGCAGCGGCGACGCCGGGTCGATCGCGCCGACCTCGACGCAGTGGCCGTGCTCGCAGATCTCGATCACGCCGCCGCGCATGCGGCGCAGCAGCCGCATTGCGATCGCGCGCGCAGGGCGGTCGATCATGCGCCGCCTCTCGCCGGATGTGGGTGGTACGGAGCGCCCTTGAGCTTCAGCCGCACAGCCTGACCATAGATGCGCGCGCTGACACGCAGCGTCGTGGCGGGGTAGCGCACCAGCAGCCGCGTGAGGGCGCGGCGGTCGAGCGCACGGCGGCGCAGCGACAGCGTCGCGTCGAACACCCGCTCGCCGGCGCGGTGGCTTTCAATGTGGGCGACGAGCCGCTCGCCCGGCTCGCTCATCCGCCAGTCGTAGCGATGGTCCATGCCCATGAACGGCGACACGTGAAAGACCTTGTCGAACGATTGGCGCAGGATCGTGCCCGGCGCGCCGCGCGAGTCGACATCCATCACGTAGCAGTGGCGCTCCCCCCACGGCGTGTTCGTCACCTGCGCGACGACCGCGCGCAGGCGCTCACCGTCGGCGCGATAGCAGTAGTAGAAGCTGACCGGGTTGAAGCAGTGGCCGAGCATCCGCACGTTGGTCAGCAGGCGGATCGGCCCGTCGGGGCGCTCACCGAGGCGCTGGGCGACGAGCGCGCGGACCGCCGCGTCGAGCCCCACCGCCGGATCGCCGAGGTAGTCGGAGCGCTCAAAGCGCGCCGGGGCGCAGCGGCGCCCCGACCACAGCGGATGGCAGTCGAAGACCTCCGGCAGCTCGGCGAGGTCGAGGTACAGCATCGCGTGGGCGTAGCGGAACTCGTGGTCGACCGGCGCGCGCCGGTGGTGCGAGACGAAGCCCTCGTACACCGCGCTGTGCCGGTTCATGCTGCCACCCGTTCCCGAATCTCGACCCGCGCACCCGCCAGCGCGCGCGTGACGTTCAGCGCACTGACAACCCCGTCCTCGTGGAAGCCCCAGCCCCAGTACGCGCCGCAGTAGTGCGTGCGGTTGGGGCCGCTGATCTCGCCGTGGCGAGCCTGGGCGGCGATCCCCTCGGGCGTGAAGACCGGATGGGCGTAGGAGATCGTGCGCACGATCTTCGACGGGTCGACTCGCTGGCTCTGGTTGAGCGTGACGCAGAACTCGTGCGGACCGCTCAGCGACTGCAGTGTGTTCATGTGGTAGGTGACCGTCGACTTGCCGGTCGGCGCGTCGAGCAGGTGGTAGTTCCACGACGACCACACGCGCCGGCGCCGCGGCAGCAGCGAGCGGTCGGTGTGCAGGACCGCCTCGTTGGGCTCATACGGAAACGCCGACAGGATCTCGACCTCGGCCGGGCTCGGATCGACAAGCATCGCCAGGGCCTGGTCGGAGTGGGCCGCGATCACGACTTCGTCGAAGCGCAGCGGGTCGCAGCCCGCGACCGTGACATCGACCCCGTCGCGGTCGCGCTCGATCGCCACGACCGGCGCGCTCGTATGGATGCGGTCGCGCAGCGGCGCGATCAGCGCGTCGACGTAGCGCTGGGAGCCGCCGGTGACGGTGCGCCATTTCGGGCGACCCGACAGCGCGAGCATCCCGTGGTTGTCGAAGAACTCGCACAGGAAGCCGGCCGGGAATGACCACATCTGGGACGGATCGGCCGACCACACGGCCGACGCCTGCGGGACGAGCAGCCGGTCGATGAACGGCCGCGAGTAACCGCGCTGCTCGAGGAAGTGCCCGAGCGAAGTCGTGCTGTCCCCCGTGCGCAGCAGGTCACGGGCGTCGCTGTTGAACTGGCGGTACTCGCGGACCATGCGCAGGAACCACGGCCGCGTCAGGTTCGAGCGCTGGCCGAACAGGCCGCGCGGCGTGCCCGAGTACTCGAAGTCGTACTCCGCGGCCGCGACCGAGAAGCTCATCTCGCTCGGTTGCCAGGGCACGCCGAGCTGCTCGAGCAGCGCCGTGAAGTTCGGGTAGTTGCGGTCGTTGAAGACGATGAACCCGGTGTCGACATCCCACTGCCCGTCGGCGCCCTGCACCGTGATCGTGTTCGTGTGGCCGCCGACCTTGGCGTCGGCCTCGAAGACCGTGATCTCGTGGTGGGGATGGAGCTCGTGCGCGGCGGTGAGGCCGGAGATCCCGGAGCCGACGATGGCGATCCTCATGGAACCGTGTTCGTGGAGATCGCCATTTCGGATCAGTCGATCCTTCCACAGACCTTGTCCTGCACCGAGCGGGGGCCGTCGCCCGCACGTGGATCGTCGGGACAACCCGCTGCGTAGCATCTGGGGCGGTTCGATGACCGCCGAAGCACCGCCACGCCAGCACTACAAACTGACGTTCTCGATTCTCGCCGTCGGCGCCGTCGGGTACTCGCTGCTGCAGTCGCTCGTGATTCCGGCGCTACCGGTGATCCAGAAGGACCTGGGCGCTTCGGAGACGGCGGTCGCGTGGGTTCTGACCGCGTACCTGCTTTCGGCGTCGGTGTGCACGCCGATACTCGGCCGGCTCGGCGACATGTACGGCAAGGAGCGCCTGCTGGTGATCGTCTTCGGGACGCTCGCACTCGGCACGTTCATCTCGGCGATCGCGACATCGATGGATGTGCTGATCGTCGGCCGCATCATCCAGGGTGCGGGCGGCGGCATCTTCCCGCTCGCGTTCGGGATCATCCGCGACGAGTTCCCGCAAGAGCGGGTCGCCGGCGGGATCGGGCTGATGTCGTCGCTGCTCGGCATCGGCGGCGGCCTCGGCGTCGTGCTCGCCGGCCCGATCGTCAACCACCTCTCCTACCACTGGCTGTTCTGGTTCCCGCTGATCGCGACGCTGATCGCCACGTTCGCGACGTTGCTGTGGATCCCCGAGTCGCCGGTCAAGGTTCCCGGCCGCGTGAACTGGCTCGCCGGAACGCTGATGTCGCTCGGTCTCGCGGGGACGCTGCTGGCGATCAGCCAGACGACGACGTGGGGCTGGAGTTCGCTGCGGGTGTGGACGCTCTTCGGTATGGGCTGTGTGCTGCTCGCGCTGTG
>Ga0066903_100003359_pt1 | contig 13053 bp, 12 predicted proteins | sample PanSoiMetaGPlot1_FD_67491 | JGI IMG/M metagenome (GOLD analysis project Ga0066903, IMG submission 67491) | Tropical forest soil microbial communities from Panama analyzed to predict greenhouse gas emissions - Panama Soil - Plot 1 (version 2) | ecosystem: Environmental > Terrestrial > Soil >... | reverse complement strand
GGCCAGACTGCGGCCGACATCGCGCTCGACGAACGCCAAACCCGGCCCAAGAACGTCGGCGCCAGGATCAGGCGCACGGAGGATGCGAGGCTCCTGACCGGGCACGCCAGCTTTGTCGACGACCGCCAAGTGAAAGGCATGCTCCATGTTGCCTTTCGCCGCAGCGACCACGGCCACGCGCGTATCGCCTCGATCGATACGTCGGCCGCGCGCACCGTTCCGGGGGTTGCCGCCGTTCTGACCGCCGAGGACATCGCCGACGCGGCTGTTGCCCTGCGTGCCGTTTCGCGCATGGCGGGCTACCACGCGACGCCGATGCTGCCGCTGGCGACCGGGAAGGTGCGCTTCGTCGGCGAACCCGTCGCCGCCGTCGTGGCCGAGAGCCGCTACGTGGCGGAGGATGCCTGTGAGCGCATCGCCATCGGCTGGGATGTGCTCCCCGCCGTCGTGGATCCGCAAGCGGCAGCGCTGCCGGATGCGCCCTTGCTGCACGAAGACGCGGGCACAAACGTGCTGGTGCGGCGCGAGTTCAGGCGTGGCGACGTCGACGGCTCGATGTTGGCGGCGCCCGTGCGGGTGAGGGGCCGCTTTCGTTTCCACCGCAAGGCGCCCGCGGCCATCGAGAACCGCGTCTATCTTGGCGAATACGATGCCGGGCGCGACGAGCTCACGCTCTATTCCTCCACCCAGGTGCCCGGCATTGTTCGCAACGCGCTCGCCGAGGCGCTGCGCATGCCGGGGCATCGGCTGCGCGTGGTGGCACCCGAGGTGGGCGGCGGGTTCGGGGGCAAGGCCTCGCTCTATCCCGAGGAGCTGCTGGTTGCCGTCGCGGCGCGCAAGCTCGGCCGCTCGGTCAAATGGGCGAGCGACCGCATGGAAGACCTGGCAGCCACCAGCCAGGCCTTCGACGAGATCGTCGAGGCCGAGATGGGGCTCGACCGCGACGGTCGTGTCATGGTGCTCACCGCCAACGTGTTGGGCGACGTGGGCGCCTACTCGATCTACCCGTGGACCTGCGCGCTCGAGCCGGTACAGGTGGCAAGCTTCCTGCCAGGGCCCTATCGCATCGAAACCTACCGCGGGGCCGTGCAGGCAGTCGCCACGTGCAAGGCCCCGACCGGGCCCTATCGCGGGGTCGGACGCCCCATCGCCACGTTCGTGACCGAGCGGCTGCTCGATATGGCCGCGCACCGGATCGGCATCGATGCGCGCGAGATCCGGCTGCGCAATTTCGTCCAGGATCATGAGTTTCCCTATCGCATCGGCTCCGGCATCGTCTGGGACCGCTCGGGCTTTAGCCAATGTCTCGTCGCGGCGACGAAGGCCATCGATTACGATGCTCTGCGCCGCCGCCAAGCCGCGGCGCGCGCTGCAGGGCGATGGTTGGGCATTGGCATCGCTTCCTACGCGGAATTGACGGGCATCGGCTCGCGCATCTCCGTGGCTCCCGGCATGCCGCTCAACACCGGTACGGAGACGGCCAAGCTCCGCATCGACGCAACCGGGGCCGTCACCGCCGCCTTCGGCGTCGCCGCGCATGGCCAGGGCCTCGAGACGACGCTGGCGCAAGTGGTTGCCGACAAGCTAGGCGTGCGCTTCGAGGACGTGCGCGTCATCCAGGGGGACAGCGCCGCGGTGGCCAATGCGACCGGCACCTACGCGAGCCGCAGCACAGTGCTCGCCGGCGGTGCCGCGACCCTGGCCGCGCGCCGCCTGCGTCTTAAGATTTTCAAGGCGGCGGCGCACTTGCTCGAAGCCTCGCCCGATGACCTGGTGGCGGAGGACGGGCGCATCTTTGTGCCGGCCACCAACAAGTCCACCAGCTTCACGGACGTGGCACACGCGGTCTACCGCGAGATGGCCCGCCTGCCGCCCGACGCGCGCGGCGAGCTCGAAGCCAGCGCCACCTACGATCCGGTCTTCGGCACCACTTCGTCGGCCACCCACATCGTCGTTCTGGAGGTCGACCCCGGCACCTTCGCCGTTCGCATCGAGGACTATGTCGTCGCCGAGGACTGCGGACGGCTGGTCAACCCGCTGATCGTCGAGGGGCAGGTGCACGGCGGCGTGGCCCAAGGCATTGGCGCCGCGCTCTACGAGGAGGTGGTCTACGACGATGCAGGCCAGCTGCTGACGGCGAGCTTTCTCGATTACCTGCTGCCGACCGCGGCCGAGGTCCCGCCCATGCGCGTCCTGCATATGAATACGACCTCGCCTGCGATCGGCGGCTTTCGCGGCATGGGCGAAGGCGGGACCATCGGTGCGCCTGCTGCCCTCGCCAATGCGATCGCCGACGCGTTGGCCCCGCTCGGCATCGAGATCGACGAGCTGCCGGTCACACCCGAGCGGCTATTCCGGTTGATTCGCTCTGCAACGACGAAGTCGGGGGACGGCCATGAAGCTAGGCCTTGACGGCAGGATAGCGCTGGTCACCGGCGCGGCGCGCGATGTCGGTCGCGAGATTGCGCTGGCCCTGGCGGCCGAAGGCGCGGCCGTGGCTGTCAATTACAACGGCTCGACCGAAGCGGCCAACGCTCTGGTCGACGACATCAAGGCCAAGGGTGGCCGCGCCATCGCCTGCAAGGCCGACATCGCCGATCTCAGCGCGGTGAGGAACATGGTCGAGCGCACGGCTCGTGAGTTGGGTGGCCTCGACATCCTGATCAACAATGCCGGCCTTGTGATCCGCAAGCACTTCGCCGACACCTCGCCCGAAGACTGGCGCCGGCAGATCGATGTCTGCCTCTATGGCGCCATCCACTGCTGCCACGCCGCTGCGCCGCTGCTGCGGGCACGCGGGGTTGGGCGCATCATCTCTTTGATGGGCGACAGTTCCCGCGTCGGCGAGTCGGGCCTCTCGATCGCTGCCGCCGCGCGCGCGGGCGTCATCGCCCTGATGAAATCGCTGGCGCGCGAGATGGGACGGACCGGGGTGACGGCCAATGCCGTGGCGCTGGGTCTCGTCGAGACAGCCCACGACCGGGCTTGGGTCGAGGCCAACCGGGAGAAGCTCATCAAGCTCTATCCACTGCGCCGTCTGGGCCAGCCGGGAGACGTGGCGCCCATGGTGGCGCTGCTCGCCTCCGACCGCGCCGCCTGGATCACTGGCCAGGTGATCAGCATCAGTGGCGGCTTCAGCATGCAGTGATCGGCTTCCGACACGGAAGGCTTGGGGTCGTGGGCCCGGCGACAAGGGAGGATGATGATGCTGCGGACGGAACTAATTGCGCCGATCGCAGTGCTGATGCAGCGGCACGCGGACGCGCGTGGCGCAAAGGTCGCCTACCGAGACGCAAAGCGCTCTGTTACCTACGCCGAGCTCCTTGAGCGAACCGGAACTCTTGCCGGCCACCTTGCCGACCTCGGCATTGGGCCGGGCGAGAGCGTGGCTCTAATGCTTCCCAACTCGGTCGATTGGATCGAAGCCTCGTTCGCGACCACGAGGGCGGGTGCCCTCAGCGTTCCCATCAGCTACGAATCGACCGAACCCGAGATCCTCTACCGGCTCAACGACGCCGCGTGCCGGGCGATCCTGACGACCGACGCAAGCTACGAGCGCATCGCCGCGTTGCGTGCCGCGGCTCCGAGCCTCACCACCGTCATCCTCACGGATCTGGGAGACAAGCGCGGCGAGGGGTTGCGCTTCGCGGACTTGGCCAAGACCACGGCCAGATCGCGCCCCCGTGATCCGTCCGGCATCGATCAGCCTGCCTACATCGTCTACACGTCGGGAACCACCGGCCGCGCCAAGGGTGTCCTGCTGACGCTGCGCGGCATGCTGTGGGTGACGGCCGCCTGCTGGGCGCCGATCTGCACCCTGTCCGACCGGGACAATGTGCTGTCGCCGCTGCCGCTGTTTCACTCCTATGCCCTCAATTTGAGCGTGCTCTCGATCCTTGCCGCGGGCGCCAGCGCCTACATCATGGAAAAGTTCTCGACCGGTGAGGCGCTGATGCTCTTGAGGAGCGGCGCGCATACGCTCATGCCGGGCGTGCCCACCATGTTCCACTATCTCCTGCAGCGCGCGCGCGCGGAGGCGGCCTCGCAACGCAAGCCACGATCGTTCTTGCCGCGGCCAAAGGCGCCGGCGCCGAAACTGCCAACCCTGCGCCTGTGCATCTCGGCGGGCGCGATCATGCCGGCGACCCTCAACCGCGAGTTTGAGGAGTTCTTCTCGGTTCCCCTGCTCGACGGCTATGGTATCACCGAGACTTCGACCATGGTGACGATGAACTGGCCGGTCGGCGGCCGCGTGCCGGGCTCGTGCGGCGTCCCCGTGCCGGGACTGGCGGTTCGCATCGTCGACCCCGCCAGCGGCCGCGATGTTGCTCCGCGCGCGGAGGGCGAGCTCATCGTACGCGGTCCCAGCGTGATGCTCGGCTACCATAACAAGCCCGGGGAGACCGAGGCTGCGCTGCGCGAGGGATGGTATCGCACAGGAGACCTCGCCAGGAGCGATGAGAACGGCTTCCTCACCATCACCGGGCGGCTCAAAGAGCTGATCATCCGCGGCGGACAGAACATAGCCCCCGCCGAAATCGAGGAGGTCGTCAACACCCATCCCTTGGTGCTCGACTGCGCGGTGGTCGGCGTGCCTCACGCGCACTTGGGCGAAGTCCCGGCTTTGTTTGTGGTACCGCGGCCGGGAGCATCGGTCGATGCCGGCGCCCTGCTCGCCCATTGCGGGAAGCATCTCTCCGCCTACAAGATCCCGCAGTCCGTGCACAGCATCGGCGAGATTCCACGGACCGGCTCGGGCAAGATCATCCGCTTCAAGCTGCGCGCGCTGCTGGGGGGCTAGAGCCCGAGAGGCTTGACCAACCCGGCGCATCCCGCGAGGTGCGTTCATGGCGCCGCAGATAGCGGCGCAACCTTGGTCAGGTCCAAGCGCATGAAAATGCTATTCGGATCGGTCTTATAGTCGCCAAACGGGTCACAGGGCACGAATCCGAACTTTCGATAAAGTTCCCGTGACGGGCGAAAGCCTTGCATCGCACCCGTTTCAAGGCAGATCGCGCAATAGCCGCGCTGCTTGGCCTCGGCGATGATGTGATTGAGCACGGCGCTCGCGACGCCACGGCCTCTATGGTGCTCCGCCGTGTGCATCGATTTGAGCTCGCCCGAAGCGGGCGACAGCTCGCGGAGGGCACCGCAGCCGAGAAGCTCTGTCCGTTCCCAAGCCGTCCAGAAAGTGATCTCCGGCGCCCGCAGCCGCGCGAGATCGAGGGCGTGTATGCTCTGCGGCGGCGAATGCCGTCGCGCATGTGCCAGATGAACTTCGAGCAGCGAGGCGATCTCGGGTCCCTGCAGATCGTCGACGCGAATCAACATAGGTCCCTTCCATTGGCTCGGCCCGCCGTCAAGAGCGCGCACCGGTTGCGATGTGCACTCTACGGCCGGTGCCAGCTTGGCGAAGCTCCGCGCCCAGATCCGATGGGGATGGGCGATGATCTGCGCGGCGGTGATGATTGGCACCCCGCAGGTCGCGTGCGCACTGTGACGGGCGTGACTTGGCAGTCGAGCCGACAGCGGCGCGGGTGGTCGACACCACGCATCTCTGTCTCAACGCCGCCATTGGTCAGGCTCCCCCCATTTCCCGGACTTGAAGTCCGGTGCGATGCAGCGCGCTCTTGCCGTTCTTGTCGATTGTGATCTCAGGATCGCGTGGGGGTTCGCGGCGGATGCCGGCGGCGCGACCCTGCTGTGCGACCATGGGATGGTGGAACCCGCCGGGGCCCGCTTCCCGAGCGCATGCCGCGTGCGCCATCGTCGGCATGTAAGAACCCCGCGGATTGCGGTCCTTGGCCCTTGCTTCCATAGCTATGGATGGCTATTCCATAATAATGGAAGAGTCAATCAACCGACGCATCGGCGCCCGCGTTCGCGAGCTGCGCGCGCGGCTGGGGCTCAGCTTGGAAGCTGTGGCGGAAAAGTCTGGCGTCAGTCGTTCGGCGATCTCGCTCATCGAACGTGCGCAGACGAGTCCCACTGCGGTTGTGTTGGACCGGCTGGCAGCGGGTTTGGGCGTCACGCTGAGCGCGCTCATTGAAAAACCCCATGCCGTGGGTAGCCCGGTGTCCCGCCGCAACCAGCAAACAGTCTGGCGCGATCCAGCATCAGGCTACGTTCGCCGCGACCTTTCGCCAACGGGCGCCGATTTGGCCTTTCAGCTGACGCAGGTCAATTTCCCGGCGGGCTCACACGTCGCGTTTGCTAACGTATCCAGAGGCAAGCCAACGCCCCGGCACCAGCAGGTGTGGGTGCTTGCTGGCACCATAGAAGTGTCGGTTGGGCAGGACGTGTATACCTTGCGACAGGGTGACTGCCTCGCTCTTTCGCTCGATCGGCCAACAGGCTTCCGCAATCGCTCGCGTTCGCCGGCTCGATATCTGGTGGTTGTCGAGGCCTAGTCGATGGCGCTCCTCTGGTTCGTCCAGGGGTACGTCCGGGGTTCGTCCAGGGTTCGCCCAGGGGGTTCGCCCAGGGGGTTCGCCCAGGGGATTCGTCCAGGGTTCGCCGAGGAATTCGCCGAGGGTTCGACAGGGGTTCGGTGCCTGCTCCACCGCCTGCATTTGGTCCCGGGGACGCTCTGACAGAGAGGCCCTAGTCCATACAGGGGTGAAGCCTGGCGCGAGTGGCTTGCACAGAGGAGCAAGACGATGATCGGTGACAAGGTCGAAGGCAGGTGCCTGTGCGGCTCAATCGCGTTCCAGTACGTTGCAGCACCCAATTGGACACTGCATTGTCATTGCCAAAGCTGTCGGCGGGCCACATCATCACCCATGACGACGTGGATCTCGGTAGCGCGTGCGGCATTTCGCTTCACCAAAGGTTCGCCACGCTACTTTGCGTCTTCGCCCGGGGTGCAACGCGGCTTCTGCGAGAACTGCGGCTCGCCTCTGACCTACCAGGCCGAGCGCATGCCGGACGAAATTCACCTCTATGCGGCATCGCTGTTGGATCCGGCCAACGCAAGGCCCACGCGACATGTGTTCGTGGCGGAGCAGTTGCCGTGGTTCGAGGTACAGGATGAACTGCCGCGTTACGCCGCCACAAGCCGGGGCGGAGCGGCTCCCATCCGAATGGGCCCGCGCAAGCCATGAGCCGCGATCCGGCGACGTCGGCATTGGTCCATGCAACCCTGACGCGATCGATGGGCAGGGGGGAGGGTGCAACCGGCGTCCCTGCCATCGCCAGGCAGGCAGCAAGACCCCGGCGTGCGCCAGCTGGCTGGCGGTGCCAATCCCTTTATGCGGCGTCGAGCCGCAAAAACTGGTTGCAATCGGGGTATGTCCGCAAATTGCAACGCGAACACCCCAAGTGACTCGCGGCCGGCACGCTGCAACACTGTCCCCCCCGCTGCTAGGGTTGCCACTCCGAGGTGCCGTCTTGGAACCAGCAGAATACAAGGCCCATGAGGTGATGCGCGACGGATTGCCCGTCACCATACGCGCCCTCAAGCCGCACGACCGGGATGAGTTCTTGTCAGCCGTGCGTCAATGCAGCTCTCAGTCGCTCTACCGGCGTCTATTTTCGCCCAAGCAGCGCTTCACGGAAGAAGAGATCGCCTACTTCCTGAATGCAAACTTCAGTAATCATGTTGCTTTGATTGCTACGCTGGAAGAAGGTGGTCGGATTGCCATCGCCGGCGGAGCGCGTTTCATCATCGCAGAGCCGGGAACAGCCGAGCTGGCCTTCCTCGTCGTCGATCGCTACCAAGGGTACGGTATCGGCCAGGCGCTGCTGCGCCATCTCGTCATTCTGGCGCAAGACGCCGGCCTCAAGGAATTGTTCGCCGAGGTGCTGGCAGACAATGTATTCATGTTGAAGCTATTCGAGAAGAGTGGATTGGGGTTCAGCGCAAGGCACGACGGTGGCATCGTACATGTCAGGCTTCGCCTCTTTGAGCGGCGCGATATTTCTTCGGCTTGAGTGTCCCGGCTAGGGTTGGCCCAAAACTGCAGCACGCTCGTGATGCTACGGCGTGCGCGAACATGCTCAGCGCTCGGTATGCACCGGCTAAAATAACATAAAATAGCACAAGAATGATGGATGGGGCATGCCGCCTGCCCTGCGATGGCATCTTCATGGGCTCATGTGTTGCCAAATCGGATGACGCTGATATGTTCCGCAAGAGGTTCTTTTGTCTTGGGAGAAATTCAGGTGCTCGACTGGATCGCCGACAAGATCCTGAACATTCTCTCGCTTGTGCCGGCCTGGTTTGTCGAAGAGGGTTCCCCGAATTTTGCTCTTGTGCGCGCAATGTTTGCGCTCTTGTTGATCATCCTGGTGGCTTATTTGATCAGCTGCTGGCCCACCATTCGCCGGGGTATGCGCTTGTTGTTCATGCGCAGGCAGTGAGCGCGCTTGTGGGGCGCGATTGTTTGCTGCCATTGTTTGGCCCGCGCTATACGGCACCGTCGGGGTGAGACGCACGAGCGACGCGTTGCCCGCGGCCGCGTCGCCCATCAGCACCATGTTGCCGTGCGACCACCTGTTCTCGGCGCGAGCAAAAAGGTGAGCTTGCAGAGCGGCGCTCGGCGCCGATACAACCCGGTCGCTAAGACGAACGCGCCCGTTCATCGATCGGGAGGCCCGGTGACCTCAAGAATGCGATGAGCCGCCCCGGCGAAAGGCGGCTCATCTCGGGCGCAAAGCCCTAAAAAAGGCGCACGAGCGTCCGGAGGGGGAGCTTCCATCGCTCGCAGCCTGAAAAGAGCTTAACGCGACGATCCTCGCCGGCACCATCGGCAATAACCCCTAGTCGGATGGCTTCCAGTCTTCATGGCTCGCCATGATGCGCAAGAAAGTGCCAGATCGTCGGGGCTGAAGCGAACGTGAAGCATCGAACTAGCGCATTGCGCCTCGTCCTTCCAGCAGATCACGTCATGCTCCGCTGTGTCTGGGGCGTCATCAGTCTAAGTCCTCCCGTTCCTGAGGCCTCGAAGGTCTTGCGACGGCACACGAATAGGGGCCACCCCGTGCAGACCCAGGCGGGATCACGTCAGAGGATGAGTGGATGGGAACAGGGTGTGTGGAGATCGTGGTCGCTGTGCCCAATCTTCTCGACGCGCAAGCCCGCTGCATCCGCTGGGGTGATTGCCGTTATAGAGGTTGTGCCCGACTGGCTACTTCCCGGCGCGAACAGCGCCTTGCACATCGCGAGCGCGCTCTCTTAGCGACATGGGAGGATGCGTATCCTTGGCCGTTGAAGGTCAACGATCGGAACAGCGCTCTGGATGCAGTGGCACGCCAGTTTGCATTTGGCTTGCAAGCGGCGCCCGATTTGGGGGTTTCGCAAGGCGCTAGGTGGGCGCAGAGACGCCGGGGACCACCGGAGTTGCTGCCTCCGCTCTCAGGCGTTCAACGCTGCCGCGGCGACGAACAAGGGTCGTCATCTACTCGAGTTTGCCATCTTCATCAAAGTATCCACGCAATATCATCCATAGAATGACGATCACATACCCGACCGCAGCGCCAATCGACAGATAGGCCAGATAATCCGTCATGATCCCCGGCAGCCACTATGGGTGGCGACCAAATGAACGCAACATATCGCGAACCTCGCACATTTGTTCGAGGGCCATTAGCAGCATCGCGAGAACGACGCACGCATCGCCTGTATCGTGCCCCTCCGCGAGCAGACGCACGATGTGCCGCGACTGCTCCCTGACGCGCAACTCCGCCTTGGCTATTCGGATATCCAGTGAGGGCCCCACACGTATCCCATCCGCAGCGCCGTTACGGCGCTGCGTGGCATCTCGTTCGAATTGGATCACTGTTCGACGCCTACGCTCGACCGCACAAACAGCTGGCACATGTGGGTTGCCAGTGTCAGTGGAGGCTGGTAGCCGAAGCCCCGGCAACCCTGCATCCCCAGTTTGGGGGACACCTGACGCAGTGGGGACGCCAACCCATGATGCCGAGCAATGCAGCCAGATCGCAGCCAGATCCCTTTCAATCGAGTCGACCGAGCCGTTCCACCTTCGCAGTGCAATGCGTCGCCTCGCGTCGAAGATGGGTGGCTGTCGGACCGATGACGCAGACTTCAGGTCCGGGCGATGTGCCAGCTGTCTTCGATCAGGCGTCTTCGATCAGGTGTCTTCGATGACGCGGACAGCCATGGCCACTTGTGTGGAGAGGTGCCGAACCGAAGGTCCCTGTGTGAATGATGGCCTGTGTCGATGATGGCCTGTGTCGATGATGACATGTGTCGATGATGACATGTGTCGATGATGGCACCATCCTCTGTTTCTTTGCCTCACATCGAGGGTCAAGCGCAATGAGCGTCGACGGCGAGCCAAGCTCGTTCATGGACCCATAGATCATGGCCCCGCGCCTCCAAGCGAATGCTTGCGCTGGCCGAATGCATCTTCAGGGGCAACTCGGTCAATGGCCACTGCGAGGGGCGCTGCGCAAAACCTGCCAAAGGGGGTCTTCCCCCGCAAGTCGCCAAAGTACGGTGGCCAGAGTGCAGTGAGTGCAGTGAGTGCAGTGAGTGCAGTGAGAGGGCAGTGACCAGGGTGCAGTGACGCCCTCCGGGATGGGCGCATGCCTATGGCGTGGAGGTCAAAAAGGGTTCTGTAAGTATTTCTCACGTTCAGCGGCGACCGACGACGGGCCACGTCCGATGCGTCTGGGCCGCGAGACAACTGGGCTGCGGCCGGGCTAACGGTCGGCAGCGTTGCAGGCAATCATTGCAATCCGGAGCATCGGAAGCCTCCGGACACGTCTTGCCACGCTGCCCGCTCGCCTGCTTGTTTGATCAGGTCTTCTTTCCGGGACCGGCTGCAGCACGCCCTATGCCGCAGCGCCGAGCTGCGGCGATACTCATGTCTATCAGGCCTCCACGATGCGGTTGCGAATCGCATACCGCACCAATGCTGCCGACGACGTCAGGTTTAGCTTTCGCATTATTGCCGCCCGGTGCGACTCCACGGTCTTTAGGCTAATGTGAAGCAGTTGTGCGATTTGCTTATTGGTATAACCTTCGGCAATCAATTGGACCACTCCACGCTCACGGTCGGTGAGAACCAGGCGCGGGCCCGCCTGCCGAGCGAGGAAGGAGTGCAGCAGGGTCGCAGATACGCGATCCGTAAAGTACGGTTGGTGGTTTACAAGCGTCTCCACGGCCTCGATGATGTTCTTGTTTGCGTCGGATTTCAAAAGATAGCCGCGGGCCCCGGCATTCAGAAGCTGTTCGATCAAAGCCTCGTTATCGTGCACCGTGAAGATCAGAACCTCGGTCTTTTCCAAGCGCGCCAGGATCTGCCGGGTGACCTCGACTCCGTTCATGATTGGCAGAGAGTAATCGATGATGGCTATATCGGGCTTAAACTCAATGGCCTTGAGAACAGCTTCCTTCCCGTCGGATGCCTCGGCCACGACTTCCCAATTGGGATGCGATTCCAAGATGTGTCGCAAACCCGCTCTCACGACCTGATGGTCGTCAGCGATCAACAGTCGGGTAATTGGATCAGGCAACTCTGCCGCCACGGCTCACAGCAGACACTTAGAATGTCCAACCAACAGGATCGCATTCTAGAAGCTATTGCCACAAACCCTGATTGGGGACGCAGTTAACACCCGACGCGCATAGGCTGGACAAGGCGTCTCCCCACTAGGATGGGGAAACTTGCTCGGGGAAACACCGGATGGGGTCGCAGCATCCATCAGGCGTACCCTCATCTATCTCCGGCCAAGAGGTAGCAGGCGATGACCACATTCGACGATCGCGAAAGAGCCTTTGAGAAGAAGTTCATGCTCGACGAAGAGCTGAAATTCAGGATTGAAGCAAGGCGAGATAAGGCCCTCGGCGAGTGGGCCGCCAGGCAACTCGGGCTTTCCGGGGTGCACGCCAACGCGTACGTGACAGCGCTGCGCAACGAGGGTGTCATCCACAAGAGCGAAGGTGTCTTCCAGAAGATACGCAAGGATCTGCGCGATGCCGGGGTACCCATCTCGGATGGCGAGCTGCGGGAGATCATGGCGCAATACATGAAGCAGTCGGCCCGGGAAATGCAACAGGGAGCGCACGACACGTCACGATAGGGACGCGCTGCGGTCCTTCTACGCCTCGATGATGTGGTTGCGCACAGCGTACCGCACCAAGGCCGCCGATGAAGGCAAATTCAATTTCCTCATAATCGCAGCCCGATGCGACTCTACCGTCTTCAGGCTGATGTCGAGCTTGTTGGCGACCTCCTTGTTTGTATTGCCTTCCGCGATTAGCTGGACCACGGTCCGCTCTCGATCCGTCAGGGCAGATCGTATGCGATCTGGCCGATCCTGATAGGAGCTCAAGAGCGACTCCGAAACCACGCCGGTAAAGAAGGGCTTATGCGCCGCCAGCGTTTCAACGGCCCGGAGAAGGTATTTCCGCGCGTCAGTCTTGAGCAGGTAGCCTCGCGCCCCGGCTTGCAGCAAATCCTTAAATAGGTTTTCGTTGTCATGCATAGTAAAAATCAGAATTTCGGTCCTGGGAAGGCGCGCGTGAATCTGCCTCGTCACCTCAAGACCATTGAGGAGCGGGAGCGAATAGTCGACTATAGCGACGTCAGGTTTTGTTTCGACGGCAAGCGCAACCGCCTGTTTGCCGTCTTCGGCCTCAGCCACAACCTGCCATCCGGGATGCGCCTCCACGATATAGCGCAGGCCGACCCTCACGACCACATGGTCGTCAGCAATGAGAATCCGTAGCAAAGCGGCGTCCCTCGTCTCCGTCCTACATCCACGAAGCAGGTTTACTCGCGCGCCGCCATCGGGCCGACCACCGATTTAGCATTAGGGTAAACACTGACCCTCGATGATCATGGGCCCTTCAGGCAAAATCCGCCCTGCGCGCAGCGTCGCGCCTAGCGGGTAAACATAGGCTCTAGGCGGGGTCGGGCGCGATCACCTGCTCAAGGTGAAGAATTTACCATCAACTACGGTACGGACGGGACCGATTTTCTCGGGCCCAGCTCTCGGGCCCAGCTCTCGGGCCCAGTTCTCGGGCCCAGTTCTCGGGCCCAGTTCTCGGGCCCAGTTCTCGGGCCCAGTTCTCGGGCCCAG
>Ga0066903_100003358_pt1 | contig 13055 bp, 10 predicted proteins | sample PanSoiMetaGPlot1_FD_67491 | JGI IMG/M metagenome (GOLD analysis project Ga0066903, IMG submission 67491) | Tropical forest soil microbial communities from Panama analyzed to predict greenhouse gas emissions - Panama Soil - Plot 1 (version 2) | ecosystem: Environmental > Terrestrial > Soil >... | reverse complement strand
GCCGTACAAAAATTGGAAAAAATTTTGATTTTGATACAGGGCGAGCCTACAAAGTGCCAAGATCAAGCGTATTGGCGTCTCATGAGCACCACCCGCCTCACCATCCGCAAGCCCGACGACTGGCATCTGCACGTGCGCGACGGCGCCATGCTCAAGGCGGTCATGCCCTACACCGCCAGGCACTTCGGCCGCGCCATCCTGATGCCCAACCTCATTCCGCCGGTGAACACCACCAAGGACGCCATCGCCTACCGCGAGAGGGTCTATGCAGCACTGCCCAAGGGCTCGACGTTCCAGCCGCTGATGACCTGCTATCTCACCGACGACACCGACCCTGACGATGTCGAGCGCGGCTTTCGCGCGGGCGTGTTCACCGGCGTGAAGCTCTATCCGGCGAACGCGACCACCAATTCGGCCGCCGGCGTCACCGACTATCGCAAGGTCATGCGCGTCCTTGAGCGCATGGAAAAGATCGACATGCCGTTCCTCATGCATGGCGAAGATGTCGATCCTGAGATCGACATCTTCGACCGCGAGGCGATGTTCATTGAGCGCTACCTTTCGAAATGGGTGAAACAATTCCCTGGCCTGCGCATGATCCTGGAGCACCTCTCGTCGAAGGACGGCGTCGACTTCGTGAAGAGCGCCGCGCCACAAGTGGGCGGCACCATCACGCCCTATCACATGGTGCTCACGCGCACCGATTGGCTCGGCTGGGGGCTGAAGCCCTACATGTACTGCATGCCGGTGATCAAGACCGCCAAGGACCGCGCCGCGCTACGCAAGGCCGCGACCTCGGGCGAGGCTTGTTATTTCCTCGGCACCGACTCGGCACCGCACCCAGTCGCAAAGAAGCTTTCGGTTAACGGCATTCCTGGCCTGTTCAACGCGCCGGTGGCGGTCGCGACCTACGCCAAGGTGTTCGAGGAGGAGGGCGCGCTCGACAAGCTTGAGGCCTTCGCTTCCCTTAACGGCCCCCGCCACTACAAGCTGCCGCCCAACAGCGAGACCATCACGATCGAGAAATCGCCCTGGACCGCACCCGAGGAGGTGAAGGTCGAGGGGCCGGACGACAAGGCGCTGGTCTATCGTGGGGGCGAAACGATCGAGTGGCGCGTGGTAGAGAATTGATCTAATAGCGAGCCATCCCACCGTTCGTCCCCACGCAAGTGGGGACCCAGGAGCCACATCCAAAGCCCCATAGGTGGGTCCCCGCTTTCGCGGGGACGAACGGAGAGGTTGGTAGGCTGGAGGAACGATGTCAGAGTACGACGTAATCGTGGTGGGTGGGGGCAATGCGGCGTTCTGTGCGGCGCTCGCTGCGCAGGAACAGGGCGCCAAGGTGGTGATGCTGGAGGCCGCACCGGAAGACGAGGCAGGCGGCAACAGCCGCTTCACCGCCGGTTCGATCCGCGTTGTGTACAACGGGGTCGAGGACATCAAGACGCTGGTTCCCGATCTCACCCAGGCCGAGATCGACACGACTGACTTCGGCACCTATACGGCCGATCAATTCTTCGACGACATGGCGCGGGTGACGCAGCATCGCGCCAACCCCGACCTGGTCGAGCTCCTGGTGACGCGCAGCTTCGACACGCTCAACTGGATGCGCGAGAAGGGCGTGCGCTTCATTCCGATCTACGGCAGGCAGGCGTTCAAGATCGACGGCAAGTTCAAGTTCTGGGGTGGGCTGACTGTGGAGTCGGTCGGTGGCGGCCCCGGCCTCGTCAACATGCTCACCGAAGCCGCCAAGAAGCGCGGCATCGAGATCCGCTATCGCACCCGCGCGCTCGATCTCCTCACGGACGGCGACCGTGTCAATGGCGTGCGCGTGCGCCACGACGGTCAGGTGAGCGAAATTCACGGCAAGGCTGTCGTGCTCGCCTCTGGCGGCTTTCAGGCCAATCCGGAATGGCGAACGCGTTATCTCGGCCCGGGCTGGGACCTCGCCAAGGTGCGCGGCACGCGCTTCAACACCGGCGACGGCATCCGCATGGCGCTCGACATCGGCGCGAGCCCGTGCGGCAACTGGTCGGGCTGCCACGCGGTCGGCTGGGAGATGAACGCGCCGGAGTTCGGCGACCTCGCGGTCGGCGACCAGTTCCAGAAGCATTCGTACCCGTTCGCCATCATGATCAACGCAACCGGCAAGCGCTTCGTCGATGAGGGCGCCGACTTCCGCAACTATACGTATGCGAAGTATGGCCGCGTGATCCTGGAGCAGCCGGGTCAGTTCGCCTGGCAGATCTTCGATCAGAAAGTGAAGCATCTGCAGCGCGACGAATATCGCATCCGGCAGATTACCAAGGTCACCGCCAATACGATCGAGGAGTTGGCCGGCAAGCTCGAAGGCGTCAACGCCGAGGAGTTCGTCAAGACCATCGCGGAATGGAACAAGGCTGTGCGACAAGACATCCCGTTCGACCCGAACGTCAAGGACGGCCGCCGCACCGAAGGGCTTGCGATCAACAAGAGCAACTGGGCGAACACGGTCGATCAGCCGCCTTATGAGGGCTACGCGGTCACTTGTGGCATTACGTTCACATTCGGCGGCTTGCGCGTGAACACGGATTGCGAGGTTCTGAACACCGACTACCAGCCGATCCGCGGGCTCTATGCGGCGGGCGAGCTCGTCGGCGGCATCTTTTACTTCAACTATCCGGGCGGCTCGGGCCTGTGCTCGGGCGCGGTGTTCGGCAAAATCGCCGGCACTTCGGCAGGGCGCGCACGGGCAAACTAACAGCAGTCGTCATGACGGCGGAAAGGCCAAAATGCCTTCCCTTAATGAACTCTCGTGTACTGAGATCGCGCAAGGCATCGCGGCGGGCAAGTTCACCGCCGAAGCCGTAGCGCGTGACTGCCTCGAGCGCATCAAGGTACGCGAAGACACCGTCAAGGCTTGGGCCACCGTTGATGCCGATCATGCGCTCGCGCAAGCCCGTGCGCTCGATCGCGGGCTGCGGCGCGGTGCGCTGCATGGCGTACCAATCGGCGTCAAAGACGTGATCGATACGTTCGACCTGCCGACCGAGATGGGCTCGGCGATCTACAAGGGCAATCGCGCCGCCTGCGATGCCGCCTGCGTCGCCGTTTCGCGCGCTGCTGGCGCCGTCATCCTTGGCAAGACCGTGACCGCCGAGTTCGCCGGCATGTTCCCCGGCCCGACCACCAATCCGCACAATCCGGCGCACACGCCGGGCGGCTCCTCGAGCGGCTCGGCGGCCGCGGTCGCCGACTTCATGGTGCCGGCAGCCTTCGGCACCCAGACCGGCGGCTCGGTGCTGCGACCGGCCGCCTATTGCGGGGTCGTCGGCTACAAGCCGACCTTCAACCTGATCAACCGCTCCGGCATCAAATTCGCAGCCGAAAGCCTCGACACCATCGGATTGATCGCACGCACCGTCGACGACGTCGAACTCGTCACTGCGGCGGTCATCGGCAAAGAGCCGGCGCGACGGACGATGGAAGCTGCGCCTCGGATCGGGCTCTGCCGCACGCCGCTCTGGGACACCGCACAATCGGAAACCAAGCACGCGGTCGAGGACGCCGCCAAGCGGCTATCAGCTGCCGGCGCCACCGTGCGCGAGACCACGCTGCCGGAGGAATTCTCGCGCCTGTTTGAAGCCTCGCGCGAGACCATCAACAACTACGAGCGCTCGAAGTCGATGGCCGCCGACTGGGCCGCGAACGGCGAGCGCATCAGCAAGGTCTTGGGCGACCGCGTCAGGCTCGGCATGGCGATGCGGCACGACGATTATATCGCGGCGCTGCGGCTGGCAGAGGACTGCCGCGCCAAGATCGAGCGCGCATACGAAGGCCTCGACTGCATGATCTCGCCTTGCGTCAAGGGCGAAGCGCCGCGCGGGCTCAATCCGACCGGCGATCCTGCATTTCAGCAGTTCTGGACCGTGCTCTACGGGCCGTCGATGTCGCTGCCGACGCACCGAGGGCCGAACGGGCTGCCGGTTGGCCTGCAGGTGGTCGCGCGCCGCTATGACGACGACCGCCTGTTCGCCTGCGCGCGTTGGATCATGGCAAAGCTTGGCGCTGCCTGATTTTTTCTTACGACGCAACAGCGAGCCGATGGCTCGCTTCGCGCACGAGCGCCGCGCGTCGCTCTTGCCGCTCTCTGATCCCTTCGCTGAACCGCGCCAGGATCGCGGGTTCTGCGACGCGCGGACTGCCTGACGCAAAAGGCGGCGCCGGATCGTATTCCATCGCGAGCTGGATCTCCTTTGCGTGCTCAACACCGACCAGCTGAGCAGCTAGATGCAGGCCGAAATCGATGCCGGAGGTGATCCCACCGCTGGTGATGAGATTGCCGTCGACGACAATCCTGCTCTCGTCAGGGATCGCGCCGAACCCGCGGAGGAGCTCACGCGAAGCCCAATGGGTGGTTGCGCGCTTGCCAGCGAGCAGGCCCGCAGCGCCGAGCAGGAACGCCCCGGTACACACCGAGGTGACAAAGCGAGAGCGCCTGGCGATCGTTCTGACCGCATCGATCAAAGCGTCATCTCTGAGCAGCTCGAATACGCCGGCTCCACCTGGAACACAGAACACGTCGAGTTCGGGACATTCCTCGAGCGTGGTGTCGGGCCGCAGCTCGAGACCCCACTCGGACTTTATCGGTTGCGTGTCCTTCCAGAGCAGTTGCACCGTAGCCCCCGGCATACGGCAAAACACTTCGTAAGGCCCGGCGAGATCGAGTTGCGTGATCTTCGGGAACAGCAGGAGCCCAACCCTATGGGAGATTGTCATGATCAGCCTCGTTCAACGTATGCGCAAAACGCGCCTGTGCGCCGCATGATCGAGCAAAACAGGGTTGGCAGAAAGGACAAAGAAGGCGCATATTCTGCCAATCATGCGACCGAAGACCATCGTCATCCTCGTCTATGACGGTGCCCAGCCGATCGACATCGCCGGGCCGCTGCAGGCGTTTGCGACCGCGAACGAGGAGGCTGGAGTCGAAGCGTACCGGGTGAACGTCGCCGCCGTCGGTCGCACAGCGTTGGATTTGACCGGCGGGCTGCGGGTGCTCGTGGGCCCGCCTCCAAGCCGAGCCGATACGCTCGTCGTACCGGGCGGACCGGGCGTCCACGCGGCAAGAGCGGCCCGGCTTCAGATCGCCGCGGTCCGAAAGCTGGCGCGACACGCGCGCCGAGTCTGCTCAGTATGCACGGGTGCGTTCCTGCTCGCAGAGGCGGGCCTGCTGGACAACCGCCAGGCCGTCACGCACTGGCGGGCCTGCGCGCGGCTCGCCGCCGAATACCCGAGCATTCGCGTCCTCAACGATCCGATCTGGGTGCGCGACGATCACATCTGGACGTCAGCGGGCGTCACCGCCGGCATCGACCTCACGCTTGCGCTGATCGAGGAGGATCTCGGCGCAGCGCTTGCGCTGCGGGTCGCGCGCCGCCTCGTCGTCTACATGCGCCGGCCGGGCGGCCAAGCGCAGCACTCCGCGCCACTGGCGCTGCAGGCAGCGGATGCCTTTGGTCCGCTGATGGAATGGATGCTCGCGAACCTGCACAAGCCGATAAAGGTCGAGCAATTGGCGGAGCGCTCGGGCATGGCGCCGCGCAGCTTCCACCGGCATTTCCTGGCGCGCACGCAGTTCACGCCAGCCAAGGCGATCGAGCGGCTGCGGCTCGACCAAGCCCGCAACCTGATCGAGACCACCAACCTGCGTCTGATCACGATTGCAGCGCGCGTCGGCTTTGGGTCCGAGGAACGGCTCAGGCGTTCATTTCAGCGGACCCTTGGCATCGCCCCGAACGAATACCGTGAGCGATTTCAGGCCACCAATTGAAGACAAGCAGCGCGGTCACGCGCAGAGTTTCACAATGTCCCGCACATCCGTGAGCGTGTCGAGCGACCACGCTGCTGCCGCCACCTGCTGCGCGCGCTCCTCGCCGATCACTGGCACCGAATTGGCCATGAATTTCTCTTCGATGGCACGATCCGACATCGGATTGGCAACAGTACCGCTCGCGTGCGCGACTCGTGTTTCGATCCGCTCGCCGGGTGTGGTGATCAGCGTCGCTGCCGCCTGATCCTTCTCGAGCGACTCGTCGATGCGCGCTTCGATCTTGCCACGCAGCGCCACCACGTCCGCCATTGCGGCGCGTTCATCGGTGAACTGCGCGATGCCGGCACGCCCATCAAGATAGGCGACCGCCGCCGCATGATAGATGCTGAATTTCGACTGCAGCCCGGTCTCGGGATCGGTGAGTCCGGTGATGCGCACCGCAAATGGATGCACGGCAAGCTCCACGCGTTCGATCTCGGCCGGTGTGCGCACACGTGCGCCGCGCAATGCGATCATGGCGTCGAGCGCCGGATGCAGCACCACGCCGCATGCGTAAGGCTTGTGGCCATTGCGTGCGATCTCCCAGCGCGCGCCAAGCTCCTTCAGCACCAGCTCGGGAGATGCCTTGTCGCTGTAGATGCGGCAGAAGCCGCGCTTGCCCTCGATCATCTCGTCGGTCGAGTCAAAGCCCTGCTCGGCAAGCAGCGCCGCCAATAGCCCGTTCGACGCCGCCTTGCCGGCATGGAACGATTTGCACATGGTGCCGCGGTTCTGTTGCATGCCGCTCGCCTGCGTGGCCGCGATGCCGAGCGCATGGATTGTGCGTTGCGTGTCGAGGCGCAGGAGCCGCGCCGCCGCTGCGCCAGCCGCGATCGAGCCGAGCGTGCCGGTGAGGTGCCAGCCGCCGGCATGATGACCGGGCGCCGAGTGACCAATGCGTACGCCGGCCTCGAAGCCCGCCGCATAGGCGCAGATGACGTCCCGCCCGCTCACGCCGCCAAGCTCGATCAGCGGCAACAGCGCGGCGAGCACAGGCCCGCTGGTGTGCAGCACGACGCCACCCATATGGGTGTCGTCATAGTCGAGCATATGGCCCATCTGGCCGTTGGCGAGCGCTGCCTCCATCAGGCCGAGCTTGCGCTTGCGGCCTAGCACCGTCGCCTGCGGCTTGCCGCTGATGGCGGAAAGCACAATGAGGAGCTTGTCGATCGTCGGATGGCCGCTGCCGGCGAGCGCACAGCCGAGCCAGTCGATCAGCCCGCGGCGCGCCTCGTGCACGGCGCGCTCCGGCAGATCCTCGAAGCGAAAGCGCGCCAGGAAATCGCCGAACTGCTTGGTCGTGTCGAGGCCCGGAGAGGCGAGGTTGTAGTCAGCCTTGGTCGCGACTTGTGAAACAGCTTGTGACACCCTTCGCTCCTTACGGCATGTAGAGGCCGCCGCTCACATGCAGCGTTTGCCCGGTGAGGTAATCCGCCTGCGGCTGGCACAGCATTCGCACCACGCCGGCAACGTCGTCTGGCACACCTTCGCGTCCGACCGGCGGCACCGCCTGGATGCCACGGCCGGAGGTCGCCGAGCGTTCGCCGCCGATCTTGCCCGGCACCACGCAATTGACCGTGATGCCATGCGGGGCAAACTCGGAGGCGATCGATTTGGTGAAGCCCACGATGCCCATCTTGCCGGTGCCGACATGCGCGCGCCCAGGCGCGCCCAGATGGGTCGAGACCCCTCCGAGATTGATGATGCGTCCGTATTTGTTCTTGAGCATGTGCGGCAGCACCGCGCGTGAGCACAGAAATGCCCCGTCGAGGATGACGCTCAGCACCTCGTGCCATTGCTTGAGCGACATATCGAGGAAATGCGCTTCGGCGCGGACCGCCGCATTGTTGATCAGGATATCGACGCGGCCGAAGGTCTTGATCACCGTATCGACCATCGTGCCGACTGCAGCTTCGTCGGTGACATCGGCGAGGTGCATCAGGGCGCGGGCCCCCACCTTCTCGACTTCAGCGGCGGTGCGCTCCGCCTCCTCGCGCGAGGAGCGCGCATTGACGACGACCGCCGCCCCGTCGCGCGCCAGCGCGAGCGCCATAGCGCGGCCGAGCCGCCGCACGCCACCGGTCACGATCGCGACCTGGCCGTCGAGAGTCCGTTCGTTCGCCAATGCTGCCTCCAAACTCACTTTGCTTTTGTGCACGATCTCTAACGCGGCAGGGCGGCGCTCCCTCTTCCCGCAGGGGAGAGGGTTGGGGTGAGGGGGATTGACCTTCGAAAGTTTGTAACCCCTCACCCCACCCCTCCCCCTTTGGGAGAGGGAGCAGGCCGCACTCGCTGCCAGCTTGTTCCCCTCAAGAATTGCGACCCTCCGCCTCCCCGGGCAGAATGGCGGCACGAACCCATACGTGAGGAGCCATGAGCGTTCAATCCGATAGCGCGACCTCTCCGCTGGCACAGACACTGTCCGAGTACATCGCGGGCGCCGCCGACCGCCCGCTCCCCCCCGCGGTCGCCGAAAAGACCCGCCACCACGTGCTCGACACGCTCGCCGCGATCATCTCCGGCTCCCGGCTCAAGGCCGGCAAGCTCGCGACCGGCTATGTGGCACGGTTTGCCGGCACGCCCGAGGCGACCGTTATTGGCACGGCGCTGATGGTTCCGGCCGAGTTCGCGGCGCTGGCCAACGGCATGGCCGGCCATGCCGACGAGACCGACGACTCGCATCTGGGCGGCCGCTTCCATCCCGGCTGCGGCATCGTGCCGGCGGCGCTCGCGGTCGCCGAACTGAAGGACTGCAGCGGGGCCGCCTTCCTGCGCGCAGTCGCGCTTGGCTACGACATCGGCGCGCGCCTCTCCATGTCGCTCGGCTATAGCGCACCCAACAATCGGCCCGGCCACAGCACCCACAGCCTCGGCACCGCCTTCGGGGCGGCGGCAGCCTCCGCGGCGCTGCTTGGCTTCGATGCGCAGCGCGTGCGCTACGTGCTCTCCTACGCGGCCCAGCAGGCTTCCGGTGTGCCCTATTGGCATCGCGACAGCGAGCACGTCGAAAAGGCGTTCGACTTCGGTGGCATGGGGGCGCGCAACGGCGTCGCTGGCGCGCTGATGGTGGCGGCCGGCTGCTCCGGCGTCGATGATCCGTTCACCGGCCGCAATCACTTCTATACGGCGTTCGGCGAGGCGCCAAAGTCCGACGTGCTTACCCATGAGTTGGGTAGCCGCTTCGAGATCATGGCGGCCTCGATCAAGAAGTGGTGCGTGGGCTCGCCGATCCAGTCCGTGCTCGATGCAACGACCGCGCTTGTGAACGAGCACCGCATCCGCCCCGATGACGTGAAGGCCATGCGCATCACCATGCCGGACGATCGCATGCACATTGTCGATAACCGCTCGATGCCGGACGTGTGTGTGCAGCATCTCGCGACGCTGGCGGTGATCGACGGCACGGTCACCTTCGCGGCCACGCACGACCATGCGCGCATGAGCGACAAGACCGTGCAGATGGTGCGCAGCAAGATCACGCTCATTCCGAGCCCCGAGCTCACCAAAGCGGAGCCTGCCCGACAGGCGATCGTCGAGATGGATCTCGCGAGCGGCAAGACCGTGCGCCATCACGCCAAGGCGGTGCGCGGCACGCCCGACAATCCGATGACCACGCAGGAGATCGAGGACAAGGCGCGCGACCTGGTGGCACCGGTCACCGGCGCCGGGCGCGCAGGCAAGCTGGTGGACGCTGTGCGATCGATGGACACGATGCACTCGGTCCGGGAGCTGCGCCCGCTGTTGCGGGCGTGATCACCTACTGCTGGCTCTGCGCCAGGATCTTGCCGGCGCGCTCGACCAGTGGCTTGGGCGTGCCGTAGGCGTCGTGCAGGAACTGTTCGATCGCCGCGCCCGTGATCGGCGCGATGTCGAGCCGCAGCTTCGCTGCCTCCTCTCGGAACGCCGCGTCGCGCATGGTCATGTCGAAAGCACGGCGCAGCGCGGCTTTTCGATCCTCGGGAATGCCGGGCGGCGCGAGATAAGGCCGGCCCATGATGGTCCAGCCGACCAGCAGCCGCAGCACGCGCCTGTCGTCCTCGTTTTTCGCGAGATCCATCACGAACGGCACGTCGCCGAGCTTTCGATTGCGCTCGAGCCCGATCTGTATGAGCGTGCGCACCTTGTGCTCGCGCAACCAATCCGGATGAGCGGCCTGCAGGCCCGCATAGACCATGCCGCACATGCCCTGTACTTCGCCGCGCTCCATCGCCAGCATGATCGCAGACGTTCCGTTGTAGCCGCGCACGAGCTTCATGCGGGTGCCGAGTACAGAGTTGAGCGCCAGCGGAAAATCGAGGTTCGAGGTGCCCGACGTGCCGAGCACCAGCTCCTTCTCGAACAGATCTTGCGCCCGCGTGAACGGTGTCGTGTGCCATGCAAAGCAGACGCCGGGCTCATCGTTGGCGCTGCCGATCCAGGTGAACTTCTGCCCTTCGAACTGCGTCGGCCGCACGCCGAACATCGGCTCGAGGGCGGCCGAGCCCGCGATCAGACCGAGCTCGGAGCCATCCTTGGGCGCGACGTTATAGAGATAGTTCGCGGCCCGCACCGAGCCCGCGCCCTGCATGTTCTTGACCACGATGTCGGGGGCACCGGGCAGGTGCTTGGGCAGGTGGCGCGCCACTGCGCGTGCGTAAGGATCATAGGCACCGCCTGGGTTGAAGCCGACCACGAGATTGACGACGCGGCCCTTGTAGAACTGCTCGACGGTCTGCGCTTCGGCTGCGGCCAGGCCAAGCGCGAGGCTGACTACGATGGCGCTGACGACGCGGATCATTGCACGCCACGCCCCAGCATCTGGGCGGCGCGTTTGCCGATTTCGGCAGGCGCACGGTAGGCCTCGTCCACAAAGGCTGCGATCGCGGCCCCGCTCATCGGCTCGATGCCGACCTGCGCCTTCTCGGCATCCGCAAGCAGGGCCGGGTCCTTCATGGCGCGGTCGAAGCCTTCGCGCAGCGCACGCAATCGCTCCTCCGGCACGCCGGGCGGCGCGCCGATCGGGCGCTCGAGATCGAGCCAGCCGAACACCAGCCGAAAGATCTGGCGATCCTCGTCCGACTTCGCGTAGTCGAAGATGAAGGGAACGTTCGGCATGTGCGGGTTCTTGGCGAGGCCGACCTGCACCAGGATGTTGGCCTTGCCGTCAGCGAGGCCCGCGGTCCGCATCGAGTTATAGCCGACGCCGCAGAAGCCCTCGATCTCGCCGCGCTCCATCGCGAGCCGCAACGCGGCGCTGCCGCCGTAACCTTTGATCAACTTGAATTTCGTTCCGATCACGTTGTTCATCACCACCGGGAAGTCATAGGTCGAGGTGCCCGACGTACCGGTTATCATCTCGCGCCGGATGACATCGTCGATGGTCTTGAAGGAGCTCGACAGCGAGGACAGGCAGACGTTCGAATCGGAAGAGGGCGCACCGACCCAGCCGAACTTGCGTGCGTCATATTTATGCTGGGTGCCGCCCATCAGCGGATCGATCGTTATGTTGCCGGCGAACAATCCGAGCTCGGTGCCATCCTTCGGGGACACGTTATAGATGTGGTTCGCCGCGACCACGCTGCCAGCACCCTGCATATTGCGCACCACGACGGTCGGATTGCCGGCGATGTGCTTGCCGAGGTGGCGCGCGACGAGCCGCGCATAGGTGTCGGCGCCGCCGCCCGGATTGAAGCCCACGACCAGGCTCACAGTGCGGCCGTGATAGAACTCGGCGGCGTCCTGCGCGCGCACGACAGGCGAAAACGCGACGGCGAGAACGACAAGAATCGCACCAACCTTCATGTTGCGCTCTCGCCTCTCCATTTGTCCCCACGAAAGCGGGGACCCAACCAGAGACCTGCGTGCTTGGCCCCGGACCCTGGCTTGCGCGGGGACGAACGGGAAAGTTTCATGCCGCGCGGCCTGTTTGCTATCATAGCGCTCGAACGAGCATCGTGAAGGCATGGCCATGAGCAAGGCGCAAAAAGTCGCGGTTGTGGGCGCGGGGATCGGCGGCTTGAACGCCGCCATTGCGCTCATCCAGCGCGGCTTCGATGTCACTGTGTACGAGCAGGCCGATGCGCTCGGCGAGATCGGCGCGGGCATCCAGCTCAGCCCGAACGCCGCGCGCGTCCTCATGGCGCTCGGCCTCGACAAGGAGTTCGAGGCGATCGCGTTCGAGCCCAACCGGCACGTGGTGCGCAACTGGAAGAGCGGCAGCATCGTCTCGGCCACGCAAATGAAAGGCGTGTTCCGTCCGCAATACGGTGCAGGCTATTTCGGCGCACATCGTGCCGACCTGCATGGGGTGCTGCAGCGCGCGGTGCCGGCCAGCGCCATCCGCCTCAACGCCCGGTGCATCGGCGTGACGCAGAGCGCTGAGCGCGCCCTGATCCTGTTCGCTGACGGCAGCCAAGCCGAAGCCGACGTCATCATCGGCGCCGACGGCATCCGCTCGGCCGTGCGCGCGAGCCTCGATGGCCCGGACGCACCCCGCTTCACCGGCCACATCGTCTGGCGCGGGCTGGTACCGACCACCGCGCTGCCCAAGGGCCTGATCGAGCCCGACATGACGGCGTGGTTCGGTCCCAGGGGCACGATCGTTCATTATTACGTGCGGCGCGGCGAGATGGTAAACTGGATTGCGCACTACGAAGCCGACTGGCGCGAAGAATCATGGTCGGTGGAGTCGGACTGGCGCGAAGCCGCGCAGGCCTATGCGGGTTGGCATCCGCTGCTCAACGAGCTCTTCTCACGCACGCAGCGCTGCTACAAATGGGCGCTCTATGATCGCGATCCGTTGACGCGTTGGACACAAGGACGCGTGACTCTGTTGGGCGACGCCGCCCACCCGATGCTACCCTATCTCGCGCAGGGCGCCGCGCAGGCGATAGAGGACGGCTATGTGCTCGCCGATCTGCTGTCGCAGCACCGCAGCGATCCGCAGGGCGCGCTCACTGCGTATGAGCAGGCGCGGCTGCCGCGCACGGCGCGCATCCAGCTGCACGCGCGCGAGCGCGGCAAGATCAACAATACGACCTCGGCGTTGGCCCGCTTCACACGCGACATTCGCTATCGGATCAAGAAGCTCCTGAGGCCGAACGAGCACACCTACGGCATCGAATGGATCTACGGCCATGATGTAACGGCCGTCACGCGTGCGAAGGAGCCTGCCGCAGCGGCGTGAAGAGTTGCGAGATCATGACATGTCTCGCGCGCCTGAGCCGGC
>Ga0066903_100003357_pt1 | contig 13056 bp, 10 predicted proteins | sample PanSoiMetaGPlot1_FD_67491 | JGI IMG/M metagenome (GOLD analysis project Ga0066903, IMG submission 67491) | Tropical forest soil microbial communities from Panama analyzed to predict greenhouse gas emissions - Panama Soil - Plot 1 (version 2) | ecosystem: Environmental > Terrestrial > Soil >... | reverse complement strand
CAGCAAGGATTTTCGCCGCATGGTGATCTACTCGCGCCAGCGCCTCAACGTCCTGGTCAACCCGGCGATGCACGTCTACGACAGCCACTTCGAGTCGAAGGAGACGGTGCACAAGCCGGCGGCGTGGCACAAAGAAGTCGCCGCCATGTAGCGTTGCTACCGTTCGTCCCCGCGCAAGCGGTCCCAGGCTTAAGTCGCACGCGTTTCAGAGAATACTGGGTCCCCGCCTTCGCGGGGACGAACGGAAAGAGCGGGGGCCTATGCCCGAGCAAAGCGTCAGCTTCACATCCAAGGGCCTGAAACTCGCCGGCATGATCCGGGTGCCGGAGGGCGTGAAAGCGAACGAGAAGCGTCCGGCCTTCGTCATCCTGCACGGCTTCGGCAGCCGGATGACCGCTGACAACGTGATGCGGCCGACCGCCATGTTCGAAAGGCTCGGCTATGTCTGCATGCGCTTCGACATGCCCGGCTGCGGCGAGAGCGAGGGCGAGAAGGGGCTTCTGCTCTGCCCTGACCAGGTGACGGCGACAAGCGATGCGCTCACGCTGCTGGCGCAGCATCCGAACGTCGACGGCAAGCGTATCGCGGTGCTCGGCTCGAGCTTCGGCGCCGCGGTCGCGGTCTATTGCGGCGGCACCGATCCGCGCGTCGCGGCAGTCGTCTCAGCCTCGGGCTGGGGCCACGGCGAACGCAAGTTCCGCGGCCAGCATCCGGGCCAGGCGGCGTGGAAAAAGTTTACCGCCATGCTCGAAGAAGGACGCGGCTATCGCGAGCGCCACGGCAAGCCGCTGATGGTGCCGCGCTACGACATCGTGCCGATCCCCGAGCACCTGCGCACCCACGTGGTGCCGGGCTCGGTGCAGATGTTCCCGTCGGAGACCGCGCAGAGCATGTACGACTTCCGCGCCAACGACGTGGTCGGCAAGATCGCGCCGCGGCCGCTGCTCCTCCTCCATAGCTCCGACGATCACGTCACGCCGGTCGAGCAGTCGATTGAGCTGTTCCGGCACGCAGGCCAGCCGACGGAGCTGCATTTGTTCGCCGACACCGACCACTTCATGTTTGCGGAAGGCAACACCCGCGTGCACCGCGTGGTGCAGGATTGGCTCGCCAACTACTTCGCGGTTGAGGCGAAGGCCAAGGCGGCTTGAGCCGCGGCGCGCTATCCGCTTGACAAATGTTCCCGTTTCGTTCTTAACATGAGGGTCTCTGCGGCTGCAGGGACGACAGCAGCATCGATCCCATGCCCGTCTTCTCGCCCGAACAGGACGCCGCGCTGAAAGGGGTCGCCGACTGGCTCAAGGCGAAGCCGGGCCAGGGGCAGACGCCGCTGATCTTCCGGCTGTTCGGCTATGCCGGGACCGGCAAGACCACGCTCGCCAAGCACATCGCCGAAGGCGTCGAGGGCAAGGTCCTGTTCGCGGCGTTCACCGGCAAGGCCGCGCAGGTGATGCGCAACAAGGGCTGCCAGGGCGCCTCGACCATCCACAGCCTGATCTACAAGACGCTCGAGTCGGGCGTCGAAGAGCCGAGCTTCGAATTGTGGGACGAGGCGCCGGCCTCGCGCGCCAAGCTGATCGTGATCGACGAATGCTCGATGGTCGACGCCGAGCTCGGGCGCGACCTCAAGTCGTTCGGCGTGCCGCTCCTGGTGCTCGGCGATCCGGCGCAGCTGCCGCCGATCCAGGGTGGCGGCTATTTCACCGAGGCACAGCCCGACGCCATGCTGACCGAGGTGCACCGACAGGCGCAGGACGATCCGATCGTGCGGCTGTCGATGCAGATCCGCGCCGGCAACCGGCTGGTGCCGGGGACCTATGGCGAAACGCAGGTGGTGACGCGCGACGCGCTCGACCCGCAGCGCGTGCTCGACGCCCATCAGGTGCTGGTCGGCCGCAACAATACCCGCCGCGCCTACAACGCGCGGCTGCGCGAGCGCCGTGGCTTCGACGACCCCCTGCCGGTCGCCGGCGACAAGCTCGTCTGTCTGCGCAACAACCGGCGCAAGGGCCTGTTCAACGGCGGGCTGTGGCTGATCAAGGAGCGGCCGCGGCCGCGCCGGCAGATCCTGCGCATGCATCTCAGGCCCGACGAGGGGATCGGCGACCGGGTGGTGAAAGTGTCGGTGCGATCGGAATGCTTCACCGGCGCGATCGAAACGCTCGAATGGCCGCTGCGCAAGAAGTACGAGGAGTTCGACTACGGCTACGTGCTCACGGTGCACAAGGCGCAGGGCTCGCAATGGGACGACGTGGTGCTGTTCGACGAGTCGTTCGCGTTCCCGGAGAGCCGCGAGCGCTGGCTCTATACCGGGGTCACCCGTGCGGCCAAGCGATTGACGGTGGTGGTCTAGCCAAGTTGCATCATTGGAGATCGTACATGCTGATTATCGAGCGTCGTCAATTCCGCCTTGGTAAGAGATTCTACATCATCACAGGATTGTTGATGCTTCTTATGGGCATGTTCGGACCGCTGTTCACCATGCATGTCCACCTGCGAAGCAACGCACCCGATCCGCCTGACCCCGAAGCGAAGTGAATTTCTACTTCTTCCCCTCCACGTCCCGCACCGGGGTCTCCGGGGTGACGCCGGCACGGCGGCGCGCGAAGGTGTCGCGGCCGTTTGCCTCCCAGTCGCCCCTGACGGCGCAGCGCGCAAAATTCTCCCAGTCGTCGGCCCAATCGCCGAGCGAATAGCCGTGCCAGGGCGGCTGCGGCGTGAGCGCAGGGAGCTTCAGCTCCTCCCAAATGGCGCGTGCTCGCTCCATGAACTCGCGCGCCGGCAGTGCGAGCGGCGGCGCAGTGCCCTTGAGCGTCGCGTCAATCAGCAGGGTCGATTCCTCACCGCGCGGCCCCGACTTCGGCCCGTGCCCGGCCGAGCGGTGCGGCACGATATGCACGTCCTCGACCGGATTGGCGCGGTAGGCGAGCGACCAGAACACCGCATCCGCGTTCTCCGGGTCGATGTCCTCGCTCACCGCGATGCAGATCTTTCCGCAGTCGGCGAGCAGCGTGGCGGCGCCGTGCAGCGCCCGCCACACTTCGGTGCGCGGCGTGGCCTGCGCGCACTGCACGAAGATCACCTTGCGCAGGTTGGTCAGCGGCTCGTGCATGACCACGCGCCGAACGCCCTTGATCGAGAGCTTGTCGCGCAGGTACGCCAGGAACATCGGCTCGTAGGCGACCTTCTTGACCACGCTCGATTCCGACGGCGTCACCTCGCTGATGATCGAGACGAACACCGCTTTGCGCCTGCGGGTGATCGCCGTCACCTGCATCGACATGTTGAAGTCCTCGAGCGCGACATGGCCATGGCTTTCGCCGAACGGGCCCTCGGGCTCGAGCAACTCGGGGTCGATCAGTCCCTCGATCACGAGCTCGGCGTCGGCCGGGACGTCGAGATCGACCGTGACGCATTTCGCCACCCGGATCGGCGCGCCGGCGAGCCCGCCGGCGACCGCCATCTCGTCGAGGTCAATGGGCAGCTTCATCGGGCCGGTGAACATCACGACCGGCGCCGCCCCGATTACGAAGGCGCAAGGCATCGGCGTCTTGCATTGGTTGTGCTTGAGCCAGTGCTGATAGCCGCCGGCGCCGCCGATGCGGGCCGCCATGCGCACGCCAAGCCGGTCGGTCGCTTTGAGCTGTGCCCGGTAAGTGCCCATGTTCTGGATGCCGCTCTCGGGATCGCGCGTCACCGCGAGCGTCGCGGTGAGATACGGCGCCGCGTCGAAGCCCGGCGTCGAGACCGGCACCGGCAGGGCAGCAAGCCCCTTGCCCGCGCCGCGCAAAGCTTCGCCTTTGATCACGACCTCCTGGCAGGGCGGCGATGCGACCCGTGCGGGCGGGACCGGATGCGCGATCGCGTTCGACCAGGCAGCCTCGATCTGGTCAGCCGGGCGCCCCATCCCAATGGAATAGATGCGCGGCGAGGCGGCGAGCGCCCCGACCACGACCGGCATGTCGTATGTGCGGCCGCTGGCGTCGGTGACGTTGGTGAACAGGAAGGCGCGGCGCTGGTCTTCGGCGAGGCCGCCCTGGAACTGCCAGCGCACCAGCGGATGCAGCTCGGTGTTCTTGTCGATCGGCCGCTCGATGCGCACGACGAGGCCCTGTGCCTCGAGCAGCGCGAGGTGCTGCTGGAAGTCACCCGGTGGGCCCGATACAGCCGCCGCGCGGGCCTTGTCGCTTACGTCGAGCATCGCAGTTCCTCACGATAGATGTTGCAACCAACCTACGACTTGTGCTGCCGAGGGGGCAACTGCCGTTGGCCCGCCAAGCCTGCATGGTCCGTGTCCCCTTCGATCAACCATGGACCATCAACATCGAAACGAATTGAAAGACAATGCTTCCCGCGAGGAAACAAGTTGGTTGAGCATGACGGACGATGACCGGGCTCTCATCCTCTTGTTGCCGTTATCGGATCGAGCATCGAAACCCGCCTGGCGACACCCGCGCACACGAGCGGCACCCGCAAGCAAGCGTCCGCGTCCTCGAACACAGGAGCAAGCAATGGCCAACAAGACAACTTTCACACCGGAAGAATGGAGCCATATCGCCGGCAGCGTGATGGTTTCAAGCATGGCAGTGACGGCGTCCGACCCGAGCGGCCTGTTCGGCGTGATGAAGGAGGGCATGGCCGGCGGATGGGCGATGCTGGAGGCACGCCGGGATCCGCAGGCCAATGAGCTCGTCAAGGCCGTCTCCAACGATTTCGCAACGCCGGAGACGCGCGAGGCCATCCGCGGTCGGCTGCAGAGCACGTTCAAGGTGAAGGACGCCGCCGAGATCAAGACAAAGGCACTGGAGGAGCTGCGCACCGTCGCCGCCCTGCTCGACACCAAGGCGCCCGGCGACGCCGCAGCGTTCAAGAGCTGGCTGCGCGACATCGGGCAGAAGACGGCGGAGGCCGCCAACGAGGGCGGTTTCCTCGGCTTTGGCGGCGTGCGCGTGAGCGATCTCGAGAAGGCCACTCTGGCTGACATCGCGACCGCTCTCAACACTCCGGCCGCCGGCGCGCGAGCTTAGCAACTGATCAGTGTCCGAGCTGAGCTGTTGTCTTGGCTTCCTGGATCGCCTTCCAGACGTTGTATGGCGTCACCGGCATTGCGATGTTGCGGATACCGTAGATGCTGAGCGCATCCACCACCGCACTGACCACCACCGCTGGCGCCGCGGTGGTGCCGCCCTCCCCGCCCGCCTTGATGCCGAGCGGATTGGTCGGGGAGAGCACCTCGGCGATCTCGGTGACGAACGACGGCAACCCGTCGGCGCGCGGCATGCCGTAGTCCATGAGCGAGCCGCACAGCGGCTGCCCGGACTCCGGATCGGTGTAGCACTGCTCCCACATCGCCTGCCCAACGCCCTGCGCGATCGCGCCGTGGGTCTGGCCGTGCACGATCAGCGGATTGATGCAGCGGCCGACGTCGTCGACCGAAGCGTAGCGGGTGATGGTGACGTTACCGGTGTCGGGGTCGACCTCGACCTCGCAGATCGCGGTGCCGTTGGGGAACACCGGATCGTGCATCTCGTTGTCGGTCACGACCGCGATGCCACCCTTGAGGTCCTCCGGCAGCGCATGGTTCGCCGCTTCGCGGGCAAGCTCGAGGAAATCGAAAGTACGGTTCGTGCCGCGCACTGAGAAGCGGCCGTCGTCGTAGGCGACATCCTCCGGCGTGACACCGAGCACGACGGCCGCGATCCTGCGGCCCTTGTCGATGAGGTCGGGCAGCGCCTTCGAGAACGCCGTCGCGGCGTGGCGCATCGATCGGCCGGAATGCGAGCCACCGCCGACCTTTACCACGTCGGTGTCGCCCAAAATGATCTTCACGCGCTCGACCGGCACGCGCATGAGATCGGAGATCACCTGCGCAAAGCTCGTCTCGTGCCCTTGCCCGCTCGGTTGGGTGCCGATCACCACGTCAACGCGGCCTTCCGGCTGCACCGTGATGCGCGCCTGCTCGTTCGGCGCGCCGATCGAGGACTCGACGTAGTTGGCGAGACCGAGGCCGAGCAGCCTGCCGCGCTTCTTGGCTTCGCGGCGGCGCTGCGCGAATCCTTTGCAGTCGGCGAGCTCCATGGCGCGCGCCATGTTATCCTCGTAGCGGCCGCTATCGTAGAGCATGCCGACCGCGTTGCGGTAGGGCATCGCCTTCGGCTTGATCAGGTTCTTGCGGCGCAGCGCAATGCGGTCAAAGCCAAGCTCGGCGGCGGCGTTGTCGATCAGGCGCTCGATCGCGAATGTGACCTCGGGCCGGCCCGAGCTGCGGTAGGCCTGGGTCGGCATCGTGTTGGTGTAGACCGCCATGGCGCGCAGGCTCGCGGCCGGGATGTCGTAGGAGCCCGGGATGAGGCCCGAGCCCTTCGAGAGCGGCGAGAACGACACCGCCCGCGCGCCGACGTTGCTGATGTTGGTCGCGCGCATGGCTAGGAAACGGCCGTCCTTCCGCAGCGCGAGCTCCACCCTGGTGACGAGATCGCGGCCCTGATAGTCGCTCAGGAACGCTTCCGATCGCGTCGCCGTGTACTTGACCGGACGGTCGACTTTCTTCGCCGCCCACAGCACCAGGCCGAACTCGACGAACACGCGGTTGCGGGTACCGAAATTGCCGCCGACGTCGTAGGAGAGAACCCGCAACTGGTCGGGCGCGAGGCCGAGCACCTTGACGAGCTCGTTCTTCTGCCGCACCGCGCCGCCGGAGCCGGCATAGAGCGTGTACTTGTCGGTCGCCTTGTCGTAGTGCGCGACGGCGGCGCGCAGCTCGATCGGCACCCCGGTCACGCGACCGATGTGGAGATCGAGCTTGACCACGTGATCGGCGGCGGCGAACACCTTGTCGGTCGCGTCGCGGTCGCCGAACCAGGTCTCGACCGGGATGTTGTCGGCCACCTCGTCCCATACCTTCGGCGCGCCGGGCCGCATGGCGTCCTCCGCATGGAGGACGAACGGCAATTCCTCGTAGTCGACCTCGATGGCTTCGGCGGCGTCGAGTGCCTGCGCCTTGGTCTCGGCCACCACCATGGCGACCGCCTCGCCGACGTGGCGCGCCTTGTCGGCCGGCAGCAGCATGTGCGGGCCGATGAACACCGTGCCGCCGCCGGGCGCGTGCAGCTTCATGTCGTAACGGGTCTTCGGCAGCGGATCGTGCGGGATCGGCGCAAGCTTGTCGGCGAGACAATCTGCGCCGGTGAACACGCCGAGCACGCCAGGTATCTTCCGGGCGCGGGCGGTATCGATGCCGCGGATGCGCGCGTGCGGATAGGGCGAGCGCACTACGGCGGCATAGGTCTGCCCGTCGAGGATGAAATCGTCGCTGAAGCGGCCCTTGCCGGTGACGAGCCGCTCATCCTCGGCGCGGCGGACAGGCTGACCGATGAAGCGGAATTCGGGCTTTTGGTTCATCATCCTCCCGTCGAGCGTCGCTGCGTGGCGGCCGGGCCGCACCTCACACCTACCGCGATTGCGGAAGAATTCAATGCCCCGTCACCATCGCGGCAAGGCGCCGCGCGTCTTCGGGCGGGCGGTTGCCGCGCCAGGCCACGTGCAGATCGGGCCGGATGAGCAGGAGGTCGCAGCCGTAGATCGCGCGCGGCTCCTCGTCCGAGATGTCGAGTACCTTCAGCGGCGCGCCCAGCGCTGAGAAGGCCTGGGCGAGTCCCGATATGTCGGCCTGCGAGCGGCCGAGCCGCAGCAGCGTGAAGTGAAGATCGTAGCCGATGCGGTCCTGCATCGGGGTGCCGTCCGTGAGCCAGGCATGCGGCAACCGCGCGCCCGGCCAGGCGGTCGGCCGGTACGCGATGAAGTCGATCGCCGGCGGCTCGCCGGACTCGGACGCGATCAGCGGCGAGCCGTCGTAGCGGTAACCAAGCTCGGCGCCGATCATCTCGTTCGACTTGCGCTGCTCGATGTCGGCGACGCGCGCGAGCGCCGCGCGCGTTTCCTCACCCTCAGGCGTCTCATCGCGGATGTTCGGCTTCCACATTGAGCGCCACTTGCGCCGGCCCAGCGTGGCGAAACGCGAGGCCTTGACCACATGATCGCCGACACTGCGGCGTTCGGCCTCATAGGCCGCAAGAAGCTTCGGGCCGCCCCAGCCCTTGAGCGTCGCGGCGAGCTTCCAGGACAGATCGATAGCATCGCCAACGCCGCTGTTCATGCCGAGCCCGCCGGTCGGGATCACGAGCTTGACCGCGTCGCCGGCCATGAACACCCGGCCCTCGGCGTAGCGGTCGGCGAGCAGCAGGTTCTGCCGCCACGGCCCGACATAGAGCGTATCGAACTTGAGCGGCATGGCGATCGTCTTCTCGAACATCGTGACCATGTCGGCGTCGGTGTCGACGATCGAATGCAGGGTGAAATGCCTCGTCGAGTCCTGCACGATGAACTGGGTCGCACGGTTGTCGGCAACATGGTAGTGCCGTCCTTTGCCGATCGGGATGCGCTCGAACAGGTCCTCGCAATAGTGAAGGGACTGCCGAAGCGACAGCATCCGGTCCTCGTTGCCGGCCAGCCGGATGCCGACCTGGCGGCGCACCAAGCTTGAGCCCCCGTCACAGCCGGCGAGATAGAGCGCCGTGATCTGCGAGGTCTTGCCGGCGAGGTCCTTGACCGTCGCGGTGACGGAGCCCGCGTCCTGCGTGAAGGACAGAAGCTCGCAGCCGTAGCGCACGGTCACGCTCGGCAGCGTCTCCGCCACCGACTTGAGCAGCGGCTCGATCGTGTATTGCGAAATCAGCTGGTAGGGCTCAAGTGGCTGGCTGCCGTCATGGGTGGCGGCAATCTCCTCCTGCGCCTGCGCGACCGAGGGGTAAGGCAGATGCAGCAGCGGCGGCCCGACGAGCGAGAGTACGATGAACACGTCCATCGGCACGTCGCGCGGGAGGCCGGCGGCACGGATCTTCCCGGCGAGACCCATGCGCCGGTAGATCTCCATGCTGCGCGCGTTGACACGCTCCATCTTGGGCAGGAACTGCGGCTCCGGCTTGTGCTCGATGATGGTGCAGCGGACCCCGCGCAGCCCAAGATCGACTGCGAGCGTGAGGCCGGTCGGACCGGCGCCAACGATGAGGACTTGCGTGTCCATGCTGATTGTTTACTCCGCCCCCTCCCCGTTCGTTCCCGCGTAAGCGGGAACCCAGAATCTTCTCGGCCGGAGTACTTGGCCATGGGTCCCCGCTTGCGCGGGGACGAACGGGAGAGTTAAGGACAGTCGCACACACTATTCAATGCATCGACTTGCCGCCGTCGACCAGGAGCGTCTGTCCGGTCATGAAGTCGCTCGCCGCCGAGGACAGGAACATCACGGCGCCGACCAGGTCCTCGGGATATTGCGGCCGCTCGAGCGCACGGCCGGCGAGGTGCGCGCCAAGATAGTTGCCGGACGAAGTCGCGACCTGGGTTTCGCTCAGCGTGATGCCGGGCGCGACCGCGTTGACGGTGATGCCGAACTCGCCGACCTCGCGCGCGAGCGCGCGGGTGAAGCCGATGACGCCGGCCTTCGATGTGGTGTAGTGCAGCCGGTTCGGCGTGCCTTCGAACACGCGGGAGGACGAGATGTTGACGATCTTGCCGCGTTTCTTTGCCTGCATGGCCGGGAAAACGGCGCGACAGCAGAGGAACATGCCGCGCAGGTTGACCGCCATCACGCGATCCCATTCGTCGACCGGGATTTCCAGCCAGGAGCGGCGCGCGAGCACGCTCATCAGCGAGGCGTTGTTGATGAGCACATCGATCGCGCCGAAGCGGTCGAGCGCGGCCTGCGCCATGGCGTTGGCCGAGGCTTCACTGGCGATGTCGACGCCGACAGCGAGCGCGGCATGGCCTTCGGACGAAAGAGCGTCGGCGACCGCTTTCGCGGCCGGCTCGTCGATATCGGCCGCCACGACATGAGCGCCGGCGCGCGCGAATTCCTGGGTATAGATCTTGCCGATGCCCTTGCCGCCGCCAGTGACGATGACGCTGCGGCCGGCGAGATCGAAGCGGGAGTTCGTGGACATCTATGCTTCTCGTTCGCGAGGCGGGCGCCGTTACCCTCGCCCCGCTTGCGGGGAGAGGGTGGCGAGCGCCGAAGGCGCGAGCCGGGTGAGGGGGATTCTCAACAGCCTCGATGCGGAAAGTCCCCTCCCCCGCTCGCTTCGCTCGCGACCTCGCCCCGCAAGCGGGGCGAGGTGACGGAGCATGCCGCTCAAGTGGCGGCTGAACGCAACAGCGGCTGAACGCGACAGCGGCTGGACGCAACAGCGGCTGGACGCAACAGCTCAATCCCGTGCGGCGGTGTCGCCGAGCAGCACGTGGATGGTCTTCACCTCGGTGTAGCTCAGGAGTTCGTCGATGCCCTCCTCGCGGCCGAGCCCGGAGTTCTTCAGGCCGCCGAACGGGGTGCCGTAGAAATGGCCGGAGGCGCCGTTGATCCAGACGTAGCCGGACTTAACCGCGCGCGCGGTCCGAAAGGCAGTCTTGAGGTCGTTGGTGAAGATCGAGGCGGTGAGGCCATACTCGGTCGAATTGGCGACCGCCAGCGCCTCCTTCTCGTCCTTCCACTGGAACACCGAGAGCACCGGCCCAAAGATTTCCTCCTGGGCGATGCGCATGCCAGGGTTCACGTCGGCGAACACGGTCGGCTCGAGCCAGTAGCCGCGCGAAAAATCGCTGCCCCCCGGCCGCTTGCCGCCGGTCATCAGCTTGGCCCCGTCCGACACGCCCGACTGCACCATGGAGACGACGCGCTCGTAGTGACGCTTCGAGTTGATCGGCCCCATCTGCGACTTGTCGTCGAGCGGATCGCCGAGCTTGAGCGCAGCCACGCGCTCGACCACGCGCTCCAGCACCGGCTGGTAGAGCGATTCATGGAGCAACAGCCGGCTGGTCGAGCCGCAGCTCTGCCCCTGCCAGGCGAAGTTCATGCCGGCGACGGCAATCTTGGCGACCGTGTCGGGGTCCATGTCGGGGAACGCGATCAGCGGGTTCTTGCCGCCGAGCTCGAGCGTGACATGTTTGATGCCGCCCTCGGTGGCGGCGCGCTGGATGGCGCGGCCGGTCGGCACCGAGCCGGTGAAGGCGACGCGCTTGACGTTCGGGTGGCGCGCGATCGCGTCGCCGGCCGGCATGCCGAACCCGGTCACGATGTTGACGACGCCCGCCGGCAGCACCTCGCGGCAGATCTCACCGAGCATGGTCGCCGACAAGGGACTCGTCTCCGGCGGCTTGAGCACCACGCAGTTGCCGGCCATCAGCGGCGCGGCGAGCGCGTTGGCGGCGAACTTGATCGGGTGGTTGAACGGGATGATCCGGCCGACGACGCCGTAGGGCTCCCGGATCGTGAAGTGCAGGTTCTTGGCGCTTGCCGGGATCACCTCGCCTTTGATCTCGGTGTGGAAACCGGCATAGAAGTCGAGCGTGTCCCCGGCCGACGCCACATCGGCGCGCATCTTAGTGATGGTATTGCCGGTATCGACCACCTCGATGCGCAGGATCTCGTCGGTCTTCTCCCGGAGCTTTGCGGCGAGCTTCTTGACGAGCTTGGCACGCTCCTTGGGCTCGAGCGCGGCCCAGGCGGGATGCGCGGCCTCGGCCGCAGACACCGCGCGGTTGACGTCCGCCGCCGTGCCTTGCGGCACATGGCCGAGCGTCTCTTCGGTCGCCGGATTCACCGACTCAAGCCACTCGCCGGCTTCACTCGGCACGAGCTCACCGCCGATCAGCATCATCCCGCGCATGAGATTGGACTGGTGGACGTTCATTGTTTGACCTCTCAGGCGTCCTGCCAATAATAGATTACAGTTCCACTCGCGCCGATCCATCCATCGTCAGGAGGCCAAAGCACGGCGCTGGCCTGACGACGGCATGGAGATGTGGCGACATTGGCGCATCAGATCTTGGGAATCTTGGCCTGTTCGATCACCTTCTTCCACTTGGCGACCTCGGCCTTCACGTAACCCGCAAAGTCCGCGGATGAACCGCCGTCTGCCTCGACGCCGGCCTGCAGCAGCTTGTCCTTGATGTCGGGCGTGTTCACGATCGTGGAGATCTCGTGCTGCAAGAGGTCGACGATCGCCTTGGGCGTTCCCGCCGGAACGAATACTCCGGTCATGGTCTCCGCCTCCTGGCCATGAATGCCGGACTCGTCGAGCGTCGGAATGTCGGGCAGCGAGGCCGAGCGCTTCGCGGCGGTGACCGCAAGCGCGCGCAGATTTCCTTCCTTGATCAGGTTGACGTAGTTCCCCAGCGCCGAGCAGACGATCGGCGTGTGGCCGCCGAGCAGCGACGTCGTCATCGGACCGCCGCCCTGGAACGGCACGATCACAAAGTCGAGGCCGAGGGCGAGCTTGAACATCTCGATCGACAGCGAAGGCGTGGTGCCGGTGCCGGGCGATCCGACGCTGTGCTTGCCAGGCTCGCGCTTGAGAATCTCGATAAGCTCCTTGATCGTCTTCGCCGGGAACTTGGTATTGACGACCCAGGAGTTCGGCGTGGCGCCGGCCTTGGTCACCGGGATGAAGTCCTTGTCGCTGTCATAGGGAACACTGCTGTAGAGGCTCGGGTTGACCACGATGCTCGAGGACGAGAGCAGGATGGTATAGCCGTCGCCCGGCGAACGCGCCGCATTGCCCATGCCGAGATTGCCGCCGGCGCCGGAAATATTCTCGATGTAGAACTGCTGACCGAGCCGGTCGGAAAGCCTCTGCGCGATCAGCCGTCCGGCGATGTCGGTCACCCCTCCCGGCGGGAACGGGATGATGATCTTCACGGGCTTGCTCGGATATTGCTCGGCGGACGCCGCGCCAGCAAGAATGATTGCCGCGGTGACGGCGACGAGACTGCGGAACATGATATTCACAGCTCCTCCCCTTGCGACTGTTTGTGGTCGTATCTACGCCCCCGCGCGCCAGAGAGTAAATGGGCGAGGATGTCGCGGCAATCAGCCGCAATGTGCTAGTCGGCGTGGATTTTCGCTTCGCGCACGACCTTGCCCCAGCGCTCGATCTCGCTCTTGATGCGCTCGCCGAATTCCTCCGGCGTGTTGGCGACCGGGGCGAAGCCAAGCGTCTGCAGCCGCTG
>Ga0066903_100003356_pt1 | contig 13057 bp, 15 predicted proteins | sample PanSoiMetaGPlot1_FD_67491 | JGI IMG/M metagenome (GOLD analysis project Ga0066903, IMG submission 67491) | Tropical forest soil microbial communities from Panama analyzed to predict greenhouse gas emissions - Panama Soil - Plot 1 (version 2) | ecosystem: Environmental > Terrestrial > Soil >... | reverse complement strand
CTTGCGCGAAGCCTCCGCGCCGCTTCGCTTGATTTCCATGGACAACGCAGCGCGGTCTGCGGCCGACGCGCATAGGCCCAGAGCCGTACCACCGGCGATGAGTTTCCGCCTCGATATGTCAGTCATAATTCTTTCCTCCTGCGGGCGACGCGGCGCCGATGAGATGTCCGCCATCGTGGCGACGATCGAACAAGAGTTACGCGTCGACGGTCGCCGCCGTTCACTCTCCAGCTTCGCGATCCTTGGTGCGGTTGTTTAAGGCAGTGTTATGAGGCCGAACAGGATGTGACACATCCTACTTGCGCGCTGCCGCGAGCTCGCTGATCTTGGCGCGGATCGGATCGAACGGGCCATATTTGTGCTGCTCGGGCGGGACATCGTCTGCGTAGGGGCCATAGGGTGTATCGACGGGCTTCTGCAGTTTGTTCGGAAAGTCCCTGTCGAGATTTGGTTTGGCCGGACGCGCGAGGCTGTTCATATAGGCTGCGACGTCGTAGGCGTCCGCATCGGAGAGCACCGGCGAGTCGAACGTGGTGCCGTACGGCATGTTGTGCCGCACGAAGGCAGCGGCGATCAGCACGCGAGTCATGCCGGCACCGTTGTTATAGCTGTCCGGTCCCACGAGCGGCGGATATTGATAGCCGGCGCCCTTGGCGGCGCGCTGGCCAAGTCCGTCCCTGCCGTGGCAGGCAGCGCAGGTGTTGATGAACACCTTCGCACCATTGCCCAGATCGGCCGCGCGGCCAGGCTCTTTTATGCTCTTCATGCCAGCCCCGATGAGCTTGGCGCCGTCCGGAATTCCAGTCGACAACCATTTCATGTAAGCAAGATAGGCCTTCATCTCCGTCGCATCGAGCGGCATGGCATGGCCGTTCATGCTGCGCTCCAGGCAACCGTTGACGCGGTCTTCCAGCGTGTCGACCTGGGCTTCGCGCGCGCGATATTGCGGGAACTGGCCCCACACACCCGTTAACGGCACCGCATAGGGCTGGGTGCCGGCCTTGAGGTGACAGCTCTGACAGGTGAGGCCACCGCCAGAGAAGCGCTTGGCTGGATCGCCAGCTGCCGGACCGATTTGGTTTGGGGTGTCAGTAAATAGGGCGTAGCCGTACTTAACGAGCTTGCCTAAGGGATCGTCTCCGACCGCGCCAATGCTTGGCGGTGTCCATTCCGTGAGATCGATCTGCGGTACGTCCATGGCCGACGCTTCGCGCCCCGTCACGACTGCGGCAGCTGCCAGGTACAACACCGAAATCAAGCAGATGCTCTGTTTCATTTTCGAGCTCCCGATGAAGAATGGACCCAGTGATGACGTGACCTCCGGCGCCGCGGTCGATTATCCTGCATCGAATGACAGAACAGTCAGGGCGTCGAAGGCCGTGACGGAATCGGCCTTGGTCCACAACCCAATTCGCCCGGCGGCGAAGCGGTCGTCACGATGATCGATGAGCTCCCGATCATTCAGCCATCCCTGGAAACGGTCGCCCGTTGCCAGGATTTGGAGTTTGTGCCAGTCGCCGAGCGCGGGGGCTGCCACGTTCGTGCTCGTGAGCATGTGACGCGAGCCGTCGTAGTAATAAAATCGAAAATTGTCTTCGAGTGCATTGGCGCGCACGACATAGTAGCGGCCCTCTGACAATCGGATGACAATACCGCCCGAGGCGTCCTCCTGACCAGACATCGGCTTGAAACGGACCGACACCCCGACATTGCGGTAAGGTCCGCCGGGTGCGACGATCACGTTGTATTCATTGCCGGTGCTGCGTTGCACGAGCGCACGCCCGCCCCGAGACGCGCCAGGAACGTCCTCGACAGTCCACTTCCCGGATATGGTCTCCCATCCATCGAGCGATTGTGTTAAGTCAAAAGCGTCGCCCGGGCCGGCGGATCGCGCAAAACGGCCTCCAACGGACACGGCTGCGCCTAAAGCGGTCGTCGTAATGAACCGGCGTCTTGATATCTTGAACATGTCACTTCTCCTCATGTTGCAGTCAATCACCTGCCCGACACGACCAGCGTCGCACCGGATACAAAAAGCAGAACGAGCACGACCTTGCGAAACGCGCCTTCATCGAGTTTTCCGTAGAGCATCCAGCCGAGCCATGATCCGATCACAAGAGCCGGCAGCCCGATCACGAACAAGCGCGCGGTGTCGAGAGTGATAATTCCGACGCCGCCGAAGGCCACGATTGTCATCAGAAAGGTCGCGACGGCGGTTGGTTGAAACACGGCTCTTTGCTCATCGCGCGGCCAACCGCGCAAACCGCTCCAAACCATCGGCAGGATGCCGCCCAGCCCGGTAGCACCGCCGAGCACCCCGTTGAGAAAGCCGACCGCGGCATCCGCGCCGCGACCCACAGCTTTCATTTCGGGCATCCTAGGCCGCGCGAGATTGTAAAGGCTGAAAGCGATTAAGAGCACGCCGACACCGCTGCGAAGATGCAACGGTGAAAACCACCGCAATACTGCAATGCCGGCGGGAATGCCGAACGCGCTGCCGGCAATGAATGGCGCCACCCGATGGAGATTAATGGAATGCCGTAGTTTCCAGAAGGCGTAGCCCTGCACCAGGAGTGCGTACGCGACGATGAGCACTGATGCCTGTGCCGGCGTGAGGGCATAGAGCCAAATGCCCGCAGCCACCATCCCAAAGGCAAAGCCTGCAAAGCCCGTCACGAAGGCCGCCGCCAGCGTGCCGCCGAGAAATATCGCGAGGTCAAATGACAGGATGCTAGGCATGTCGTTCTGTGGTGATGCGAGCGTGTTTGGTGCGAAGGGAAAACACAGCGGCTTGAGCGCGGCGTGTCGCCAGCCCTTCAGGCATGCGTTTCGTTGAATGCGTCCCTGCACCAGCGATAGAACGCGTCGTAAAGCGCCATCGCTGCCTCAAGCTGAGCGAGATCGTCGCGGAACATCCGTGAAAATCCGAGTGACGCCGCAAGCAATCCGCCGGATTGGGGTGTTAGTTCGAGCCGCCCCGTATCGGCGCCGCGGACGATGAGGGCGAGTCGGGAAAGTGCATCCGAATCGAGGCCGAGTTCCTCGATCATTACATCGAAGGTACACTTTTCACCCCGGTCGCCCCAAAACGCGTCAGCAACGTCGAACGGGGTTGCCTTGAAGCGGTTGGCAACGGCCGTCACCTCCGATGGGGCTACAAACAGGAAGAGGGCCTTCGTATCGATGAAGCGGCGGATGAGCCACGGACAGGCAATACGAACGACCTTGGGCCGAGCACGCGTCACCCAGATCGTTCGTCCGGCTTCGTCACGCTGAGGCAAGTTGTCCGTGCGAACGAGCAGCTGACCGCTTTTACGCCAAGCCTCATAACCGCCTTCGAGGGTCTGAGCATCGATGCCTTGTTGCCTCATCAAGGCGCCAACACCCTGGCTGAGGTGCAATCCCTCTTTGCAGACAAGGACGACCGATTGGCGGTCATACTCCTTCGCCCAAGACGCGCCGAATGCGCGCCGTTGTGAGCCGGGGATCAGTCTCGGATCGGAAGCAAAATCTTCATCCGCCCGAATATCGATAACGGCCGGCGAATTTGGCAAGCCGATCAGGCGAGAGAGCTGTGAAACGGTGATTTCGGTTGTGGACGGCATAGGCGTCCTCCTCAGAAGCGAGGGAAACGGACGCGATCTTTCGGCTGCCGCCTCACGGGGCCATCGCAACAACCCCTTATACATCAGCTAATACGAATGCGAGCCTACCGTCAAGGCTAGCAACGCCGCAGGCCTCGTGTCGATGCACTCTCGCTTCTTGACATTGCCGCTGTTGTGGTGTGCGCTCCGTACAAGGGGTTCTTCGCGATTACCTCGTGAGGCGGCAGCCCAAAGATCGCGTCCTTATCCTCTCTTTCTTGAGGAGGACGCCCATGCCGTCAGCCACCGAAATCACCTCCCAGAGCTGTCTCGTCTGGTCCGCCTCCCTAATTCGCCGGCCATTATCGATATTCGTTCCGACGAATATTTCGCCGCCGATTTCGAGACTGATCCCAGGGGCTCAGCGTCAAGAATTCAGCGTGGTTGCGCATGGCACAGCAAAGAAGGGCTGATCCGATGAACCACAACAGTTTTCGGTTTGGAAATTTCTTCGTGCGTTCGCATTGTCAGCATAGTCAGGTCGCCGGCAATCACCCCTCAGCCGTCCCTGGCCAAGCGTTGCTCCGTGCCCGCAACGAAGAGCATGCGGAAGGGAACGAGTGTGCACGGGACGGCATCCCGACGACCAATCGCGCTTTGTTTATCGCTGCACTCAGTCGCCACATTTCGGCGCCGCTGATTGCGATCGGGATTGAAGCGTTCTGCTCTATCCATGCCGCCGGCGCAGTGGAATTGAAGGTGCTGAGCGGCGGTGCTATGCGTGCCGCGCTGCAGGAGCTGGCGCAGACCTTCGAGAACGCATCGGGCCACAAGCTGGTGATCGAATACGGTGTCGTCGCCAAGGTCATGGAGCAGGTCGCGGGCGGTGATCCGGTCGATGTCGCGATCCTCACCAGGCCGCCGTTCGACAAGCTGGTGGGTACCGGGAAGCTCGCCAGCGGCACGGGGGTGCCGCTGGCGCACGTGCCGATCGGGCTGGCGGTCAAGGCGGGCGCGCCACAACCCGATATCCGCACGGTCACGGCATGGCAAAAGGCACTGCTCAACGCCAATCTCGTCACCTATGGTGATCCGGTGATGGGCGATGCCGCCGGCGTCCATGTGGCTCACATCCTCGAGACGCTTGGCCTCGCGGAGGTGTTGCGGCCAAAGACCCGGCTGATCTTACCGTCGGCAGGGCAAAGCGGCGCGCAGTATCTTACCGGGCTGTTCCAGCGCAGCGAGACCGAGATAGCAATGGCGCCAATCAGTGTGCTGAGCGAGACCCAAGGCATCGACATCGTCGGGCTATTGCCGGCCGAATTGCAAAGCCCGGACTTGGTCTTCCTCGCCGCGATCCCGTCGACGTGCCAACACCCTGTCGAGGCAAAGGCGCTGATCGATTTCCTCGCTGGCGCGCCGTCCAAAGCAGTCTATCAGGCAAAGGGCTTGGAACCGAGCTGAAGCAAGAGCTTCTTGCGGCACTATCCTGTATCGTTTCGAGCCACGCTCCCGTGGGCCGCCAAGAGCGCTCCTCGCAGCCTGGCCCAGCGCGGCCGGCGGCCGGGGATGACGAACACTTCTCGGTGGCATTATAAAAACAATCGTCATTCTGAGGAGGTCGCGGAGCGACCGCAATGCGTTGGTCAGGCTGCATCTGATGTCAACCGAGGTCCGGAACTGGCCTGCCCCTTCCATCGCCAGACATCGCCTGGGTACGGAGCCTATCTGCGGAGAGGCTTCTGCCAACGGGCGATCGAGCGCGGCGGTTGGAGCTGACCCATTTGAGGTCGTTTTCGAGGCAAGCCGCATGGGGAGCCAGCTCGATGGCGTATCCAGCTCGCAGCCATCAGGAACGGCGCCCCATGTCTTCAAGGGCAGCCGTCCTGCTCGGCATGCGCCGGGGCTCAAGCAGTATGGAAACTTAGCGACGCGGGTTTCTGCAAGGGCGTCCTGACGTTGCTGTTGATTTCCGGCGCGAGGCTCGTTCTCTGAGAACGAGACGGCAAATGCACCTCGAAGAAGTTCTTACTGCCGTTTGCGACGAGCTGGAGCCGCGATCCGGCGCATCTGTCCGGCATTCTGACGCTGCCGCGCGCCGCGTACACGGCCCGTTGACTCGACCAGAGCCTCGAGCTGCCGCGTGTCGTCGCGCGCCTGAGCCAACAGCCAGTCGCGGAATGTGACCAGTTTGGGCAGGCCGGCCGTCGCCTTGGGGCAGACGATCCAATACGACTTCGACAGCGGCAGCGCGATGGAAAATGGACGCACCAGCCGTTTATTGATGAGATCCCAAGCCGCCAATGCGGTGCGCGCGAGTGCAATGCCTTGACCGTCGACCGCCGCGTCGATCAGCATGCTCGCGCGGTTGAGGATCGGTCCGTGAATCGCATCAGCGTTAGCGACGCCGGCTGCTTCAAGCCACGCCGTCCACGCCGTACGATCGTCAAGATGCAGGAGCGGCAACTTGAGCACCTCGCTGGGCTGGTGGACGCTGGACGCAAGGCGGGGGCTGCACACTGCGAACAAATGCTCCGTGCATAGGCGTGTCACGTGCAGAGCCGGCCAGTGACCATCGCCGTGACGGACCGCGATATCGACGTCCTCGCGTGTGAAGTCGACGTGATGCATTGTTGCCGAGACTCGCAAGTCGATCGCTGGATGTGCTTCGGCAAAGCGCCCGAGCCGATGGACCAGCCACTTGGCAGCGAAATCCGGCGAGGTGCTCACGGTCAGCGCGCCCGAACTCTGTCGCTGCACCAGGCGCTCAGTCCCCATGGCGATGCGGTCGAACGCGTCGCGCACGACAGCTAGGTACTCGCGACCGGCATCCGTGATGATCAATCGTTGGCGCTCGCGGTTGAAGAGCTTGATGCCAAGCTGCGACTCTAGCGCCTTCACTTGATGGCTCACCGCTCCCTGAGTCACGCACAATTCCTCGGCGGCGTGCGTGAAGCTCACGTGGCGGGCGGCAGCCTCGAAAGCCTTGAGCGCGTTAAGCTGTGGCAGACGCCGCGGCATCGTTTTCATTTCATGAAAAAATCTCATCATAGAGGGGCAAGGCTTCGCGGACAAGGCGGATTTATGAGCGTCAAACAACCGGCGGCTCGAAAGATCATGAGAAATCCTCAGCCTTGCCCGAGAATTAGTGCTTTGCCCGCGGCCGGGAAAATAGATACCTAACGGGCAATCGGGCTCTTACCTCCGCAGCCGCCCGGTTTGCCCAAGACGCTCCGTCCAAGCGCTGCTCCAGTCCCCTGATAGGGGCAGGAGTCGTCTATGAACGGAAGCGGCTCAATTGCTCAGGCCATACCAGCAAAACCCGCGCAGACGCAGAGTGTTTCGCGGACGCGTCTTCTTCTCGACGGTCCCATCGTCTCGACGCTGCTGCGCCTTGCTGCAGGTAACGTGGTTGTCAACGTTGTACTCATCGCCGTGACAGCGACAGTCGATGCACATTTCGTCGGTCGGATGGGGCCAAGCGCGCTCGCCGGCCTGTCGCTTGTTTTCCCGCTGATCATGCTCATGCAGCAGATGGCCAATTCGAGCATGGGCGGAGCCATCGCTTCGGCCATCGCACGAGCGATCGGCGCTGGCCGCCATGCCGATGCCTCCGCGCTGGTGATACACGCTGTCCTCATTGCCGCCGGAATGGCCGCAATCTTCACGTTGATTCTGCTGAGCGGCGGCCCGGCGATTTATACATTGATGGGAGGCACTGCCGAGACTCGGGCGGCCGCTCTGGAATACTCGAACGCGATCTTTGCCGGCGCATTCGCGTATTGGCTGCTCAGCACCTTGACGAGCGTGGTGCGCGGCGCTGGCCAAGCCGCTGTGTTGGCCGTGGTCTACCTTGCCGCCGAGGCCCTGCACATTCTGCTGGTGCCGGTGCTCATGTTCGGCCTCGGGCCGTTACCGCCGCTCGGCATCACCGGTGCCGGTGTCGCCACCATTGCATCGTTTGCCGCGTCGAGCGGGGTACTCGCCTGGTACATCGCTTCCGGCCGGACCGCCATCAGACTTTCGCTGCGCGGCCTGCGGCTCGACCGGCGGCTATTCGTCGAAATCCTCCGCGTCGGCGCTCCGATGTCGTTGCAGCCCATTCTCAACAATCTTGCGCTCGCCACGCTCACCGGCTTCGTCGGCGCCTTGGGCGCCGCGCAACTCGCCGGCTTCGGCGTCGCCGTGCGCCTTGAATACCTGCTTTATCCGTTGGCGTTCGGTCTTGGCGCGGGGGTGCTTGGCATGGTCGGAACCAATATCGGAGCCGGGAACTTCGCACGGGCGGCGCGCATCGCATGGACGGCGGCGGCGCTCGCTGCCGCCATCACCGGCTGCATCGGACTGTTCGGCGTCACCTCGCCGGGCGTTTGGAGCAGTTTATTCACCGACGTGCCGCACGTTCATGTTCTAGCGGCGGGCTATCTCGCCATTATCGGCTTTGCCTATCCTTTCCTCGGCTTGGGCTTGACCTTGGCGTCGGCATTCCAAGCAGCGGGGCGGCCACTGTGGCCGCTTATTGGCATCACCAGCCGCGCGCTCGTGGTCGGCGCCGGCGGCTGGATCGCCATGCGTCTCAACGCAACCAGCCTCACCGGTCTAGCCGTGGTCGCTGCCTCTGGTTTGATCGTTTATGGCGCGAGTCTCGCCGTCGCGTTCCATGCCGGCGTTTGGCAGAAGAAAACTCAATAATACTCGTCTGCATTGGATCGCGCGGCGCTGCGCGCGATTCCGGTGCGACACCGTGGTCTGAAACGCAGTGTGGGCAAGCACTCCCTCAATCCGCGAAGAATTTGGGGTGATGGCTGAGAGGCATGGGACCTCAGATCATTGGGCGCCGCGGAATGTCGGAGACCGAGCAGCACCGACAATGAACCGCACACCTGATGACGTCAGGCGGCGCCCTTTTCTTCGCCAGGGTAAACGAGCTTGGTATCGGCCCGATGCGCCATCATCATTCGACCCAATCGTCGTCGTCAGTTTCCTCCCCGCGGAGCCGGCCCGTCAACGAATCGACGGCAAAGGAGTCGGTCCGGCCCCCTTTTGATGCCGTGGCCATAAAATATCGCCCGCGCACCACGACCTGAACATCGTTCCATCGGACCTGCTCTTCGGTCACCGGTCTGTTGCCCGCTATAAAATCGAAAGCAGGATCCTTGCGCTCCGGTGCAGCGACGACAAGAACAGCCGCAGCCGCCAGCAGAAGTCCGCCTGCAATGGACCATGGGATCGCTCGAGTCATCGATCGTTTCTCTTCACAGGCCAGTCCCAATTTCCGGTTCGGAACGGCGCAGCAGAGCATTCCACCTTTAAGGCAGGTTTAAGAAGGGCTTGCCATGGTTTCAATTTCTAACTTGCGCCATCGTCAGCAATTTACGGCCGGGCACCGCGTGTAGGCATCACGACAGCTCCTAGCGAAAAAGCGAATACGCCCGTCGATCATTGGAACGACGCCTTGCACGGCCGCCCCGGAACCTCGATTGAGAATTGGGCCACATAGAGCTATCATTCTTTTTGCAACCCAGAAATTATGGCCATGGAGTCAGGTTTATGATGCTGCGAATTGATCGCATTGGCTTCGCTATATTCGCGACATTGGCCGTCCTCGGCTATGTCGGTGGGGTGCTAGCTGCCGACGAAGAGCGTTTCGAGATCTCGAGCATCAAGGCAATCCGGCCTACTCTCGTTGACACAATCACGGCCCTTCAACAGCGCGACCTCGCACGGGCCAAAGCTGCCTTCGCGGACTATGATTCCGGCTGGAATGGTATCGAAGTGTACGTCAATAGCCGCAGCAAGGATCTGTACCGAGTTCTCGAACTCGAATTCCAGCCCAGGATCACAAAGGCATTAGACGGACCCAACCCGGACATCTCAGAGGTGCTCGCAGACGTCCAGGCTATGCTCGTCAAGCTTGACGAAGCCATCAGCATGTTTGCAGGTGCAGCTCCTCTCAATCCACTCTATGACGACGTCGCGAGGCTGCGCATCGTGCGGGCGCACCTGCGGGAGGTGACCCCGGCCCTAAAGGCGGGGAACCTCTCGAAGGCTCGCAAGTCCTTCGAGGCCTTCGAGGATGGCTGGTTCAATATCGAAGACTTCGTCAGGGCAAAGTCTCTTGATGCCTATGTAGCGATTGAAACCGGGATGGTTCAGATCGAGCAGGCGCTGCTCACTCCCGACCAGCCGGATGTGCCCGCGGTCACGAGCTTGGTAAACGGTGTGATGAACCAGTACAATGCTGTGGTGACCGAAGTGCAAAAGGAGGCCCGGACCGCCCGATAGAAGTCGCCATTCGGCACTTTGGACCGCAATCGCAGTAGAATTTTGGCACGACCTGCTACTGCGGTTCGGCAGCTCCCCGGCTGACAGCCGGGAAAGCCCGTCAGATCCGCTGCGAGAATCCAGCTACCAACAGGCGGCCGTTGTTCAGAACCGGCAGGCGCCAATCGCAGCACCGTCTGTGGGGCAACTTGGTCATCTCGCCGTCGAGCGGACCGGCGCGTATCATCGCGACTGACAAGAGCTCCGAACGAAGCTAAACCCTTCACGATCAATCAGCGTCGTCAACGACGGTCACACCGTATGGATCGATTCCAACGTTGACCACCTGGGCAGCTACGGTACGCGAAATAACGTCGATCACATAAACCATCCCGGTCGGGTCGGTGGCGGATGCTTTCAACGTGTCATCTCCGCCGGTTACGACCGCGTAACGGCCTTCGGCCGTGACAGCCACGACCTTCGGTCGCGCCGGGGCACCGTCGGGGCGGGTGAGCGCAATGCGCGCCATCTCTGCGCCGGGATTATGGGCGAGCGCCAAACCAAGATCGACAATTGACACATTGTTGGCGCGGGTGTTGGCAACAAGAATTTCTTTTCCATCAGGAGTCCATGCAACGGAGAACGGCCGCGCTTGCGCACCAACGCCGTCACTCCCCACTTGCACGCGTGCGGCCTCGGCACCGGGGAGCCCCTGACGAGCCAGATCGACATCGATAATCGAGATGGTGTTGCCTTCGATACCGGTCCTGTTGTTCTGGCGGGCGGTCACCGCCACGAACTTGCCATTTGGGCTGGCGGCTATGCCGAACGGGCCGGCCTGAACAGGAATGCGCGGCGCAACTTCCACAACCGGAGCGCCTGCCAACGCCTTCTGCAGGTCCATTACGGATACATCTTCGGTCCCGCCGTTGCCGGATAGGAGGTATGTCTTGCCATCGCTCCCCTTCCCGAGCGCGATGAACTGCGGGTTCGGCCAGCACCCGAAAGCGTTGGATGGACCGAGATAGGAGTATGTAGTCGGCGGCGGCGTCGGAGATACGAACGGCACCGGAAACGCCGCGCAGGAAGGGTTAAGCTGACGCGTTCCGGGGCCGACGAGCGCCATTTGGATTTGCCCGACCAGCCCTCCGGTTTTGGGATCGATGAGGCTGATACGGTTCGATCCATCCTGGCCCAGCCAGCCCTCGGACGTACTGGCGATGATCAGGCCAGGAAGCGCAATCAACCCGACACCGCCGAACCAACCGGCATCGACAATTTTCAGGACTGAGGCATCTGTATCGTCGAACTCCCGACTGAGCATCTTCCTGACGTCCATGATCGAGATGTTTGCTCGACCTCCATGCTGGAGAAACTCGGCATTCACGATAGAGCCGTGATGGTTCATTACATAAGCCGTGCGCTGGTCGTCACTCAGCAGAATGTTGGCGGGATCGCCCAGGCGTGCGCCGTCGAGGCGGCGTGGACTGACCAGTGACCGGCTGACGATGGCATTCAGCGTATTGTTGTTTTCAGGCCTTAGCGCCGCGTTGAGGTCAATCGCATATATTCTCGGATCGCGTCGGCCAGAAGCGAGAATGAACGGCGTCTTGGCGAGCGCCAGATCCCCGGCGAACAGCGTCAACGCGATGACTGCGCATTGCGCTCTCGAAATCGAGCCAATAGTCATAGTCCCCCCACGCAGCGAGATCAAAAAAGGACAGCGAGTCCCAATATTAGCGTACTAAATCGCCAGTGGCTCGCTCTGGATCGCCGCCCTGCCAGAAGAAAAGGTCCACCACATGTGAAATATCGACTCGACTAGGATGCGACGTTACTCGGGCAGGAACCCGTTGCGCGAGCAGCAACAAGCAAGCGGCCCGCCACGAGCCGAGATAAGGTTAGCCGAAATGCTTCCCCCGTGCCGGGCGGCTGGTCTGCCCACTGCCGCTAGAATCAAAACCTCGAATAGGGCGGTGCGCGACGGTAAGCGCGACTCGCCAGAGATCACAGGGCGGCCTTGCCGCCGTGCTTGGCTATTTGCCGGGCGCACGGTCCGTATGTGAGGGGCCCGCGGGGGCTTGCCCCGTCGTTTCGGAAGAGTGAGCACTGAACATTCCAAATTGGATTGGATTGAGTCCCAGTGCTGTCACGGTGTCCTTATCGAGCTGGCCAGACGATATAAGATTGTTTGATTTCTGAAAGTCCTCAAGCGCAGCGGTGGACGCCGGATCCCATTTCCCGGTCGCCGCGCCCGCATAGAAGCCGGTCCTGAATAGCGCCCGCTGCACGTTGCTGATCTGGGCCGAGGTCAAGGTATTGACGGGGATTTGATCTTCGCCCGATTCCTGCTTTTCCTCATCGATCTGACGCTGCAGTTGTTGCTGGTCGCTAAGCGCAGGCGCCTGTGGCTTGCTGCCGTGGGGTCTGCTCTGCGGTTGAGCCGCAGCGGACACACATAGGGCAATCACCGCTACAGTTCCGATGACGAGCTTCTTCATGAATTTCTCCTGTCAGGTGGAACTCGAAGGAAACTCGTTTCACCAATTAAGGGTTTCCAAATCTCAGCAGCGTGCGGCAAAATAAATCACAAGGATTTTGATTTGTGATTCCACATGGTCGACAGGTTCCGAATTAGATTTTTGCTCTTGGCGGGATCTGTTCACCTGGACCTCGATCGGACCGCGCCCCTTCATCGGCTCCGTAGAAACAGAATAAGGCGGACGATGTGTTCGCCTTTCTCCGTCAGATCGGTGTTGATCGTGATCGAGGCCGACTGCCTTTCGTCGTGCAGCACGACGTATCCGGGCGAGGCTCGACTTGGGTCCTCGATCCAGCCGCAGCCAAGGCAGGCTTTGACTTCCTCGAAACTCCTCCCATGCGCAAAGTCGCGCTCGTCTGCGGTCTTGAACCCCTGAGAATCGCACGTGAATGTCCGCGTTCCATAGAACGAACAGTCACGCCATCCCGGCAGACTAATTTTTGAATCCAGGAAGTTGCCTTCGCGTGCAGCTCCGATGATGCTGGCAAATTTATCTCTTGCCAGCACCAAGGCGGCTACTTGCTTCAGCTCTCCACAATACGAAGGAACCTCAGCAGCCTGCGCGATCGCTCCGACGTTGAGCAAAGCCGCTATCGTCGGAGCGCGCAGTCGTGCCGCGGTCAGCCGCAAACGCGCGGACATCTCGCTGTCCCTCACTCGCTGGCAA
>Ga0066903_100003355_pt1 | contig 13058 bp, 9 predicted proteins | sample PanSoiMetaGPlot1_FD_67491 | JGI IMG/M metagenome (GOLD analysis project Ga0066903, IMG submission 67491) | Tropical forest soil microbial communities from Panama analyzed to predict greenhouse gas emissions - Panama Soil - Plot 1 (version 2) | ecosystem: Environmental > Terrestrial > Soil >... | reverse complement strand
GGACAGTTTCCGGTCGTGACGCTGTCATTCAACCTGGCACCCGGTGCGTCGTTGGGCGCAGCGGTCAACGGCGTCTACAAGGCCAAAGACGAACTGGCGATGCCGGCCAGCATTCAGGGAGAGTTCCAGGGCGCGGCCGCAGCGTTCGAGCGCGCGCTCGCCAGCGAGCCATTCCTCATCCTCGCGGCCGTCATCACCGTCTACATCGTCCTCGGCGTGCTGTACGAAAGCTACATTCATCCGCTGACGATTCTCTCGAGCCTGCCGTCGGCTGGCGTGGGCGCGCTCGCGCTGCTGCTCCTCACCCGCACCGACTTCAGCATCATTGCGCTCATCGGCTTGGTGCTGCTCATCGGCATCGTGAAAAAGAACGCGATCATGATGATTGACTTCGCACTCGAAGCGGAGCGCCAGCAACACAGGACGCCGCGCCAAGCGATTCGCGAAGCGAGCCTGCTCCGCTTCCGGCCAATCATGATGACCACGCTGGCGGCGCTGTTCGGCGCGATTCCGCTCGCGCTGGGATCGGGCACCGGTTCAGAGCTTCGACGGCCACTCGGGATCGCGATCGTGGGCGGGCTGCTCGTCAGTCAGCTGCTGACGCTCTACTCCACCCCGGTCATTTACCTGTGGTTCGATCGACTTGGGGCACGAATCCGCCGGCGTCCGGCCCCAGACGGACCGTCAGGGAATGGGCGCCCGTGAACATTTCGGCGCCGTTCATCCACCGGCCGATCGCGACCACGTTATTGATGGCCGCCGTGGCGCTTGCCGGCGCGACCGCGTTCGAATTGCTGCCCGTGTCACCGCTCCCACAGGTCGACTTCCCGACGATCTCTGTCGGGGCGTCGCTGCCTGGCGCGAGTCCGGAAACGATGGCGTCCGCCGTTGCGACGCCGCTTGAACGGCAATTCGGGCGCATTGCGGCCGTCACGGAGATGACCTCGTCGAGCTCACTCGGGTCGACGAGCATCACGCTGCAGTTCGACCTCGATCGCGACATCAACGCCGCCGCACGGGACGTCCAGGCGGCGATCAATGCTGCGCGCGGCTACCTGCCGGCCAACCTGCCGTCGAATCCGAACTACCGGAAGGTCAATACATCCGACTCACCGATCATCATCCTGTCGTTGACGTCGTCCACCCTCAGCAAGGGACAGATGTACGACGCGGCGTCGACCGTCATGGCGCAGTCGCTCGCGCAGATTGAAGGCGTGGGACAGGTGATTGTTGGCGGCGGCGCGCTGCCCGCCGTTCGCGTCGAATTGAACCCGACAATGCTGAACGCGTTCGGCATCGGCCTGGACCAGGTGCGAACGGCGATCGCCGCCACGAACGCCAACACGCCCAAGGGGCAACTCTCGGACGGGGGTCAGCGCTGGGACATCGGGGCGAACGATCAGCTGCTGAAAGCGGTGGACTACGCCCCGCTCATCATTGCCTATCGTGACGGCGCCGCCGTCCGGATTCGCGATGTCGGCGCGGCGCAGGATTCAGTCGAAGACATTCGGACCGCCGGCTACGTCGACGGCAAGCCTGCGGTGATGGTGATCGTCTTCAGGCAGCCGGGCGCCAACATCATTAAGACGGTCGATGCGGTCCGCGACGTGCTTCCGCGCCTGACCGCCGCTATTTCCAAAGCGATCGACGTCAATGTCGTCGTCGATCAGACGACGACGATCCGCGCGTCGATCCGCGATGTCGAGCGCACGCTGATCATTTCCATCCTGCTCGTCATCCTGGTGGTGTTCTTCTTCCTCCGCAGCCCGCGGACCTCGTTCATCCCGAGCGTCGCCGTGCCGCTGTCGCTCATCGGCACCTTCGGCGTCATGTATCTCGTCGGCTACAGCCTCGACAACCTCTCGCTGATGGCGCTGACGATCTCTACGGGCTTCGTGGTCGATGACGCGATCGTCGTGATCGAGAACATCACGCGGTTCCGTGAGCAAGGCAAAAGCCCGCTCGAAGCGGCGCTCATCGGATCACAGGAAATCGGCTTCACGGTCTTGTCGATGAGCCTGTCGCTGGTCGCAGTGTTCATTCCGCTCCTGCTGATGAGCGGCATCGTCGGACGGTTGTTCCGTGAATTCGCGGTGACCATGGCGACCGCGATTCTGATCTCCATGGTCATATCGCTGACGGCGACGCCCATGATGTGCGCGCATTTGCTCAAAACAGAGGAACGGCATGGCCGGTTGTACCACTGGAGCGAGCGCGTCTTTCAGTCGGTCATCAATGCCTACGGCCGCATGCTCAACGTCGTATTGCGATTCTCGTTGGCGACGCTCCTCGTGCTCATCGCCACGGTGGCACTGACCGGTTTTCTCTATGTGTACGTACCGAAGGGATTTTTCCCGCAGCAGGACACCGGTCGGCTCGGCGGTTCGATTCAAGCCGACCAGGACAGCTCCTTCCAGTTGATGAACAACGTTCTGCTGCAGATGATCGACATCGTCAAAGCCGATCCGGCTGTGGCGAACGTCGTTGGATTTACGGGCGGTGCAGGCACGCCGAACATGGCGCGCTTGTTCATCGCGTTGAAGCCGATCGACCAGCGCGATACACGAGCTGACCAGATCATCGCGCGCCTTCGACCGAAACTGGCCCAGGTGCCCGGCGCCACCCTCTACTTGCAGTCCTCCCAGGACGTCCGCGTCGGCGGCCGTTTCAGCAACGCTCAATATCAGTTCACCATGCAGGGCGATAACCTCGCAGATCTGACTGCGTACGCACCGAAGATGCTCGCAGCGGTTCGGCCGATTCGACTCATCACGGACACCAACAGCGATCAACAGAATCACGGGCTGCAGGCGCTCGTCACGTACAACCGCGACGAAGCCGCCCGGTACGGCATCGCTCCGTCGCTCATCGATTCCACCCTCTACGACGCATTCGGACAGCGGCAGGTCTCGACGATGTACCGGGGTCAGAACCAGTACCACGTCGTCATGGAAGTCGCACCGGAGTTCTGGCAGAACCCGGCGACGCTCAATCAGGTGTACGTGCGCTCGCCGCAAGGTCACACGGTCCCGCTGAGTGCGTTTTCCGCGTGGGCGCCGGCCACCGCTCCACTCGCGGTCAGCCACCAGGGACTGTTTCCTGCGGTCACGATCTCATTCAACCTGGCGCCTGGCGTCGCGCTTGGCGATGCGGTGAGCGCGATTAACGATGCAGCGGCGCGCGTCGGGCTGCCGAACACGATTCATACGATGTTTTCCGGCACGGCGCAGGCGTATCAGGAATCGCTCGGCAGCCAGCCGGTGCTGATCGCGACCGCGCTCGCCACGGTGTTCATCGTTCTCGGCATGCTCTACGAGAGCTACATCCACCCCATCACGATTCTGTCGACGATTCCTTCAGCGGGCGCCGGCGCGCTGCTCGCCCTCATGATCACCGGCACGGAGCTCACGGTGATCGCCATGATCGGCATCATCCTGCTCATCGGCATCGTCAAGAAGAACGCGATCATGATGGTGGATTTTGCGCTGGCCGCCGAGCGAGAGGAAGGCAAGACCCCACGCGATGCGATCTACGAAGCCTCCTTGCTCCGCTTTCGACCGATTCTCATGACGACGATGGCCGCGATGCTGGGCGCGCTGCCGCTGGCGCTCGGGACCGGGACGGGATCGGAACTGAGACGCCCGCTCGGGATCGCCATCATCGGCGGCCTGATCGTGAGTCAGATGCTCACGCTGTTCACGACGCCGGTCGTGTACCTCTATTTCGATCGCTTGCAGCACTGGCGAGAGCGTCGAAGGGGCAACGCGGCGCAGCCGGAGCCGCAGCCAGGAGAGGCTTGATGCGTCGGCTCGCCACTGTGTTGGTTGCGATTGCCCTCACCGCCGGATGCATGGTGGGACCGAAGTACCACCGGCCTCCGATTGCCGGGATTCCGGCGTTCAAAGAGGCGCCGCCCGCGGGCTGGAAAGAAGCGGAGCCCAACGAGGGACTGGTCCGCGGGCGCTGGTGGGAGATCTATAACGATCCTCAACTGAGCGACCTGGTGTCGAAGGTGGAGCTCTCGAACCAGAATGTGATCGCGGCGATGGCGCGATTTCGCGAGGCCGTTGATCAAGTCACCATCGCCCGCGCCTCGCTCTTCCCGACGGTGACGGCCTTACCCTCGGTCCTCGTGACGAAAGGCTCGAGCCTTTCCTCGCGGGGACAGCTGCTTAACAGCAGTACATCAACTGGCGCCACCTCGACGACAGGCGGCACGACCACGACCAGCAGCAGCGGTTCCACCGTGCGCGTGAACTACGCGATGCCGTTCGACATCTCGTACCAGGCCGACATCTGGGGCAACATCCGCCGCAGCGTGACGGCGGCCCAGGACACCGCGCAAGCATCAGCGGCAGATCTCGAGAACGCCAAGCTGACATTTCAGGCGCAGCTCGCGCAGATGTACTTCCAGTTGCACGGTGCGGATGCGGACGCCGACCTGCTCCGCCGGAATGTCGCCATTTTCGAACGGTCGTTGCAGCTCACCGAGGATCGATTCGACGCCGGCATCTCATCCGGCGCCGATGTTGCGCAGGCAAAGACGCAGCTGGAGACCACTCGCGCGCAGCTCATAGAGGTAGGCGTCGCCCGCGCGCAATTCGAGCACGCGATCGCGGTGCTCATGGGCGACACACCGGCGATGGTTTCGATCCCGGAAACAATTATCAACACCCCTCCACCGCAGATTCCGCTCGGCTTGCCCTCAACTTTGATGGAACGGCGCCCGGATGTCGCGGCCACGGAGCGAGCGATTGCCGCGGCGAACGAACAAATCGGCATTGCCAAGGCCGCATACTTTCCGATGCTCACGTTGAACGGAACGGGAGGATTTGTTTCGACCAGCCTGGCGACGTTGTTCTCCACGCCCAGCCTGTTCTGGTCCGTCGGTCCTCAGCTGGCCGCGACCTTGTTCGACGGAGGACTGCGCAAGGGCCAGGTCCGTTTGTCACAGGCGACGTACGAAGCGCAGGTGGCGACCTACCGGCAGACTGTGCTGACGGCGTTTCAACAGGTGGAGGATCAGCTCTCGTCGCTGCGGATTCTCGAGCAGGAGCAGGCGACCGAAGCAGACGCAGTGAAGGCGGCGCAGGACGCGGTCGATATCGCCCTGGCACAGTACACAGCCGGAACCGCAGACTACCTCGCGGTGATCGTGTTGCAGGCCGCTCTCCTGCAGGCGCAGCGGCTCGAGATCGACATCTTGACGCGGCGGCTGACCGCCAGCGTGCTCCTCATCGAAGCGCTGGGCGGCGGCTGGGATGAATCGCAGTTGCCTGGGCACAATCAGCTCCACACGTCATACTGATCTCGATACTTACGTCCTTGGTTCTTCGACCTTGGTCTTTAGCGGAAGTCGGCGCCGGTCTAAGGTCGAAGGTCTAAGGTCCAGGGTCTAAGGTCCAGGGTCTAAGGACGGCAGAGATCTGAAATGGAACGCATTGGCGAGCACGCGGTTGTCTTTCTGCCGTGGAGCTCGATCGAACACGAAGCGCAGCAACAAATCATGAACACGGCGCGCATGCCGTTCGTGTTCAAGCATGTCGCTGTCATGCCGGATTGTCATTACGGCAAAGGCGCAACCGTCGGAACCGTGCTCCCCACCGACGGCGCGATCATTCCCGCCGCGGTCGGTGTCGATATCGGCTGCGGGATGATTGCGGTGCGCACACCGCTGACGCGTAGCGACGTTCCCGCGGCCGCGGTTCGGACTGGCATCGAGCGCCGCATCCCGATGAGCGCTGGCCGTTTCAACAAAACGATCACGCCGACGGCCGCCGCCCGAGCGGACACGCTCAAGCAGCTCGCAAAAGAGCTCAGCGCCACACCGGACCGGTTCGACAATAACTGGCAGTTGTCACTCGGGACACTTGGCGGTGGTAATCATTTCATCGAGCTCGCTGAAGACGAAGCGGGTGCCGTCTGGCTGACGCTCCACTCAGGCTCGCGAGGCGTCGGCAACAAGATCGGCAATCACTTCATCAAGGTCGCGCAGGAGGTGTGCGCGAAGCTGCGAGTGAAACTCCCGGATCGCGATCTGGCGTACCTGCCGGAAGATCATCCCGCATTTGCGGACTACATGAATCACCTGCATTGGGCGCAGCAGTTTGCGTTTCACAATCGCAACGAGATGATGGATCGCGTCCTGACCGAAGTGAGTCATGCCGTGTACGGCGAGGACGGACACCAGCGGGCTCTCGAACTCCAACGGATCAACTCGCACCACAATTTCACGCAAAAGGAACAGCATTTCGGCCGAACCATCTGGGTGACCCGCAAAGGCGCCATCATGGCGCGCAAAGACAATTGGGCGATGATTCCCGGCTCGATGGGCACGCGCAGCTACATCGTGGTCGGGAAAGAACATCCGTTGAGCTTTCACTCGGCGCCGCACGGCGCGGGCCGCCGCTATTCGCGCACGAAAGCGCGTTCGCTGTTCAACATGGACGACTTGAGCCGCGCGATGAAAGGAATCGAATACCGGCACTCACCGGTCTTGCTCGACGAAATTCCCGGCGCCTACAAAGACATCGACGAGGTCATGGAACATGCAAAAGATCTGGTCGAGGTGAAATACGTCCTGAAACAATTTGTGAATGTGAAAGGCGACTGACGATTCTCCGTAGTATTCTGCCGCCTCACGTCCAACCTCGGAGGCGGATCGATGAACCTCACTCGAGTTCTGCGTACGTCCCTCACGTTACATTCTCGTTTCCAACGCGTTGCGGTCGCCGTGGCTCTGATGCTGGGCGGGTGTCTGGCCCTGCCTGCCCGAATCGGCGCAGCCGGCACCGCGGTTTACACCGCATTTGGGGACTCCATCGCTTTTGGCGCATTTGCCCCAATCGGCCGCGGATACGTACCGCTGTACGCGAACGCGATCGCGTCCGACAACGGTGTGTTCGTGTCGACGACCGATCTGGGTGTGCCGGGGTGGACGAGCCACGATCTCCTGAACGCGCTCAAGACAAAACTGGTCTTTCGGCTGGCAGCGTTTACCTCCAACGTGATCACCTGGAACGTCGGCGGCAATGACCTGTCAGCCGCGAGGAACCAGTACAAGGCCGGCACGTGTGGTGGCGCGGACCATCAGGATTGCCTTCGTGCTGCTGTGGCGGCGTTGGAAGACAACTGGAATGGCATTCTCCAGACGCTGCTCACGCTGCGGCACGGGCGCCCGACGATTTTCCGAACCATGGATATCTACAATCCCTTCGTCGCAGCGGACCAGGCGACCCAGACGTATCCAGGCATGACGGACTTCGAAGTGTTCAGACCGCACCTCGATGATGTCAACGCGTACATTGCCGCGACGTCGACCGCTCACGGAGTACTCGTCGCTCAGGTCTACGATGCATTCAACGGCAGCGGCCCGATGCACGACCAGGATCCGGGAGCCGCAGGATTGCTGGCATTTGACGAGTTTCATCCCAATGGCGCCGGCCACGCCCTGATCGCATCAAGGCTGCGCGCGCTCGGCTATTCCGCCGTGACGCCCTAAGCCGGGCGAATTGACATCTTTGTCACGGGATTGGCAGTGGACTTATCAGGTATGATCGGAGCCCGCAAAGGAGCAATGCAATGAGTCGATTTTTCGCAGGCATCCTTATCTCAGCCGTCATGGCCGTGCCTCTCTTCGCCGCGCTGAAGACGAGCGACAAGGCACCGGACTTTTCAGCGAAGGCTTCGCTGGCCGGCAAGGAGTTCAACTTCTCGCTGAAGGACGCGCTCAAGAAGGGACCCGTCGTGGTCTACTTCTACCCCTCTGCCTTCACGGGCGGCTGCAACATCGAGGCGCATACGTTCGCAGAGAACAAAGACAAGTTCGATGCGGCCGGCGCGTCGATCATCGGCGTCTCGCGCGACAGCATTCAGCGCCTGAACGCCTTCTCAGCGGATCCTGAATACTGCGCGGGCAAGGTCGCGGTCGCATCCGATGCCGACGGCGCCATTGCCACCTCCTACGGTCTGACGAAGACGGCAATCCGCGCCGGCATGAAAGACACGCGCGGCGTGGAAATCGATCACGATTTCACCGAACGCACCACGTTCATCGTCACCCCGGACGGCAAGGTCGCCGCGGTCTTTTCGACGGCCGACGACAAGGTGAGCCCGGCCGATCACGTCGCGAAATCGCTCGCCGCGGTTCAGGCGCTGAAGAGCGGCAAGTCGTCAGCGCAGTAAGCTCTTTTCGACAGTCCTGTGGGAGCCGGCTTCAGCCGGCTCCCACAAGCACCATGCCTTTTTTATCCCTCAAACTTTCCACGACGCTGTAGGGTCTAACATCAATTGAGGTTGATGTAGACGCCATGAAGCTGAACATCGGCAACGCGGCTGTCCTGACGATCGCGCTGGCTGTAAGCGTTGGCGGACCTGGTACTGCGTCGGCGCAAACACCAAACCTTGCCGGTCAATGGGTCCTCGATCGCGAAGCGAGTCAGTTTCCGCCCGGGATCGGTTTCACACCCGACTGGTTTACGCGCGCAGGCGGCGGCGCTCCGGCCCCGACCGCCGGGGGCCGAGGCGGACGACGCGGCGGATCCGCAGGGGGGAGCCGCGGCTACATCCCTTCATTCGAGAGCGAGGACGACACGAAACGAGTGCGGCAGCTGACGGCTGATGCCCGCAATCCGTCTGTGCATTTGACGATCGCGGAAACCGCAGACGCCACGACCATCACCGACGACAGCGGAGAAGCGCTGACGTTTTATGCCGACGCCCGCCATGAGGAGCTCCAGCTCGGAGGCCTGAGTGTCGGCGCCACTTCGAGGCGAGTGGCGGGCAAACTCGAGGTCGTGTACGAAGTCGAACACGATCGGACTCTTCGGTATACCTATTCCCGCTCCACGCCAAATCGGATCACCGTGGACGTGGAGTTCGTCGAACACGGGAAAGCCGGCGATCATGCCACTCGCGTGTACGACATGGCCGGCGGCGACGCGACGACCGCAACGTCTTCGAACGGCTCCAAGCCGGAGGCAGTGGCCGCCGCGCCATCGAAACCGGGCGGCGGTTCAGAACCGGCAGAGCACGCTTCCTCAGGGACGTTCGCTCAGGAGCCGGGAGCGGAGTTGAAGGGAGTGAAGAGGGTTGGCCTCGTCGTGGACGCGTCGGGACCGCAGGCCGTCGCGTGCGGACTGAACCAGGGCGCCCTTGAGACAGCGCTCTCCAAGCGTCTCACCGACGCCGGTCTCAGCGTTCGCCTCAACGCCGACGAGGACACGTACGTGTACATCAACGTGATGACGAGCCATGCGCCCAGCGATCTGTGCGTCTCGCGCTATGACGTGTTTCTGTATACCCACACAACCGCCTCGCTCTCGTATCACACCACGCCAGTGCTCGTGCAGGTCTCTCTGCTCCACCAGGGCGGACTGGCAGGCGGCCCTTCCGCTACTCACCCGGAGGCGGTACAGCGAGGGCTGGAACAGTACGTTGATCTGTTCCTGACGCGGATCAGCGACGCCAACAAACCTTAGCGACAACTCGTAATACGCGCTTTGCCGGACTGATCGTGGCGTCCGGCTTCCTGACCACCGTAGCCTTTGGCGGAGGTGGTCAGCCGGACGGTGCGAAGGTCCGCCTAAAGGCGGACCCCACACACCAGCATCCGTTTTGCATCACCGTTGCTCATGAGTATTCCGCATCGAACGTTGGGACGCACCGGAGAGTCCGTTTCCACCATTGGCGTCGGCGGCTGGCATCTTGGATTACCGGCCGTCTCCGAGAGCCTGAGTCTCACGATCGTTCGATCGGCGCTCGATCGCGGGATCAATTTCCTGGATAACAGCTGGGACTACAACGACGGGGCCAGCGAAACGCGGGTAGGGAAGGCACTTCAGGAGGGCTATCGTCAGAAGGCCTTCCTGATGACGAAAATCGACGGGCGTTCGAGGGCGGAAGCTACGAAACAGCTCGACGAATCACTCAAACGCCTGCAGACCGATTGCATCGACCTCGTTCAGCATCACGAAATCATTCGCTTCGATGATCCACATCGGATCTTCGATGCCGACGGCGCTCACGCGGCGCTCGTCGAAGCGCGCCAGGCCGGCAAGCTCCGGTTCATCGGATTTACCGGCCACAAGGATCCCCACGTGCATCTGCACATGCTCAACGTCGCGCGCGACCACGGGTTCACTTTCGACACAGTGCAGATGCCGTTGAACGTCATGGACGCGCACTACAGAAGTTTCGAGCAGATGGTGTTGCCCGAGCTGGTCCGACAGAACATCGGGATTCTCGGCATGAAAAGTCTGGCGAACGGGCACATCCTGCGGTCCGGTGTCGTATCAGCGGTCGAGTGCCTGCACTACGCGCTCCACCTTCCAACCTCGGTCGTGATCACGGGCATCGACAGCCTCAGCGTGCTCGATCAGGCCATCGAAGCCGCTCGCACATTCCGTCCGATGACCGATGAAGAAGTCGGTCGCCTGCTCGCGAAGACCGCACCCGTGGCCACGAACGGCGATTTCGAGTTGTTCAAGACGTCGGCGATCTTCGACGCCACCGCCGCACACCCGGAGTGGCTCGGCGTTGAACGCGACCGGCTGCGACAGCTCATGCCGCAGTGAGACAGACGACGATCGACGCAGAGCCCGCAGAATACGCAGAGAAGCTTGTCCTTCGTGTCCTTTGTGGCGAACGTTCTTACGTCTACACGAAAGTCGAATCCGCTCCTAAGTTCGGCGAGCTCAGCGAGTTCAGCGTTGCTCGTCCAAAACGGCAGACGCGTTGAGCTGCTCGAGTACGTACGCCACAACGCGGTCGCACCGCGTCGCCTGAAAGTGAAACGCGCCGGCGGCGACCGCGCCAATGCGCGAGGTCACCGACTTGCGAATCATGGCACGCGCCCGATGGAGCCGCGTCTTCACCGCTTCCTCGCCCAGACCCAGGCCTTCCCCGGTTTCGCTCGTGCTCAGTCCTTCGACGTCCCGCAGCATGAACACAGCCCGGTAGGTGTCAGGAAGCTCGTCGACGGCCTGCTCGAGAACCCTCTGGAGCTCGCGAGCGTAGGCCTGATGCTCGGGCGACGGCTGCGCTGATGTGAACGTATCCACGACGGTGCCTCGGTTTTTTTCCACGCGATTTTCTTCCAGGCGTTCATTGAGCCGCTCCGCGGTCTTCGTCTTTTCTCGTCGCCCGATGGCTTCGTTGACCGCGATGCGTGTGAGCCACGTCGAAAACTGCGATCGTTCTTCGAACTGGTCGAGGTGCAGGTAGGCGTTGATGTACGCCTGCTGCATCACGTCTTCGACCTCCGTCTCGTTCTTCACGATGGCGCGCGCCGCGCGATAAATCTGCTGGTTGTGGCGCCGCATGAGGATCTCGAAGAGCGCACGATCGCCAGCCCTGACGCGCTTGACGATTTCAGAGTCGGACAGGCTTTCCACACTCATTAGAGGCCCCCACCCCGCTTTTCGTTGCAACCCTCGGCCCTGTCACCTTTTCGCCGCGTGCCATCTCTCATGGGAGGAGGCACACATGAATCTCGAACGTCTGACAACGCCCTGGTGGGCCCTGCGAGTAGTACTCGGTGCAGCGGCCTTTTTAGCTGGTCTGGACAAGTTCTTCAATCTGCTGGCCGATTGGCCGGCGTATCTCAGCCCGCTCGCCACCCATGTCGTCCCGATAAGCGCTTCGGCACTGATGCACATCGTCGGCGTCGTCGAAATGGCGGTTGGGGCGGCGATCCTCGTCGGATTCACGCAGCTCGGCGGCTACATCGCAGCCATCTGGCTGCTGTGCATCGCGGCGAACCTGGTAACCACCGGACGGTACTTCGACGTCGCCGTCAGGGACATCGCCCTGGCGGTCTCTGCGTTCACGCTGGCTCGATTGACTGAGGCCGGTGTTGGCGTGACCGAGTCCACAGCCGTCTCGCACGGCGGCAGAACTGTCACCGCGTGAGGAGGGTCACCATGCGACTCATCGGTGCAGCGTCAACCGTGTTCGCCGTCGCTCTGACGGCGGCGCTCATCCAGGCGGGCGCCGCGCATCCGCGCGCGGAGGAGCCAGATGGACAACAAATTTTTCGCTTCGACACATTCGGCGATGAACAGCTGTGGACGAACGTGCTGCGAATGCACGAGGTCGTCGCGACTGTCGACCCGGTGACGGCGCTTTCGGTAGGCCTCAAAGTGGACGTTGATGCCTTACCTTCGCAGCTGACGAGGGCTCTGCGCGCCAAACAAGTCGACCTCACCGATCCCACAGTGACGGCGACGTTACTCAAACTCAACGCGGTAGTCGGCCTCAAAGGAGAGGTCAATCAGAACGATCAGATCACCAGTCTCGGCATCACATGCGCCTTGTGTCACTCGACCGTCGACAATTCGTTTGCGCCAGGGATCGGCCGGCGACTTGATGGATGGGCCAACCGCGATTTGAACGTCGGCGCCATCGTCGCGCTCTCTCCGTCGAGGGCTTTGCCCGACGCCCTCAAAGACGAACTCCGCACCTGGGGTCCGGGGAAATACGATCCGCGGCATCACGCCTTCAACGGAACCGGGTTGATTCCGTTGAACACTCCTACGCTGCCAATCGAGATTCCTTCGATCTTCGGCTTGAGAGGCGTCGAATTCGAGACATACACAGCCGATGGTCCGATTTCCTATTGGAACAGTTACGTCGGCGTTGGGCAGATGGGTGGACATGGAAGCTTCACGGATCAGCGTATCGGCCTTTCCATCACTCAAACGCCCGATCTGGTGACACCGAAATTGGCCGCGCTGCTCGACTATCAGCTGCACTTACGTGTCCCAGACCCACCCGCTGGCAGCTTCGACCGCAACGCCGCCGCGCGTGGCGGGCGTCTTTTCCGTGACGAGGCGCGCTGCTCCACCTGCCACCAGGCCCCGAACTTTACGGATGTGCTGAGCGGACCGACGCGATCTGTGCCGTTCCTCCACGATCCCATCGAAGTGCGTATGGATCCTGGCTACGCCGAGCGGACGGCAACGGGAAAATATCGAACGACGCCTTTGCGCGCGCTGTGGCAGCATGCACCCTACTTCCACGACGGGAGCGCGCCCGATCTGCTTGCGGTCGTGAATCAC
>Ga0066903_100003354_pt1 | contig 13060 bp, 13 predicted proteins | sample PanSoiMetaGPlot1_FD_67491 | JGI IMG/M metagenome (GOLD analysis project Ga0066903, IMG submission 67491) | Tropical forest soil microbial communities from Panama analyzed to predict greenhouse gas emissions - Panama Soil - Plot 1 (version 2) | ecosystem: Environmental > Terrestrial > Soil >... | reverse complement strand
ACCAGCTACAACAATTTCTACGAGTTCGGCTCGAGCAAGAACGTGGTCAAGGCGTCGCAGGCGCTCAAGCTGCGGCCCTGGACGGTCAAGCTCGACGGCATGGTGGAGAAGCCGCAGGAGATCGGCCTCGACGACTTGATCCGCAAGATGCCGCTCGAGGAGCGGCTCTACCGCCACCGCTGCGTCGAGGCGTGGTCGATGGCGATACCCTGGTCCGGCTTCCCGATGGCGCGGTTGGTGGAGCTGGCGAAGCCGCTGTCGTCGGCGAAATACGTGCGGATGGAGACATTCCTCGATCCCGCGGTGGCGCCCGGCCAGAAGCAGAGCTGGTATCCGTGGCCCTACGTCGAGGGCTTGACCATGGCGGAGGCAACCAACGATCTCGCCTTCCTGGTCACGGGCGCCTACGGCAAGCCGGTGTCCAAGCAACAGGGCGCGCCGCTGAGGCTGGCGGTGCCGTGGAAATACGGCTTCAAGTCGATCAAGTCGATCGTGCGCTTCAACTTCACCGACCAGCGGCCGAAGAGCTACTGGGAGGCGCTGCAGGCGGCGGAGTACGGGTTCTGGGCCAACGTCAATCCGCAGGTGCCGCATCCGCGCTGGAGCCAGGCCGACGAGGAGCTGATTGGGACGAAGGAGCGCCGCCCCACGCTGCTGTTCAACGGCTACGGCGAGCAGGTCGCCGATCTCTACAAGGGCCTGGAGAAGGAGCGTCTCTGGGCGTGAGTCTTGTAGCCCGCATGAAGCTGCGGCGCGTCTCTCGACGTGCCACAGCGAAATGCGGGACCTGTCGGTGCCGGATCCCGGATTTCGCCATAGCGCGTCGAACGATGGGCTCTGCGGGCTACTTCGCCTTCGGCCGCACCAGCATATTGATCCAGTAGCAGTTGCCCTTGGCGAGATTGATGACCGGCCCCCATTCGATGTCCTGGCCGATCTCCGGGACCTCGAATCCGAGCTTGAAGCCGCCCGCGTTGACGTCCCTGGTCCGGAGCGAGGTCACGCCGGTCGCCGGCTTCCACTTGTACACGGTGTCGCTCGCCGGATCGGAGATCGCGAAGGCCAATGGCTTCTGATAAAGCTCCATCACGCCGTTCCTGAGCGCGATCATCGCGTCCCCCGAGGGCAACAGCATGCCCGCGGAGCCGACGTCGCTGATCGGATTCGGAACCCAGCCCGGCAGCGATAGGGCCGTCTGATTCATCGGAATGATCAGGAAGCTCATCGTGTCCGGCTTCTGCTTAGCCTCCTCCTCGCATTCGGCCATCGCCTTTACGATCCAGCCGTAGTCGTTCAGGGCTTGGGTCGGTGCGCCGGCCGACCCCGGCGTTGAGTCGGGACGCGCCGCAGTCTGCGTCGTTCCCTTGCCGCGCAGGGCCTGCACGCCGACAGCGGTCAGGCCGCCGATCAATCCGAGCAGCAGGATCGCACCCAGGGCAACCGCCGTGGCAACCGGATTCGGCTGGTTGGGTGCGTCGCAACTCGGGCATCGGCGCGCGAAATACGAGACGGGGTCGCCACAGCTCCGGCATTGACCGAGGGGCAGTGCGATCATCTGTGGAATCAACTCCGCCAAGAGCGAGATGACTTTCTTCGAGTCGTCATCTCGCTCTATCTTATTCGTGGAGCATGATCTTTTTCCGAAAACCGGCAGCCACTTTTCGGGATCATGCTCTGGTGGGACAATAGAGCGTTTTCGGGCGAAACGGAATCCGCCAGCGCAGAGCTCATCCGCTCTCGCCAGCCTCCGCCTCGGCGAGCTTGCTGCGCCAATCCTTGCGGCGGCGAATGAGCGACTGGGCGGCGAGCGCCAGCAGGAGGATGCAGACGGCGATGAGCGCGAGCGCGATCGGGCGCTGGAAGAAGATCGTCCAGTTGCCGTTCGACATGATGAGCGACTGCCGCAGCGACATCTCGAAGGTCGGCGAGATCACCAGTCCCAGCACCAGCGGCGCCGGATCGAGTCCGAACTTGCGCAAGCCGTAGCCGACCACCCCCATGATCAGCATGATCCAGACGTCGACGATCGAGTGGCTCACCTCGTAGACGCCGATGATGCAGAACATGATCACCAGCGGATAGAGATAGGCATAGGGGATGCGCAGCACGTTCACGAACAGGCCGACCAGCGGCAGGTTGAGCGCGAGCAGCATCAGGTTGCCGACATACATCGAGGCAACGAAGCCCCAGAACACGTCGGGGTGCTCGTTCACCAGCGTCGGCCCGGGCGAGACGCCGTGGATCATCAGCGCGGCCATCAGCACCGCGGTGATCGGGCCGGTCGGCAGGCCGAGCGCCAGCATCGGCACGAAGGCGCCGGTCGAGGCGGCGTTGTTCGCGGATTCCGGTCCGGCCACGCCGGCGACCGCGCCCTTGCCGAACTCCTCGGGATGCTTGGCGACCCGGCGCTCCACCGCGTAGGACAGGAAGCTCGAGATGATGTGCGCGGAGCCGGGAGTGAGCCCGATGAGGAAGCCGAGGATCGAGCCGCGCGCCATCGGCATCGCCGACTGCCGCCATTCCTCGCGACTCGGCAGGAGCTCGCGCAGCTTGGGCGCGATCACCTTGCCCACGACATTGGCGGACGGCGTCGAGAGAATCTCGCCCAGCCCGAACAGCCCGACCGCGACCGGGACGATGCCGATGCCGTCGCCGAGCTCGGCGATGTCGAACGAGTAGCGGAAGTGCCCGGTCATGTTGTCGATGCCGATGGTGCCGAGCAGGAGCCCGAGCGACGCCATCAGCAGGGTGCGCGGCAGCGAGGTCGAGGACATATAGGCGAGGAAGACGAGGCCGAGCACCAGGAGCGCGGTGTATTCCGGCGGCCCGAAGCGCAGCGCGAAGCTCGCGAGCGGCGGCGCGATCAGCGTCAGCACAAGCACGCCGAAGGTGCCGGCGATCCATGAGCCCACCGCGGCGATGCAGAGCGCGGCGCCGGCGCGGCCCTTCTGCGCCATGGCGTAGCCGTCGATGCAGGTCATCACCGACGAGGCTTCGCCGGGAATCCGCATCAGGATCGAGGTGGTCGAGCCGCCGTATTGCGAGCCGTAATAGATGCCGGCGAGCATCACCACCGACTTGGTGGTGTCGAGCCCGAAGGTCGCGGGCAAAAGAATGCTGATGCCGGAGAGCGGCCCGATGCCGGGCAGCACGCCGACGATCGTGCCGACCAGGCACCCGAGGAAGGCGTACCACAGCACGTCGGGCTGCAGCGCGACCGAGAACCCGAGCAGCAGGCTTTCGAGCGTGCCCATCGCGCTAGAATCCGAGCAGCCCGAGCGTGCCGTGCTCGAGCGGCGTCTTGAGCAGCACGGAGAACAACAGCCAGGTGAGCGCGACCACGCCGACGCTGAAGGCTGCGGCGGGCAGCGGGTGGCGGCGCTCGGTGCCGAAGATCAGCGTGAACAGCATCAGCGCCATGGTGATCATGAAGCCGAGCGTCTGGTAGAGCGCGATGGCGGCCGCGGTGATGACGACCACCCGCAACGCGTGCGGCAGGTCGGTCCATGTCAGGCTCGCGACCGGCGCGCTCTCGCCGGCGCGCGCCACCAGCATCAGGCCGAACAGGATGAGCGCCGCCGTGACCAGCTTCGGCCACATGCCTGCGCCCGGAAACGACAGGCTGCCGGTCGGCAGGTCGCCGGAGAACGCGAGCACCACGAGGCCGAAGGCGACGAAGGCGCCGCCGACGATGTGGTCGGTGCGCAGCGTCATCTAGCCATCGACCCGGCCGATGCTGCGGATCGCGGCCTCGATGCGCTTGGTGTCGGCCTCCCAGAACTGCGCGAACTCGGGCTGGTCCATGTAGGCGAGGTCCTGCCCGAGATTGCCGAGCGCGGCGATGAACTGCGTGTTGTGCGCGGCCTTGTCCAGCGCGCCGCGCAGATAGCTCACGACGTTGTCGGGCGTTCCCTTGGGGGCGAAGGTGCCGACCCAGAGGTAGTATTCGACGTCGTAGCCGAGCTCCTTCATGGTCGGCACGTCCGGCAGCGCCTTCGAGCGTTGGCCGCCGAACAGCGCGAGCGGCCGCACCTTGCCGGCCTTGATCTGCGACAGGCAGGCCGAGATCGAGGAGACCAGCACCGCGGAATTGTTGCCGAGCAGCGCGTTGAGGGCGGGCCCGCCGCCGTTGGTCGGCAGGTGGCGCAGCTTCAAGCCTCCGGCCGCCGCCATGAACAGCGCGGTCGGGATGTGCAGCGCGCCATAGAGGCCCGACGAGCTGAAGATGATCTCGTTCGGCCGCTTCTTGGCGTCCTCGACCAGCTCGCCGACCGACTTCCACGGCTGCTGGTCATTGGTCACCAGCACGCAGGGATCGGCCACGAAGCGCGCAATGGGAATGAAATTCGCATTGGTGAATTTCGGCTGGCGGCCGAACAGGCGGTCGACCTCGGCGAAGCCGGAGATCGAGGTGAGGTGGGACAGCAGCGTGTAGCCGTCGGGCTTGGCATTGGCGGCAACCTGGGCGCCGACTTGGCCGGCGGCGCCGGCCTTGGTGTCGATCACGACCGGCTTCTGCACCATCGGCTCGAGCACCGCGGCGAGCGGCCGCATCACCACGTCGACCGCGCCGCCGGGCGGGAACGGATTGATGATGGTGATGGCGTGGCTCGGATAGGCGTCCTGCGCGTAGGCGCGGTTCCAGGCCGCCGCCGCGGCCGAGCCGATCACGAAGCTGCGTCTGTCCACGCTGTCCTCCCAGGCAATTTCGGGCCCAATTTCGGGCCCAATTTCGGGCCTCCGTGTGAAGCGTTTTCGGCGCCCGCGCAACGCTATAGCGAGGGAGCGCGCGAAGGGTCAACCGGCGTGGACTCAGTCGATGATCGCGACCGCGCGCGTCCAGCCGGCGGAGCCGCCGCGCACCTTCACCGGGAAGCAGCTCACCGTGAAGCCGGCGGCCGGCAGTGCCTCGAGATTGTGCAGCTTCTCGATATGGCAGTAGCCGATCTCGCGGCCGGCCTTGTGGCCTTCCCAGATCAGGCTCGCATCGTGGGTCTTGAGATACTTCTCCTTGGTATGGACGAACGGCGCGTCCCAGCTCCAGCCGTCGGTGCCGGTCACGCGCACGCCGCGCTCGAGCAGATAGAGCGTGGCCTCGCGGCCCATGCCGCAGCCTTTCGCCACGTAATCAGGGCGCCCGTAGGCGGCGCCCGCGCTGGTGTTGACCAGCACGATCTCGAGCGGCGCGAGCTTGTGGCCGATGCGCGCGAGCGCGGCCTCGACGTCCCGCGCGGTCGCGACATAGCCGTCGGCGAAATGCCGGAAGTCGAGCTTGACGCCGGGCGCGAGACACCAGTCGAGCGGCACCTCGTCGATGGTGATCGCGCGCTTGCCGTGATCCATCGTGGAGGCGAAATGCCAGGGCGCGTCGAGGTGCGTGGTGCAATGGGTCGAAAGCTTGATCCACTCGAACGCCCAGCCCTCGCCGTCGGGCAGGTCCTGCTCGGCGAGGCCGGGGAAGAACTTGCAGACGTCGGCCGCGGTCTGGCGATGGGTGAGATAGTCGATCTTCGGCCCATAGCCCGGCGGATCGGCGGCGACGTCGTTCTCCAGCGGAACCGAGATGTCGATCAGCTTGCGCGGCATGTCGGACTCTCTCTTTTTCATGGCCCGGATTGATCTATCCAAGCACACCTGCTCATGATGCGCGCGCTGAAAACACACGCCTCGCTCAGGAGCTCACCATGCCGGCCTATTGGGTTGCGCGCTCGAAGATCAACGATCCCGTCGAGTACAAGAAGTACACCGACCGGGTGCCGGCCATCATCGCCAAGTTCGGCGGCAAGGTGCTGGCGCGCGGCGGCCGCTTCCAGGTCATGGAAGGGCCGAGGAAGTTCGAGCGCTTCGTGGTGATCGAGTTCCCGACCTTCGAGCAGGGCGTCGCCTGCTTCACCTCGCCGGAATACGACGCCGCGGCCGCCTTCCGGCGCAGCGGCGCGGGCGAGGTCGAGACCATCATGGTCGACGGCGGCGACGCGACGCCGCAGTGAGGCGCAATTTGGGCGATTGCCCACCAGCCTGAATTCGGGCATAGGTTGAGCAAAACAGCCGGATTCATCGGGAGGAACGAGGATGCATGATCATCTGACGCGGGCCGGCCTGGGCTTGGTCACGGCGGCCGCGGCCGCGCTGTTGGCGACCAGCGCGCTGGCGCAGACCAAGGAGCCGATCAAGATCGGTTACGGGATTTCGCAGACCGGAGGGCTCGCTCCCAACGGGAAATCTGCGCTCCTCGCCCAGAGAATCTGGGAGGAGGACATCAACAAGAAGGGCGGGCTGCTCGGCCGCCCAGTCAAGCTCGTCTATTACGACGATCAGACCAATCCGGCGACGGTGCCCGGGATCTATACCAAGCTGCTCGACGTCGACAAGGTCGACTTGGTCATCGGCGGCTACGGCACCAACATGCTGGCGCCGGCGATGCCGGTGGTCGTTCAGAAGAAGAGGATGCTGATCGGGTTGTTCGGGCTCGCGGTCAACAGCGAGTTTCACTATCCCAACTACTTTGCGATGATTCCGTCCGGGCCGGAGCCGAAGACTGCCTTCACCAAAGGCTTCTTCGACACCGCCATGGCGCAGAATCCGAAGCCGCAGACGGTCGCGATCGTCGCCGCTGACGCGGAATTCTCGGTCAACGCCTCCGACGGCGCCCGCGAGAACGCCAAGGCGGCCGGGCTGAAGATCGTCTACGACAAGCGCTATCCGCCGGCGACCACAGACTTCGCGCCGATCGTGCGCGCAATCCAAGCCACCAATCCCGACCTGGTCAACATCAACTCCTATCCGCCCGATTCGGTCGGTATGGTGAAGGCGGTCAACGAGATCGGCTTCAAGCCGAAGATGATCGGCGGCGGCTTGGTCGGCTTGCAGGCGACCGCGATCAAGATGCAGCTGGGACCTTTGCTCAACGGTTTCGTCAACTATGATTTCTGGCTGCCGGTGCCGAATATGAATTTCCTCGGGGTCGGCGAGTTCTTGGATAAGTACCAGGCCAAGGCCAGCGCGGAAGGCGTCGATCCGCTCGGTTACTACATCGGGCCCTGGGGCTACGCCCAGATGGAGGTGCTGGCGCAGGCGGTCGCCGCGACCAAGTCGCTCAGCGACGACAAGCTCGCCGACTACATCCGTGTCACCACCTTCAAGACCGTGATTGGCGACGTGACCTTCGGCAAAGACGGCGAGTGGGCGCAGTCGCGCGTGCTGCAGGTGCAGTTCCAGAACGTCAAGGGCAACGACGTCGGCCAGTTCAAGGACATCTCGACCCAAGTGGTGCTCACGCCGCCCGAATATGCCTCCGGCAAGGTGGTCTATCCTTACGAGAAGGCGAAGTAGGACACGCGCGGATCGCCTCGCGGCCGTAGCGGCCGTAGGTTGGGTCGAGCTCTTGCGAGACCCAACACTTTGGGGGCGTTGAAGGCGTAGTTGTTGGGTCTCGCGCAAGAGCGCTCGACCCAACCCACGAGTTTGAGAGACGTGTACGCGACGTTCACAATCCCAGATAAAACTTGCGGATCAGCTCGTTGTTGTTGAGCTCGTCGGCGGACTTGCCCTCGAACGCGATCTGGCCATGCACGATCACGTAGCCGCGGTCGGCGATGCGCAGCGCCTGCGGGAAGTTCTGCTCCGCCATCAGCACGGTCAGCTGATACTGGTCCTTGAGCTCCTTGATCTTGTCGATGGTGCGGCTGACCAGCACCGGAGCCAGGCCGACCGAGGGCTCGTCGATCAAAAGGATGCGCGGCGCCAGCATCAGCGCGCGCGCCAGCGCCAGCATCTGCTGCTCGCCGCCGCTCATGGAGCCCGCGAGCTGGGCGCGCCGCTCGGCGAGCCGCGGGAAGCACTCGAAGCAGAACGCCAGGTTCGCCTTGAGCGCCTCGCGCGCCTTCGGGCGGAACGCCCCGAGCAGCAGGTTCTCCTCCACCGTGAGGCGCGGGAACAGGCGGCGTCCCTCCGGCACCAGCGCGATGCCGAGATCGACGATCTGCTCCGTAGTGCGGCCGACCAGGTCGTGGGTGACCCCGTCGATCTCGGCCAGGATGCGGCCGGTGCGCGGGCGCACCATGCCCATCACACATTTCATCAAGGTCGACTTGCCGTTGCCGTTGGTGCCGAGCAGCACGACGGTCTCGCCGCCGCCGACATTGAGCGACACGTCCTCGAGCACGCGCACGTGCCCGTAGGCGGCGTCGACCTTCTCGATGGTGAGGCTATTGGCCAAGATACGCCTTCTCCACCTCGGGATCGCGGATCACCACGTCGGGCTTGCCGTCGGCGATCTTCTTGCCGGAGACGAGCACCACCAGGCGCTGCGAGAACTTCATCACCGCGCGCATGATGTGCTCAATCATGATGATGGTGATGCCGCGCTCGTTGAGCGCAATCAGCAGGTTGACGATGTCGTCGACCTCGGACTGCGACAGGCCCGCCATCGACTCGTCGGCGATCAGCAATTTCGGCCCGGCCGCCATGGCGCGCGCCAGCTCGAGCTTGCGCATCTCGACCTGCGTGAGGTCGCGGGGATGCTGCTCCGCCTTGTCGCCGAGCGCCACCAGCGACAACAGCTCGGCGCAGCGCGCGTCGATCTCGGCGTCGGTGAGCTTGGTCCCCGGCCGCGCATTGACGGCATAGAGCATCGGCACCCGCAGGTTTTCGGCCACTGTCAGCGTCACGAACGGGCGCGGCAGCTGGAACGAGCGCGCCATGCCGCGGCGGGTGCGCTCGTGGGTGAGCAACCCGTCGACCGCCGCGCCGTCGAAATGCACCGTGCCGGTCTCGTTCACCAGCGTGCCGCAGATGCAGTTCACCAGCGTCGACTTGCCGGAGCCGTTGGGGCCGATCAGCCCGATCCGCTCGCCTTCGGCCACCGCGAGGTCGATGCCGTCGAGCGCGACGAAGCCACCGAAGCGCTTGCTGAGCCCCTGCACCTCGAGCAGCGCCATCACTTCCCTCCCTGGCCTGCCTGGGCCCGACGCAGCCAGCCCTGCACGAGCCCGATGATGCCGCTCGGGGCGATGATGACGAACACGATCAGCAGCAGGCCGACGATCAGCACGTTGACCGAGCTCGAGATGGTGACGGTCACGTATTGCTGCAGCGAGCCGAGCAGGATCGCGCCGATCAGCGGCCCGGCCCAGCTGGTGGTGCCGCCGATCATCGGCATGGCGATGGAGTTGACGGCGTATTCCAGCCCGAAAGCGGAGGACGGCTGCAGATAGCCGATGTAGTAGGGGAACGGCGCGCCGGCCATGCCCATCAGCGCGCCGGACAGCGTGGTGGCGATCAGTTTCAGCTTCAGCGTCGGCACGCCCGAGGCCTCGGCCGCCAGCTCGTCGTCGCGGATGGTCGCAAAGCCGTAGCCGAGCTGCGAGCGCTCGATGCCGCGCGCGACGGTGAGCGCGATCACCACCAGCACCAGCATCAGCAGGAACAGATATTGTATGTAGCTGATAGGGGTTGTCGATGCCAGCCACGCCGGCAGCAGGCCCTTCACGGCGGTCCACGTGGACAACAGCCAAGGCTCGACCTCGAGCTCGTTCGGACGGATGATGTAGGCGCCGCGTGAGCCGCCGACATAGTCCCAGTTCACGATGAAGGTCTGCAGCACGACCGCGAGCGCCAGCGTCGCGATGGCGAAGAACGCGCCGCGCAGCCGCAGCGTGAGGTAGCCGGTGCCGAGCCCGACGATGGCCGAGATGATGCCGCCGATCACGATCAGGGTCGGGATCGACAGCGGGAAGAGCGCCTGCACGACCGGGTCAATAACGGAATGCACCGAGGACGAGAACCAGTCGGGCATGTCGTCGACCCAGCGCCGATAGACCTGCGGCGAGAATTTGTGCAGCGCCACCGTGCTGTAGGCGCCGAGCGCGAAGAAGGCGGCCGAGCCGAAATTCACATAGCCGGTATAGCCGCCGAGAATGTTCCAGGCGGTCGCCAGTACGACGAATTGCAGCACGGTATAGCCGGCGAAGAACACATAGTCGTTGCTGATCAGCCGCGCTGCGAAGAATACCGCCGCCGCCGCCACGATCGCGATCAGCAGGAAGACTCTCGTCTGCACGATCGCCGATCCTATCGTCCGAACAGGCCGGCGGGGCGAAACGCCAGCGTGAGCAGCAGCACGCCGAATGCGACCGCGGGCGCCCAGGACGGCCCGTAGAAGGTCGAGGTGAAGCTCTCCAGGATGCCGAGCAGCATCGCGCCGATCACGGTGCCGGGCAGGCTGCCGAGCCCGCCGAGCACGCAGATCGCGAACACGCGCCCGATATATTCCCGCCCGACCGAAGGCTCGACCGGCTGGATGATGATCAAGAGCGCGCCGGCAACCGCGGTGGTCGCAATCGAGATGCCGAAGGCGATACGCTTGATGCGGGTCGGCGAGGCGCCCATCAGCTGCAGCGCCAGCTGGTCCTGCGCCACCGCCGAGATCGCGCGGCCGATGAAGGTCGTCGAGAGAAAGAGCTGCAGTGCGCCGAACAGCGCGAGCGCGGCCAGGCAGGGCACCAGCATGCGCAGCGGGAAGTCCATCACCCCGAGATGCCAGCTCGGCCCGATATACCAAGCCTCGACGTAGCGGTAGTCGACGCCGAACACCAGGATCAGCATCACCTCGGTGACGAACAGCAGCCCGAAGAAGAACGACAGGCCGCGCAGCGATTCCTGGCCGCGCTTCTCGAACGCCTCGTAGTAGACCTGATAGATTCCGGCACCCAGCACATAGAACACCGGCAGCATGACGATGCTGGTCAGGATCGGGTCGAGGCCGAGGCGGGCGTTGACGATATAGGCGATGTAGGAGCCGAGGATGATGAAGGCGGGATGCGCGATGTTGACGATGTCGAGGATGCCGAACGAGATCGACACCCCGATGGTCACGGCGGCGTAGAACCCGCCCAGCAGGATGCCGGCGATCAGCGCATTGATCAGCAGATCGAAGCTAACGCCCACTCAAGCTCCCCCCGCACCCTTCCCGTAGGGTCCAGTCCGCGGCATTCGTTCGCGGCCGGGCCTTCTTTCGTTTGTGACAGTGTGCAGGAAGGGGGAGGCTTTGGCTAGAGCATGATCCCGAAAAGTGGATACCGGTTTTCGGAAAAGATCATGCTCCACCAAGAAGTTAGAGCGAGAGGACGATTCGAAGAAAAGTCATCTCGCTGCAGGGCCCCTACGCTGCGGCTTGCTGCCGCACGGCCTCGGGCAGCGGCAGCGGCTTGTTGGCGCTCTGCAGGAACTCGATGGTCATGAACACCATCTCCCTGTCGCCGAGGTTCTGCAGGTCGTGCACCTTGTACTGGCCCGGCCCATAGCTTTCGTGGCGGGTCTCGCCGGGGGCGTAGGTATACTCGACTGTCGAGCCGTCCATCAGGTGCTGGCGCCCGCGGCCGCCCGACACCGAGGTCCAGAAGTAGTCGAGCACGTGGCGATGGAAGCCGACCCGCTCGCCGGGCTTGAGGCGGATGGTCCAGACCCGCACCTTTTCCGTCTCCGACACCAGCGCGTTGCCGACGCAGGGATTGGGGCTCTTCCGCTCGCGCTCGAACTCCGCCTGGATCTCCGGCGGCCACGCCGAGCGATCCGACGTTTCGGGCTGCTTGTCCAGCATTGTCAGGGACATGACGATCCTCCAAGGTTATTCCGATATATAGCAAGCTTTTGACGGCAGGAAATGGCGGGATCGAGCCAAACACGCAACCAGCGCGCCCTGGTGGTCGGCGGCTCCATGAGCGGCCTCTTGGCCGGGCTGTTGCTGCGCCGCGCTGGCTGGGAGGTCGACATCTACGAGCGGGTCGAGAGCGAGCTCGCCGGCCGCGGCGCCGGCATCGTCGCCCAGCCCGACCTGATCGAGACGCTGCGCCGGCTCGGCATCGACACCGCCGATCTCGGGGTCGCGATCACCACCCGCAAGATCCTCGACGCGTCCGGGACGCTCGCGACCGCCTTCGAATGCCCGCAGGTGCTGACCGCCTGGGAGCGGGTCTACCGCGCGATGCGCGATGCCTTTCCGCCCGAGCGCTACCACCGCGGCCGCGGCGTCGCGCGCTTCGTGCAGAGCGACAGCTCAGTGACCGCGCAGCTCAGCGACGGCAGCACCGCCGAGGGCGACCTGCTGGTTGGCGCCGACGGCCTGCGCTCCACGATCCGCCAGCAGTGCCTGCCGGACCTCGCGCCGCTCTATGCCGGCTACATCGCCTGGCGCGCCCTCATTCCCGAGGCGGCGTTCGCGGCCGATATCCATCGCGAGCTGTTCGGCTACATGACCTTCGTGCTGCCGCCGGGCGAGCAGTGCCTGGGCTATCCGGTGGCCGGCCCTGACAACGATCTGCGCCCCGGCCATCGCCGCTTCAACGTGGTCTGGTACCGCCCCGCCGACGAGGCGACCGAGCTCAAGGCGCTGCTCACCGACGCGAGCGGCACGAGCCACTCCATCTCGATCCCGCCGCCGCTGATCCGCCGCGAGCCGATCGCCGCCATGCGCGCGGCCGCCGAGCGCCTGCTGCCGCCGCAATTCCGCGCAGTCATCGGCATGATCGACGAGCCGATCCTGCAGCCGATCTACGACCTCGAGACGCCGCGCATGGCGTTCGGTCGGGTCGCCATCGTCGGCGATGCGGCCTTCGTCGCGCGCCCGCATGTTGCTGCTGGTGTGGCCAAGGCCGCGGACGATGCGGCTGCGTTGGTCGAGGCGCTTGTGCATGACGACGTCGTGCCCGCGCTGCGCCGCTTCGAGGCGGCGCGCGTTCCGGTCGGGCGGCGCATCATCGAGCGCGCGCGTCATCTCGGCGCCTATCTGCAGGCGACGCAAACCGCCGAGGAGCGCGCCCGCTCGCAGCGCCACAGCATTCCCGAGGCGGTGCTGGTGGAGACCGCGGTGCTCGATTTTTTGCGGGAGTGATCCACCATCTTTCGGCCACAGCCTGATCGGCGAGCGACGGTCGGCTGCATATCTGTCATGCGCGCACTTTTGTGAACCGCAACCGTCTTTTGTGAACCAGATCACTTTCAAAACGACCCTTTTGTGGTTGCTCATCCCGCTTCGCGAGCCCGAGGGCATCCCCAGACATGT
>Ga0066903_100003353_pt1 | contig 13061 bp, 11 predicted proteins | sample PanSoiMetaGPlot1_FD_67491 | JGI IMG/M metagenome (GOLD analysis project Ga0066903, IMG submission 67491) | Tropical forest soil microbial communities from Panama analyzed to predict greenhouse gas emissions - Panama Soil - Plot 1 (version 2) | ecosystem: Environmental > Terrestrial > Soil >... | reverse complement strand
ATGATCGCGATCCAGTGGTTGGTGAACAGGGTTGTCAGTGTGGTGAGTGTCATCTGAAGCCCCTCCTTAGGGCTGGGCCCTCTCGAGTGCATCGGCTCTGCCATTCGCGAAGCCGCATGAAACGGGGGCTTGGAAGACGGCCTGCCACGTCGGTCGTTAATGTATTAACGTCGACAGCAATGCATTGCTGATCGCGAACTGGTGGCCCGGGGCTTCCGGGGTAGCATGGGCGACATGAGCGATCTCTCGGACACCGTCAGCGAAGCGGTCGAAAAGGCGAAGGAGGGCGGGGGCGAAGGGGAGGGGGGCTCGAACCTGAACGGCCTGGTCGCCGTCAGCGTCGCGATCGTCGCGACGTTCATCGCCGTCTGCAACGTCAAGGACGGCAACATCGTGCAGGCGATGGAGCAGGCGCAGGCCAGCGGCGTCGACGAATGGTCGTACTTCCAGGCGAAGGGGACGAAGCTGAACATCGCCGAATCGGCCCGCGACCAGCTGGTCTTGCAGCGGGAGATTGCGGGATCGTCGATGACGCCCGAGGCACGGGCGCTGGTCGACAAGAAGCTCGCCGACTACGACGCGAAGATTCACCTCTACGAGCAGGAGAAGGCGGACATCAAGAAGACGGCGGAGGGGTTCCAGAAGGAGTACGACCGCCTGAACACGCACGACGACCAGTTCGACATGTCCGAGGCGCTGAACTCGGTCGCGATCGCGCTGCTCGGCATCACGGCGCTGACGCGCAAGCGCCGGCTGCTCTACGTCGCCTGGACGTTCGCCGGGCTCGGCGTCTTGCTGGGGATCGCAGGCTTCGCCGGTCTCGGCTTTCACCCGGACTTCCTGGCCCGCTGGCTCAGCTGATTCGGCGATGATCGGGCCGGGCGCAGCGGCGGTGGTGATCGCGGCGGCGGGCGCGGTCGCCGCCGACAGCGCCTACGTTCATGAAATCGAAGCCTGGCAGCGCGAGCGCCTGCAGCGGTTGACGGCCGACGGCGGCTGGCTGACGGTGGCGGGCCTCGTCTGGCTGAAACCGGGACCGAATCGCTTCGGAACGGACGCCGCGAACGACGTCGTGCTGCCGGCCGGGTCGGCGCCGCCGCGCGCGGGGAAGTTCGTGCTCGAGGGCGGGCGGGTGCGCGTGGAGGTGGAGCCTGGCGTCGCGGTGACGCTGGCGGGCAAGCCGGTGACGCGCGCGGCCCTTCGGTCGGACGCCGGCGGCGCGGAGCCCGACGTCTTGTCGCTGGGCGCGCTGACCATGCAGATCATCGATCGCGGCGGCCGCCTCGGTGTTCGGATCAAGGACATGAAGAACCCGGCGCGCGCCCGGTTCAAGGGCCTGCACTATTTCCCGATCGATCCGCGCTACCGGATCGTGGCGACGTTCGTGCTGCACCCCAAGCCGGTTACTCTCGACGTCCCGACCGTGCTCGGCACCGTCGAGCGCATGCCCAGCCCCGGCTACGCGTCGTTCGCGCTCGACGCCGCGCCGGGCGCGCCGCACCTGCGCCTGGACGCGGTGCTGGAGCCGGGGGAGACGCAGCTGTTCTTCATCTTTCGCGATCGGACGGCGGGAAAGACCACCTACGGCGGCGGGAGATTCCTCTACGCCGATCCGCCCACGAACGGCAAGGTCGTGATCGACTTCAACCGCGCGTACTCGCCGCCCTGCGCCTTCACGCCGCACGCGACCTGCCCGCAGCCGCCCGAGAACAACCGCCTGCCGGTCGCGATCGAGGCCGGCGAGATTTTCGCCGGCCACTGATCGATCATTTCAGGGCGCGACGACGAAACGGTCTTCGTGCCCTGCATTCGCGCCGAACGCGGCGCCGAGGACGGCGCCGAGGAGACCGCCGACGACGCCTACGCGCAGCGCCGTCGAAGTTGCGCTGGGCTGGCCGCCGCAGTCGTCGGCGCAGCCGGTCTGGAAAGCGCTGGGGATGAAAACCCGGAGCATCAGCGGCGCGACGAAGCCGAGGATCCCGCCCGCGATGGCCCCTTCCCACGCGCCTCTTCGCCGATTGGTGCGGCTGACGGATGCGACTTGCGACAGCGGGACGACGAGCGATTGTCCGGGGGCCTGCTCGACGACGAAGCCGGACGGGTCGACGCCCGAGACACTGAAGCTCGTCGGTGCGCGTCCGCTGACCGTGTATGCCAGCAGGTGCACGTGCCCGTCGCCTTCGGCTGCCAGCGCGCTCAGCTGCGCGCGGGTGTCCGGCTCATCGCTGCGTGCCAGGAAGTGTGTCGTCGTGCAGCTGACCAGCAGCGCCGTCCCCGCGATCAGACCTACGCCCGCGCGCGCGAGACCGCGACAGGCGTGTCGTGGTGACGCGAATCGGGAGCGCACGAAATGGCGGAGATTCATCTGCCGCTCCGGACGACATGCACGAAGGGAGCCAGGCAAGAAGCAAGAAGATCGACGCGCCGCTACGCCACCTGCAGGCCGAGGTGGCGGCGGCAGGCGAAGTAGTCGTCGGTGACGGAGAACGCCACCAGATCGAGCAGGCGCTTCTGGACCGAGATGGGCGTGAGCGGGATCGGCTCGCTCATGATCACGCGCGCGGCGGCGCCGAGATCGCCGGTCAGCACCAGCGCCGCGCGCGCCGCCGACAGGTGCGTGGCGCCCAGCCATTTCGTGGTGTCTACCTGTTCGCCGCGCGCCTCCACCAGCGCGCGCCCGGCCGCGACGATCTCCGACACGACCGGTGGGGCGATCGTGCGCCGCAGATATTCGACCAGCTGGGCGAGCTCGGGGTTCCCGGCCATCGGGCCCGCCGGCGGCGTGCCCAGCACCAGCGCGGCGCGCATGCCCAGCTCGATGCCGCCGGGCGTGCCGAAGACGAAGCGCAGGATCCGTTCGGGGCGCAGGAACGCCAGCTGCTCGGCGACGTCGAACACGAGGTCGAAGCTGCTGCGCCGCTGCGTCGATGGCGCCAGCGCCAGCGCCGCCCGCGGCCGGCCCTTGTACTGCAGGTTGAGGATCACCGTCTGGGCGTTCTCGTTCTCGCCGCGGTAAAGGTCGGGCACCGGCAGCGCCATCAACTCGGCCAGCTGGACGACCGCCAGCACCGCCGGGCTGCGATCGGTGAGCGTGTCGACGCGGTGCCGCCGCCCCAGGCCCATGTCCGCCGGCACCTTCGCCAGCCGCGCGGACAGATAGGGCCCCGCCACCGCGAACAGCTTGCCGAGCAGCCGGTCCTCGTCGGGGTGAGTGATGCGCTGCCAGATCTCCTCCGTGAACGGCCGCTGCGGCAGCCGGATCTGGGCGGGACGGTGGCGGCGGAAGATCGCGTCGATGCTCGGGTCCGCCTTCTTGAGGTAGTAGAGCGCGGAGGCGACGCACCACTGCTTGTCGAACTCGTCGCCGTCGCCGTACAGCTTGGCCAGCGCGCGGTACGAATCGGTCCGGTGGGGATCGCGCGCGAGCAGACGCTGGTGCGCGGCGATCGCCTGCTCGCGGCTGTCGGGGCCGGACAGCTCGTAGAGGTGGGCCAGCGTCTCCTGGCGGGTGGCGTCGGTCGGTTCCAGCGCCGCGGCCGCCTCGTACGCCGCGATCGCCACCTTGCGATCGTGCAGGCGCTTGATCGCCAGCTCGCCAAGCCGCGTCCAGAGGCCGAGACGGAACGCGTGCGGCGCGTCGGTCGTGAGGCGTTTGATCATGCGCCGATAGCTGTGCGCCAGCGCCTTCCAGTCGGCGGCGACCTTGTGCAGCCCCTCCAGGTCCTCGAACGCGATCGTCATGTCGGGGGCCTCGTCGAGGCAGCGCTCCAGCAGCGACGCCGCCTCGTCGGGCTGCTTCAGCTCGTCGCGCAGAATCAGCGCCGCGGTGTACAGGGTGCGCGCCCGCACCTGCGGATCCTCATCGATCTTGACCAGCTGGTTCAGCAGATCGATCGCCGGCTGCCAGCGGGACTGCTTGGTGTAGACGTCGAGCAGCTTGTGCAGCGTCGTGCGCCGGCCGGGTTCCAGCTCCAGCGCCGCGCGGTAACAGCCCTCCGCCTGCTCGGCGTCCGACAGCTTGTCGGCATACGCGTCGCCCATCTCCTCCTGCAGCGCCGCCTTCTCCTCTGGCTCGGCGATCTCGGCGAGCCCGCGCCGTTCCGCGACCCATCCCGCCCAGTCGCCCTTCGCGGCGTAGGCGGCCGCCAGCGCATCCAGCGCCGGGCGATATTTTGAATCGAAGCCCTTCGCTTCCTTGTAGGCGGCGAACGCCTCGTCCGGGTTGCCGAGCTCGGTGTGGCACGCGCCCATCTGCATCGCCACCTCGGCCGCCTCGGCCGGCGCCAGCGTCTGGCGCTGATCGCGCAGGATCGTCTCGTACAGCGCCAGCGCGTCCTTCCATTCGCGTCGCTGCATGCGCAGGTCGCCGTACTTGTGCAGCACGGGCAGCGACTCGGCGCGGGCTTCGTGGGCGCGCGCCAGCGCGTCCAGGGCCTTGTCCATCTTGTTCTTGTCGGTCTTGCCCAGCTGGACGCACGCCTCCGCCAGCTTCATCTCCAGCGCGACCAGCCGGTCGGTCTCGCCCGGCTCCAGCCCGTCGATGACAATGTCCAGCAGCTCCTCGACGTCGGCCCAGCGCCCGCGCGCAGCGTAGATCTCGGCCAGGCGCTCGGCCGCGGCGGCGTGGTCGGGATCGGCCGCCAGCGCGCGAACGTACAGCTCGACGGCCTGTTCTTCCTGACTTTGCTGACTTTGCTGACTTTGCTGGCCCTCGCGTCCCTGGCCGCCCTGCACGATCAGCGCCGCCTCGGTCAGCAGCGCCGCCTGTCCCGGCCCGGTCGTCTCGCGCTCGGCGGCGTCGATGAACAGTCCCAGCGCGCCCTCGTAGTCGCCGCCGTGGCGGCGCACGCGCGCCAGCGCCGCCAGCGCGCCCGCGTCCTCGGCCGCGATCTCGGCCCACTTGCGCGCCGCCTCGCCCGCCGCGTCCCAGCGCCCGAGCCGCTCGGCCAGTCGATCGATCGCCGCGTAGGTCTGCGCGCGCGTGTCGCCCGCGACCTCGGCGCGCGTATACGCGTCGAGCGCCGGCTCCAGCTCGTCCAGTTCGCGTTCGTAGATCTCGCCCAGGGTGGCGAGAAGCTCGCGCTGCGCCTCGATCGTGTCGGTGACCGCCAGGCGCCTCGACATCGCGGCGGCCAGCGCCGCGGGGCGTTCCGCGGCGCGGTAGATCCGTTCCAGCGACGCGAAGGCCTCGGCGTCGCGCGGCTCGAGGCGCAAGATCTGCTCCAGCGCCTCCGCGGCGCGGTCCACCCCCTCGGGCCGCTGCTCGCCCTCGGAGGCCAGCCGGCGCAGCAGCGCGACCCGCTCGACCGGATTGGCGACGGCGTCCGCCTGGCGCTGCAGCGTGCGCAGGTAGTCGTCGTGGCGTTCCGCGCGCAGGTAGATCCGTTCCAGCTGCGCCAGCAGGCCGCGGTCCGCGATCTCCGGGTTGTCGGCCGACAGGAGCTCCAGCTCCTCCGCCGCCTCGTCCAGCTGGTCCAGCTCGCCGGCCAGGATCTCCGCGCGCCGCCGCCGCAGCGCGATCGCGTCGGGAGGCGGCGCCTGCAGCGCGCGCCGTTCCAGCAACCGGGCCAGGTCGGCCCAGCGCTTCTGCGTCTCGTACAGCCGTTCCAGCGCGCGCGCCGCGATGCCGCCCGAGGCGTCGGGATCGATCGCCAGCACCGACTCGTACGCGGTGATGGCGCTCGCCTCGTCGGCGAGCTGCGCCTCGTATAGCTCCGCCACCTCCAGCATGTGCGCCACCGCGCGCCCTGGCTCGTCCGCCTCCGCCGACGACGCGCGCAGCACCTCCGCCAGGTCCTGCCAGCGCGCGAGCCGCCGCAGCAGCTCCGCCTCCGCGTCGCGCGTCTCGCGATCGGCGGGGTCCGCTATCAGAGCCTCACGGTACGCCGCCAGCGCGTCCTCGGGGCGATCGAGGTTGTCGCGCAGCGCGCGGGCCAGCTCCCGCCAGATGCGCGCGGCGCCGGGCGTGGGGCCGGCCGCCTGAGCGATCTCGGATGCCTGCTCGACCAGCTCCTCCCAGGCGCCCGCGGCGCCCGCGTCGGCACGCAGGTCGTCCCACAGCTCGTCGTCGGCGGGGCGCAGCCGCAACATCGCGATCCCCGGCGTCAGCGCGCGCGCCGGCGCCGCCAGCCGCTCGCGGAAGATGCGCGCGACCTCGCGCAGCGCCGCCAGTTGCTCGCCCTCGTCCTCCTGCAGATCGAGGCGCCGCAAGAGCAGCTCCACCAGGCGATCCCAGCGCTCGTCCTCGCGCAAGGCGGCCTCGACCCTTCCCAGCACCTCGCGCGGCTGCGGGTTGCCCGGATCCTCCGCCCATTTCTGGAGCCAGATGTTGATGTCGATGTCGGCGTCGAGCGGCGGCAGCTGCGCCGCGATCGACACGGCGATCGTCGCCAGGCGTTCCACGCCCTCGGCGGTCCCCTCCGGGCACGGGATCACGTCGAATCCGGTGCGCAGCGCCCAGACCGATGCCTCGGTGTCTGCGTCCGGATCCGACGACACGTCCAGAAATAGGAAATGCGACGCGTGCCCCGGCCGCGTCGCCAGCCATGACGACAGCCAGACCAGATCCGGATCGGTCGGCCGGAAACCGACGAACACGAACGATCGCCGCAGCGCCATATGGGCCAGCCAGGCGAGCCCGGGCGACGGCACCAGCCTCACGCGCGCGTCCCCCGGACCGAGGCACAGGCTTTCCGGAAGCGCGACCCGCCCGGCCAGCTGCACCAGCGGCGGTCCCGACGACTGCGCCTGGGCCGGATCGTCGGCGGCGGTCATGATGGCCGGCGGGCGCCGGCCGCCGTCCGCGGCGTCGAGCGCCCGCTCCCACAGGTCGTCGAACGCCGTGGTCACGACCGCGCGCCACGGAAAGCGCACACAGGCCGACATGGCGTCCGGTACCGCCCGCCCGGCCGGATAGGACTGGGCCAGCGACTCCTCGACCAGCTGGTGCGGCACGAGATCGCGGATGAATGCGATGGCGTCGGTCATCCGCCCCGCCGCCGTCAGGCGCGCGACGACCTGCCGGGCATCGGAGAAGACCAGCCGCCCGCTGAGAGCTTCTGTCAACTCGTTCCAGCCGGGCGCGCCGGCCAGCTCGCTGCAGCCGAGGCCCGCCACCAGGATGACCTGGCGCTCTTTCAACCGCTCGACCAGCGAGTCGGGAATCTCCACCATTTGGAAACCTCGAGAGCAGGGGTCCCGAAACCGTGATGGGACGCGGCGAGCCCAGCCCGCCAACTCTCCACGCGTATATCGCGTTCTTGACCGGAATGGTGCGCCAAAGTGCGCAAAGTGCGCGCCGGCAGCAGGCGCGAAGGGCGGCGAAATTTCTGCATCCTGGGGACCAAAAAAAACGAGCCGCTCGGACCGCCTAGAGCCACTGATGGTGACAAGATGGCGATGACAAAATCGATGGAGCGCGTGGCGGTCGGGCAAGGGCTGGACAGGGATGCGACCGTCGAGGTCTTGAACCGGATCCTCCACGTCGAACTGAACGGCGTGATGCAGCACTTCCACCACCGCTGGATGAGCAACTGGCTCCAGTCGTCCCGGCCGCGGGCCATCGCGATCGGACAGCACATCGCGTCGCTGACGGGCGGGCCGTCGGTGGGCGTCGACGCGCTGATGGATGAAGCGCTGGTGTCGGCCGAGGACATGATGGACGCCGTGCGTGGTTACGAGCAGCAGCGGGTCGAGGAGTACCGCAAGCTGCTGGAGCTGGTCGCCGGTCGCAGCGAGGGGCTGGAAGCGTTTGCACGTGCGCAGATCGCGGCCGAGGAACGCCACGCGGCCGAGCTGATCACGGACGCTTGAATCCCGTCCGGCTGATCCCGTTCGACGACATCGTGTTACATGTCGCGCCTTGCGCCGGCGCGGACCGGTGATCAGGTCGTCAGATAGTGATCCTCCTGGCGGACCCCGATCCCGCGACTCGGGGCGTTCTTCGGACCATTCTGGAAGAGGCGGGCTATTCCGTGACCGCCGTCGCCACAGGTCTGGAAGCGGCCCAGGTGCTGATGCAGACGGTGCCGCGCCTCATCGTGCTCGATCTGGATCTCAAGTGGCTGAGCGGCCGGCAACTCATCGGCGTGCTCCGACACAACCGGCACACGTCGCTCATCCCGCTGGTCGCGCTCGGCGGCAGCGACGAGGACCTGGGCGGCATTCCGATCTTGTTGCGCCCGGTGGCGGCCGACCAGCTGCTGGCGCTGGTGCACCGCCTCGTGCCCAGCGCGGCCCAGCGCCACAGCTACTTGTGATCTTTCGCTGATCGCGCGCGCCACGCGCGGGTGCGTGACGCGCTTCGCGCGGAGACTAGTCCTTGCCGCTGGTCGCTTCTTCCGGCGCCTTGTTGCCCAGCAGCGTCGCCGTGTGCGGGCCGGTCGCGCGCAGCGGGGTCGGGCCGCTCGCATCCTTCTCCGCCGATTGCAGCCGCTCCTTGACCTTGGTCGTCTCCTTCAAATCGGCCTCGAGCGCCGCGATCTCCTTCCGGTGGTCGGCCAGCTGCTTCTCCAGCTCGGCGACCTTGCCGTGCTCGGCGGTGATCCGCTCCTGGGTGGTCTTCTGCTTCTTCGACGCATCTTCGATGATGTCGGCCAGCTTCACGTTCAGCGAGGCCAGCGTCGCACGCACGACGCGCACCACCAGCTCCGGATTCTGGTCGACCGGCAACCCGCGCATCAACTGGATCGCTTCCGCGATTCCGTAGCCGTTACGTCCTGCGGTGGTCGTCGTCGTGGCGGCGGGCGCCGCGGCGACGTCGTTCGTGACCTTGTGATCCCATTCCTGTTTCTTCGCGAAGATCGACATTTCGTCACTCCCCTTTTCCGCTTTTTACTCGGGCGTCGATTGTACTCCCAAGGCGGGTGCGAGGGGGTCCGTCAACACCTCGCCGTCGATCGATTGGGGCTGTACGTGCGATAATGCGGGCGCCATGAATACACCTGACGATCTGAACAGCCCCTACCAGCCGCCGGCCGCCGAGCTGTCCGATCGACACGAGCAGCTGCCGAGGCTGGCACCGCACGAGCGTTCAGCGGCACCGAAGGTGTTCGGCGTGCTGTCGATCATCTTCGCGTCGATCGTGCTGCTGTTCAGCACACTCGGCCTGCTCGCCGGCGCGGCCACCGGCGCCGCGGGAGGCGCCGCCGGTCTGTCGTCGACGGACGCGGACAAGATCGCGGCCCAGGCCGGTGTGAAGGTCCTCGAGGGGTTCGCGGTCCAGAGCCTGATCCTCTTCGTGATGTCCGCGCTGCTGCTCGCGATCGGGATCGGACAGCTCCGATACCGGGTCTGGGCGCGCCGCTGGTCTGTCTACTGGGCGGGCGCGGCGCTGGTGTGCGTCGGCTTGCTGGTGGCGATCTCGATGTTGATCATTTCGCCGGCATACGCCGAGCTGTTCGATTCCGCGTCGTCGCAGCTGAAGCCGGGCGCGGAGGGACTGGGGTCGATGGGAAACCTGTCGATGGTGCTGGGCGGCACCTTCGCCGTGATGTGCGTCATCTTTTACACGCCGTACCCGGCGATGATGCTGCTGTTCTTCACGCGCGAGCACGTGCGCGCGTCGATGACCGAGTAGGGCCGGGCCCGGCGGTCAATTCCGCGCCGCGGACGGGGCGCGACCGAAGCGCTCCGCCGCGCGCGCCCGCGCCTTGGCCGCCTCTTCTTCGCGGTTGCGCGGCGCCGCCGTCGTCGACATCGAATCGACCAGCTTGCGGGCGATGCGAAACGTATCGTCCACGGCGCGGTTGAACGCGATCTCGTTCGCCTTGGAAGGCGCGGTGAAGCCGGACAGCTTGCGCACGAACTGCAGCGACGCCGCGCGAACCTCTTGATCCGTCGCGGGCGGTGCGAAGTTGAATAGTGTCTTGATGCTTCTGCACATGCCTACTGCCTAGCACGTTCGCCCGGACGGGGCGATTCGCCGCTTGCTCGGCCGAGCTACCCTCTGCATACTGCGCGCGAAATCACTCTCCCCAGGAGGAAAGACAATGAAGAGGACGACGACGTTGTTGTTGGTGCTTCCGGTCGTGACGACCGGTCTTGGCTTCGCGGGTGGTGTGGTGGCGGCCGCCGCGAAGGGCAAGGAGATCGAGGTGACGCCTGCCGCTGACGTGAAGTTCGAGGCGATGGATCCGAACGACAAGGAGATGAAGGGACCCTCGTTCGCGGTCGTGTTCGGCGACATCAAGAAGAAGGGCCAGCCGATCGGTATCCTGCTGAAGGTTCCCGCGGGCGGCGTGCCAGGTGCGCACTCTCACACGTCCGACGACTACGCCATCGGCATCACCGGCCTCGAACACGACTTCGCGCCGGGCGGTGACGAGGGGAAGGCGATCGGTCCCGGCGGGCACTGGTTCCAGCCGGGCAAGATGGTGCACGACAATAAGTGCGAAGCGAAGGGCGGCACCTGCCTGACCTTCATTTACATGCCGAAGGGCTTCGACTTCATTCCGGCGAAGACCGACGCGAAGACGGCGGCGAAGCCGGCCGAACCCGCCAAGGCGGCGCCGACGGCGGCTGCCGCGCCCGCGGCTCCCGCCAAGAAGTAATCAGAGAAGAAAGATAGATCGATCCGTGGGGGCCAACCGGCCCCCACTTTTTTGCGTCCCGTGCCCTCGTCAGTAGGGCGGTCCCCAGGTGCCGTTCTGCCAGACCCACTGGTATCCGTTCCAGACCCAGTGGCCGGGGACCCACACATAACCGGCGTAGGGCGGATAGGACCACGCGCCGCCGATCCAGACGCGAACGCCGCCGTTCCAGCCCCAGTAGCCGGGCACCCAGACGCGTGCGTACGGGTGGCCGTAGACAGGAGCGTACCCGTGGCCGTGGTAGATCGGCGCCGGGTGGTAATAGCCCGGCCCGCCGTGGTAGTAGCCCGGGCCGCCGTGGTAGCCCGGCGCGGGTGCCCCGTGATACGCGGGCGCCCCGTGGTAGCCGCCGGGGCCTCCGTGCCAGCCGCCGCCGCCCCAGCCGCCGTGAACACCGCCACCACCGGCGTGGCCCCAGGCGGCGGCGTGTGCCGCAGCCGGAGCCGCGATCAGCGCGAGCCCGAGCAGTGAGATCAATCCCAGCCGTTTCATGACTTGTCCTCCTCGTTTTAAGACGCACATCGGGCGGTTTTTGTTGCGTGATTTCCCGACAGAGTTTTCGCCGGTCGAGCTCGCTCGTGGCAGACGCACGCCCGGGCTGGCGGCGCGGCCCTGCTAGAGTTCGTGACGAATGTCCGGTCACCCCATCATCGCGGCGCCGCTGCCGCAGCCGTCGCTGCCGCCGCTCGCCGTGCGGATCCGGGCGAGCGCCACGCATTCGCTGCGCGCGATGGGTCTGGTTTGGCGTTCGGCGCCGGGCGGCGTGGTCGCGCTGGCGGTCCTGACGGTGGCTGCGGCGGCGCTGCCGCCGATCGTCGCGTGGGTCGGCAAGCTGATCATCGATGCGGTCGTGGCCGCGCACGCCGCGCTGCCGGGCGCCGCCCGATCCGCCGCGCTCGAACGAGGTGTGCGTCTCGTCGCGCTGGAGCTGGGCGCGGTGGTGGCGATGGCCGGGTGCGAGCGCGGCCTGGGGCTGGTGCGGCAGCTGGTCGGGCTCCGCCTCGGCATCGACCTCAACGTCCGGATCCTCGAGAAGGCGGAGAAGCTGTCGCTCAGGCACTTCGAGGATCCGGAGTTCTACGACAAGCTGACCCGCGCCCGGCGCGAGGCGTCGAGCCGTCCGCTGTCGCTGATCCAGAGCAACTTTCAGGTCATCCGGCACGGGCTGACGTTGGCCGGTTACATCGCGCTTTTGATCCGCTTCTCGGGCTGGATGGCGCTGGCGCTGCTGATCGCGACGGTGCCCGCCTTCGTCGCCGAGGCGCGCTTTTCGGGCGCGGCGTTCCGGCTGCGCAACTGGCGCTCGCCCGACTCGCGCCGCCTCACCTACCTGGAATACGTGCTCGGCAACGACGAGCACGCCAAGGAGGTGAAGCTGTTCGGTCTCGCGCCGTTGCTGCTGGGGCGCTACCGACGGCTGGCGGAGACATTCTTCGCCGACGATCGGCGGCTGGCCGTGCGCCGGATGGTGTGGGGTTACGCGCTGTCGCTGATCAGCACGGTCGTGTTCTACGGCTGCTACGCGCTGATCGTCGTGGCGACGGTCCGGGGGCGGCTGTCGCTGGGGGACATGACGCTGTACCTGGTGGCTTTCCGCCAGGGGCAGCAGAGCTTCCAGGCGGTGCTGTCGGCACTCGGCGGCATGTACGAGGACACGCTGTACATGACGAACCTTTTCGAGTTCTTCGCGATCCCGACCGAGGACAGGAAGACGATCAGGCCGGTCGCCGTCGTTCGCGCCGAGGAAGGGGTTCGCTTCGAGGGTGTCGGCTTCAAGTACCCGGCGCCGGGCGGGGCGGAGCGGCGCGACGCGGCCGACAAATGGGCGCTGCGCGGGGTCGACGTGTTCGTGCCCAAGGGTCAAAGCCTGGCCCTGGTCGGCGAGAACGGCGCGGGCAAGACGACTTTCATCAAGCTGCTCGCCGGGCTGTACGAGCCGACCGAAGGACGGGTGCTGCTCGACGGGCGCGATGTGCGCGCGTGGGACGAACGCGAGCTGCGCGCGCGGATCGGCGTCATCTTCCAGGACTTCAACGAGTACCAGCTGGCGCTGCGCGAGAACGTGGCGTTCGGCAGCGTCGATCACCTGGATGACGAGCTGCGGGTCGGGCGCGCGGTCGACCAGGGTGGGGCGAAGGAGCTGGTGGCGACGCTGGTGGGCGGCCTCGACGCGCAGCTGGGACGCTGGTTCGCGGGCGGCGTCGAGCTGTCGGGCGGGCAGTGGCAGAAGGTGGCGCTGGCGCGCGCGTTCATGCGCGAGGAGGCGGACATCCTGATCCTCGACGAGCCGACGGCGGCGCTGGACGCCGAGGCCGAGCACGCCGTGTTCCAGCGCTTCCGCGCGCTCGCGGCCGGGCGGACGACGATCCTGATCTCGCACCGTTTTCCGACGGTGCGCATGGCCGATCGGATCCTGGTGCTCGAGGCGGGGCGCGTGATCGAGGACGGCACGCACGCCGAGCTGCTCGCGGC
>Ga0066903_100003352_pt1 | contig 13063 bp, 8 predicted proteins | sample PanSoiMetaGPlot1_FD_67491 | JGI IMG/M metagenome (GOLD analysis project Ga0066903, IMG submission 67491) | Tropical forest soil microbial communities from Panama analyzed to predict greenhouse gas emissions - Panama Soil - Plot 1 (version 2) | ecosystem: Environmental > Terrestrial > Soil >... | reverse complement strand
TTATGAAGGGCTCGCGCTCGACGATGGAGAGAAGCCTCGTCTGGTGGCGGACCTCGGCGACCGGAAGTTTATGATCCTGCGCAATCATGGACTGCTGACGGTGGGGCCAACCTGCGCAGAAGCGTTCCTCAACATGTTCCTGCTGGAACGCGCCTGCAAGATTCAGATTCTCGCGCAGTCGGGTGGCGGCGAGCTGGCCCCGATTGCCCGGGAAACGATCGGCCGCGTGGCTTCACAACAAAGCGCGGTGATGATGGGCCAGGGAGCGGCGCTGACGTGGCCGGGCCTGCTGCGCAAGCTGGATCGAATCAATCCTTCGTATCGTGATTAAGCTCTTGTCGTGATTAAGGGAGTCGTCGCAATTCTTTGCGCAACGGTCATACTGTTGCTGACCTTTGAAATGAAGGCGACCATCACGCCAGTGATGGAAGCCAGAGCGGCGCAGAACATCGAGAATCCCGTAAGAATTGCAGCCTTCGCCCTTGAAACTTCGCACCTCGTCATATGTCCCCGAGGGCTCTCAATGCCGAGCGCTTGTCCGCATCCTCAACCTAAGAGATTACGGGTGAAGGCTGAAGCAACATCCTTAACTTCGGAGAGGTTGCGCTATCAATATTCAGTTTCGGCGGGCAAAATAATTGGCCATGGGCGTGATGTGCTGTGGGACATTGCCGGGCTCGGCCCGGGCGATTACTCGATCAAAGTCACGGTAACAGACCAGCACCGGCATTCCGCCGAGAGTTCCGCCAGTTTGGCATTGAAACCATGTGACACGTGCGACCCGCCGATCTATTTTCCGAAAATTGTGCTGTCCTGCCCGGACACGAGCATAGAGGGTGAAGTGGTTCTGGTTTCGGTCGCTCTATCCGGTAAGCCCGTGGAACGCACGTTTCCCAAGTATGAATTCAACTGGTCGCTCTCAGCCGGCAGGATTGTTCAGGGTGCGGGAACGAAGCGAATTAAGATCGATACCAGTGGTCTTGGGAGACAGTCAATATCGGCAACCGTCGAAGTAAAGGGACTCGATCCGGCGGCACCCCGAACGGCATCTTGCGGAATCGCAATTCAACCCAAATGAATCTATCTCGACTGCAGCGCAAGGCGCTTTGCCTAATAGCAAGGGAAGTCAGGAGGTTATTTCATTCACACCTGGCTTCAGCCAGGTGTCGCGAGCAAGTTAGTCAAGGGAACCGCTTAAACGGTTTCCAGTCCCCAAAACTCCGGCGGTCACCTGGCTGAAGCCAGGTGTGATAAGAAAAGAAAAACTTTTGCAGCAAAGTCTCACTTGCAGCTCGGGGCAACCGGGACGGTTGCGCTCCAGTCCGCACGCGTGAGACACGGGCGGGACGCCCGTGCCACTGGGCTACGCAACTTCCCTTGAGTGATTGCTCAACTGGTAAATCGCTTCCATGACAGCCGTGTGAACTTCGGGCGGCAGAACATCTTTGTAAGCCAGGCTGCGCAAAGCGGGCAGCACCTGCATCTGGTTACTGAGCGCCAGCAGCTTCACCGCCGTCAAACGGACCTCGACATTCGGATGTTTGGCGATCGCCTGCATCAGAGGCTGAACTTCTCCGGCCTTGGCCATCAAAAAAAGAATCGAAAAGGCGCTATAGGTACGGTCGCGACCTTCGCCCGTCAGACTGTTAATCGCGTTGGCTGCCAGGCCTGAGGCCGCAATCGCTGCTCCGATCTTGCGTCGCCGATCCGGTGAAGCTTCGCGTAAGGCGCGGGTGAACGAAGCGGCATGATCCGGTTGCAGGCTGTAGAGCGCGTGGGCCGCCGCGTTGCGAACCTCTATGCTGGGATCATCAAAAGCTTTAGTCACCAGCGCGAATGATTCATCGCCGCCCGTCCCGGCCAGATCGACTACCGCGGCCGCGCGCCGGGATGCGTCGGCACTTTGCAAACCCGCGACGAGGTCGGCGGAAATTTCGCTGGCGGGAAGGACTTCGCCTGGCAGAGACGCAGATTCGCAAGTAGCAGGTTCAGACACTTCCACCACCGGGACCTCAACCATTGTCTCTGCGGCGGGAACGATTTTGGTGCTCTCGTTTAGCGCCGGGTTCTGTGCGTCGACATCGATTGTCACCCATGGTTGATCGGGAGGCGCCTCGTAAGCGTTAATCGTAGCCTCGATAGAAGTGTGGCTGGCCTGGTTGGTGACCGGCTTAGCCGGTTCGACAATTTCCGGAACCCGGGCGACGTCGACGCCTTTTTCCGCAGGTGCTGATGCCGGCGGCGAGGTCAGCTGCTCATTTAGTTTACGTTCGCGGGCCGCGCGCTCTTGCGCCTCAGACTCGGCCCGCGCATAAATGGCCTCGATTTGACTGAGCCGTTGTTGCTCCTCGTCGGCCCGCCGGCGCGCCTGGGCCTCAGCTTGTCGCACTGCTTCTTCATGTGCGGGCAGACGGGCGGCGGTTTCCTTGATCCGGTTCAGATACTCGGCTTCGGCCTTGCGTAGTTGCTCAAGTTCGTCAGAGATTCGCTGTTCCTCGGCAGCCAGCTCTTTTACCCGGGCGCGCGCCGCCTGGCGCGCTTCGTCTTGTTGACGCAGACGCGTCTCGGCGGCCGTTACCCGCTTGAGCTGTTCGGCTTCAGCCACTCGCAGCGCATCGATTTCGGCGTTCAATTGCTGTTCTCTCTCCGCACGGCGTTGGCCACTGACCTGACTTCCGTGACGCGTCTCTTCCAGCGAACGCAGCCGCGTCTCGGCGTCTTCGACCCGCTTGAGGTAGTCCTCTTTATTCCGGAGCACAGATTCAAACTCGAGATTAACCAGCTCGGCTTTTTCGGCGTGTTCCTGGGCCTCCGTCTCAGCGACATAGCACGCTTTCACCTGGGCCGCGAGGTGCGTCTGAATTTCTTCAATGCGTTTGACGTGATCTTCTTCCTGCTCGCGCAGCACCGCGATGGCCAGCATCAATTCCTGTTCCTGTTCGCTGCGCAGCTGGCTTTCGGCGGTCGCGGCGTCACGAGCCTTTTCCAATTCCGGGATGCGTTGCTTAATCGCCTCAATGCGCGCCCGCGTCTCTGCTTCGGCATTCCTCAGGGCCTCGACTTCTCCTTTGAGCTTGTCCTCTTTCTCCTGTTGTAATTTGGCCTGGGCGACCGTGAGCTGATGGGTTTTACCCTCTTCGACGAACAGGGCTTCGACCTCGACGATCCGCTTCAGCAGATCCTGCTCCGATTGTCGGAGCCCTTCAATTTCCGCCTCCACTGATTTTCTTTTTTCGACCAGCTCGATGACCTTAAGTTGCTGCCACTGCAGACGGCCGTCGGCCAATTCGATTTCGGCCCGCAGATCGTCCAGATTCTGCAGTTGGGCAGTCTCGGCGGCCTGGCCGGCTTCGATTTGCGCGCGAACCGTACTTTCAGTCCGGTGCCGGCTTTCCGCTTCGGCTTCGAGCCGCTTACCAATCTCCCTGAGCTCTGCGATTCGCTGCTCCTGCTCCTGGGCGAAATGGCGAGCTTCGTCTTCGGCCCGGAGATGTGCATCTTCCTGATCCTGCAAGGCAGCGCGCGCCTCTTCGAGCTGTCTGGCCTCTTCCTGTTTCGCTCGCTGCAATTCCTCGGTCTGAGACTTGATCGTCTGCGTTTCGCCGGTCAGCTCTTGTAGTTCGGCGGCCACAGTCCGGTTGATTTCCTGTTGTTCGGCCAAACGCGCCTGGGCGTCGTTGATGAGCTTCAGCTGCTCAGTCCTGGCCGAGCGCCACTTTTCCGCCTCAGACTCAAGCAAAGCGAGCCGCTCAGTTTGCTGCTGCGCGGCGCTCTGCACTTCGCTTTGCAGCACCGCCAGTTCGGCCTGCCGCTTTTGCTCGTGTTGCCCGCGCAGTTCGACTTCGAGTTTGGCTCTCAGGTGAGTCTGCTCCGCTGTCCGCAGGCTTTCCTCGATCTCGGTGATTTGCCGGCGCAGCTGCTGTTCTTCGACGCCCAGAGTTTTGAGCGCAGCATCGAGTTGCTCCTGCTTGCCGGCCAACTCAGAAACGCCGTTAGCTGCCAGGTCCCGCGCTTCGGTCTGACTTTGAAGTTGAGACTTCAACTCGGCGATTCGTGCCTGGTGAGACTTTTCCTCGTTGCGCAGGGCTTCAATCTCGGTGTTCAGGCGCTGCTCATCGCGGGTCGCGTTGTCCCGCGTCTGTTTCAACTCGGACAGGCGAGCCCGAGCCTGCTGGGATTTTTCGGCGGTGACTTGCGCTTCTTTCTCCAGCGCGGCGACCTGAGAAGCGAGCGCACTCAACTCTTCGGTTTGCGCCAGCAGTTCACTTTCGGCAGTTCGTTGAGCCCCTCTGAGCGTTTCCACCCGGGAAGCTGCCTCGCTCACCTGAACCAGGGTGAGCTCCGCGGCCTGCTTTAATTCTAAGACCTGCTGGTTGAGCTGTGCTTCCTGCTCCGCTTGACGTTTAGCTTTTGCCTCAGCGTGATGGCGAGCTTCGAGCTGCAACAGCAAACGGGCTTCGGTTTCCTCGACCAGTTTTATTTGTTCCTGTTCCGCGTTTTTTAGGCCTTCAATTTCCTCGACCAGCCATTGCGATCGTTGGGTCCGCTCATTGGCCTCGGCATGCAAACGGCGGCAGACCTCCTGCTGTGCCTGAATCTCATTCTCAGTGCCGGCAATCTCTCTGACTAAGGCCTGCTCATCGGCACGGAGCCGATCGATGGTGGCTTTAAGCTCTTCGGCTTCGCGCGCGTGTCGCCGGGCTGACTCCTGGGACTTCTCACGCAAGTCGTGAAGCTCGGCCAGCTGCTGCTCTTCATTTTCGAGGCGGCGCTGCGCTTCAAACTCCAATTGGCGCCGCGTCTCTGCGAAGACCCGTCGTTTGGCTTCATCTTCAGCCTTCTGCCGGGCGGCCTGAACTTCGGCGCGGCGGCGTTCGATCTCCGCTTCGGCTCTTCTTAGTTCCTCTTCCTGCTCGCGCAGCTCTTCAACCGGCGCAAACGAGCGTTGCGAAGTTTGCGTCGGGCCGGAGCGTTCGAGCCAGGCTCCGAGATCCGGCGGCGTATCGGGCTCAACCTGTGGCTGAGGACTGTGGGCGCGGGCGGTGATGACAGGAGCTGGTTCGGGGTTGAAATCGTTCTGTTGTGCGGTCTTTGATTGCCTGAGAAAAGCCGCGCGGGCTTCGGCGAGATGATTCAAATTGCCGCTCGTTAGGGCCGCCATCAGACGGTCCGCAAGCATCCGGGGGTTACCAGCATCACGGGATTCGATCCCTTCAGGCTGGTCAATTTTGGTGCCGGCTAACTTTTTCTTCTGGTCGGGGTCAGAGTTGGGGCCTTGAAAAAACTCCATTTTGTTCTCCACTTCCAGCGATTCCGAGGCCCTGGAGGAACGGCCGATCGTGAAGCTGAAAGAGAATTCAGCATGACGTGGCTGGTGTCAGGGCCAAATCCAGGCGATTCTACGATTGCTGAGGCCGTTGTAGCGAGGAGACGCTAAACGTCTATGCGATAAGGCCCGGCGGCGCTGCACCACCGGGCCGGTTGGGATTCTCGCAAATTGCGGGGTTTCAGGTCAATAGGTCTTGACCTTAGAAGGAAAACCGAACTTGCATTTCGATCAACCGATTAAAGGGCGCCGAACCACCGCCGCCACGGCCGCCGAAACCGGCGAAGCCTCCGGCACTGTTATTTGAGATACCGAAATTTGACGAACTCAGATTGCCCACGGGCCGGCCCAGATTGACGTGGTTCAGGATGTTTTGAAAATTCACACCCACGGTCAGGTTATAGCGTTTGGTCTCACCACCGTTAGCGCCACCGCCGCCGAAACCGCCGCCGCCAAAACCGCCGCGGCCGCCGCCTCCACCACCGCCACGGCCGCCGCCACCACCGCCGCCGCCGCCGCCGCCGCGAGCCATTCCCCCACCGAAGCCGCCGCGACCGCCGCCCCCACCGCGCTGGCCATCATTGTTGCCTTGCCCCTGGCCATTCCCATTTTGCTGGCCACGGTTCTGCGCGGTTGAACGGCGCTCAGCGCCAAAGCCGAAGGTCTTGCTCACGCGCAGGTTCGAGATAATTGCTCCGGGACCCTGGCCGTAGTTACGCGGAATGATCGGTACGCCGGGCGCAGGATTCGTATCGAACGCCCCGAACTTTGTGACGATGACGCTCGGCTTGCTCAGATCGGTCGCCAACGCCGGGCGATCAGTGAAAAGGACATCGCCGTTAAGGTCTCTGCCAATAGTGATATTGAAAGGCGTTCCCGAGGTAAGCGTGAGCATCGGGCTAAGACTGATTCCCCAGGGCGCCCTAAAGGTGCCGAACAGGGTGAAGCGATGCCGCACATCGTTCGAGGTGCGGCCATACTCATTGCTGAAATCAAATGGATTGGCGGCGAAAGTGCCTGCGCCATCCGTATCGCTCATCGCCTTTCCGAAAGAATAATTGGCGTTGAAATTTATGTTGCGATTAAGACTGCCGCCCAGGGTGAATATCAACAGGTTCTGATTATAAATTCCGGTCGAGTCATATTCCCAAAAGTTGTTGACGCCGAGCGGGCGGTCCCCGCTGCCGGGAAGGTTCGGAATAAAGGTGCCCGGCAAAGGTGCATTCAGCGCGCGGGCGCGCAGCATGTGCAGCGTGCGCGTATGGCTGAAAGTAACGCTGGTGCGGAAGTTATGTGGCAGCGCGTGCTCGAGGCTGACGATTGATTGAATCGAATAAGGCGCCTGCAGGTCATCAGACTTTGAATAGATTGAGACCGGGGTCTTGAAGGCCTGTAAGACATCAAGCGAAGGCACCACCGGATATGTATTCAGCACCGCGAGATTGGTGACGGTGTATGACTGCTGGTTGACTCCATCGAAGCGAATGGTGTTGAGCGTCAGGTTCTCGCCCACGCGATCATAAAAGAAGCCGAAGCCGGCGCGAATAGTCGTGCGATAGGGTGCCGATCCCGGCGCCCAGGCGATGCCGATTCGCGGCGCAAAATTCAGATTGCTGCTGATATTGTCTTGATTCTCGTAGCGCAAGCCGCCGCTGATGGTCAGGTTGGGCCGGTATTTCCAGTCGTCCTGCACAAAGCCGCCAAAATCAAACTGGCTCACCGTCGCCCTGGGATTGCCGGCGGCAATAGAGAATTGCGTGGCGCCGCCGCCCAGCACCCGAATCTGAGCGCCGGAGAGTCCCTGCTGCAAGCCCTGCTGGGTGATCTGGTAAGCGTCAATGCTGGTCAACCCTTCCGGATTGAGCAGATTCCGCGTGCCGGAGAAAGTCCAGGTGCCGCCAAAGTTGTTGGGCGAGATGCTGGTGATACTGACCATGCGCGCGCGTGCGCCAAACTTGATCGTGTGATTACCTTTCACCATCGAGGTGATGTTGGTAATTTCAAAACGGTTTTGCTTGTTGGATGCCAGCCCGATTTGCGAGCCGCCGCCGGTGAAGGCGTCCTGCACGTTAACGGTGGGAATCGAATTATTGGCCGCGTCCCCATTGGTCTGATGATTGAACTGGAAACGGGTCTCGTTGACGATGGTCTTGCTGAGGACTGCGGTTTCCGTCAGCCGCGCAGTCTGCTGGGTGCTGAAGTTACTGTAGATCCGCGAGGCCAGCGAGTAACCACCCACGCCGGTCAGTGACGAGGAATGTTCATATTCATATCGAGCGACGATCGTGTTTTTGGCATTAATCTGATAGTCGAAGCGCGGACTAAAACTATAACGGCGATTTGGTGTCGGAACCGTATCGGCGAACGGCACAATGTTCAGATTCGGGTCAAGGATCGTCGCGTTAATGACCGCCTGGTCGTCGATATCGCGTTTTTCAAAATCGACAAAAAACGATGATTTCTTTTTGCTAATAGGACCGCTGAGATTGCCGCTGAAATTTTTCGACATGTAGGGCGCGCGCGTAGGCGCGAACGGGTTGCGGGAATTCAGTTCCTGATTGTTGAAGTTGAATGACACCTGCCCGCGAAATCGGTCCGTCCCTGGTTTCGTGAGTATTTCGATTCTTCCCAATCCGGGCCGATCGTATTCAGCCGAAAACGGGTTGGCGTTGATGCGGATCTCGCGAATCGAAGCCAATGGTGGCAGGCGGCCGCCGCTGAAACCGTCGATGTAAATCTGTCCGCCATTGGGCCCCGCGGCCGGGCCGGCCAGGGCTTGCAGGGCCGCGGCGAGATCGTCTGGATCATCAGGCAATGATTCGAGACCTGAGCCCTCCTTAAGCACGATGGCGCCGACATTGTTCTCCGGATCAGTGTTAACCCCGACCGGAGTGTCGGCATTGATGGTGACTTTCTGCTGTTCGATTGTGACTTTCAGAATGACTTTGAGTGGTTCGGTTTGCCCCGCCGCCAACTCAACTTCGGCGTTATCGTAGGCGGCAAAGCCGGGCGCGCTGATCTGAACAGAATATTTGCCGGGCGTGAGACCGGCTACTGAATAAGCGCCCTCACCGTTGGTGGTGGCCGTCTTGCTGGCACCATTGGCATCGGTAACCACTACGGTCGCCCCGACAATCACGCCGCCGAATTCATCGCTAACCTGTCCCTTCAGCGTAGTTTTTCCTTGCTGGGCAAGCGCGAGGCTCACACTACACAACAGAATCAGAAATAAGAACAAACCCTTCATTCCCGCGTTTTTTCCTTAGCTTTTGCGTTCAAAGACTTGCCAAAAGTTAAGACGAGACGAGCGCGAGTTCGGTTACAGAAGATGCTGTTGGGAACAATTGGTAAAGGCTTCTGAGTCAATTGTTTTCCGTTTAGCAGACTGCCCGGTCTGCGGCCACGGCAAAGTCCAGTCGGTTATCTGCCAAAAAACGATCGCAGACCGGACTGTCGGCGAAACAAAAACGGCTCAACGAAAGGGCACGTCATCCGAGCCGTGCACCTGTTCGTTGAGCCGATCGTCGGGAGATTGCCTCTAGTCCCCCGAAGATTCTTACCTATCGTTACAGCGGCGGCTGATCGGGCGGCTGTGGCGGCCGGAACATTCGCTGCATCTCCTGACGTTTCGCGGCCAGTTGGGCTTTCTGTTCCGCGGTCAGCACGTTGAGCATCTGCGCCATCATCTTTGCGTGTGAGACCTCCAGCTCGACCTGGATTTTTGCGCGAGCTTCGGCGGCTGCGCGCACCGCAGCTTCACTGAATTCGCCCTGTAGCAGATCGGCCTGGTTCTCGTGCAGACTTCGCATTTGATCGAGCAAAGCCTTGTCGTTTTCGCGAAAACTCTCGCTGATCTTCCGGATGGCGGATTTTTGATCCTCTGTCAGGTTCAGATCACCAGTAAAAGGCCCGAATGGTAAGAAACCAGGTCGTGGGGGTTGTAATCCACCGGGTCCAAAACCGCCACGCGGTCCGCCGGGTCCAAAGCCGTCAAACGGCCCGCCGGGTGCGCCCGGTGCGAATGGTCCAAAACCATCGCCGGGGCCCGGTGACCCGGGTCCGCCGCGAAGGCCCGCGGGGAATCCCGGCCGCGGACCCTGCGGCTGCTGCGAAAAGACCAGGACAGCGGCCGTCATCAGAAACGCACCCGCAACGGCGACGAGGCCGATTCTTTTCAAATTGAGTTTCACGTCATTCTCCCTGAAATCAGAATACTGCGATTAAGAAAAGAGGCCTCGTTTCAATCCATTCGTCGAATTAGTGGTTTAGGCCGGGCACGTTGTATGACAGGTCCGGGTGAAAATAATCCGCAGATTGCCGGGATTTCGCGCGGCCAGCCAAGTTCACGCCAGGGACAATAATCGTGATCCCAAGGGGCGCACCTTACGGTCCGGTGTTGCTGATTGAGCCCAGGCTGTACTGGCCCTGGCGAGATCGATATTCGTTGATGACGATTTGCCGCTGTTCGGCGGTCAGGACCTGGAAAAGGTTCCCCTTAGCGCGCGCCATGATGACATTAATCTTGCCGAGCAAAACGGCCTGCCTGGCGGAAAGTTCGTTAATTCTTGCCTCATCCGCGGTGGCCGTGAACGCGGCGAACGACAATTGATCATCCAGAGCGTCAAGCTGACTAAACAGAGGCTCAGCACTGTTCATCGCGGCCGTGGCGATGGTCACAATGCGCAGTTTCTGAGCGGGATTGAGTCTCAAATCGTCGGTCACCGGGTCAAAAACTGATCGAATTATTTCGTCGTCGTCGGGATCCTGAGATGACGGGGAGGTTTGCGGCCCGGGCTCCGGTCGCAGCTGGATAATGATCTGGGCCGAGGCGTTGGCGGTGATCGTCAGCAGCACCAGGGCCGCCATCAAAAATAGTTTTTGCCTGTTCATTCTGATCTCCTTAGTCGCTGGCAAGTCCGCGTTTGCGAATGCCGGATGAGCCGGCACTCGATCTATGCCTTTAACGGCGATTCATCTGATCACGATGCCGGTGGAAAAGCGAAAACCCGTGATGGTGCGATCCGGAATGGCCGTAGCGTTAACTGTGCGCGCCCGCGCGAAGATAGGGTTGTAATCGAGTTGCAGCACGCGTACCGCGAAGCGGTCGTTGATTCGGTAATCGATCCCGCCGCCAAGGTTGAGGGCAAAGCTTGTCGGGTTGTCCGTGAACGAGGTGGCGCCGAAGGTCTCGCTCAGGTTGCGCCTGGCAATGCCGGCCAACCCTTCGACAAAGGGCGTAAACCGGCTGCTGTTCAGGAAACGAAACTGTGGCCCACCGGTGAGGTTGTAAAGCGAAACTTTTGATTGGCCCGTCGTCGACCCAAACAAATCGTGGCGAGTATCGAAATGTGCGGAGAAGTCTGCCGTGAGGCCGAGCCGCTTCGTCAGAAATCCAGTGCCCGCCAGGTGAAAGCCATTGGCGTTGAAGCGATTGTCGAGCGTGGTAGTCGTGCCGAGATCGTTGCTGGTAATTCCGCTGGAAAAATTCTCGAGGGAATAACCGCCGAAAAATTCCGGCTTCTTTTCGTCCTGGGCTGAGGACGAGATAACGCTTAAGAGAATTATGATTGCCGAGATGACCGAATGTTTCATGACGAATGCTCTCCTTGATCTAAACGATGATGGATGATCGGTGAGCGAGACAGCGCTTTCGCATCACCGAGATGATTCTGTTGTCTAAACAAGTACCGGTACTTGCCCGATGAAAAGTTCAGCGTTATGAACAATGATTTGCCGAACAGTGCTATGACGCTTCCGCTTCAAGTCATGACGCAAAGAGTCGGTCAATTGAATGTGAAGTTTTGTGAAGCGGCGCCGCGAAGTGGCAGAGACCTTAGTCTGTGTCCCCGTGTGGACCACAGACTGAAGTCTGTGCCACAGCATAAAAGCGCCGCCAAAGCCGGCGCACTCCAAAACTAAAAAGAGGCCGGCCCCTGGAAGGAAGCACAGCGAAAGTGCCTCTAAATCGCTGCCTTCGTGTCCAGGGGCCGGTGCTTCAAAGGGAAGTAATACCCCACGCACCTTCCCTAAGAAATCATGCGAAGAATTGACTGGTGTGCCTACGGCTGATCGGGCGGAGGCGGCGGACCCTGCCGCTCGAACTGCTTCCGCCGCGCCGCCAGCTGCGCTTTCTGATCAGCGGTGAGCAGGGCGCCAATCTGTGACATCATTTTCGCGCGCGACACGTCCAACTCGATCTGTATCCTGGCCCGGCTTTCGGCATTGGCGCGCACCGAAGTTTCATCGAATGAGCCAGTCAAAGGGTCGGCCTGACTGTCGCGCAAACTCTTCAATTGATCCAACAAGGCCTGATCGCTTTCGCGGAAGCTGTCCCGAATCTTCTTGATCTGCGCCTGCTGTTCATCGCTGAGATTGAGATCCCGCCCGAACGGCAGGTCGCGGAATCCTCCGCCCGGCGGCGGGCCGGATGGCCTTTGTGAGAATACGACTGACGCGGCGATGAGCAGCGCGCCGGCTGCGGCAATGCCTGCGCCCAGTTTCTTTCTGCTTAATTTCATTTTTACTTGCCCTCACTTCCCAAATGAATTCGATTGAAGGAGACGTTCGCTTCAATTCGTTACCCTGTTAGTCAACGCTTAGACGCAGGTGTATGACGGGCGAATGTGAAGACTTGGTGAAGCGTGTGCAAAGAAATGACAAGCGAAGCCGGCGCGCGGCCCGCCGGCTTTACAAGCGTGAAGAGGAGTCTAAGATAACTGTGACTGAGGCGAGAGCAGGGGAGAGAGAGCAGGCACGAGGTGCAAAAGATTCTGATTGTTGATGACGACGTCGAGCTTTGTGAGCTGGTCGCCGAGTATCTCGAGCCGGATGGTTATCGCGTCGAAGCAGTCAATGACGGAAATTCAGGTGTCGCGCGCGCGTTGTCCGGAGGCCATGCTCTGGTGGTCCTCGATTACATGTTACCGGGCCTGAATGGCTTCGAAGTGTTGCGGCAGATTCGGGCCACATCCCGAGTGCCGATCGTGATGCTGACGGCGCGGGGTGACGACCTCAATCGGATTGTCGGTTTGCAACTCGGAGCCGACGACTATCTGCCCAAGCCATTTAATCCGCTCGAACTGGTGGCCAGAATCAACGCTGTGCTGCGCCGGACGCAGCCGCAGGCTGATCAGTTGAAAACCGAATTCGTAATAGTCGGCGACATCGAGATGGACAATCGCACGCGGACTGTTCGTCGCAACGCGCAAACAGTTGAATTGACCGTGGTGGAATATACGCTGCTCTTGAAGTTCCTGCAGACGATCGGACGAGTGGTGACCCGCGAAGAATTAGTCAAAGACGTGTTGCATCGCGAGCTCTCGCCCTTCGACCGCAGCATCGACACTCACGTCAGTAACCTGCGCAAGAAGCTTGGCCATGAAGTCAATGGCGTCGAGCGGATCAGGACGGTGAGAGGGATCGGCTACATCTACGCGCCGGAAAAATGAGGTGCGATGCGAAGTCTGTTTCTCAGAATTCTGCTTTGGTTTGGGCTGGCGATGATCGCCGCCGCCGTTGCTTCGTTTGTCGTGGGCGTGATCGCCGGACGCGAAGCCCGGGACATCGCCCCACCGCATCTGGCGCAGGCTCTGGGCATCTATTCACAAACAGCCGCAGACCTGATCGAGCGTGAGGGGCCCGATGCGGTCAACGCTTATTTTGATCGGATTGAAAGCATTACCGGCATCCATGCGTTCCTGATCGACGAGCAGGGAACCGAAGTCTCCGGAGAATCGT
>Ga0066903_100003351_pt1 | contig 13065 bp, 11 predicted proteins | sample PanSoiMetaGPlot1_FD_67491 | JGI IMG/M metagenome (GOLD analysis project Ga0066903, IMG submission 67491) | Tropical forest soil microbial communities from Panama analyzed to predict greenhouse gas emissions - Panama Soil - Plot 1 (version 2) | ecosystem: Environmental > Terrestrial > Soil >... | reverse complement strand
GCGTTTGATCCGCGCCGCGCGCAAGTCTTCGGAAATGCCGAGCCGCACATTGTCGCGTTTGAGGCTGGTGTGACCGATCAAAACCGCGTCGGCCAGCGCTCGCTGCCGAAACAAATGCTGTTTGTCTTCACGCGAAGTGAAATCGACCGGCGTAAAATCGCGCGTGGTGATTTTTCCGTCGACCGTCATCGCGAAAGTCGCGCTCACGAATGGGCGAGCAGATTTTTTCTTTCGCGACGACAGGCGTCGTCGCGATACCGCCCGTGCGGCTCGCACTTTATTGCGGCTCCGGGATTTCATGTTCCGCCGTGGCAACTTCGCGCTGCATTTCACGGATGCGAACCCGTTTCGTGACACCGCTCGGTTTGTAGAAGAAATAAACGATGCCCCCGGGGGCGGAGGCAAATAGCATCACCAGAAAACTCATTGTGCCGACGAGCTTGGCGACCGCGACCTCGACGCCGCACAAATTGTGCAGCATGACCTGCAAAATTTGTTCGCGCAGGCCGACGCCCGCGAAACTAATGGGCACGGCCGTGATCGTTCGCTCGATTGGAAGAACCGCGAACAAATCGACGATCTTAATGTTCGCGTGAAACGCATAGGCGACGCACAGGAAAGTGGTGAAGGTGGCGAGATGGGCGACGAGTGACGCGACAAACGCAAAGAACGTCGCGATCCAGTGCCGCGCGTAAAGATGATAGGCGGCCGCGATCTCGATCAATTTGTCACGCCCCGGAAATTTGTGAGGCAAGAGATGAAAGAGATTGAAACCGCTGATGATGAAACTGGCAAACAGACTGGCGAGCGAAACGCCAAGCAGGAACATGAGAATCCAAACCAGGTTTCGCGTCTCCGGAGTTTGAGCGAGCCAGTGGTAACGCACTCCGACCAGGGTCGCTGTAATGACGACCAACGCGACGAGACCGATCAGGCGATCGAACACCACGGCGAGCAGTGCGCCGGCCTTGTGGTCGGGCGTTTCCTTGAGCAGAAGGTAGCTCTTAATAATATCGCCGCCGGTGCCGCCGGGGAGGAATTGGTTGTAAAAAATTCCGATCATAAACAGTCCGGCCAAACGCGATGTCGAAAGACGAATCTTTTGCACCCGAAGCAAAACCTGCCAGCGAATCGCTGCCGCGATTTCGACCACGACGTAAGCGAGTACACCGGCCGCAACCCAACGATAATCCGCCAGACGCAACGCCTTCGCCATTTGCGCACGCTGCGCAGGATCGTGAAAAACCCAGATCAACAAGCCGACGGTGACGGCGACCTGAATGATCGTGAGCAGAATCTTTTTCATTCGCCGAAGTGCTTCTTCCAAGTTTCAACCGAACGCTGAATCTCTTCGACTGTTTTGCGCGGGCTCATCTCCCAAACCCACGCGCAATCTTTCGGCAACAACGGCACGAGCTTAACAAGATCGACATCGCCGGCAAACGGCGGTTGATGATCTTGCGCCGGCCAAATGCAATCCTGAACGTGACAGCCAATTGTGCGCGGACCGATTTGCCGCAACCATTCCGCGTGATCGAGAAAGGCGAGGTTCTCTTTGATTTGGATGTGGCCGAAGTCGTGCCAGTAACCGACTTGCGGCGAATTCAATTCTTCGAGAAGCTCAGGCAGCTCGCGCTCGCTCGGGATTTCTTCGTAACCGCGACGGCCTTCGATCCCAAGTTTAATTTTTTTTCCCGCGGCATACTCAACAACGCGTTTCAAGCAATCCTTCACTTGTTCGAGATATGGGGGCGCGGTCGCTTCGCGCTTTTCAACCGCGCGAATTTTTTCGCGAATGTAATCCCGGGAGAACTGTTCGCCTTTGCGAACCAGTTTGATCAATGAATCGGTCACCGGTTTCATCGGCACTTCGCCGAGATGCATCACCACGAACGGCGCGCCGAGCCGCTCCGCGAAATCAATTGTCTGAAAACTGTGTTTCACCGCGCGTTCGCGTTCTTTTCCGTGGGCCGAGGAGAATTGATAGCAATCGGGCGATGCGCTCATCACTTCTACCGGCAGCGGACAAAAATTATGCAAGCTGCTGAATTTCACTTTGCCGCGTTCGAACATTTCCTGGATCCCCGGCATCAGCGAAATCCGAATACCGTGACCCAACTCGACGCGATCGAAACCAAGATCGACAATCTCGCGCAACATTTCGGCGCCGTCGGTATGGCGGCTTGAGTTCCAGCAGGTCGAGAATGCAATCATCGGCTTGATACTGTTCTCAAACCGTGGCGGCAGGTGATGGAGTCGCTGGCGTGCCGATCTTCGTTTCGCATACGCCGGGCTCGGCGCATTGTTTTCGGAAACGCGCCAACACCGCAAGCGTGATCGTGCCATAACTGATTGCGGCAATCACCAGCGCCGTCGGCATTCCAATCAAGTCCGACAATTCTGTGACGCCAAGGCCAGCAAACGGCATTATGCCGACGAAACTCAACATGAAGACGCCCGACACGCGGCCGCGCAGATAATCCGGCGCGCGCTCCTGCACGATTGTGCTGCAAAGACCAAAGTTAGTCGCCAGGCCTAACGAATTAACAATCATGAGCGCGGTTGCGATGAAAAAGCTCGGCGCGCGCGACATGCCGAAGATTGCTCCGGTTACTGTCACCGCATTGATCATCATCAAGGGAACGCGCTTGTCGCGCGGGAGTCCGATCAAAAACAGCGAACCAACCACGGAGCCGACCGCCGAGGCGCCCATCAAATATCCAACTTGGTCGAAATCCATGTGGAGGACGAGTCGGCCATAGAGCGGCATCATGATCGTGATTATTGGAAAAATGCAGAACGATTGGGTCGCGATGAGCATGAGCATGGCCAGGCTGGGTGCATCCTTGGCGATGTAACGAAAACCTTCCTTGATTCCACTTGCGCGCTTTTCTTCTTCCTCGGCCGTGCCTTTTTGCCGCGGTGGCAATGACAGAATCGCGATGATAAACGCCACGAAGGAAACGGCATTGGCAAAAAATGCGGAAGCCATGCCCCAGGCTTTGATCAAAATGCCAGCCAGCGAAAATCCGATCATTCGGGTTGTATGAAATACCGATCGATCGAGCGAAATCGCCGGTTGGATTTGTTCGCGCCCGACCAATTCCGGCACGAGCGCGGAGAGCGTCGGCATTTCGAACGAATTCGAAACGCCAAGGAGCGCCGCGAAAATGAAAACCTGCCAGATCGCGATGTGCCCGCTCCAAATCAACAATCCGATCGAAACCGCGATTACTATCTGGACATATTGCGTGATCAACAGAATCTTGCGTTTGTCGAATCGATCGGCGGCTGAGCCTCCCACCATCGTTAGCGCTAGCATCGGCAATCCGGAGCATAGGTTCACTAATCCAAGCATCAGCGCAGAGCTGGTGAGCGTGGTCATGACCAAGGCCTGCGCCATCACTTGCATCCACGTTCCGGTGTCCGAAATCGCCGAGCCAATGATGTAACGGCGGAACGGACCATTGCGCAAAACGTTCAGACCTTTGACCGGCGTCAATTTCACTTCCGCGCTCATCGCCAAGACACATCGTTGTAGAGGCGTTCGTGTCAAGGTAGGGGCGATTGACCTCAATCGCCCGCGGGCGGTTCGGTGAACCGCCCCTACCTAACAACGACGCGCCATTGAACGCGCATTCCGGTTCGCTATTTTGCTATATGCGGATCGACAAGTTCACGCAGAAGATGCAGGAAGCGCTTCAGGGCGCGCAGGACCTCGCTTCGCAGTCGAACCAGCAGGAAATCACGAATGAACATTTCCTGTTGTCGCTGCTGGATCAATCTGATGGCATCAGCCAGCCGCTGCTTGAGAAGATTGGCGTTCAACCGAATCAACTTCGCGATCGATTGCTCACGGAGCTGAATCGAAAACCAAAGGTCACGGGCGCGAATGTCGACCTTCGCATCTCAAACGAGCTGCGGAGCGTTCTCGACGCTTCCGAAAAAGAAATGTCGAAGCTCAAAGACGAATACACTAGTGCCGAGCATTACTTGCTCGCGTTGAGTGGATCGAGCGTCCCCGCTGCAAAAATACTGAAAGATCTCGGCGTTACCCGCGACAAGTTGATGCAGGCGTTGCAACAGGTGAGGGGATCGCAACGCGTGACTGACCAAAACCCGGAAGGCAAGTACCAAACGCTCGAAAAGTACGGCCGCGACCTCACGCAACTCGCGCGGCGCGGTAAGATCGATCCGGTCATCGGTCGCGATAACGAGATCCGCCGCATCATGCAGGTGCTCTCGCGTCGGACAAAAAATAATCCGGTGCTGATCGGTGATCCCGGTGTCGGAAAGACGGCGATCGTCGAAGGTCTCGCCCGCCGAATCATTTCCGGTGACGTGCCTGAGTCATTGAAGAACAAGCTACTTATTGCGATGGACATTGGCGCGATGGTCGCGGGCGCGAAGTTCCGCGGCGAATTCGAAGATCGGCTCAAAGCGTTCTTGAAAGAAGTCACCGATTCCCAAGGCGAAATCATTTTGTTCATCGACGAACTTCACACCATCGTCGGCGCCGGCGCCGCCGAAGGCTCCGTTGACGCGTCGAACATGTTGAAGCCGATGCTTGCGCGCGGCGAATTACGCACCATCGGCGCGACGACGCTCGATGAGTATCGCAAATACATCGAGAAAGACGCAGCGCTCGAACGCCGGTTTCAACCGGTGATGGTGAACGAGCCGACGGTTGAAGATACGATCGCGATCTTGCGCGGATTGAAGGAGCGCTACGAAGTTCATCACGGCGTTCGCATCACTGACGCGGCGCTTGTTGCCGCCGCAGTTCTGTCGCATCGCTACATCAGCGATCGCTTTCTTCCTGACAAAGCAATCGATCTCGTCGATGAAGCGGCGTCGCGGTTGAAGATCGAGCTCGATTCGATGCCAACCGAGATCGACGTGATCGAACGCGCAGTCATGCAGCACGAAATGGAGCGGCAAGCGCTCAAGAAAGAAAAAGATTCCGCCAGCAAAGAGCGATTGAAGAAGCTCGAGAAAGAATTGGCCGAGCTAAAAGAGAAATCGGGCGCGCTAAAGGCCGAATGGCAAAAAGAGAAAGCGGTCATCGACGAGCAGAGAAAGTGGAAGGAACAGCTCGATCAATTCCGCACCGAGCTCGAGCGTGCGACGCGCCGCGGTGAACTGGCGAAAGCCAGCGAGCTTCAGTACGGCAAAATTCCCGAGCTAGAGAAGAAGCTTGCCGATCTCACCGCGAAATCGGCCAAGAGCAAAAAGCATCTACTCCGCGAAGAAGTCACCGAGGAAGACATTGCCGAAGTCGTTTCGAGTTGGACGCATATTCCGGTTTCGCGATTGCAGGAGGGCGAACGCGAGAAATTAGTAAAGCTCGAGGAACATTTGCATCAACGCGTCGTCGGCCAGAACGAAGCGATCAAAGCCGTTTCAAACGCCGTTCGTCGTGCCCGCGCCGGTTTGCAGGATCCGAATCGTCCGCTCGGCTCGTTCATTTTTCTCGGACCGACCGGTGTTGGTAAAACCGAGCTTTCGCGCGCGCTTGCGGAATTTTTGTTCGACGACGAAAACGCCATGATCCGGATCGACATGAGTGAGTACATGGAGAAACACACCGTCGCGCGATTGATTGGCGCGCCGCCGGGTTACGTCGGTTACGAGGAAGGCGGCCAATTGAGTGAAGGGGTCCGGCGCCGGCCCTATTCAGTCGTGCTCTTCGACGAAATCGAAAAGGCGCACCAGGACGTGTTCAACGTGCTCCTGCAAGTGCTCGATGACGGCCGGATCACGGACGGGCAGGGACGCACGGTCGATTTCAAGAACACGGTCATCATCATGACCTCGAACATCGGCTCGCAATTCATCACGGACGAAGAACAATCGCCCGAAGCCCGCCGGCGTTTAGTCATGGACGCGTTGCGCGCGCATTTCCGTCCCGAATTTCTCAACCGCGTCGACGAGATCATCATCTTCGATCGGTTGAGCGAGGATGATTTGAAACACATCGTTGAAATTCAACTGCGCCGCTTGTCGAAACGACTCGAGCAACAAAAGATCACGCTGAGTCTGACTGACTCGGCCAAACAACTACTCGCGCGCCAAGGCTACGATCCCGTTTACGGCGCGCGCCCGCTTCGCCGGACGATCCAGAAAGAAATTCTCGACCCGCTCTCGATCGGCATCCTCGAAGGCAAAGTCCGCGAAGGCCAAACCGTAAAGATCGACGCGCGAAACGGCGCGTTGGAGTTTAAAGAGAAATAATTTTGAAAGTTTGAATTACTTCTCGCGTAGTCTTTACGGATGGCATCGATGCCTGGAGTTCGAATTAGCTACTTGATCGACCATCCGGAGCATATTTCACAATTGGCGGAGTGGATGCTTGAGGAGTGGCGAAAGATTCTTGTCGACGAAACACTTGAAACTCGAACCGAAAAATTTAAGACGCATCTGAATCGAGATAAGTTGCCGATCGCGTGGATCGCGCATGCGAATGGGCAATTATTCGGAACTGCCGCGCTTCGCGTGCACGATCTTGAGGGACGCGAAGATCTCACTCCCTGGCTCGGTGGAGTATTTGTCGGTCCGGAGTTTCGCGGCCAGGGCGTTGGCACCGCGCTGTGCGCCACCGTTGAGGACGTCGCTCAATCACTCGGCACACAGACTCTTTATCTATTTACGCTCGACAAGCAGTCGTGGTATTCGCGATTGGGTTGGACTTTGTTGGACCCATGTGTTTTCCACGGTCGTCGCGGTGATATCATGTCCAAGCGGCTGCGGGCCGCCTAACTGCTCGATGATTGATCGACCGGTTTTTGTTGGGCTTTGACTTGTTGTTCGTAAGCAGCTTCGCCTTCCTGGACGTAACAGCGGGTGAAGAATCGGTCGTGATATTTCTCGTAGCCTTGGGCGAAGAGAAACTCGTGGGCTTGCTGCGGACTGTACTTACACTCGGCCATGCTTTTGCCTTGTTCGCGCGCGGGCTGCGCGTCTTCCGTTCCGAACACAAAACACACGACCGCTGCGTTCTTTGGAACGTTTCGCTTCTCGCCTGTTTTCGGATCGGTCGCCGAATCAATGTGCGCAACGAAATGCCGGCTATGCTCGTCGGGCTTGTACATCTGCATGACCATGCTCTTCTTGATCAGCGCCTGCTCTTCCTTGGTGTATGAATCCGCCCGATTAGAACCAAGCGCGACGAAGAAAGCCGCAGTTATGGCCAAAATTCTGAGAGGTCGTTTGTTCATGGAGAGATTTCGGGGAGGAGGGAGATTTCTTTCAAGGTAATTGTGGAGGGACACGGCCGATCTTATTTTGGGTCGGTAGGGCGATTGACCTCAATCGGTCCGAGCCGGACCGGCGTTGCGGGCGGTTCGGGTGAACCGCCCCTACCAAATCACGCGGCCATTACTTGTTTGAACGCGCTGACAAACGATTCCATTTCGGATTGTTTGCCGATCGTTAACCGCATGTGGTTTGGATACGCCGGGAACAATCGGCCAACCGCGACGTTCTTATCTTTCATCGCTTTGATCAGCGGCACGACCGGTTTCTTGCAATCGAACATGATGAAGTTGGCCTGCGACGGAATTGATTTGAGACCGAGCTTGTCGAGCTCGCTCAGGGTATAACGTCTCGCTTCGCTGTTCATCTTCCGGCCGTTTGTGACTTGCGCTTCATCGTCCAGGCTCGCGCTCGCCGCCGCCAACGCCATGATGTTGACACTGTCCCACATTTGAAAGCCGTGCATGCGCTTGATCGTTTCCGGCTGGGCAACGCAATAACCACAGCGCAACCCCGCCATGCCGTAAATCTTCGAGAACGTGCGGGCCACGATCAGGTTCGGATGATCCTTCACCAGCGGGATCACAGATTCGTAATCGGGACTGTCGGCGTAATGGAAATACGCTTCGTCGACCAGGATCATCGTTTCCGGCGAAGTCTTGGCGATGAACGCGCGCAGATCATTCTTCGGAGTAACACTCGCGGTCGGATTGTTCGGGTTGCAGATGTAAATGAGGCCTTTCTGCGCCGTCGCGCCCATTTTCTCGAGATCGTGCCCGTAACTTGATGTCAGCGGAACTTTCACAACGTCCGCGCCGCACGCTTTCGAATATTCGAGGATCGCTTCGAATGTTGGATCGGCGACGACGAGTTTGCCTTCGGTCGGCCCTGTGAAAGTTTCGGCGCAAAGTTTTAGAATCTCGCTCGAACCGTCCCCGAGCGCGATCTGGTCGCGATTGATATTGTTGATCTTGGCGATCTTGTCGATCAAGACATCGTTCGCTTCGTCCGGATAACGATTACACACGCCGTGCGCGTTCTTCATGGCGTCGTGCGCCTGCGCGGACGGGCCATAGGGATTTTCGTTCGCGCTGAGGCGAACCGTTCCGGCTTTTGCCTTGGCGGGGACTGTTGGCGCTTCGGTCGCGATCGTTATGCGCGGTCGAACGATTGCGGCCGCGGCGCCGATTCCGAGCAGGTGAGCAAACTTACGCCGAGAGATAGAGTGGGTATTCATTAGGAGCTCCTCCAGTTTACATTTTCATCCCAATGTGGCGTTAACGCGAGCGCGAATTTGCAACGTGACGTTGCACCCAGTTGCGGTCGCCGCGGCGACCGCCTGTTTATTAATTCGGTGCTTGAGAACAAGCACCGCTACAACAACTTTCCCCATGCTCGGCTTCTTGAAGAATCGACATCGCAAGCGATTGAAGGCGCGGCCGTTTCCGAACGAGTGGCTGAGAATCATCAAGCGCAACGTTGCGTTCTTCGTTCGACTTTCGGCCAAGGATCAGGCCGAGCTGCTCGATCACATTCAAGTTTTTCTGGCCGAGAAAAATTTCGAAGGCTGCGCTGAACAGGAAATCACAGACGAGGTTCGAGTGACGATCGCGGCGCAAGCGTGTCTCCTTTTGTTGCATCGCAAGACCGATTATTTTCCGCGGCTGCTGACGATTCTGGTTTATCCATCGACTTATCTCGTTGACGAGAATCGACCCATCACAGCTGAGATTTGGGAAGAAGGCAAATCTCATCGCTCCGGCGAAACCGCGCGCACGATGGGCTCGATGGTGTTGGCGTGGGACGCGGTGAAATGGGGCGCGGCCGATCCGTCCGACGGCAAGAACGTTGTCCTCCACGAATTCGCGCATCAGCTCGACTACGAAAATCTCGCAGCCGATGGCACACCTGCGCTTGCGACGCGCGAACAGCAACTGTCCTGGCAACAAGTTATGAAAACGGAATTCGCGTCGTTGTGCGCCGCGGATCAAACGGGGCTTCCAACCTTGCTCGATAGTTACGGAGCGAGCAACGCAGCTGAGTTTTTTGCAGTCTCGGTCGAGGCTTTCTTTGAACGACCCGCCGCGCTGCGCTCGACGCATCCGCGGCTTTACGCCGAGCTGGGGCGTTACTTTAACCAAGACCCGGTTGAGTATTCGGCTGAGCGCAGTGTGCGAGGCGACTGACGTGTTCGTCTTGCGATCGTCGATCTTCGCAGTCATCGCGCTCGCCGCGGCGAGCTGTGGTAAATCGCGCGACGACACACACGCGGTGCAAATGGCCGAGCGCGCGCACACAGAATTTTTGCATGCCTGGAGCAATTACGAGAAGTACGCATGGGGACACGACGCGTTGCGGCCGTTGAGCAAAACACCTCACGACTGGTACGGTGAGCCGTTACTCATGACGCCGGTCGACGCGTTCGACACGTTGATTTTGATGAAGCTCGATGCCGAAGCGGAAAAAACGAGACGCTTGATCGACAATGAACTTTCGTTCGACCGCGACATTTACGTTAAAAATTTCGAGATCACGATTCGGTTGCTCGGCGGACTATTGTCGAGCTATCAGCTCACCGGCGACAAACGCCTGCTCGATTTAGCACAAGACTTGGGACGACGACTCCTTCCGGTTTTCAATTCGCCGACCGGGTTGCCTTACGTTTACGTGAATCTCCGCACAGGCGCGGTGCGCGATCCGATCACAAATCCGGCCGAGACCGGATCGCTGTTGCTGGAATTCGGAACGTTAAGCAAACTCACCGGCGATCCGATTTTTTACGACAAAGCGAAGCGCTCACTAGTGGAAACATTCAAGCGGCGCTCGTCGATTGGATTGGTTGGCGAGGGGATCAACGTCGAGACTGGCGAATGCACAAACCGCGACAGCCATATTAGCGGCGGGATCGATTCTTATTATGAGTATCTGTGGAAGTGCTGGCGCTTATTCGGTGATCGCGACTGTCTCGAGATGTGGAACGCGAGTATTCCGGCGATTCACAAATATCTCGCTGACGAAGTCGGGGGCGGATTGTGGTACGGGCACGCCGACATGAACAGCGGCCGACGCACGGCGACGAATTACGGCGCGCTCGACGCGTTTTTCCCAGCGCTGCTCGCGTTGTCCGGAGATGTCGATCGCGCGCGGCGTCTGCAACGTTCGTCATTTAAAATGTGGAATCTTCACGGCATCGAGCCTGAAGTGCTCGATTACAAAGCGATGCGCGTCGCCAGTCCCGGTTATCACCTGCGCCCCGAGATCGTTGAATCGACATACTATCTGTATCACTTCACGCGTGATCCCGAGTATCGGCGGATGGGTGAAAAGATGTTCGATGGTTTCGTAAAATATTGTCGGGCGGAATCCGGCTACGCCGCGCTGAGTGATGTGGTGACTAAGCAAAAACGCGATGAAATGGAGAGTTTCGCTTTCGCCGAAACGTTCAAGTATTTCTATCTATTGTTCGCGCCTTCCGACACGCTCGACTTCGATCACGTGACATTTAACACTGAAGCGCATCCGCTCCGCCGAACTTGGTAAGTCCGAAGTGCGAGCCGCACCGGCTTTGGACTCGCGCCAAGAATTGAACAAGACACGACGCGCAAGTGTCTTACATTCCACTTATGACGAAACTCATTGCGTTACTAGTAGCGGGAATGTTTGCAACGGGCGCGGTGTTCGCGGGTGAACACGGCGATTGCACCAAACAAGCCGGCAACACCGGAAAGCCGGCATGCGCGGTCTCGCTCGCAACCTTGAACCTAACGTCTGATCAGCAGGCGAAGATGGACAAGATCATGGCCGAGCATCACAAAGCGGGTTGCTCGGAAGCGAGCGAAACGAAATACATGGAGGAAGCGAAAACTGTGCTGACTCCAGAGCAGTACGCCAAGTTCGAGGCTCAGTGCAAAGAGCACAAGGACAAAGCGAAGACCGAGACATAAGTCCGAGCCAAGCTGGCCGTTTCTGCGGCTGGTTTGTTTGACGCAAATCGCGTTCGCCTTTGATCGGGCGAACGCGATTTTGTTTTTACTGCGATCCAACGGCTTGCGTCAGGAGATCAGCCAATCGCCACCCGGCCTTGTGCAGTTCGTCACGAACAATTCCTTTCACCCACTCTGCATACGCGACATGGTCCGGCATATTCTTTTCTCGGGCATCGCCGGCCATCACGGTATTTTCCTGATCGATCGTTTCGTGCACGTTGACGAATCGCAAACGGTCATGCGCTTCCTTTGCAACCGGCAAAATTTCGTCGGCCCAAAACGCGGCGTAGTTTTTCAGCGCGGCAGTCGCAGGCGCGCGCCAGTTCTTCGGTTGCTCTTTTGCGAAACGATCGATCATCCTTCGTTTGGCCGGCTCAATTAGCGTGAATCGTTCTTCGCGCGTCACATCTGCGGGAACCGCCGGCAGATTTGCCATCACGGCCTCGTTGTCCCAGAACCCGTGCAACTTCAAACCGAACTTGGCTAAATCCTCTCTCCGACCGTGAGTCAGCCGCAGCAAGAGCATGTTGCCGCCCTCATCCTCAACGCCAGCCTGACCTTTGTCCGGGTCGACCGCGTGCCCGGCGTGGTTGAAATACTCCGCGCCGACGTGAAGGGGCTGATGAATGTCGCCGACGTAATGCGCGAGCAAAATCATCGCGACCGACTTGGTGATTTTGCGCGGATTATTTTCCGGGACTTCTCCCCGCACAACATCGACGCAATAGCCGACCATGTGCACGATGTCCCACTGGCTGCGGCCAGTTTTTCCGTCGGAATATTTTTCGACGTTGAGGACAGGGACGTCGGTGTAGTGAAACCAGTGATGCGACGGCGTCGCCGCCTTCGGATCCTGGTACGGCGGATTTGCGCGCCAAAATTCGCGCAGTTGCTCGTCGATCTTCGAATGCTCGGCGTAATGCGGGAAGGCGTTTAGATCGTCGACACCGTTCTTGTCCCAGGCTTTGATTTCGTCGGCGATGGTCGACGCGCGTTCGAGCGTGATTCCGTCGGTGAGCGCATAAATTTTTTGTGCAGCTGGCGTGTTGGCGATCAGTTTATCGGCAATGCCGCCAACGATTTCGTGACCGGTCGGCCCGTAACCGAAGAGCGAGCTCCGAACTGCGACGATAACAATCGCAATGAAAAGTTCCCGGGGGATCGAACTCATGAGATGAAGGGCCGATCAAAACTTCACTGACATATCAAGCAAATGATATTGCCAGCAGAATAATCCAAACGCGATTCCACCAAGTGCGAGCAGAATTGTGTGTGCGCGAAACCAAAGGCCGTGGCCGGGAAGTGTGGCAAAGCGAATCGCCGCGACGACGAGGAGAATCAGGCCCGCCATTAACACCCAGCCAAAAATGTGAAATGCCTGCAGCCACGAGTCGATCGCGTCACCGAAGATCACGATATGCTCGAGCCCCTGGCTGAACGCCATGATTGGCGCGAGAATGAAAATCAGTTCTCCAAGGCAAACAATTCGCGAAAGAAAATACAAAACGCGATCGCCTTTCGCGGCGAATAACGGACGCTGATAACGCTTACGAACGATCGCGGCGACCGGCCAAAGCAACACCGTTAAAATGACGAGTGCGAGATTCCCGCCGACAACCCAACTGATGAGGCGTTTGTTATTAAACCAGGGCACGCGCTGGCCTTCGTAGATAGCGGGGAAGGGGAGCATTTCGGTCACATTCGCGGACGCGTCGTGGCGAAACGCGATTCGTTCATTCCCATCGACTTCGTTGTAGACCAACGGCGCGATTTCCTTCCACTTCTTCAATTCGCCTCGTTGATTCTTATTTCCTTCAACGGTCAG
>Ga0066903_100003350_pt1 | contig 13065 bp, 11 predicted proteins | sample PanSoiMetaGPlot1_FD_67491 | JGI IMG/M metagenome (GOLD analysis project Ga0066903, IMG submission 67491) | Tropical forest soil microbial communities from Panama analyzed to predict greenhouse gas emissions - Panama Soil - Plot 1 (version 2) | ecosystem: Environmental > Terrestrial > Soil >... | reverse complement strand
CCGCTCGAGGCGCAGACCGCGGCCGAGACGCTCGCGGACAAGGCCGTCGGCTACGGCATGCCGGGCGTGCGCGTCGACGGCGGCGACGTCCTTGCCGTCTACGAGGCGACCCGCGAAGCCGTCGCGCGGGCGCGGGCCTGTGACGGGCCGACGTTCGTCGAGGCGGTCACCTACCGGGCCGCGCCGCACGCGACCGCGGACGACCCGAGCGTCTACATCGACGCCGAGCGCGTCGAGGAGGAGAAGCGGCGCGAGTGTGTCGGCCGCTTCGAGGGCTACCTGAGGCGGCGCGGGTTGCTGTCGGACGAGTTGCGCGAGTCGATTCGCGACGAGGCGGCGCAGACCATGCGCGACGCGATCGCGCGGGCCGAGGCCGAGCCCGACCCCGACCCGGCGCTCCTGTTCGCGCCCGCGTTCGCGAACCCGCCGCGCTCGTTCGACCACGACCTCGCGGAGCTGCGGAGGATCCTTGCCGACGAGTGAGCTGACTCTCGTCGAGGCGATCAACGACTGCCTCCACCACGAGCTCGGCCGCGACGGGGACGTGCTCGTCATGGGCGAGGACGTCGGCCGCGCAGGCGGCGTCTTCCGCGCGACGGCCGGGCTGCGCGAGACCTTTGGCGAGGATCGCTGCGTTGACACGCCGCTTGCGGAGGCCGGGATCCTCGGCACCGCGGTCGGCCTGTGCATGGCCGGCTGGCGGCCAGTTTGCGAGATGCAGTACGACGCCTTTTCGTATCCCTGCCTCGATCAGTTGATCAACCATGTGGGGCGCTACCGCTGGCGGTCCGGCGGGAAGATGGAATTCCCGATCACCATCCGCATGCCCTACGGCGGCGGCGTGCGCGCGCCGGAGCTGCACGACGACTCACCCGAGGCCTTCTACGTGCATACACCCGGGGTGAAGGTCGCCATTCCGGCCACGCCCGCGGACGCGAAGGGCCTGCTCGCGGCGGCGATCCGCGACCCCGATCCGGTCGTCGTGCTCGAGCCCAAGCTCCATTACCGGACGATGCGCGGCGCTGTCCCCGACGGCGAGCACGTCGTCCCGCTCGGCCGTGCGCGCGTGGCGCGCGAGGGCTCGGACGTGACGGTCGTCGCCTACGGGTCGATGGTGCCGCTGGCCGAGCGGGCCGCAGGTGAGCTGGCCGGAGAGGCGAGCGTCGAGGTCGTCGACCTGCGCACACTCAAGCCTCTCGACGAGGACGCGCTGCTCACCTCGGCGGCGCAGACCGGTCGCGTCGTCGTCGTCCAGGAGGCGCCGAGAACGTGCGGCTACGCGGCGGAGGTCGTGGCGGTCCTGGCCGAAAAGGCCATCCTCGACCTCCAGGGCCCGGTTCTGCGCGTAACGGGCTACGACGTTCCCTATCCGTACTGGAAGCTCGAGGACGCGTACATGCCCTCCGTCCCGCGCGTCATCGACGCCGTCCGGAAGCTGCTCGCCTTCTAGCCGTGCTGCACGAGATCCCGCTGGAGCGACGCACACTGCACGGGCACTTCTCCCGCGACCTGTCGCCCGTGCTGTCGATCGACTCCGGCGACACGATCGCGTTCTCGACGCTCGATGCCGGCTGGGGCGCGGAGGCACCCGCCGGGGACCTACGCGAGCGACGGCAGTTCGAGCCCCGCGACGAGAAGCTCGACGACGGGCATGCGCTCATCGGGCCTGTCGAGGTCCGCGGCGCGCGGGCCGCTCAGACGCTCGCGGTTCGGATCGGCGAAGTTCGGGTCGGCCCCTTTGGCTTCACGCTCGGCGGCGGCTTTTCCACGCCGCTCAACGACCGCCTCGGCGTGGGGGACGGCGAGTCGTGCCTGCTCGTCTACGAGCTCGACGCGGATGCGGCCGTGGGCCGCGACCGGAGCGGCCGCGAGGTCGACCTACGGCCGTTCCTCGGCGTCATGGGGATGCCGCCGCCCGAGCCGGGTGTCCACTCGACGGCGCCGCCGCGTGCCTGGGGCGGCAACCTCGACTGCAAGGAGCTCGTTGCCGGCACGACGCTCTTGCTCCCGATCCCGGTCGACGGCGCCCTCTTCTCCGCCGGCGACTGCCATGCCTGCCAGGGCGACGGCGAGGTCTCCCAGCTGGCGATCGAGTGTCCCGCCGACCGCGTCGAGCTGACGCTGGAGCTCCGGGACGAGCCGGTGCTCGGCGGGCCGATCGCGTGGACACCGGAGGCCTGGATCACGTTCGGCCTGGACGAGGACCTCGACGAGGCGGCTGCGCTCGCCGTTGACGCGATGCTCGAGTTGATGGGCCGCGAGCACGGTTTCGACCGACGGGAGGCGCTGGCCGTCGCGAGCGCCGTCGCCGACCTCCGGGTCACCCAGCTCGTCAACGGTGTCCGCGGCGTGCACGCGGTGCTCCGCCACGACGCCATACGCTTTTCGAACTGATGGCCTACGAGTTCAAACTCCCGGATCTCGGCGAGGGCCTCACGGAAGGCGAAGTGGCGCGCTGGCTCGTCCAGGAGGGCCAGGAGATCGCCGAAGACGACCCGCTCGTCGAGGTGCAGACGGACAAGGCGACGGTGGAGATTCCCTCGCCTGCCTCGGGAAAGGTGGCGCGGATCCTCGTACAGGAGGGCGAGGTCGTCGCCGTCGGCACGGTGCTCGTCGTGATCGGCGAGGACGACGGCGCCACCGGCCGCTCGGCGCCCGAGGTGAAGAAGCTCGCGCTTGCCGAGGCGCCCCCGGCGCCGCCGCGCCCCAAAGGGGCGCCGGTGCGCGCGACTCCACTCGTACGCCGCATCGCCTCGGAGCTCGGCGTGGACCTGTCCACCGTGGCGGGCACCGGGCCGCAGGGACGCGTGACGGAGAGCGACGTACGGGCCGCCGTGGGGTCAGGCGGGGGTCAGACCCCGGCGCAGAAGGCGCACGAAAGCGTGACGGAAGGCAGGCGTTTCCCGCTGCGTGGGACTCGACGCGTGATCGCGGAGCATATGACGCGAGCTCACCGTGAGGTGCCGCCGGTGACCTGGGTCGAGGAATGCGATTTCGGGCGGGTTCCGCTCGACCGGCTCGTTGCGACGGCGCTCAAGGCCTGCGCGCTCTCCCTGAAGGAGTTCCCGGAGCTGAACGCCCGGCTGGACGGGAACGAGATCGTCGAGCTCGACCGCTACGACCTCGGCGTGGCCGTCCAGACCGAGCAGGGCCTCGTCGTCCCGGTCGTGCGCGGCTGCGACTCGCGCTCCGTCGACGAGCTCGACGCGGATGTGCGCCGCCTGGCCGAGTCCGCCCGCGAAGGGAAGCTCACCCCAGAGGAGCTGCGCGGCTCGACGTTCACGTTCACGAGCGCAGGCAAGCTCGGCGGCCTCCTCCAGACGCCGATCGTCAACTACCCGGAGGTGGCGATCCTCAGCATCGGCCGCATCGGAGAACGGCCCGTGGTCCGCGAGGGTGAGATCGTTGCCCGTCCGACGGGGATGATCGCGATCACCTTCGACCACCGCGTCGTCGACGGCGCTCGCGCCGCCGAGTTCGGCCTCGACGTCATCCGCCGCCTGGAACAAGGCTGAGGCCCCGAATTTGCGCGCGCAGGGGCGGACGTCTTCGCGGCGCGGCGCTACCCTCTTGCCCATGGAGCGGGCCTCGGTCGCCGCCCAGCGCGGATTCACGCTCACCCGGGCGGCCCGCGCGCTCCGCCATCCCGGGAACTGGGTGCAGCTCGCGAAGTTCTGCGTCGTCGGCGCGTCCGGCTACCTGGTCAACCTGGCCGTCTACGCCCTGCTGCTCAAGGTCGCCGGCCTGCACTACCTGGCGGCCGGCGCGTGCTCGTTCGCCGTCGCCGCTGCGAACAACTACTTCTGGAACCGTCACTGGACGTTCCGCAGGCAGCGAGGGCACCTCTACTACCAGGGAATCCGATTCCTGATTGTCTCCCTGGTCGCGCTCGGAGCGAACCTCGTGATCCTGCACCTGCTCGTCGTGGCCGGGTTGGGCAAGATCCCGGCCCAGGCGATCGCGATCGTGCTCGTGACGCCGCTGAACTTCATCGGCAACAAGCTCTGGTCGTTCCGGCGCTAGCGGCGGGTTACCCTCTTCTGATGCGGCTGGCCGCGCTCGCCGCGCTCCTCGTCGGCGCCTTCGTCCTCGTCCCCTCGGCTGCGGCGGGAGAGCCGGTCTCGTCGACGGTCACGCTCGTACCGGCGCCGTCGTTGCAGGTGCCCGCACCTGCGAAGCCGACACGGACCCAGTCGGGCGTCGTCGCTCTTTTTCTCGCCGCGGGCAAGGTCCACGACTGGGTCGGGCGGTACGCGAAGTCGAGCCTGGTCACGGAGAGCGACTTCGACAGCACGACCCGGTCGTGGAAGGTGCAGGTGTGGTCGGGGCGGGCGGGCGAAATCGCGATGGGCCGAGTCGACGACCGCACCGGGAGGGTCACCGAAGCGTGGACGGGGCCGCAGGTCGCGTGGACGATGGCGCGCGGCCAGTCGGGCGCGTTCGGCGGCAAGGAGATCAACACCTGGCCGGTTTGGGTCGTCTTCAGCGCAATCTTCCTGATCGGCCTCGCCGACCTGCGCCGTCCGCTCTCGCTGCGGAACCTCGATCTGCTCGCGCTGCTCTCGTTCTCCGTCTCACTGTGGTTCTTCAACCACGGGCTGATCTTCAGCAGCGTTCCGCTCGTCTACCCGGGGCTCCTGTACCTGCTCGTGCGCTCGCTCGTGATCGGCATTCGCGGTCGGACGGCGCGCGCGTCGGCGCCCGTCTGGCCGGTCTGGTTGCTCGCAGCTGCGACCGTGTTCCTGCTCGGGTTCCGGATCGACCTGAACGTCACCGACTCGAACGTGATCGACGTCGGCTACGCGGGAGTCGTCGGCGCCCAGCGCGTCGCGAGCGGGGAGACCCCGTGGGGGCACTTCCCCGTCCAGACGGCCACGACCTGCGCGCCGGCCGACGCCGAGGGGAACTTCTCCTGGTTCAGGCAGACGAACGGTCGCTGCGAAGCCGCAGCGCCGACCGGCGACACGTACGGGCCGGTCGCATACGAGGCCTACCTGCCCGGCTACGCCGCGCTCGGTTGGAAAGGCTTCGGCGATCGGCTCGAAGCGGCCCGCTTCACGTCGATCATGTTCGACCTCCTCGCCATGGCCGGGCTGGCGCTGGTCGGCTGGCGGTTCGGCGGCAGTCGGCTCGCCGTCACGCTCGCGTTTGCGTGGGCGGCGTACCCCTTCACGCAGTACGTGTCCAGCACGAACACGAACGACGCCATCGGACCCGTGCTCCTGATCTTCGGCTTCTGGCTCGTCTCTTCGCCACCGGCGCGCGGAGCGTTCGCCGCGCTCGCCGGGTGGACGAAGTTCGCAGCCCTCCTCGTCGCGCCACTGTGGGCGACCTACCCTGATGCCCGGCGGCTGCGACCGGCGCTGATCTTCACCGCCGCGTTCGCGGCCGCGACGATTGCCGCCTTCTCGATCCTCCTGCTCGACGGCGACCCGCTGCATGCGGCGAGAGTCTTCTACGACCGGACGTTGCCCACGCAGATCGGCCGCGAGTCGCCGTTCTCGCTCTGGGACTGGCGGCAGTTCCATGCGGGGCTCCCCGACCTGCACGTGCTCCAGTACGTGCTGGAGGGACTCCTGATCGCGGCCGCGCTGGTCCTTCCGTTCGCGCCGCGGCGGAAGTCGCCGCTGCAGCTCGCTGCGCTCACCGGCGCGCTGCTCGTCGGTCTCGAGATCGTGATGACGCACTGGTTCTATGCCTATCTGGCCTGGTTCTTTCCCTTCGTGGCCTTCGCCCTCCTCCTGCCGGCGGCCGAGCGTGAGCCCGTGACCGCCACCGAGCCCCGTGGACGCCCCGTTCGCGAGCTGGTCACAACGGGCTGAGGGCTCGTGGGCGGTGACCGCCGCGCTGGCCGCGGCGGTGCTGTTCGCGGCGGTCTGGGCGGTGCTGCACTACGGCTTCTACGCGGACAACCGCATCGTGGACACGCCCGTGTACCAGCGCTACGGCGACGCCATGGTTGATGGGCAGGTTCCGTACGACGACTTCTCCGTGGAGTATCCGCCCGCCGCCCTGCCCGTCTTCGCCGTGCCCTCGCTCGTGGTCTCGCGCGGCGCGTCGCTGGCGGACTACGACCGGGCGTTCGGGTTCTTGATGGCGATCTGCGGCGCGGCTGTCATCGGACTCGTGGCCTACGCCCTGGCTCGGGACCGGGCGGGGCCGGCCAGGATCGCCGTCGCCTGCGCGTTCGTCGCGCTGGCGCCGCTTGCACTGGGCTCGGTGGTGCTGACGCGTTTCGACCTCTGGCCCGCCGCGCTCGTCGCCGGGGCGCTTGCCTTGCTGCTGGCCGGACGTGACCGGCTCGCCCTGGGCACCCTCGGCGTTGCGATCGCGGCGAAGGTCTACCCGCTGGTGCTCGCGCCGCTCTTCGTCGCCTGGGTGTGGCGGCGGCGTGGGCGGCGCGAGGGGTTGATCTCACTCGGCGTGGCCGCAGGGGTCATAACGGTGCTGGTACTTCCCTTCCTCGCCCTCAGCCCGCACGGCGTCTGGGAGAGCAGCCTGCGCCAGACGACGCGGCCGCTCCAGCTCGAGACGCTCGGCTCCGGTGCGCTGCTCGTGCTGCACGACGTGGCCGGGGTGGGGCTGACGATGGAGTCCAGCCACGGGTCGCAGAATCTGGCCGGATCGGCGCCGGATGCGCTCGCGATCCTGCAGAGCCTGATCGAGGTCGTGGTGCTGCTCGGGATCTGGCGCTGGTTCGCCCGCGGGCCGGCCGAACCCGACCGCCTGTTCCGGGCATGCGCCGCCGCGGTCTGCGCCTTCGTCGTCTTCGGGAAGGTGCTCTCGCCGCAATTCCTCGTCTGGCTCGTGCCGCTCGTCGTCCTCGTCCGAGGCCGCCGCGGGCTGATCGCGAGCTCGTTGCTCGCCGTCTGCCTCGTGCTCACGCAGCTCTGGTTCCCGTACCGCTACTGGCGCCTGGCGCTCCACTTCGACACGGCTGCGTCCTGGCTCGTGCTCGTCCGCGACCTCGGCCTCGTCGCACTGCTCGCTGTGCTCCTCTGGCCGCGGCCGCGCGAGACAGCGGTCACCGTCTGACCCGGACACGCCCGGGGTCTGACCCCAGTCATGTCCGGACCCGGCATGTCCGCTGGACGAGAAGTCGCTGCACTCCGGGACGACTGTTCCTTGTGGACGCGCCTGGCGGAGACCGAAACCACGTCCGCGCCGGACCGGGCCGACTCGTCCGCTAGAGCCATGTTCGGGGTCAGACCCCGGTCGTGGCCGCGCGGAGCGAGACCCGTTAGGCCTTAGTCGACGGCGACGCGGAGGGCCTGACAGCTCGTCGCGCGGCCGTCGTCGTCGCACTCGACGACGACGCCTTCGATCCGCACGTCGCCGCTCGCGGGGTGGAAGCGCACCGGCAGGCCGGTGCGCATCCGCTGGATCGCGAGCTCGGCCTGGACGCCGATCACCGAGTCGTGAGGGCCTGTCATGCCGGCGTCGGTGATCGCAGCCGTGCCGCCGGGCAGGACCCGGGCGTCGTTCGTCTGCACGTGCGTGTGTGTCCCCAGCACGGCGGTGACCCGGCCGTCGAGGATGCGCGCGACGGCGATCTTCTCGCTCGTCGCCTCGGCGTGGAAGTCGACGATCACGATCTTCGCGCGGCTCCGTGCCTCCTCGACGAGCTCGTCCAGCATCTCGAACGGCGTTACCGGCACGTCGAGGAAGAGCCAGCCGAGCAGGTTGACGACCGCGACCGGCGTCCCGTCCGCTGCGGTCGCGGCCGCGAGGCCGCGGCCCGGCCGCCCCTCGCCGAGGTTCGCGGGACGGATGACCCGGTCGGACGTATCCAGATAGGCCAGGATCTCGCTGCGCGCCCAGGTGTGGTTCCCGAGCGTGACCACGTCGGCGCCCGCCTCCAGCAGGCGGTCGGCCAGCTTGGGCGTGATCCCGCGCCCGTCGGCGGCGTTCTCGCCGTTGACCACGCAGAACTCGATGCCGAGCTCCGCGCGCAGGGCGGGCAGGCGGTCGCGGACTGCCCGGTGACCGGCGGCCCCGAACACGTCCGCGACGAAGAGGATCCTCATGAGCCGCTCTAGGCTAGTCGGGATGCATGGGCCCGACGCCGGCGAACTCCCGCTTCGCGGCGGAATGTCCACGCCGGGCGTCGTTCGCGTCGGGGACACGGTGCGCAGGCCGGTGAAGCCGGATGCCGACTACGTCCACGCGCTGCTGCTCCACTTCGAGCAGCTCGGCTTCGATGGTGCACCCAGGTACCGCGGGCTCGACGAGCGGGGACGCGCGACCTTCTCCTACATCGACGGCTTTGCGCCGCAACACAACGGCTACGAGCTGACCGGGGCGGCCGTGCGAACCGGAGGCGAGCTCCTCCGCGCCGTGCACGACCTGACCGCAGGCACCGAGTTCGCCGAGGGCGCAGAGGTCGCGTGCCATCCGAACCTCTCGCAGCCCAACTTCGTCTTCCGGGACATGTCGCCCGTGGCCATCATCGACTGGGATGGCACGCGGCCGGGCTCGAGGCGGGCGAACCTCGGCGACTTCCTCTGGGCGTTCGTGCACCCCGCGGTGTACGGGGAGGGCGAGCCTGCCGCGCACATGCTCCAGGAGGCGCTCGACGGCTACGGCTGGTCGGGAGAAGGCATCGTCGACGCGATGCTCGACGCGGTCGAGACCTTTGTCGAGCGGTATCCCGACACCGGCGGCTGGGGCCAGAACGAGCTCGCCTACATGCAGCGGAACGCCCGCCTCTTCGAGCGTCGGCTCAGGAGCTGATCAGCGGATCGGAATCGTCGGCGCCGGAACGACCTCGATGGTCACGTGATTGCCGGCGTCGTGCGTGACGCTCGCCAGCGTCTGCTTCTCGACGCCTGACAGGTCGATGACCGATCCGATCTTCGAGCGGCCGGTGAGCACCGGCTCGCCGACGGTCAGGGACGGGTCGGCGCGCAGACGCGTGATGACCACGACCGACGAGGCCTCCTGCGAGGGCTGGATCTCGACCGTGTTGCCGTACGACTTGCCGTCGAGCACGAAGTTTCCGATCGACACCACCGTGCCGTCGACGGGGGCGTAGACGTCGGTCCCGGCAGGCGCGCCGACATCGAGGGCGCCGGTGCTCGACCCCTGGCCGCCGCCCAGCTCGTAGTACGTCGGGCCGCTCCCGCCTCCGCCGAAGAGCGAGTGGACGATCCGCGTGAGAACGCCCTCGTTGGCCTGCCGGCCGACCGGCGTCAGCGGCATCGACGAGCCGTCCGTTCCGTGGTAGCCCAGGGCCGTGACCGTCGACTGGTTCACCGGGAGCTGGATGTGGAGCACGCCCTGCGTCGCCACGATCAGCGCCAGCGGCGGCCCGCTCGGGTTGGCGAGGCTGCCCTTCGGCAGCGACTCCTGGAACGGCGGCACGGACGAGTTGAAGGCCGCGACGATCAGGACGATGAAGATCGCGAAGCCGATCAGGGCGAGCACGGCCAGTCGCCCACTGCGACCCGAGACTCGTCTCCTCCTCCGCTGCGCGCGAGCAGGACGCCTGCTGGCGGGGGAGGTGACCATCGCGCCCACCGTAGCGCAGCCGCTCGGCGCGTTTCAAACGAAGCGTGGCACTTGTCCGGCCAACCCCCTCCGTACGATGGGCCCTCATGCCGCCTCGGCCCCAAGGGGGCAAGATCCTCATCCCTCGGTGGATCCAGCTCGTCGGGCTGCCGCTCGTGCTGCTCTTCGTCTGGGTCGTCGCAGGGGCGGTCAAGCACGTTCTCTTCCTGTTCATCGTCGCGATGCTGATCGCGCTCTTCTTCGACCCCATCGTGCGCGCCTTCCACATCAAGTGGGTCCCGCGGGGCTTCGCCGTCGCGATCGTCTACATCGTCACGACGCTGGTCGTCATCGCCGCCCTGGCCGTCGCGGGTACGGTCGTCGTCACCCAGTCGAAGCGCGCGGCGAACCGGTTCGACGATTACTTCACCAAGGTCCACGTCCACGTCGTGAACGGAAAGGAAAAGCGCGAGACCGACGCCGACCGCGACGTCGACCGGCTGCAGGCGTGGCTGAACAGGAACGGCCTGGACGGCATCCATGTCCAGCAGCGGGGGCACGATCTCGTGCAGAAGATCCGCGACAAGGACGTCGGCAAGTACACGAGCAAGATCGTCGACTTCCTCGAGGGCGCGGCGATCTCGGTGGGCAAGCTCGTCTTCGACCTCGTCCTGATCGTCGTGATCTCGATCTACATGCTCTTAGGAGTGCCGCGGCTCGCCGCGGCGATCGACCGGAAGTTCCCGTCGAGACCGGGGTCCGACCCGCTGCTCGTGCGGATGAGCAAGGCCGTCGTCAGCTACGTCCGGGGGCAGGTGCTCGTGTCGCTGATCATCGGCACGAGCGTCGGAGTCGGCATGTGGGTCTTCGGCGTCACCGGCCTCGTGCCCGGCGCAGACCACTACGCCCTGCTCTTCGGAGCGTGGGCGGCGATCACCGAGTTGATTCCGTACCTCGGACCGATTCTCGGCGCCGTACCGCCGGTGCTCTACGCGCTTGTCGTGCACCCGGTGTCCGCGATCTGGGTCATAGTCCTGTTCCTCTTCATCCACCAGATCGAGGGCCACGTGGTCGTGCCCAACGTGATGGGGAGCGCGTTACGTCTCCATCCGCTGCTCGTCATCTTCGGCCTGCTCGCAGGCGGCGCGATCTATGGCTTCCCGGGCGTGCTCGTGGCGCTGCCGTTCCTCGCCGCCTGTCGTGCCGCCTGGGAGTTCTTCTCGGAGCGCGTCGCCCTCGAGCCCTGGGCGGGCGTCACCGGTGCGATACCCGTGGAGGTCGAGGTCGAGCCGCCCAAGCAGCCTCCGCCGCAGACTCCGCCGCCGGGGCCCGACACGCCCCCCGGGATCGAAGCGCCGCCCTCCGCGTAACCTTCGGGCCATGAGCACGTTCCCGGCGACCCGCTTGCGGCGCCTACGGCGCACGGGCGCCCTCCGGACGCTGGTCGGTGAGACCCGGCTCGATATTGCCGACGTCGTCATGCCGCTCTTCGTCTCGACGGAGCCGTTGCCGAACGAGGCGCTGCCCGCGATGGCCAGGCACACGGTCGACGGGCTCGTCCGCGAGGTCGACGGCCTTGTCGGCGTCGGCGTCCCGGCAGTGATCCTGTTCGGGATCCCGGCGGAGAAGGACGACGAGGGGTCGGGCGCGTGGATCGAGGACGGGATCGTCCAGCGGGCGCTGCTCGAACTGCGGCCGCGCTATCCCGAACTGCTCCTTCTCACCGACGTCTGTCTGTGCGAGTACACCTCGCATGGCCACTGCGGCGTACTCGACGGCGACCACGTCGACAACGACGTCACCCTCGAGCTACTGGCGCGCACGGCCGTCAGCCACGTCGAGGCCGGCGCCGACGCCGTGTGCCCGAGCGACATGATGGACGGGCGGGTCGGCGCGATCCGCCGCGCCCTGGACGAGTCCGGCTTCGAGCACACGCCGATCGTCGCCTACTCGGCCAAGTACGCCTCGGCGTTCTACGGGCCCTTCCGCGAGGCTGCCGACTCCGCACCCTCGTTCGGCGACCGCCGCGGCTACCAGATGGATCCCGCCAACGTCCGTGAGGCGCTGCGCGAGTGCGAGCTCGATCTTGCGGAGGGCGCCGACGTGATCATGGTCAAGCCGGCGCTGCCCTACCTCGACGTGATTCGCGCCGTACGCGACCGCTTCCAGGTGCCCGTGGCGGCGTACAACGTCTCGGGCGAGTACGGGATGATCAAGGCCGCCGCCGCACGCGGATGGCTCGACGAGCGCCAGGCGGCGCTCGAGTCGCTGACCGCGATCAAGCGGGCAGGCGCGGACGTCATCGTCACGTACTGGGCCCGAGACCTCGCCTCGTGGCTCTGACCACCCGGTCGGAGCTCTGGCGCCGCGCGACGGCGCTGATCCCTGGCGGCGTCAACTCGCCGGTGCGCGCCATGCGGGCGGTGGGCCTCGACGAGCCGGTGTTCATGCGTCGCGGCGAACGGGCGTGGATCGAGGACGTCAACGGAAACCGCTACGTCGACTGGGTCCTGTCCTGGGGGCCGTTGCTCTTCGGGCACGCGGACCCGGAGACCGTGGAGGCGGTGACGCGCGCAGCCGCCGACGGAACCTCGTTCGGCGCCCCGACCGAGGCAGAGGTCGAGCTCGCCGCCGAGATCGTCGCCGCCGTTCCGTCGCTCGAGATGGTGCGGCTCGTGTCCTCCGGCACCGAGGCGTCGATGACCGCGATCAGGCTCGCCCGGGCGGTGAGGAAGCGCGACCGGATCCTCAAGTTCTCGGGCTGCTACCACGGCCACGTCGACGCGCTGCTCGCGAGCGCGGGCTCGGGGGTCGCGACGTTAGGGATCCCGTCAACGCCGGGAGTACCCGCCGCGGTCGCGGGCGACACGGTCGTCTGCCCGTACAACGACGTCGACGCGGCGGCAGAAGCCGTGCTCCGCTACGGCGAGGATCTCGCCTGCGTCCTCGTCGAGCCCGTGGCGGGGAACATGGGCGTCGTCCCGCCCGAGCCGGGCTTCCTCGAGGCGCTGCGGAAGCTCTGCGACGCGTCTGGAGTCCTGCTCGTCTTCGACGAGGTGATCACGGGCTTCCGGGTCGCTCGTGGCGGCGCCCAGGAGCTGTACGGCGTGCTGCCCGACCTGACCGTCCTCGGCAAGATCGTCGGCGGCGGTCTCCCCCTGGCGGCGTTCGGCGGTCGGGCCGAGTTGATGGAGCAGCTGGCGCCGGTCGGTGACGTCTACCAGGCCGGCACGCTGTCCGGGAACCCGCTCGCGACCGCGGCGGGACTCTCGGTGCTACGGCGGCTGCGCGAACCCGAGGTGTACGACGAGCTGGAGCGGCGGGGCACCCGCCTGGAAGAGGGCCTGTCGCCGTTCGGCCACGTGCAGCGCGTCGGTGCCATGCTCACGCTGTTCATGGCGGAAGGTCCGGTGCGCAACTTCGACGACGCGCGGCGCTGCGACACCGAGCGCTACGCCGAGCTCTTCCGCCACCTGCTCGCGAACGGCGTCTACCTCGCGCCTTCGCAGTTCGAGGCCATGTTCGTATCGCTCGCCCACGGCGACGAGGAGATCGACCGCACCGTCGCCGCCGTCC
>Ga0066903_100003349_pt1 | contig 13066 bp, 4 predicted proteins | sample PanSoiMetaGPlot1_FD_67491 | JGI IMG/M metagenome (GOLD analysis project Ga0066903, IMG submission 67491) | Tropical forest soil microbial communities from Panama analyzed to predict greenhouse gas emissions - Panama Soil - Plot 1 (version 2) | ecosystem: Environmental > Terrestrial > Soil >... | reverse complement strand
CATCCAGGTTGTAGACGTCAAGACTCGTCAAGTATCAAAACTTCCAGACTCCGATGGTTTGTTCAGCCCGCGCTGGTCGCCCGATGGGCGCTACATTGTCGCCTCCGCATCGTCTCACCCCATGAGGCCGTTTTTGTTTAGCCTCGCAACAAAGAAGTGGACGCAGCTTGTTGACGGCGAACTGGGCTACCCCAGCTGGTCACGCGACAGCGCGTGTCTTTATTTGCAAGACTGGAGTCATGGTCCTCCGCGTATTGTGCGCCTAAACCTTAGTGATCACCGAGTCGAGGTCTTGATGAAATTCAGTGACGTTAGCGGTTCTATAGTCGGATTCATTAGTCCGTGGAGCGGTGTTGCTCCGGATGGCTCTCCGCTAGTAGCTCGTGATATAAGTAATCAAGAGATCCACGCGTTGAACCTTCACGCTCCATAGTCCACTGGATGGCGTAGAGGGGGAAACGCTGGCGAAGTGATTGGAGAAAGGGCCGCTGCCGTTAGAGCAGGTGCTGAAGTACGGGGCGCAGATTGCGGATGCGTTGGACAAGGCGCATCGGGCCGGAATTGTTCACCGGGTTCTGAAGCCGGGAAACATCATGTTGACGGCGGGCGAAACGAAGCTATTGGATTTTGGGTTGGCCCAGCAGTGGCGACGAGCCTGGCAACGATGACCGCGATGAAGGTGGAGTCTCCGGTGACACAAGAAGGGACCATTGTCGGGACCTATCAAAACATGTCGACGGAGCGGGTAGAAGGAAAGGAGCTAGATGGACGCAGCGGCATTTTTTCGATGGGCGCTGTGCTTTACGAGATGCTGACTGGCCAGCGGGCATTTGAGGGCAAGACCCAGCTGAGTGTGGCCTGGCGTTACCACCCCCAGGCAACCGGTGGCTACGAGTGACATCTTTGTTTACGACGTGAGCTTCGACGGGCAGCGATTCTTAATCAACACGCCGGTGAAACAGGGGGATACGTCGCCTATGACTTTCGTCCTGAACTGGGCTGCAAAGCTGCAAAAATAAATGCTAGAGCAATTCGCATACTTCTGGCCGCATGAAGCCGTGGCCCGCTCACGGCAGCTGACTATACTCCCACTACAACCACTCCACCGCTACAAGCCGCGCCAGTATTGGGGATTCGCAATGCGAGTGATCCACTACACATGGGCTACGCAGCCGACATTCGCCAGTACGGTCTAAGGCCAGGCCACAGTCCGTTGACTTACCTTATGGTGCAACCTAACATTCTCGCCGAATGACGGAGTCCCAGTCACTCATCGGACAGACCATCTCGCATTACCGCATCATCGAAAAGCTTGGCGGTGGCGGGATGGGTGTGGTGTACAAGGCCGAGGATACGGAGCTTGGCCGCCTCGTCGCCCTGAAATTCCTGCCGGAAGGCCTGGCCCAGGACCCGCATGCAATGGAACGTTTTCGCCGGGAGGCGCGTGCTGCTTCTGCCCTGAACCATCCCAACATCTGTACGATCCACGAAATCGGGAAGAACGGGGACCAGTCCTTCATCGTCATGGAGCTTCTGGACGGCGAAACGCTAAAACATCGCATTCGAGGCAAACCTCTTCCTCTCGAAGAGATGCTGGACTTGGGAACGGAGATTGCCGACGCGCTTAACGCTGCGCACAGCAAAGGAATCATTCATCGCGACATCAAGCCTGCCAACATATTCGTCACGGAGCACGGGCACGCCAAGGTTCTGGACTTCGGCCTGGCAAAAGTCTCGCTGGCCACAGAAAATGTTGGGGCGTCCGGGATGTCGACGGTCACAGCGGTTGAAGCACTTACCAGTCCAGGCGCAACGGTCGGCACAATGGCTTACATGTCTCCAGAACAGGCGCGTGGCGAGGAAGTGGACGAGCGGACAGATTTGTTCTCGTTCGGTGCGGTTCTCTACGAGATGGCAACGGGTCGAATGGCCTTTCCGGGCACCACTATTGCTCTGGTCCACGACGGGATTCTCAATCGAACTCCTTCTTCAGTGACTCGCGTGAATCCTCAACGGCCTCCGAAATTGGACGAAATCATCAGCAAGGCTCTAGAAAAGGACCGCAAGCTGCGCTATCAGCATGCTTCGGACGTTCGCACAGACCTACAACGGTTAAGGCGGGACTCGGAATCGCACAAGGCGGAGACGAGCGGTACGGCAATCCATCGTCTTTCGCGAAAGAAGGTATCGATTCCCGCGGCCGTTGTCGTATTCTTCATGGCTGCAGCAGGGCTAAGCGTAGGGATATTTTTCTGGACCGCGAAGCGACAGCAGGCGGCTCCCCTGGATGTGCCAGCCCTGAAGCTGCAGCAACTGACCACGAACTCCGCTGAAAATCCTGTACAATCCGGTGCAATTTCACCGAATGGCAAATACGTGGCGTACGCCGATTTGCAAGGGATCCACATCAAGCTCATTGAGACGAGTGAAACGCAGACCGTTCCTCTACCTGAAAGTCTGAAGGGCGCCCGTGTGGAATGGGGCATCGCAGGTTGGTTTTCAGATAGCACAAGACTCCTTGCCAATTTGTATCCCGGGGCTCAGCATCCGATCAGCATTTGGACCGTGTCGGTATTGGGCGGCGTTCCGACCATGCTCCGTGATGATGCAGAGGCATGGTCGATGTCCCACGATGGCTCGCTGATTGCGTTCGCCAATAATAGAGGAACTGCTGGTCCTCGTGAGATATGGGTGATGGACCCGACGGGAGGAAACGAGCGAAAGTTGCTTAGCAGCGAGGCAGGCACGCTAATCGGGGATGCGCGATTCTCGCCCGGTGACAAGCGATTCGTGTACGTCGAATCCCCGGATATTCCCGGTTCACCGGAATACTCGCTTCTAACCCGAAGTGTAGCGGGTGGGCCCTCAATTAAAGCGCTCACGTCTCGGCGATTACGCACTCACTCCTGGCTGCCTGACGGGCGACTCCTCTATGCTTTGGCTGAGGACAACGAGAACTCGTGCAATTACTGGACCCTGCGGATTGACCCGGACACCGGGAAACCAGCCGAGGCTCCAAAACGATTAACGAACTGGGCAGGATTCTGTCTCGATCAAACGAGCGTGACAGCGGATGGCAGGTCTGTTGCCTTCAAAGAGTCGTTCAACAGGATGAGCGTGTTCACCGCTGTTCTTCAAGCCGACCATGCCCACATTACAACTCCGTCTCTTCTTACATTGAGTGAGGGGGAGAATGCGCCGTTCGGATGGACAGCCGACAGCAAAGCAGTAATTATCGAGATTGATGATCGAAACGGACGCTCGGAGATTCGTAAGCAGTCTCTGGACGCGGACACAGCGGACTTGATCGTAAGTGGAAACGCCAAAGAGATTGTGTCGAATCCACACGTGACTCCCGACGGCAAATGGATTCTCTACACGGCAATGCGCAAAGACAAAGGACCCGACGAAGAGGTATCATTCGCACGAGTTGGGATAAACGGTGGTCCTTCTCAAGTCTTGTTTCGGTACCATTCCTACGGGCATCGCTGCGCTAATTTCCCCTCGAATTTGTGCGTGTTTGGCGAGCGGACACAGGATCGAAAACATCTCGTTTTCACGTCAGCCGACGCCTTGAAAGGGCGGGGTCGGGAACTGGCCCGCTTTGACACGACGGACCCTGCGGCCGACTATGACTGGGAAATTTCTCCTGACGGAACCCGGATCGCCGTGCGCAAGAACACTGAGCCGCGCCTCGATATTATTTCTTTAAATGGCCATCCTCCGCAGCAACTTACCGCAAAAGGCTGGACGACATTTGTCAACTTAAATTGGGCGGCAGACGGAGGGGGAATATTTACCTCCGCACTGGTGCCACGCGGAGCAATTCTTCTCTACCTAGACTTAAAAGGCAACGCCCATCCTTTGTGGGAACAAAAAGGAAGCTCCGGCACTTTCGCTGCTCCAGCGCCAGACGGAAGACATTTGGCGCTGTCGGGTTGGACCACCAGTTCCAACTTGTGGATGATGGAGAATTTCTGAGGTGAAGATCTGAACCTGAACTCGACTTGATTGGCATGTTCCGGCAAATGGGGGAGTCTATGCGGTATGGTTTATGCTCGCTGGGCCTCCTTTCGATTGTGCTCGCGTTTTCAATCCGCCTTCTCGGCCAAGACATAGCCTCGCTAACTGGAACGGTGACTGATGTTACTGGAGCAGTGATTCGAGATGCGCAGGTCAGTGTGAAGAACCCGACAAACGGCGTTGATCGATCCACAACCACGAATTCGACAGGCGAATACCTAGTGGACGGATTGCCCCCGGCATCCTATGACCTGACGATTAGCGTCGTGGGTTTTAAGAGCTACCAGGCAAAGATCGTCCTGCGAGTCGGGCAAAAGGTCCGTGCCAACGTCACCTTGCAAATCGGTTCGATCACCGAGCGGACGACAGTTTCAGCTGAAGATGTCACTGAGGTGGGAACGCAAACGTCCGAACTTGCAGGCATCGTGACAGGCCGTCAGATTACTCAACTGCAACTCAATGGGCGCGATTTTACACAACTCATCGCGCTCGTTCCCGGCGTCAGCAATCAAGGGACTGAAGATCAGCCAGCATCTTTCAGGTTCCAGTCCTTCAGCGTCAACGGGGGGCGGGTCGAGTACAACAATTGGGAGGTGGACGGCGGCGACGTTCTAGATAACGGTAGCAACACATTTCTGAATGTCAATCCAAGTATCGATGCTATCGCCGAGGTGCGCGTTCTCACCTCCAATTACGGGGCGCAATATGGACGGAATGGCTCTGCAACAATAGAAACGGAAACCAAATCCGGCACTAGTTCATTTCATGGCGATCTGTACGAGTTTGTGCGTAATGATGTCTTTAATGCTCGGAACTTCTTCGACCCGGCAGTCGACGATAACGGAAAGCCTCTCGGAGCGCCGCCGTACAAAAAGAATGATTTCGGTTACACGCTTGGCGGGCCGATTGAGATTCCGGGCGTTTATAACACCAAAAGAGACAAGAGCTTTTTCTTTTGGTCTCAGGAATGGCGAAGAGAACGCGTGCCCGTTAATTTTCCGGTGTTCGCTCAGGTTCCATCGCCCGCAGAGCGTACCGGGGATTTTTCTGATCTCTGTCCAAACCCTCTCACCAACTCCTATCAGGATTGCCCGATAGATCCAGCCACTGGTTTGGCCTTCCCCAACAACCAGGTTCCGGTCGCTTTCAATGCGAAATTTCTGCTGCCCTTGATACCGATGCCGAACGGGGGTAAGCCTGGGGCGGAAACTTATACCGCTGTGCCGTCGCAGACACTCGACTGGCGTGAGGAATCAATTCGATTCGACCAGAACCTGAGTTCGAAATTCCGAGTCATGTTCCGTCTGACACATGATTCCCAAACTCTTATCTTTCCCTTTCCCTTTTTCGGGAACGGTAGTTTTCCTACCGTACAAACCAAGATTCAAGTTCCGGGCATGAGTACGGTTGCACGGATAACAGGGAATGTGTCCTCTACCATGTTCAACGAATTTGTCGTCAGCTACACCACCGATCACTACTCCGGTGCGAACTTAGGCGCCTGGCAGCGCCCGCCAGAGGCAACTTTTGGTGCTATCTTTCAGAATGGCTTTGCGGGTAAGTTGCCGGGTTTCGGTCTGGGCGGCAGCTCCGCCTACAACGGTGGATTCGGGATGGACCTCGGCTCGGCGCCTTGGGCGAACTCCAATCCGACTTACACGTATCGCGACAACCTAAGCAAGATTGTCTCTGGCCACAACCTTCAACTAGGTGCTTATTTCGTAGCTGCTCAAAAGAATGAACCGAATTTCTCACCGCTTCAAGGTGGAATGTTCTTCAACGCGTCTGCTCAGGACTCGACCGGTAACCCGTTCGCCGACCTGCTGACCGGACGCATCTTCAATTTCTCGCAGACGAGTGCCCAGAACAAGTACTACAACCGATACAAAATTCTCGAGCCATACTTCCAGGATGATTGGCGTGTAAATGGCCGGCTGACGCTTAACCTCGGGATTCGGATCAGTCTTTTCGGGACATACCGAGACCGCTCGGAACAGACGTATAACTTTGATCCGAACACTTACGATCGAGATATTGCACCGTCGATCGATCCCGCGACGGGAGCCCTGGTTTTTCCGCCGGGAAACAGCATCAACACCATGACCGGCATAGTTAAATGTGGGCAGGGTCGTGTTCCCGTGAGCTGTATGAAGGGACATCTGTTCAATTTCGCCCCGCGTGTGGGTTTTGCCTATGACCCAACCGGAAGAGGCAAAATGGCTGTTCGAGCGGGGTACGGCATATTCTTCGAGCATACGAATGGCAACGAGGCGAACACCGAATCTTTAGAAGGATCTCCTCCAGCTGTCTTGTCGGCCCAACAATTCAATATCCTGGGATACGAGAACATTGGGAAGAGCACTAATTCCGGAGACAGCACGCTCTATTTCCCTCTCAGCGTGACGTCTATTCCAGACCAAGCGGTGTGGCCATATGTACAACAATGGAATCTGAACGTCCAACGTGAAGTTGCGAGCAAGACGCTGCTGTCCGTGGCGTACGTCGGCGCCAAGGGTACCCACTTGACGCTGCAACGCGATCTCAATCAGATTCCATCGCTCCCTGTTTCCTCGAACCCTTACAAGTCGGGAGAGCCGATTGGAGGGACGAATGGCCAGTACGACGCTTGCGGAACAATGACAACACCCAGCGGCGTACCCGTGGCAGGTGATGCTGCTATCCATCTTTTCGTCGCCTGTGGCAATGACCCGAGCCCCTTACGACCATTTGTGGGCTTTGGGCCAATTGCTCTATTGGACGAAGCGGCTAGCTCCTCATATCATGCCTTGCAAGCGTCACTTCGACGGGATGTCGGTGGGCTGCAATTCAGCGTCGCCTATACTTACAGTCACGCTATTGATGACTTATCGGATCGTTTTGACGGCAATTTCGTCGATTCGTACAATTTCCGCTCAAATCGAAGCAGTAGCAGCCTTGACCAGCGTCACATTCTGAACGTCAGTTACATTTACGATCTGCCTTCACTCGAACGTCCACAAATGATTTTTAAGCTATTAAGCGGCTGGCAGCTATCTGGCATCACAACGTTTCAGACGGGGACTCCGTTTAGTGTAACGAACAGTACAGCGTTCGGCGACAATGCTGGAGTCGCGAATGGGGTTGGGACGGGATCCTATGCGGATTTGATAGGCGATCCCTACGCGGCCCCTCCAACGAAATCAGTCGAAGGCATACCTGGGCCCCTCCTGTATAACCCAGCTGCGTTCGCCGCGCCTAGGGGCCTCACTTTCGGTAATTCAGGGCGCAATTCCCTACGTAATCCACGGCGGACAAATTTCGACATTGCGCTCTTTAAGCGTTTTGTTTTGAGCCCTTCCAAATGGTTCGAGTTCCGCGGCGAAGCATTCAACATTTTCAATCATACGCAGTGGGCGGGAATCAACAATGGGATGACTTGTTACAGCGGCGCTCTCAATTCTGCGGGAAATAGTGACTGTCTCATCACAAGCAATTTCCTCCACCCGAATTCCGCGCATCGCTCCCGCATCTTGCAGCTCGGGCTGAAGTTCATCTTCTAAGGGTGGCTGACAGCTTGCCTCCGAACACGACCACCCCCTGATTGGTCTCACTTTGACACGCTTAGCTGAAGTATATCTCGCTCAGCGCCGGTACTCGGACGCCGAGCCACTGTTGAAAGAAGCGCTTCAGATCCAAGAGAAAGCACTGGGTCCGACGCATCCGCAGGTAGCGAAGGTGTTACTGGATTACGCTTCGCTGCTCCGGAAGCAGCGTCGTCGGCATGAGGCAGCATCGATACAGAAACGGGCCAACAACATTAAGAAGACGGGCAGCAACGAGGAGCAAAACAGCAATACGATTGACATTACCACGTTGAAGAGCGGTCGCTAAGGCGCCCAGGTTCATTAGAAGAGACACTCAGCGGCGTTACTCCAGCATGCTCGGGCCGACAGTGCGATTTCGGATGCTGCAGCCATCCTTGTGCCTACGTCCTTCCGCGCCAGATCGCCATGTATATTGCGAGGCAGCTCACAGGCGCGTCGCTGCAGGAAATCGGCCGCGAATTCGGCGGCAGACACTACAACACCGTGCTGCACTCCATCAACAAGATCGACGCGATGCGCCGCCGGGACAGAACGCTGGACTGGACGATCACACGATTGACGGAGGCTTGTGTGAGACCGTGCGCTTGAGCACAGGCGGTCGCACCCGCGCACTCTAGAACAACAGTGGCTATTGCAGCTTTGCGTACTCAGCCTTGGCTTGCTTCAGGATGGGGATGTCGTTGTTACTGCGGCAGCCCCATGCGCTTCAGCAGATCCGCGTAGCGAGGATCGGAACGCAGGGAATCGAAGTAGATATGAATCTTTAGCATGTCCGTGAGAACGCCGCTCTTTTCCGCGTAGGCCTTCTCAAGCCATGCAAACGCTTGATCTTTTTCACCGAGTAGGGCGTGATGGCCTGCAATCCATGCCGGGTCAACATAGATTCGCTTTGACTGTTCCTCCTCCACAGCAACGGCACGTTTCAAGGCGCCCCTATATCCGGACTTGGGGTACTCGCGCTTAGCTGCCTCGACCGGAGCGAGTTCATCGGGGTCGTAATTGAGGCGCGCTGCCTTTTCCCACTCCTCCAGCCATAATTCATATTTCCCGGTGAAGAAGTATGCGTCGCTCAAACGGGAGTGCACGCTGGCGAAGGCAGGATCGATCTCCACGACTTTTTTCGACTCTTCGATAGCCTGATCGAATCTCTTGGAAAAGATGTATTGCATGGCCAAGTTATCAAGCGCGTTCAAATTCAGCGGATCGAGTTCAACGGCGCGGCGGAGATGCAACAAAGCCTGCTCATCATTTCCGACAGTCCATAGGTGGAAGCTGTATAGTTCATGGGTACGGGAATTACTCGAATCCAATTCCAGGGCGCGTTGAAATTCGCGTTCTGCCTCAGTCCAGGCCCACTCCATATCGTAGGAACCGGCGAGCACCGCATGCGCTTCCGACAGGGTATCGTCGATCGCGAGTGCTTTCGTAGCGTTAATTTTGACGTTAGGCGCGGTTTCGCTGCGCGGAATTGGTGTGTAGTCAACAACGACAAGGTAATATTCCGCCAAACCTACGAACGCTAGAGCATAGCTGGGATCCTGCTGAATGGCTTGTTGAAAATAGCCCTTCGACTTCTCCAAAGCCCCGGGAGTGCGCTTGTCCCAATGGTAGCGACCCTTCAGATAGAGCTGGTAAGCCTCGGGATCGTTTGTCCCACCCTTGGCCAGTTGGCTCTTTTGCTCCACGGTTAGTCTTTCCCGCAGGCGAGCAGCAATCTCCGCAGAAATCTCTCTCTGCACGCTTAGCGCATCCGAGAGTTTGCGATCATACTGTTCGCTCCACAGGGCGCGATTTCTGCGCGTGTCGGTCAACTCCGCGCTGACGAGCAACGAGTCGCCGTGCTGCGTGACGCGCCCGGTTACCACTGCGCTTACTTGCAGCTCACCCGCGGCCTTTTGCACGTCCACGTCCCTGGCCTTGTAATGGAAAACCGAGCTGCGTGGGCGCACGGTGAGGTTCGGGAGCCGCGAGAGGCTGCCGATTAAGCTTTCCGTTAAACCATCACTCAGGTAATCGGTGTTCGGGTCGGCGGTGACGTTGGTGAAAGGCAGCACCGCTAGAGAATCGATGGAGGCGCCGGACCCTAGAGAGAGCCAGCGATACGCACCGAAACCGAGACCAATCACAATTAGCAAAGCTGCGGTAACTGCCGTCAAAATAAACTTCTTGTGCCGCGTGAAAAGCCCAACGGCGACTTGGGTATCGGAAATGGCCGCCTCGCTGGGCATCGTTGCTGCACTAGCAGTTGCAGCTGCCGAAGGCGAACTCGGACCAACGTCAACTGGAGCCGAGGCTGGAGATAGAACTGCCGAATGCCCAGAACCGGTCTCGCGCTTCAGCCGTCTGAGGTCAGCCCGCATCTCGGAAGCATGTTGGTAACGCAGCTCTCGGTTTTTTTCGAGGGCCTTATTGATGATGTGCTCTAGTTCTGCTGGCAAGCTGGGATTGAGCCGCACCGCAGCCACTGGAGCGGTATCCAAAATTTCCCTAAAGATGACACCGGAACTTTCTCCGCGAAACGGCAACTGCCCAGTGGCCATCTCGTAAAGCACGACACCGAAGGAAAACAGATCGGTGCGCGGATCCAGGTCTTTTGCCCGAACTTGTTCTGGAGACATGTAGGCGACCGTGCCGATGGTGCTGCCCGGGCTGGTGAGGTGCTCGGGATCGACGCCTCCGGTAGCCATGGTTTCGATACTGGATGCAGTGGCAGTGCCGCCAGCGGTTCCGAGTTTGGCCAAACCAAAATCGAGAATTTTGGCGTGGCCACGCTTGGTGACGAAGATGTTGGCGGGCTTGATGTCGCGGTGAATGATGCCCTGAGAGTGAGCGGCGTCGAGGGCGTCGGCGACTTCGATGCCAACGTCGAGCAAAACCTCCATGTCAAGTGGGCGACCCATGATGAGATGCTTGAGAGTTTGGCCGTCGAGAAATTCCATGGCAATAAACGACCGTGTTTCATGCCTGCCGATTTCGTGTATGGTGCAGATGTTTGGGTGGTTCAGCGCAGACTCTGCTCGCGCTTCTCGGCGGAATCGCTCAAGAGCCTGCGGATCGCTAGCAAATTGTTCTGGAAGAAATTTCAGCGCGACAAAGCGGCCAAGGTCCGTGTCCTCGGCCTTATAAACCACACCCATCCCACCGCCACCGAGCTTCTCCAGGATGCGGTAGTGGGAAGTGGTCTGGCCAATGAGCGACTGGGACTCTGGCATTTGGCGAGCATGTTATGGCGCACCGTCGGGCAAGTCAACGAACCGTCTGAACTTCCCGGCAACTCAGGTGAAAGTCCCCACATGCACGGTTTGTGGTCTTGCAGCCGTCCGTGATCCGCAAGAAGAAGCCAGGCAGCGCCACACTCGTACCAGAAGTTCACAGAGCTATTGCAGTTTGGCGTACTCGGCTTTGGCCTGCTTGAGGATAGGGATGTCGGGGTCGGCGTCTTTCCAGAGGGCAAAGAAGTCTTGATAGGCAGTGCGAGCTTTGGCGGTGTCGCCGTTCAGAATTTCGGCACGGGCCAAGCCGAGATAGGCGAGCGCGTACTCAAGAGCGAACGGTGCAAGGCCACGGTTGGAAAGAATCTGCTGGTAGTCCGCCACGGCCTGCGCGGCCTGACGGGCATGGAGATGGATTAAGCCACGGGTGTAAGTGACCAGTAAGAGGTCGGTGCTGAATTCGAAGCGCGAGGCCGGTTGTAGGGTCTGGAGCGCTGCATCCTGATGTCCACCTTTGGACTCCAGCAAAGCTCTGGAGACCGGCAGGTAGAGTAACTGGAGTTGGCTGTCTGCGGGATAGCGCTGGCTGAGCTGATCCATTAGTTTTCCAGCCTGGGCATCGTCTCCGGTCAGAGCGAGTGCGACGATCACCGAAGGGCCGTTAGAGCGCGTGAACGACAGCGACTTGCTGCGTGCCGCAAGTTCGCGAGCTTTCGCGACGTTGCCGACTTCGGCTTCCAAGACGGCCTGATAGGACAAAACGGAGGAGGAAACTTCAGTGAGTCCGGCCAGTTGCGAGGCCAACAAGAACTGAGAAACAAGCGCCCGGCCTTTTTGAACATTGCCATGTTGAAAGGAAATTGCTGCGGTATTAATAAGCACCCAGTTCTCGCCGGCGCGCCGGTTGGCACCCCAGTCGAATTCGCGGCGCATGGTCGCGTCATCACCCTGAAGGTATGCAATCTTCTGCGCGGACTCGTGAGCGGTAGGGTTTTCCGGATTGCTGGCCAAGTCCGCGCGGGAAACCTCTTGTGCTTCGTCAATCCTCTTAAGAGCGAGATAGGCCACCGTCACAGCGCCAGCAGCGCCCGGTTGATGAGGATTCAAGCGGATGGAAATTCTTCCCTGCTCGATGCCCTTTTCGAATTGTCCTAAATTGCGGGCGTACGTCACCGCGAGATTGTTCGGTGGCGTTGCATCGCGCGGATAGGCGGCGGCCCAAGATTGTTCCGCTTCCGTCTCTTTGTCCAGGTCGCCGGTAACCACCCAGTGATAGTTGGAGGTAATGACAAATCGTTCGCGCTCGGTGACCCGAGAGCGGAGATCGTAGGCTTTTTGTTCCGCTGCCATGGCGCGATCGCTTTCGCCTACATTCCCGTAAACAGCAGCGAGTTCGGCGTAGGCGAGAGCGAAATTGGGGTCCAGGTCGATCGCGCGTTGATATAGGGGAATAGCCTCAAGCTGCTGTCCCCGATCGGTTTTGGCGCTGGCCATGGTCAAGGCCTTGAGGGCTTCCAGCGAGGAAGTGGTCGCCTCCTCTATCGGCGTGTCGTACTTCTGCACGGAACTCAACGACTCACCAAGCTTCTGGCGCATGGCCGAAGCCACGCTTCCCACAGTCTTGAGCACGGCCTCTTTCTCGGCAGCCTGTGCTTGTTCGTTGGCGATCAGGTCACCGGTCTGGCAGTTCACTGCGTCCAAAGCGATTACGTACTGAGATCCTACCTGAGAAATGGAACCCGTAAGCATGGCTTTGAGACTGGCGCGCTGGCAGATTTCACGCGCCACGGTCTTGTCCACGCGGTCATCCGCCGAACGGTTCATCTCGCGGAGCGTGTCGCGGACCCGCGCTTCTGACAGGATGTTAAGAAAAGGCGATTGCAACAGCTGGTTCGTGAGCGCCTGTTTGAGAGTGCCATCGAAGATGGCGTCGCCGGTCGAATTCGAAAAGTCAGCGAGGACGATAGTGTCTTTGTCGGTGAGTTTGGCGGCGCGAGTGGAGCGCCAGTAGAGGCCGCCGGCAACGAGCGCTGCTGCAACGGCGGCTAGCGGAATCAGAATGCGGGGAGTTGGCAAGATGCCAGGGCTACGAGGCGCTTTGGCGACGGGTGTTCGTACACTGGAGGAGTCTGCCTTTTGTTTGAAGGTAGAGCTCCGAGCGGTCGCCGAAGACGTGGTGTTCGGCCAGGATTCTTCGGCGACGGTGGAGACAGTGGCGGAGCGGCCAGAGTCGGTGTCGCGCTTGAG
>Ga0066903_100003348_pt1 | contig 13066 bp, 7 predicted proteins | sample PanSoiMetaGPlot1_FD_67491 | JGI IMG/M metagenome (GOLD analysis project Ga0066903, IMG submission 67491) | Tropical forest soil microbial communities from Panama analyzed to predict greenhouse gas emissions - Panama Soil - Plot 1 (version 2) | ecosystem: Environmental > Terrestrial > Soil >... | reverse complement strand
ATCATCGCTTCGATCTTCCCCTTGAGGTTGTGGCTCTGGTCGACCATGAATGCGATGTCCGGGAGCGCTCCCGTTTCGTGCGCGAACGCGTGGATCTCGTGAAAGATCCGGAACACCTGGTACGGGTCGATGGACCCGAGCGTGAGGTCGTCGTCTGCGTAGCGCCGATCGTTGAAATGAAACCCGCCGAGCATGCCTTCGGCCAGCAGCCACGCGACGATCTGCTCGATGTTCTGCGACAAATAATGATGGCCCGTGTCGACCAGCACGCGCGCCTGCGGGCCGGCGGCACGGGCGAACAGCAGCGCCATGCCCCAGTCGGCGATGTCGGTGTGGTAGAACGCCGGCTCGAACGGTTTGTACTCGACGAGCAGCCGCTGGTTCGGCGAGAGCGCCGCGTGGCTCGCCTGCAGGGCCTCGACGAACCACGCGCGCCGCTGCCGGATGTTCGCCGTGCCCGGATAGTTCGATCCGTCAGCGAACCAGAGCGAGATGTCGCGGCTGTCGACCGCGCCGGCAATCGCGACGCTGTCGAGCACGTGATGCCGCGCGCGCGACCGCACCGCCGGATCGGGGTTGCCGAACGATCCGAACTTGTATTCCTGGTCCTGGAAGAGATTCGGATTGATCGACCCGGCGCGCACGCCGTAGCGCGCCGACAGGCGTGCGATTTCCGCGGCGCTGCGCAGCCCGTCGGGCAGGTCCCACAGCACGTGGAGCGCCACCGTGGGACAGACGCCCGTCAGCGCGTGCACCTGCCCGGCGTCGCTGAACTTTTCCTCGAGCGAGGACGCCGCCGCCGCCTGCAGGAACTTGCCGAACCGCGTCCCCGTATTCGCGAACCCCCAGCTCGGGAGCTCGATCCGGAACACATCCAACGCTGCGTGAATCACATCGCTCTTCGTGGCCATCGTGTTACCTCACCGGCTCTGTCGATGACGAATGACGAACGCTGAATGCCGAATCGAATCCTCAATCGTCGGATCCGGGATTCGGGATTCGGGATTCGTTTCGGCATTCGGCATTCGACATTCGTCATTGACCATGTCGTCGGAAGCACCCGTCACTACCCTAGAAATCGTACCGGTCGATATTGGTCTTGTTCATCAGCAGCGGAGCACCAAGCACAATCTCGGAGCCGCGGACTTCAATTCGCCCGAGCCGGCCGGCTTCGATCGACGACGCCCCCGGCGCGAACCCCTGGCGCACGAACTGCGCGGCCGACAGCACGGTGAGGTAGCCGAGGTCGCGGGTGTTCCAGAGAATCACGGCCTGGACGACGTCGCCGTGCACGTACGGCTTGTTGATGTTGGGGAGCGACAGGCCGATCACCTTGACGGCGCCCGTCCGCCCCGCCTGCCGGACGGCTTCGGCCGCGCCCGGCACCGCCGGCGCCGAGATCGCCATGACGAGCGTGACGGCCGGATTCACGCGCAGGATCGTCTGCGTCTCGGCGAACGCCTTGTCGCGGTCGTCGTCGCTCGGCCGGATCGTCGCGAGCACCAGCTTCGGATACTTCTCCGCGAGCCGCTTGCGGATGTTCGCGATCCACTCGTTCTGGTTCGCGGCGCTCAGCGCGCCGGTCACGATGGCGAACTGCCCCTGCCCGCCGAGCAGGCGCGCCGCTTCGTCGGTGAGGCTGTTGGCGATGCCCTCCGGCGTCGCCTGGTTGACGAAGAAATCGCGCGCGTCGGCGTCGGCGTCAGCGTCCCACGTCAGCACCTTGATGCCGCGCTCGCGCGCCTTGCGCAGCACCGACGAGATCCCCCCGCGGTTCTCGACCGCCACCGCGATCGCGTCGACCTTCCGCGTGATCCAGTTCTCGACCAGCTCGTTCTGGCGGGCCGCGTCGAGGCTCGTGGGACCGTCCCAGATCAGATCGACGTCGAGCTCGCGCGCCGCTTCCTCGGCGCCCGCGCGGCAACTGATGAAATACGGGTCTCCCTTCGCCTTCGGCAGCATCGCGACGACGGGGCGCCGCGAGGGCGTCGACGCGGCCGCCGCCCTGGGCGTCGTGCCGGTCGCCGCGGTGCCGATCGACCGTACCAGCCAGGCGTTGGTGCCCGCGACGATGACGGCCGCCGCAATCACGGCGGCGCAGATGGCCGCAACCTGCGAATTCCTCACGTTGAAATCTCCCTCTCCCGTCAGCGCGTCGCTGCGCGCGCTCATCCTGACACGATCCAGCGCCATCGTGGCGAGCAGCAGCGCGCCCGTCATCACCCCGGCCAGCTCCGATGGCCACGCGGCGAGCTGAAACCCGTTGCGAAGCACGCTGATGGCGCCGAGCCCGAGCAGCGTGCCCCAGAGCGACCCCCGGCCGCCGAACACCGACGTCCCTCCGAGCACGACCGCGGCGATCGCGTCGAGCTCGTACCCCACGCCGGCGTCCGACCGCGCCTGCCCCAGATGCGCCACGTAGACGATCGCCGCGACGCTGGCGACGAGACCGGTGAGCACGTAGAGCGACGCGAGGCGCCGCCGCACGTCGATGCCGGCGTAGCGCGCGCCCGCGGCGCCGAATCCGATCGCATAGACCGCGCGGCCCGCCGCCGAGCGGTGGAGGAACACGACATATCCGGCGAACACCGCGACGAACAGCGGCACCTGCGCCGGCAGCACGCCGCCGAGATAGCCCTGCCCGAACGCGAGGAACCCGGACGGAAACCCTGTGTAGTTCACCGCGGCGCGCGTGAGGCCTTCGGCGATGCCGCGGAAGAGCGACATCGAGCCCAGCGTGACGATCAGCGGCGGCACGTCCAGGCGCGCGACGAGCTCCGCGTTCAACATCCCGCCGGCGGTGCCCACCAGCAGCGCGATCAGCACCGCGACCGCGACCGGGGCGTGCCAGTCGGTGACCGCCGCGCCGAACACGACGGCCGAGAGGCCCATCATCGACCCGACCGAGACGTCGATGCCGCCGCTCACGATCACCGGCGTCAGCGCGATCGCCAGCAGGCCGAGCTCGACCGTCGCGCGCACGACCTCGAAGCCGTTGGCGACCGACAGGAAGTTCGGCGCGATCGCGGCGAAGATCGCGATCTCGGCGGCGAGCGCCCCCGCAAGGATCCCTTCGCTGCGTCTCACGACACCGTTGCCTTCGCGCGTGGCCCTAGGCCGAGGCCCGATGCCCTGTGCCCTTGCGCCCGCGCCGCGAGCGCATCGATCGTCACCGCCGCGAGGACGATCGCGCCGTGCAGCGCGCGCTCCCAGTAGCTCGTCACGCCGAGGAACACGAGCGCGGGTCCGACGCTCGCCAGCAGGATGACGCCGAGCAGCGTGCCGCCGAACGATCCGCGTCCGCCGCCGACCGTCGCGCCCCCGACGACGACGGCGGCGATCACCTTCATCTCGAGGCCGATGCCGGCGTTGCTCGGAATCTGGTTGAAGCGTACGGCGTTCATGAACGCCGCGAGCGCGGTGAAGACGCCGCCGGCCGTGAACACCGCCCACTTCACGCGCGCGGTCGCGATGCCGGCGAGCCTCGCGGCTTCCGCGTCGGATCCCGTGGCGAAGATGGATCGGAACGCCGCGACGTGACGCGACGCCCACGCGAGCGTCACCTGCAGCACGAGCGTCACGGCCGCCGCCACGAGCGGATAGGCCGACTGCGAGAGGCCGAGCCACTGGAACGACCCCGGCAGGTTCTGGACCCACGCGCCTTCGGTCGCCCATCGCAGTCCTTCGCGCAGCGCCACCATCGTGGCCAGCGTCACGACGATCGACGGCAGGCCGGCGTAGGCGACGAGCGCGCCGTTCAGCGAGCCCAGCGCCGCGCCGGCCGCGCAGGTGATCAGGACGTTGGCGGCGAGCGGCACGCCGCTGACGGCACAGACGCCGGCGACGACGCCGCAGATCGCGAAGACCGATCCGATCGAGATGTCGATCTCGCCGGCGAGGATGACGAGCGTCGCCCCCATCGCGGCGAGGAGCACGGGAAAGTTCCCGAGGAACAGATCGCTGAAGTTCTCGCGCGTGAAGAAGACCGGCGCAAACAGCGCCAGCGCCGCGTAGAGGACGGCGATGGCGGCGGCGATGGACGCCTCGCGGCGCCGCGACGTCATTCCGCCGCCTCCCGGGCGTGGCCCAGCGCGAGCGCGAGGATCCGATCCTGCGTCGCCTCGGCGCGATCGAGCAGCCCCGCGATCGAACCGCCGCGCATCACCGCGATGCGGTCGCTCATGCCGAGCACTTCGGGAAGCTCGGACGAGATCATGAGGATCGAGAGGCCGCCGGCGGCGAGCTCCGCCATGAAGCGGTGGATCTCGGCCTTCGCGCCGACGTCGACGCCCTGCGTCGGCTCGTCGAGGATCAGCAGCGCAGGCTCGGTCGCGAGCCAGCGCGCCAGCGCGACCTTCTGCTGGTTGCCGCCCGACAGCGTGCCGGCCTCGGCCTGGACCGACGGCGTCTTGATCCGCAGCCGATCGACGAAGCGCGCGGCGGCGGCCGCCTCGGCGGCGCGGTCGATGATCCCGCGGCGCGAAACGCCGCGCAGGTTCGCCAGGCTCGCGTTGGCCGCGATCGACATGTCGAGAATGACGCCGTGGCGGCGGCGATCCTCGGGCACGTACGCGATGCCATGGCGGATGGCGTCGGACGGCGACGCGATCCGGACGCCGGCGCCGCCCATCCGGATGGTGCCCTCGTCCGCCGGCCGCAAACCGAACAGGATCTCGGCGAGCTCCGTGCGGCCGGAGCCGACGAGGCCGGCGAGGCCGACGATCTCGCCGCGCCGCACGGCGAGCGACACGCCGTGCACGCCGCTCTCGCGGTGGCCCAGGCCTTCGATATCCAGCAGCGGCGCGCCGGGCGCGTGCGTGCGCGCGGGGTAGACATCGGCCAGCGGCCGCCCGACCATCAGGCGCACGAGATCCTGCCGCGTGACGTCCGCGGCGGCACACGTGCCGACGCTTTCGCCGTCGCGCAGCACGGTGATGCGATTGGCGAGCGCGAAGATCTCCTCGAGGCGGTGCGAGATGTAGATGACGCCCGCGCCGCTCTCCTTCAGGTGCGCGACCGCACGGAACAGCGAGTCGACCTCGCGATCGCCGAGCGAGGCGGTCGGCTCGTCCATGATGACGATGCGCGCGTCGGATCCGAGCGCCCTCGCGATCTCGACGATCTGCTGCTCGGGCATCGTGAGCGACTCGATCGCCCGGCGCGGATCGAGGCGCGAGCCGACGCGCTCGAGCAGCGTCCGGGCCCGCGCGTCGCGCGCGCGCCAGTCGAGCCGGCGCCACGCGCGGCCGCGTTCCACGGCCAGGGCGATGTTCTCGGCGACGCTCAGGTGCGGAAAGAGGGCCGGCTGCTGGTAGACGGCGGCGACGCCGGAGAGATGCGCGGCGTGCGGATCCATCGCCGCGACCGTCCGTCCGCCGATCGCGATCGTCCCTTCATCGGGCGCGACGGCGCCGGTGATCACCTTGATCAGCGTGGACTTACCGGCGCCGTTCTCGCCCACGACGGCATGGACTTCCCCGGGGCGCAAGTCGAACGAGACGCCGCGGAGGGCGCGGACGGCGCCGTAGGTCTTGACGAGACCGTCGAGCCGGAGCAGCGGGAGCTCAGGCATTTTGCATCTCAAAAACTCGTTGCGCGCTGCGAAATGATTCCTGATAATGCCCGCCATGAGCAAGATGGCGTCTGCCCCGTCCGCGAGCCGCGACCCCTACCTGGTGAAATCGGTCGTGCACTCCGCGCAGCTGTTGTCGGCGTTCCGCTCCTCGGGCGAGGCGCTGCCGCTCCGCGAAATCTCGGCGCGCAGCGGCCTCCCCAAGAGCATGACGTTCCGGCTGCTCTACACGCTCGAGCGCTGCGGGATGATCGAGAAAGCGGGCGAAAACCTGTACCGCTCGCATCTGCGGCCCTTCAAGCAGCGCCCCTTCCGTCTCGGCTACGCGGCGCAGGGTACCGACTATCAGTTCTCGAAGGAAGTGTCGACGGGCCTGCAGCGCGCCGCCGCGACGCAGGGGCTGGAGCTCATCTGCGTCGACAACCGCTACAACGCGAAGATCGCGCAGCGCAACGCCGACGTCCTCGTGCGCGAGAAGGTGGATCTCGTCATCGAGTTCCAGACCGACGAGCACGTCGCGCCGATCGTCGCGTCGAAGTATCGGGAGGCGGGCATTCCGCTGATCGCGATCGAGGTCCCGCATCCGGGCGCGACCTACTTCGGCGCGAACAACTACGAGGCCGGCCTGATCGGCGGCCGTCACCTGGGCCGCTGGGGCAAGCTGCAGCGGTGCGCCGAGGGGGACGAGATCGTCCTCATCACGCTCGACCGCGCCGGCAGCCTGCCGCGGATGCGCCTGACCGGGATGCTGGTCGGCATGAAGGAAACCTACCCGACGCTCGAGGGCTGCAAGGTGACGTACCTCGACGGCGACGGCAAGCTCGGGGAGAGCTTCGAAGCGATGCGCCGGCACCTGCGCGGCAGCCGCGCGCGCCGCGTGCTCGTGGGCGCGATCAACGACCCGAGCGCGCTCGGCGCGCTGCGCGCGATGCAGGAAGCCGGCCGCGTCGAGACGTGCGCGATCATGGGCCACAACGCGTCGCCCGAAGGGCGCGCCGAGCTGCGCCAGCCGGGCACGCGCCTGGTGGGCTCGGTCGCCTACTTCCCCGAAAAGTACGGCGCCGAGATCGTCGCCGTCGCGCTCGACATCCTCAACCGCCGCGCCGTCCCGCCGGCCGTGTTCGTGAAGCATCAGCTGGTCACCCCGGAAAACGTCGACCATATCTATCCAAACGATCAGCTGATCCTCGCCTGAGGTGCGGAGGCTGGAGGTTGGAGGTTGCAGGCTGGTCTCCGGAAAGCTTGTAGCCTTGTGGATCGCGCGCACTGGGGATTGGACCAATCCCTTGAGGGCTCGATCCAAAAAACAGCCAGCCTTCCGGAGACCAGCCTCCGACCTCCACCCTCTGACCTCCGCGCCAACCTCCGACCTCCGCACCGTCACCGCAGGAAGGCTTCGGGCAGTCCCCCGTCAACGGGGATGACGTGGCCGGTCGTTTTGGCGCTCTGCTCTCCCGCCAGCCAGCAGATCGCGTTCGCGTTGTCGATCGGCAGGATCGGGCGTTTCGTGATCGTCCGCTGCGCGTAGAACTCGGCGAGCTTGTCGCGCAGCGCCTCGGTCGACTCCGACTCGTCGAACGCCATCGCGTACTTGCGGAGCGAGACCATGACGCGATCGCGCGGGAACATCGACGAACCGGCGACCACCGTCGCGGGCGCGACCGCGTTGACGCGCACGAGCGGTCCGAGGCCGACGGCCAGCTCGCGCACGAGGTGGTTGATCGCCGCCTTGCTCACGTCGTACGCCTCGCTGCCCGCCTTGGGCACGACGGCGTTGGCCGAGCTCGTCAGCACGATCGACGCGGGCAGCTTCTGCGCCTGCAGGACCTTCGCGGCTTCCTGCGCCAGCACGAAGTTCGACGTGACGTTGATCGCCATCGCCGTGCCCCACGTGCCTTCCGCCGGCGTCCCCGGTGGCGGCGTCGGGAAAATCGCCGCCGTGTTGATCACGGAGTCGAATCCGCCGAACTGGAGCACCGCGGCCCTCACCGCCGCGGCAATCGTGTCGCGCGCGGTCACGTCGACCGGCGCCGACTGCACCATCTCCTTCGACGAGAGCGCCGCGGCATCCTTCGCGGCCTCCGCCGCCGCCGCGCCGTTGGCGTCGGCGGCGACGACGTGGCCGCCGCGCTTCGCGATCTGCAGCGCCACCTCGCGGCCGATCCCGCTGCCGGCGCCGACGACGACGACGACCTTGCGGCTGAATTCCTTCTCGGGCGGCATCCGCTGCAGCTTGGCTTCTTCGAGCGCCCAGTACTCGATGCGGAACGCTTCGAGCCGCGGCAGCGCCACGTAGTTGTGGAACGTCCGGAACTCCTTCGCCTGCTCCTGGCGGCGCACCTGCGGCAGCGGCGCACCAGGCCCCTCGTCTTCGAGCGCGTTCGCCCCCTGCATCACGTGGATGGCGTTGACGAAGAACTCCGTCGTGATCCGGGCTTCGCGCTTGTCCTTGCCGAACCCGAAGAGGCCGAGCCCCGGAATCACCACGACCGACGGATTGCTGTCGCGCAGTGCGGGCGACGCCGGATCGGCAAACGCCTTGTAGTAGGCGGCGTAGTCCTGCCGGTACGTCACGATGCGCTCGTCGATGCGCGCGCGCAGCGCCGCCAGATCGTCGCGCGAGGGGTCCCACGGCACGAACATCGGCGAGATGCGCGTGCGCAGGAAGTGATCCGGACAGCTCGTCCCCAGCTCGCACAGGGCCTCGGCCCACTGCGAGCCCGCGAACGCGATCGCGTCAGGCGACGCGTCGTAGTGGCCGATCACGCGCCGGTTCGACGAGACGGCGCCGCGCAGGTGCGGAAAGAGATCGGCGACGGCGGACGCCTGATCGGCGACGGTCGCCGTCACGGCCGCGCCGCCGAAGCGCGGGCGGTGCGCGCGGCGCTCGTGCGCGCGGATGAACTCCCCCATCTGATCGATCGTGCGAATGCTGCTCAGATAGCAGGCGTCCTGCGTGGCGCCCCACGTGAAGAGGCCGTGGCCGCCGAGGATGATGCCGTCGCACCCGGGGTTGTCCTCGACCGCCGTCCGCAGCATGAGCGCGAGCTCGAAGCCGGGCCGCTGCCAGGGCACCCACACGATGCGGCGGCCGTACTCGCGGTTGAACTCCTCGAGCTTCCGTGCGCCGTTGGCGCTGGCGGCCAGCGCGATCGCCCAGTCGGGGTGCAGGTGGTCGACGTGCGGGAACGGCAGGAACGCGTGGAGCGGCGTGTCGATCGACGCCGCGACGCGGTTCTCGCCGAACGCGCACAGCGGATAGAACGCGACCATCTCGTCCTCGAACGCTTCGCCGCGGTAGCGCGCGATGAGCGATTCGAGCTTGTCCATGTAGAGCACGGCGAAGCCGGCCGCGCCGATCGAGCGCAGATCGCCGCCGCTTCCCTTCACCGCCATGACGCGGCGCGGCTCGCCGGTCAGCGGATCGGGCAGCTCGAACTTCGAGCTGGTGTTGCCGCCGCCGAAGTTGGTGATCCGCAGGTCTTCGCCGAGCAGGTTCGATCGGTAGCGCAGCAGCTCCAGCGGCGCCGCGGCCAGGCTCGCGGCCGTCCGCGCGTCCCAGAGGTTCTGCAGCACGGTGGTTTCGTTCGTCGACGTGTCAGACACAGGTCAGCTCCAGGCCACGGATGAACACGGAGACACACGGTCAAGGCTCGGATCCATCACACCGTGTTCATCTGTGTTGATCCGTGGCAGTAGTCCCGGAAGCGGCGATAGTGCGCGTGCCAGCGATCGGCGGCGACGGGCTCGAAGTGATCCGCCGGGAATGAGACTTCAATGATGCGGCGCGCCGCGGCCAGATCCGCCACCGCGCCGGTGGCGACCATCTGCATGGCGACGTTGCCGAGCGCCGTCGCTTCGGCCGGGCCGGCGATGACGAGGCGGCCCGTCGCATCGGCGGTGAACTGGTTGAGCAGCCGGTTGCGCGAGCCGCCGCCCACGATCTGGACCTCGGTGATCCGCGTGCCGGTCAGCTCCTCGAGCGCGTCGAGCACCACGCGGTACTTGAACGCGAGGCTCTCGAGCACGGCGCGCGTGAACGACGCGGGGCCGTCGGGCTCGGGCTGTCCGGTGCGGCGGCAGTAGGCCGAGATCGCGCCGACCATGTCGGCCGGATGGAGAAACGACGCATCGTCGGGATCGAACAGCGCCCGGAACGCGAGGCGATCGTCCTCGGCCGCGGCCATGAGCTCGGCGTACTCGTAGTGGCGCCCGGCCTTCGCCCAGTCGCGCCGGCACGACTGCAGCAGCCACAGGCCGCCGATGTTCTTGAGCAGGCGCGTCGTCCCGCACACGCCGCCTTCGTTCGTGAAGTTGGCGTCCAGCGCACGCGCGGTGATGATCGGGCGGGCGGTTTCGGTGCCGAGCAGCGACCACGTCCCCGAGCTGAGGAACGCGCGGTTCCCGGCCGCCGGCACTGCGGCAACGGCCGATCCGGTGTCGTGGCACGCCGGCGTCACGACGGGCGTCCCGGCCAGCGCGTCCGACACCGAGCGCTTGAGCGTTCCCAGCCGCGTGCCCGGTTCGATGAGCGGCGGCAGCAGGCGCGTCGGGACGTCGAGGTCTCTCAGCAGGTCGAACGCCCAGGTGCGGCGCCGCGCGTCGATCATCTGCGTCGTCGTCGCGCTCGTGTATTCGGCGCGCAGCTCGCCGGTGAGCCAGTAGTTGAGAATGTCGGGGATCGTGCCGAACAGCGTGGCGGCCTCGAGCAGGCGCGGCGTCGCGCGCGAGGCGGCCACGAGCTGGTAGAGCGTGTTGAACGACAGGAACTGGATGCCGGTGACGTCGTAGATGCGCGCGCGGGGCACGCGCGTGAACACGTCGGCCATCACGCCGTCGGTGCGCGTGTCGCGATAGTGATACGGGTTGCCGACCAGCTCGCCGTTCTCGCCGAGCAGGCCGTAGTCGCAGCCCCACGCGTCGACGCCGATGCTGTCGAGGCGCGCCGGCGCGGCAGCCGCCTGCTCGAGCGCGCGCTGCATGGAGAGCCAGAGCCGCGGCGCGTCCCAGTAGAGCGATCCGTCCACGCGGACCGGTTCGTTCGGAAACCGGCAGACTTCGGCGAGGTCGAGGATGCCCGACCGCAGGTGCCCGGTCATCGCGCGGCCGCTCTCCGCACCGAGGTCGAACGCCAGGAATCGCGCCATGGACAGCGATTCAAGTTTATGTTCGTCCGGTTCGCGGACAAGTGGTTTCTGGCGTTCCGACCCGTTTTGCGGTACGGAACGTTCGGCGCGGCCCCTGGCTGACGCCGGGCCGCGGGCCGGGATCGGCTATTTCGCGGTGTGAAACGCCCCGGCTCTCCGGCGTTGACGGTTGCGGCGCCTCGTCCGCCGGTTATATCGTGGCCGCGCTATGACCGATCGATCGTCGATTCAGAGTGCGCTCGGCGAAGGCAAGGGCATTCTCCGGCTCGAGCCGTGCTGGGTTCCCCGCTCGTTCATGCATCCCGGCCGCCGCCTGCGCCTGCACGCCGACGACCTCTACGCCTTCGGCGCGCACCGCGGCGGCATCAACGAACGTTGGTTTTCCTCCACGACCAACGCCGACAACGGCCCCGGCACACCGGCCGACGAAGGGTTGAGCTACGTCCGCACCGCGGGCGGCCAGCGTTTCCTGCTGAAGGCCGCCGTCGAACTCGCGGGGGATCTGCTGCTCGGCGCGGACGTGATGACCCGCGACAAGGGCTGGAACCTGCTCTGCAAGTTCTTCGACAACATGGGGCCGATCCCCCATCACATGCACCAGAAGGACGAGGACGCCGCGCGCGTCGGCCGCCGCGGCAAGCCCGAGGCGTACTATTTCCCGCCGCAGTACAACCCGTCCGACAACAACTATCCGTACACCTTCATGGGGCTCGAGCCGGGGACGACGAAGGACGACGTGCGGCGGTGCCTCGAGAACTGGAACAAGGGGGACAACGGCATCACGTATCTGTCACGCGCGTATCGTCTCGAGCGCGGCACAGGCTGGCAGATCGATCCCGGCATCCTGCACGCGCCCGGGTCGCTCCTGACCTACGAGCCGCAGGTCAACAGCGACGTCTTCGCGATGTTCCAGTCGGAGGTCGAAGGGCGGATGACGCCGTGGGATCTGCTCGTCAAGGACGTGCCGCCCGACCAGCACCGCGATCTCGACTACATCATCAACATGCTCGACTGGGATGCGAACGTGAATCCGCGTTTCGGCGCGAGCAACCGCTACATGCCGAAGCCCGTGAAGCCGTTCGCCGAGACCGATCCCGACGGGTACCGCGAGGTCTGGGTCACCTACGGCACGACGTGGTATTCGGCGAAAGAGCTCACCGTGCAGCCCAAACGGGCCGTCACGGTCACGGACGCCGCCGCGTACGGCATCATCCTCACGCAGGGCCACGGCGCCTTCGGCGGCGTCCAGGTGTCGACGCCGGCGATGATCCGCTTCGGACAGATGACGGAGGATGAGTTGTTCGTCACCGCCGACACGGCGCGTCAAGGGGTCCGCGTCGAGAATCGCAGCGACTCAGATCCTCTGGTGATCCTGAAACATTTTGGTCCGGGAAACGCTGACGCGCCGAGCCGGCGGTGACGGCGCCAATTCCACAACTGTTGTGGCAGTTGAGAGTTGGGAGTTGATTGGGAGTTGGGAGTTGCGGAATTGAGGAGTTGACATGGGACACGCGAAGCCAGCTTTACATAATGCGATGTGGCCCGGGCTCGTGGGCAAGGGCGGACCCGGCGCCGAACCGCCGATCGATCTCGACACGATGCTCGACCTGACGGCGAAGGCGCAGCTGCCGGACGGGACGAAATTCGACGGCGTCGATCTGTTTCTGTTCGATCCGCACACCAGCATCGACTCGACCAACGACGATCTCCAGCGCCTCGCCGACAGGATCCGCGGCAAGGGGCTGATGGTCGGATCCGTCGTCGCGCCGGTGTGGCCGCCGACGGGCGGCGGATCGGCGATGGGATCCGAGGACGAACGGAAGGCGTTCCTGACGCAGGTCCGCAAGGCCTGCACGATCGGCCGCAAGCTCGAAGACCTCGGCGTGCGGCGCTACGGCATCGTCCGGATCGACTCGGCGAGCAGCCCGGCCGAGTGGGCAAAGGATCCGGCCGGCAACACGAAGACGATCGCCGACACGTTCACGAAGGCGGCCGACATCGCCGAATCCACCGGGGAGCGGCTGGCGATCGAGGGGGAGATCTGCTGGGGCGGCATGCACAGCGTCAGGCGCAACGTCGAGCTCCTGGAGAGGGTGAACCGCCCGAAGACGGTCGGCTTCCAGGCCGACATGGCGCACACGCTGCTGTTCACGATGGGCTACAACGCGCCGGACGATCGCCTCCTGCCGGAGCACTTCGACTGGAAGGATCGGGCGACGCTCGACGCCGCGCTGAAGACAATGACGGCGGCGCTGCGGCCGTGGCTCTTCGATTTCCACGTCGCGCAGAACGACGCAACCGTGAAGGGATCGGGCTCGCACGACAAGACGGGCCGCCACTGCCTGCC
>Ga0066903_100003347_pt1 | contig 13068 bp, 11 predicted proteins | sample PanSoiMetaGPlot1_FD_67491 | JGI IMG/M metagenome (GOLD analysis project Ga0066903, IMG submission 67491) | Tropical forest soil microbial communities from Panama analyzed to predict greenhouse gas emissions - Panama Soil - Plot 1 (version 2) | ecosystem: Environmental > Terrestrial > Soil >... | reverse complement strand
CTCGCTCGTCGTCGACCCGCCGGACGGCCGCATTCCGCCCATGACATCCGAGGGCCGGCAGCGGCTCGCGGCCGGCGCGGGCGGCGGCAACGGTCCGTACGACAGCCCCGAACAGATGTCGCTCTGGGTACGCTGCATCGCGCGCGGGCTGCCGAGCGTGATCTTCCCGACGGTCTACAACGCCAACACGCGCATCGTGCAGGGCCCGGCGTCTGTCGGCATCACGTACGAGATGATTCACGACACGCGCGTGATTCCGATCGGCGCGGCCGACGCTCGGCCGCATCTCGGATCCGGCATGCGGCAGTTTCTCGGCGACTCGCGCGCACACTGGGATGGCGATACGCTGGTCGTCGACGTCACCAACTTCACCGGTCGGCTGCCGTACCGCGGATCGAGCGACGCACTGCACCTCGTGGAGCGCTACCGCCGGATCGACAAGGACACGCTGCGGTACGAGGTGACGGTGGACGATCCGCACACGTGGACCGCCAGGTGGACGGCGGCGCTCGACCTGCAGCGGAGCTCGAACCTCTTCGAGTACGCGTGCCACGAAGGCAACTACGCCATGCAGAACATCCTCAAAGGGTCGCGCGCCCTGGACAAGTAGGGCTGGAACGCTCTTATGAAATCTTTCATCTTTGCCACAGCAGTGATCCTTGCGACCGCCTCGCGGCCCGCCACGGCCGATGTCCAGGAGCTGACAAAGAAGGTCGCCGGTGTCACCGTTCACTACAAGGTCGTGCTGCCGAACGGCTACGACGCCGCGAAGGCCTATCCGGGGATCATCGTGCTCGGGGGCGGCCCGCAGACGATGAACACGGTCGACGGGACGCTGAACCGCAACTTTCGCGCGGAAGCCGAGAAGCGCGGCTACATCGTCATCGGGCCGGCCGCGCCCGACGACCAGCTGTTCTTCGAGGGCGGCGCGCGCATCTTTCCGGAGTTCCTGAAACAGATCCTGGCCGACTACAAGATCCAGGACGGCAAGTTCCACATCGCCGGTCCCTCGAACGGTGGCATCGCGGCGTTTCATGTGGCCGCCGCCAATCCGCAGTACTTCCTCTCGGTGACGGCGTTCCCCGGCTACATGTGGGAGCCGACGCCGGCCAAGCTGCTGGCGATCTCGAAGATGTGCGTCTTCATGTACGTCGGCGAGCACGACGAGTACCGGTGGCACGGCGAGATGCAGCGCGAAGCGGAGTTCCTTCGCTCGAATGGAGGCGTCGCGCGCTACACGGTCGAAAAGGGACAGCCGCATCGCATCGAGACACTCGCCGGCGCAAACGCCGGACGCCTGTTCGACGGCTTCGAGGACACAAAGAAGGGCTGCAGCCGCTAGCTCATCGGTACCGAGTCCGGCGGCACACACTCTGCATCTCGAGAGTTCCTCAACTGATGAGGAGTGTGTCATGCATCGAACGCCGACGATTCGACGGGTGTGGGTTCCTGTACTGCTGGCTGTCCTGATGTGCGCCGCCGGCGCGCGGCCCGCCAGCGCCCAGGGTTTCATCAGTCCGTTCATCGGCTACAACTTCGGCGGCAAGGCCGGATGTCCGCAAATCACCAATTGCGAGGACAAGCACGCCAACTGGGGTGTCGCCATCGGCGCGCTCGGCAGCGTCGTCGGGTTCGAGGAGGAGTTCGCGCACACGAACGACTTCTTCGGCAACTCGACGAGCCAGTCGACGAGCGTGCTCACCGCCATGAGCAACTTCATGATCGCGCCAAAGGTCGGACCGATTCAGCCATACGGCCTGGGCGGCGTCGGCCTGATCCGAACGTCCGTCGAGTCAGCCGGCCAGAACCAGGACGAGAATCAGTTCGGATGGGATATCGGCGGAGGGCTGATCGGCTACTTCAGCAAGCACATCGGCATTCGCGGTGACGTGCGGTACTTCCACTCGTTCGAGGTGTTCGACCTGAGCTCGTTCCCGCCTGACCTGCTGCCTCTCAGGCAGACGAAGCTGGATTTCGGCCGCTTCTCGGTCGCCGTCGTGTTCAAGTTCTGAAGAGCGTTTCCGAGGCAGAGCATGCCGCCCGCTTCACTGCCGGACGTTACGGCTTCGGTCCGCCTCGGGCGGCAGGCTCGTTCTTTTCGTACAGCTCCCTCAGCTGGCGATCCACTTTCTGGAGCAGCGCCGGATCGCCGGGATACCAGTACTGCAGGTGGCACGACTCGCAGGCCTGATCGAGGTTGAAGCCCGCGTCCCATAGTTCCTGCGTGTTCCTGGTCTTGACGATCTCCAGCAGCTCGAGGCCCACGTTCCGAAGCGCCTCGATTTTGGCGTTCCAGAGCACGGGATCTTTTTCGAGCTTCGCCTTGATCTGGGCCGGCGACAGCTCCGTCGCCTCGGGCCCCTTGCTGTTGTTCTCGTCGCCGGGCGGCGCGAAGGGGCGCGGGATCTTCAGCAGATAGACGCCCTCGGCGAGGGTCACGGCGCCGATGCGAATCCGATCCCAGTCTTCGTCGGTCTTCGGCAAACGCTCGACGGTGCCGTTCTTGGTCGTCTCGATCTTCACCGCGTCGAAGATGAAGTCCGACGCCGGATCGAGCAGGTCGCGCATCAGCTCCTTGACCGAGACGATGGGCTTCATGTCGCCCCACAGCACCGGAGCCGCCGGCGGCGCGGACGACGCCGGCTTGGAAGACGAACACGCGGCCAGCACGAGGAGGCCGGCGAGCCCGACGCACGCAGCGGAGAATTTTCCAGTCATCAGGGCACGCGCTTGGATGGCGCCGGCAGGTCCTTCAGCTTCTTGTCGAGATTCCGATAGAACTGCGCGTCTTCCTTCGGATACCAGTAGCTCCGATGGCAGTTCTCGCACGCCACGTCGAGGTTCTCACCCGCGTCCCACAGCTCCTTCACGTCCTTCCGTTTGACGATGTCGAGCACTTCGAGGCCGACGTTGCGCAGGGCCTCGATCCTGGCGTTCCACTCCACCGGATCTTTTTCGACCTTCGCGGTGATCTGGGCCGGAGGCAGTTCGGTCGCATCGGGGCCAACGCTGTCGTTCTCGTCGCCCGGGGGTGTGAACGGCCGACGGATCTTCAGCAGGTAGACACCCTCGGCGAGAGTCACGGCGCCGACGCGCACCTTGTCCCAGTCTTCGTCCGTCTTGGGTCCAGCCTCGCTGACTCCATTCTTGGTGACGACGGAACTGACGGCATTGAAGATGTAGTCGGATGCCGGGTCGAGCATGTCGCGCATCAACTCCTTGACCGACACGACGGGCTTCAGGTCGCCCCAGAGGACTGGCACCGGCACAGCGGGCGGCGGCGTGGCGGCCTTCTGGGACGAGCACGCGGACGCGAGCACCGCGACGATCAGGATGGCACTTCTCTTCATCCCACCTCCAGGAAACCTCGACGCAACGCGGCTACTTCCTCGCCCGGCCCGGAAAATGCGCGTCGTCTTTCTCGTTTTCGACGCAGTAGTGCTCGAAGAGGTCCGTGTCCGGCAGCAGCTCCTCGACGACGTTGAACGCGATCGGCCGGGTGAACGTCTTCGGATCGGTGATCGTGATGGCGAGCTCCAGATGCCCGAAGTCGCGCCGCCGGAAGCGCTCTTCGACGCGCATCTCCGTGCTGTGCGGCGTGCCGCGCGCATCGAGCCACCCGCGATCGTTGAACCCCGCCGTATCGATGATCAGCGTGTCGCCCTCCCAGCGGCCGACCGAATAGCCCTGCCAGCTGGGCGATGGATCGACGGGAAGCTTGCGGCCGTCCGTGAAGATCTGGCGGAAGGTCGTCTCGACTTCGTACAGCATCACGATGACGCCGGGCGACTGAATAATCTTGAATGGCTCCGGCAGCAGGTCGCCGTGCGGCACGCCGTCGGGGAGGCAGTTCAGTGTCGGGTTGAACGCGCCCGCCTCGGCGTGCTGGCGAAGCCGGTCGAGGCCTTCGGGCGTGAGCGGCTGCTCATCCGGCTTGAAGTCCGCGAGGATGTTGCGGAAGTACCTCGAGTTGGGAGATTCGCCGAGACCGAACAGTCCGCCCGGCGCGCGCGGCTCGGCCTGCACCTGCCAGATGCCCGACAGATCCGGCGTGCCGTTCACTCTGGGCGCCGGCGCCGTCATGTTGATCTTGCCGTCGGGCGTTCTCGGCGCGCCGGTCATCTTCTGGTTGTGCCACTGAGCGGCGACGGGCAGGCCCGCGGTGAGACAGGCGACCAGAATCGCGAGCAGAAACAGGCGATCGCTTCGCACGAGGCCCATTAAACCACAAGCGTCTCGCCACGCTGCTGTCCAGGGTCAGCTACCGAATAGCCCGCATGACCCGCGGGTGCTTCCACAGATCCCGCGAGCCATTCCAGGTCAGCGCGCGACAGGCCCGCGCCGTGCGCGACGTCGCCTGCACAACGCGCGACATGGTCCAGGCGATCCGAAACGCCCCGCGGGAGCTGGCGATGCACAGCAACGGGGAGGCGGAGACGTCTGGAGCGATGTCAGTGCGGGCCGAGGAACTCGGTGTACAGGCTCGGCTGACTTCGGAACACGCGCGGGAACTGCGGATCTACTTCGCCGCGACCTTGATGCCCTTGGCGGCCATCAGCGATTCGAGCAGGGCGACCGTTTCCGGATGCGGCTCGCCGGCGGCCTGGCGCACGCCCGCTACGCCGACGCCCTTCGCGAGATCGAGCGCCGTGCGGCCCCTGGAGTCCTTGGCCTCGAGGTCCGCGCCGTTCTCGGCGAGGAACTTCACAAACGCCGTGAGCCCGCGCTCGGCGGCGCCGTGCAGCGCCGTCTGATCGGGAACCGCCGACGGGCTGGGCACCTGACCGGGACGGCTGCGGAGGTTGATCGCGAACGACGCCGCCTGCGACGCGCCGTCGGGGACCGCAGCCCTCGGCTCGGCCACCATCCGGGCATTGACGTTCGCCCCGGCGTCGAGCAGCAGCTTCATCGTCGCGAGCACGCCTTCGTTGGTGCGGTTGCGTCCCCGCGTCACGCGCGTGCCGAATTCGACGCCGGCGGCCGCCATCAGCGGCGTGACGCCTTCCTTGCTCGGCAGATCGACGAGCGCGCCGTGTTTGAGGAGAAAGTCGACGAACGGCGCATCGCCGGCGCGCGCGGCACGCAGCAGCGGCGTGGCGCCCTGGGCCAGGATCGTGTCGCCGCCGCGGTCCTGCGGCACGTCACGATACGGCGGCCGTCGCTTGAGCCGCAGGTTCGGATTGGCGCCCTTCTCGACGAGCAGCTTCGCGACGTCGAGCGCGCTGATCGGGTCTTCGCTCGGGATCACCGCCATCGCGCCGTTCCCCTTCGTCGGCAGCGTGCTGACGTCGGCGGCCATGTAGAGCGGCGAGCGTCCGAAGAGATCCCACTTGTCGACGTCGGCGCCGGCCTTGATGAGCGCCGCGGCGGCCTCGAAGTGCAGGTTGAGCAGCGCCATGTTCAGCGGCGTCACGCGATCCGGATCCTCGAGGTCGAGGTCGGCGCCGGCCGCGGCGAGGTCTTTCACGCACTCGACGCAGCCCTCGCGCGCGGCATACAACAGGGGCGTGAAGCCGCCTTTGTTCATGTCCTTCGGGCGCGGCTCTGTGATGACCTTCCGTTCCCACTGACGAACCACGCCGCGTGCGTTGAGGTCGGCGCCCCGCGCGGCCAGCAGCTTCACCATCGGCGCCTGGCTTTGCGCGGATGCCCACATCAAGGCCGTCTGTCCGCCGAACGCTTCCTTGGCGTTGATGTCGGCGCCGGCGTCGAGCAGCCGCTTCGCCGCGTCGAGGTGACCGCTGCGAGCGGCCGCCATCAACGGCGTTTCCCCTTCCGGATTCCTGGTGTTGGGATCGGCCCCCGCCTTCAGCAGCACGTCCACGACGGGCGCCGAACCAATGATCGCGGCCTCGGTCAGCGCCGATGTGCCGAACTGATTCTTCAGGGTGACGTTCGCGCCCGCCTTCACCAGCGCGCGGACCAGCTCGACATCGTCGTTGGACGCCGCCCACATGACGGCCGTCGTGCCGTCGGGCCCGGCGGCGTTCGGGTTCGCGCCTTTCGCCAGGAGCCGCAGCGCGCCGGCATGGTCGCCGCGCTCGGCGGCGTCGATCAGCCGTGTATCCGCGGCTTGAGCGATCGTCGTGACCGCAAGGCAGAGCATGCCCGCGAACAACCACCCGTGCCGCACGCTCGTCGCCACCCTAGATCTCCGAGAGGATGCCACCGCTGTCACCGAGCTTCTCGACCGGGATGTTGTTCCGATCGAACAAGGTCACGAGCAGATCGGCAAAGCGCGAGTCCTGCGGATACTTCACGTGCTGACCGCCCTTGATGCGGCCGTGCGCGTGGCCCAGGATCGCCGCCGGCAGCGGATCGTTGTTGTGCTTGTCGCTGTTGCTCATGTTGCTGCCGAACAGAATCGTCGCGTGATCGAGCACCGTGCCGTCCGCTTCCTGCGCCTTCGACAGCCGCTCGACGAACTTGGTGAACACCTGCGCGTGGTAGTTCTGGATCTGGACCAGCTTGTCCATCTTCTGCGGGTTGTTCCCGTGATGCGACAGCGGATGGAACCCTTCGGCGATGCCGAGATTCGTGTACGTCCGCATGCTCGCTTCGTGATCCATCGAGAACGTGATGACGCGCGTGATGTCGGCCTGGAACGCCAGGGCCATCAGGTCGAACATCAGCTTGAAGTGCTCGGTGATGTCGTTCGGCGTCCCGACCGGCGCGTCCGGAATCTCGAACGACGACATGTCCTGCTTCTCCGCCATCTGCACGCGCCGCTCGATCTCGCGCACCGAGTCGAGGTAGTCGCTGACGACGACGCGGTCGTGGACGCCGAGGCTGGCCTGCAGGCGGGCCGCCTGCGCCTTGACGCGATCGAGGATGCTGCCGGTTTCGTGCCGGATCGCCGCGCGTTCCTTGTCGGTGTCGCCCTGGCCGAACAGCTTCTGGAACACCGCGCGCGGATTGCCTTCCTGCGGCAGCGGCTGCGTCGGCGTCCGCCACGAGAGGCGCGCGCCCTGTTGGGACGTCGTGAGCTCGAGCGACGGCAGTCGCGTGTCCTGTCCGATGTGTCGCGCGGCCAGCTGGTCCGCGGTGACGCCTGCCAGCGGACCGGCGACGCCGTGCTCCCACGGCTTCACACAGCTGAGCCACGTCGACTCGATGTACGCGTGCGGCTCGGGCGTCTCGCCCGGCTTGTTGCGCAGCCCCGACACGATCGTCATGTGCTGGCGGAACGCCGCCAGCGGCTCGAGAATCGGCGACATCTCGTAGTCGACGCCCGTCTGCTTTGGCGACCAGTGGTCCATGATGGCGCCGTGCGGGAAGCCGACGAAGGCAAAGCGCTTCGGCGCCGCGCCGGCGGCCGTCTTGGCCCACGCCTGGGCCGCCGGGCTCATCGCGTCGATGAGGGGCAGCGCGATCGTCGCGCCCACGCCTTTCAGCACCATGCGCCGTGAGATGTGCTTCTGCGAGAGATACATGTCGGTCTCCTGCCCCCGGGCGGACCTAAAGGTCCGCCCCTCCATACCCTAATGTCCGCCCGTCACCCGCTCGCCGCTGTTCGACGCCGGCTGCGGCGCGCGTCGCAGCCTGAACTGATCGCTCTTCACGACCGCCTGCACGATCGTCGAAAACCTGTAGTTGCTGCCGGCCGCGCCGCGCACGATCTGGCGGATCGTCGGCATGTCGTAGTACTCCAGCTTGCGGCCCGTCGCATACGTCATCAACCCTTCGGTGAACGTCTGCGCGAACTGCCCCGGATGCCGCAGCAGCGCGTTGCGCACATCGTCGGGACTGTTGACGGCCGTGCCGTCCGGGAGCTGACCTGAGGCATCGATCGCCGTGCCCGCGTAACGGTCGCGATCGCGCCACCGGCCGGTGGCGTCGAAGTTCTCAAGGGCCAGACCAAGCGGATCCATGACCGCGTGACACGCGGCGCACGTGGGGTTCGATCGGTGCTTCGCCATCATGTCGCGCATGGTGAGCGCCTTGGTCGTCCCGATGTCCTTCTCGTCGAGCGTGGGGACGTTCGGCGGCGGTGTGGCCGGCGGCACGCCCTGAATGTGCTTGAGGATGAAGGCGCCGCGCAGCACCGGCGAGGTACGGTTCGGATACGCGGCCGCCATCAGCACCGCGCCTTTGCCGAGCAGGCCCCAGCGCACCGACTGCGCCAGCTCCACCCGGCGGAACCGATCGCCTTTCACGTCGGTGATGCCGTACTGCAGCGCGACGCGCTCGTTCAGAAAGGTGTGCTTCGCGTTCAGCAGATCCACCACGCTGCGGTCTTCCCTGAAGAGGCTGTCGCAGAACAGCGTGAGCTCAGTGCGGAAGTCCTCGCGCGGATCGGACCGGCCCGACGCATAAGGGAACACCGCGGCGTCCGGCACGATCTCGTCGAGGCGCTTCATGTCGAGCCACTGCGGCACGAAGTTGCCCGCCAGCGAGATCGAACGCGAATCGGCCAGCATGCGCTTGACCTGGCGATCCAGCACGGACGGATCCTTGAGCCTGCCGTCGATGCCCAGCTGCAGCAGCTCGTCGTCCGGGATGGTGTTCCACAGGAAGAACGAGAGCTGCGACGCGAGCTCGAGATCGCTGATGGCGTAGGTCTCGCCGGGATGCAAACCGGCCGGGACGTGCTCGCCGCGATAGAGGAAGAAGGGGCTCGCCAGCACGCCGGTCACCGCGTTGCGGATGCCTACTTCGAACCCTCCGTCTTTCGCTCCCTCCTGGTAGTACTGGAACAGCTCGTTGATGTCGTCTCCGGTCACCGATCGACGGTAGGCGCGCTTCGCGATGGTCGCGATGATCTGTTTCGCGCAGCTGGCCTGCGCATCGGCCGAGGCATCAGCTGCGGGATGGCAGGTGAAGATCCGGTCGCGGCTGGGCGTCGCGCTCAGGCCTTTCGGGTTGAACGGCCCGCGCACCTGAAACGAGTTGACCCGGTAGAGACGATCCTGCCCGCCACCGGGCGCGAACATCTGCAGCTGGTCGTCCGACTCGGCGAAGGTGCGGCGCTTGAACGCGACGCCGATCCTGTGAGGCCCCGCAGTCGCGCCGAAGCGGATGTTCTTCAGCCGCGCGTTGACACGATCGAGCGCGCCGTTCTGCACCTGATCGTAGAGCTTCATGTCTTCTTCGCCGCCGATCACCGTCTCGTAGACGACCTTGTTGTCGAGGGTCACCACGAGCGGGTTCTCGAACTCCATGCCGTTGCCCCAGATGTGGGTGGCCATGTCGGCGATATCGACGACGTATTCGCCGTCGGCCGGGAGATCGAGTTTGGCGAGAATGCCGCCGCGCGTGCCGAGGGGCAGGCCGGGCACGTGCGTCAGCTGCGCGCCGGGGCCGGCGCGGAACGTCCAGCCGCCGGGTCGGGCGTCGGCACGGCCGAGCGCCTTCACGGCGACGGCGCGCGCGGCGATCACGTACTGCTCGATGAAGGACGGCGACACCTGCAACGCGTCGGCGATGTTGTCGAAGCCTTCCGCGATGTCGTCGGCCGGCAGCACCTCGCGCGCCTCGAAGTCGACGGCCAGCAGATCGCGAACCGCGTTCGTGTACTCCTTGCGATTGAGCCGGTGCAGGACGAGGCGATCGGGGACGTGCGCGTTGGTGGCCGCTCGGTCGAGCGAATGTTCGAGCCACGCGACGAGCGAATCGACCGCCGCGCTCTCGGGCTGGCGTGCGCCGGGCGGCGGCATGACGCGTCCGCGCAGCTTGCGCACCGCTTTCTCGAACACGTCGCCGCGCTGCGCGATCGCCTCGGCCGTCAGCCCCTCGAGGCTGACGCCGCCGGCCTTCACGCGATCGCTGTGACAGCCGGCGCAGTACTGCTTGACAGTGGCCAGCTGCGCCGGGCCGTCAGGCGGCTGCGCGGCGGACGGCGACTGCGACCGTGTGACCACGCCGGTCACGGCGACGAGCAAAACGGCGATGAGTACGATGCGTTGCATGGGGATCAGGCGTCAGGTGACAAGTATGCCCACAGGCTTTCGAACGCGCGACGGACGAACTCGTCGGGATTGCCCATGCGCGCATCGAATTCCTTGGTCGGCTGCGCCGCCACGGCCTCGCCGGGCCCGCGCCCTTTGTTCAGCAACTGCGTCAGCCGCGTGTAGATGGTGCCGTACATCTCGTATTGCGTCTTGAGGTCGGCCACGCTCAGCACCGGTCCGCGCGCCGGCACAATCCGCGTCTCGTCATTCGCCAGCGCGATCACGCGCTGCAGCCCACCGACGATGCCGCCAATCCAGCCACCGGTCACGTAATCGACGACCGGCCAGCCTTCGCCCGTCACCGCGTCGCCCACCGCGAGCACGTTCTGTTTTTGAAAATGCACATACAGATCGCCGTCGGTGTGCGCGGCGTCCGGGATGTACCCGTAGCGGATACCTGTGGGAAGTTCGCCCTGATCGTAGAACGTCTTGTTCGGCTGCGCGACTTTCGGCAGCCGCGTGAAGCGCCGTCCGTCCCACGGCCAGGTGACGTCGGTCGTCAGCCACAGCCGCGTGTTTTCCTGCGCGATGATCGTCCGGCCCGCCTTGCCGACCACCTCGTTCGAACCGGTCTGCTCGGGATGCCAGTGCGTGTTGAAGATCGTGTGGACTGGCCCACCGCCGGGCAGCCCGGCGACCGCCTTCATGAGCGCGTCGGCGGCGCCAGCCGAGCCGCCGTCGACGAGCAGCGCATGGTCGCCACCAGTGAGCGCAACCACATTGGGTTCACCCGGAAGCTTCACGATGAAGAGATCGTCGGCAAGCCTGGTGGTCGAGGAGGCGCCGGCCGCCGTTTGCGCGGCCGCCACGGCAAGCGTCTTCATCGGCGAGCCAAACACCAGCCCGGCGGTGGCGCCAATCGCGCCTTTCAGGATCGCCCTGCGTGAATGCTCGCGCTGGTCCGCCACGATGGTCCCACCAGTTTAGGGAGCGGGCCGGCCGGAATCCACCGAAAAACCGCTCATAAGACCGTCAAATTCAATCAGATCGGGGGAGATCCGCGGTTCAGATTTCGATCAGGCGCGGCCGAACCGGCCGCCGAGGAAGGCCAGCGGAACCAGCGACAGCAGAAAGGTCAGGTGGTACCAGACGGGAAACTTCGGCCACAGGCCGATGTGCACGGGGATGAAGCCTGCGAGCAGCAGCGCGCCGCACACAACCGCCACGACGGCCGATCGCCGCGCAACCGCCGCAGCCACGAATCCGGCCGCGAGTGTCGCGGCGGCACCGATCGCGAGCCGCGCGATCATCATCGGCAGCGTGAAGGTCATCGCGTCGGCGACGCTGGCATACGCGGGCCAGGCTGCCCGCATGACGACTCCGGCGACGGCGGTGAGCGCCACCCAGACCGCCAGCCCCGCCACGACCGCGAGCACGCCCTTGCCCATCTCGCGGGCACTCTATAGCGGGCCGTCGCAGCGCGTCTTGTAAAAATCGGCCACGCATCGCGACGCGAGGTGACGCGGCGTGGCGCCCGCCAGTCGCGCCGTGTCGAGCGTCAGGTGCGCCTGATCGAAATAGCCAGCCTCGGACGCCAGCGCCGCACCGGATCGAGTCGGCGATCGCTCCATCTGCATCAGCGTGGCCTGAAACCTGGCGATGCGGCCGAAGCGCTTCGCGCCGTAGCCGACCCAGACGCGCATCAGGCGATTCAGATGACGCGGACTGACACCGCACGCGGCGGCAACCGTGCCGACGCGAACGGACCCTTCGGCGCGCTGGATCTCCTGGAGCGCGCGGGCGACAACATCGTGGACTCCTGTGCTCGCGAGACGCGCGATCAGAAACCGCTGCAACACGTCGACGATTTCGACCGCCGTGTCCGGCAGCGATCCGTTGGCGGCGAGTGTCCGGTACGTGGGCCCGTTCAGTCTGATCCGACGGCCGAGCATCATGTCCGCGGCCATGCCGGTCACGAGAAACGCCACGCCCGGCCGAAGGCGCACGCCAACCAGCGTCGTCGGCGACGCGAACCGGCGTTCGTCAGGACGCACGAGCGGGCCGCGCAGGAACCAGCCCGACGACCGATCGGGCCGAACTTCTATCGAAATTGCAGTGCTCGCGTCGGGCACGACGCGGATTCTCGCGCCGCGTTCCGCCGTGATGATCCAGAAGCATCCGACGAACGGGCGCAGGACGTCGGCCGCTTCGATGAAGCGCGTCTCGGCGCGATGCAGGATCGTGCCCGTGATGCTCACGCGATCCCTCGGGCCGGCATGGACGCTCGCTCGCGCTCGACGAGCACGCGCCGGAGGATCTTGCCTGATGGCGACTTCGGAATGGCGTCGATGAACGCCACCTGCGCAAGACGCTTGTAGTGCGCCACGCGCGCATCCACGAATGTCGTCACTTCTTCCGCGGTGAGCGGTTCACGCGCCACGACGAACGCCTTCGGCCGCTCGCCGGCTTCCTCGTCGCGGATGGCGATGACGGCCGCATCGGCGATCTTCGGATGCTTGAGGAGAAGCGCTTCGAGCTCTGCGGGCGCGACCTGGTAGCCCTTCACTTTGATCAGCTCTTTGAGCCGGTCGGTGATTTCCAGATAGCCCTCGGCGTCGACGAACCCGATGTCGCCGGTGTGCAGCCAGCCTTCGGCGTCGACCGTGGCAGCAGTGGCGGCAGGATTGTTCAGGTATCCCTTCATCACCTGGGGACCGCGCGCCCACACCTCGCCCGGCATGCCCTCGGCCGCATCGGTCCCCGTGAGCGGATCGACGATGCGGCACTCTGTGCTGGGCACAACCGGACCCACTTTGCCGGCACGCTCGCCACCGGGGCTCGTGTAGTGCGTCGCCGGGCTGGCTTCGGTCATCCCGTATCCCTGACGAACGCGCACGCCGAGCCTCCGCTGGACCGCTTCCGTCAGCTCCGCTCCGAGCGGCGCCGCTGCGGAGAACAGGCACTTCAAGCTCGAGAGATCGTACTGGTCGACGAGCGGATGCTTCGCGAGCGCGACCACGATCGGCGGCGCCACGTGAACCAGCTCGATGCGCCAGTCCTGCAGCAGCCGCAGGAACGTCTCCAGCTCGAAGCGAGGCAGCGTCACCACCGTCACGCCGCGCATCAGGCTGAAGTTCATGATGACGACCATGCCGTAGATGTGGAAGAACGGCAGCAC
>Ga0066903_100003346_pt1 | contig 13068 bp, 12 predicted proteins | sample PanSoiMetaGPlot1_FD_67491 | JGI IMG/M metagenome (GOLD analysis project Ga0066903, IMG submission 67491) | Tropical forest soil microbial communities from Panama analyzed to predict greenhouse gas emissions - Panama Soil - Plot 1 (version 2) | ecosystem: Environmental > Terrestrial > Soil >... | reverse complement strand
ACACGTCGTTTCACTAAGTGCTTTGTTTCACGTGATTAAACGTCTTTAGGCGGGCGTCCAGCCCTCCCTTCGAAAGGTCATTCAACACCGCAGCACGATCAAATCGACGTGACCGAACGGTTCGGTCACCTTGAAAGCTCGCTATGTCATTCTATGTTGACCGAACGGTGCGGTCAGTCCATGCCGCCGAGGCAGACGGATCGACATCAAATCGAGACTTCGTCTCATAAATGGGAAGAGACATCACGATGACCACCAAAGCCAACGCCGTTGCGATCACCTCACTTCTTGCCGCACTTGCTACCTCCGGCATCGCTATCCCAGCGTTTGCCCAAACTAACCAGAACCCCACTTGGGACACTTGCTATAACCTTGCGGTGGAGAGAGGGGCCGGACCGGCCAAAGGAGGGAGCGATAAGGTATATTCGCAAAACAATGCATTTATGGAGCAATGCATGGCGGGAAAAATCCCCGTCAGCGCAGGTGCGAACCCTTCGGAGGTGAATTTGCCGGCCGGAGCGCGCGCTTCGACCGTGCCCTCGAGGCGCACCTACCGTCATCCCGTATCGGCAAAATAACCAACTTGGTATCGGCGCAGAGCGCTGAACGCGCTCACACGTCCGCCGACACCTCGCAATGAAAAAGCGGCCGGTCCAAAGACCGGCCGCTTTTTTTAGTGCATTGCAAGGGCTTTGCTCACTCACCCCATCCTTATCGGATACACCGGCGCTTCGCCCGACAGCACCCGTGCCACATCGCTCGCGCATTTGGCCTGCAGCTCCTCCAGCGCTTCGACCGAGTAGAAGGCCGTGTGCGGCGTCAGGATCACGTTGTCGCGGCCGAGCAGCGGCGAATCCTTCGCAAGCGGCTCGGTCGTCACCACGTCGAGCGCAGCACCGGCGAGATGGCCGCTATCGAGCGCTGCGACCAGGGCGGCTTCATCGACCAGGGGGCCGCGGGCGGTGTTCACCAGGAACGCGCCCTTTTTCATCCTGGCGAAAGCTGCAGCGTTCATCAGGCCGCGGGTCGCCGGCAGCAGCGGGGCATGGACGGAGACGAAATCCGCGCGGCTCAGCAGGTCCTCGAAACTCGTGTTCTCGACGCCGAGCGCTCTCACCACATCAGCAGGCACGTACGGATCGTGGGTGACCACCTTCAATCCGAACGCCTGCGCCTTCGGGGCGAGCGCGCGCGGAATATTGCCGAACCCGACAAGACCCAGCACCTGGCCTTCGAGCCGGCGCAGCGGCACGACGGGCGGCACCTCCCAGCGGCCGGACTGCACCAGCCAGTTGGAGAAGGGGATCTTGCGCGCCAGCGCGAGCAGCAGCGCCATGGCGTGATCGGAGACCTCACGCAGGCAGTAATCCGGCACGTAGGTAACGGTGATGCCGAGTTCGACCGCCGCCGGAATGTCGATGTTATCGACGCCAAGGCCGAACCGGCCGATCACCTTGCAGCGCCTGAGCTCCCTGAGAAGCTCGCCCGGCAGCTTCGCATAGGTGACCAGCACCGCATCGGCCTCGCGCGCGACCTCAAGGATGTCATCCGCGGAAGCGGATTTTGCCATGCGCAGTTTCGGGTCGACGCGCCTGAGCGCGGCGATTGCCGGGTCGAGGGAAGGGAAGGGGCTGTCGGTCACGGCGATCAGGGTGCTCATGACAACACCTCCGGATTGACGATATTCGGCGGTCGCCGCCCCTCCAGCAGCGCCGCGATATTGTCCACCACCGTATTGGCCATTGCCTCGCGCACCTCGAAGACCGCGCTGCCCAGGTGGGGGGTCATCGTCACGTTGGGAAGGCTCGTGAGCGCGCGGTTGATATCGGGCTCGTTGTCGAACACGTCGAGACCCGCGCCGGCGATGCGCTTTTCCGCCAGCGCCTTGATGAGCGCTGCCTCATCGACCACCGCGCCGCGCGCGGTATTGATGAGGAACGCCGTGGGCTTCATCAGCGCCAGCGCGCGGGCGTCGATCATGTGACGGGTTTCGTCCGTCAGACTCGGATGAAGCGAGACGAAATCTGATTCCGCGAGCAGGCGGTCGAGCGGCACATAGATCGCGTCGAGCTTCTCCTCCTCAGCTTTCTCCATCGGATGCGGCCCACAATAGAGGATGCGCATGGAAAAGCCCTTGGCGCGCGCTGCCACGGCGCGGCCGATGCGACCGCGCCCGCCGACAAGACCGATGGTCTTGCCGTGAACGCCCGCGCCGAGCAGATAGTTCGCCTGGGAGCCCGGAAAAATTCCGGTACGGACCAGCCGGTCGCCTTCCACCACGCGCCGCGCGACCGCCAGCAACAGCGCGAAATGCGTATCGGCAGTTGATTCCACCGCCAGCGCCGGCACCACCGTCACGGGAATGCGCTGCGCCGTCGCCGCCGCCACGTCGATGTTGTCGGGCGTGATCGACATCGACGTGATGGCGCGCAGCTTCGGGTTCGCAGCAATCACCTCGCGATCGATCCGGTCGTGCAGCAGGCTGAACAGGATATCGCAGCCACGCACGCCAGCGATGAGCTGGTCCCTCGGGATGACCTGCCGGGCGTCCGGATTTGCCGTGACCTCCGCTATGGCGCGCAGGCGCACGAGCGCACTTTCGCACACCGGCTGGGTCACGAACACGCGCGGCATCAGGACATCCACCGCACGATGCCGACGATGCCGTCGACCGCGACCTGGGCGCCGTCGGGGATTTTACGTGTCGCGTCGCGCACACCGAGCACCATCGGGATGCCGCGCTCGCGCGCCAGCGAAGCCAGGTGGGAGGTCGAGCCGCCGCGTTCCGTAACGACGCCGGCGACCCGTGGCAGCACGTGGCTGAGCGCCGGCCCCGCGACCCGCGTCACCAGGATATCGCCGGGCGCGGCACGGGTCAGCTCGCATTCGCAATTCACCACCACGGCCCGGCCAGAGCCCCAGCCGATGCCGGCCGGATGGCCGTTGAGGCGTGGGTGCTTGAGCCAGATCTCGTCCGGCACCGACCCGACCCGACCTTCCCCCTCAGGCAGGGGAGGGTGTTCTTGATTTCCCTCCCGCGCCTGCGGGGGAGGATGGGGTGAGGGTAGCGGGCGCGCCTGCAGCAGCTTGAAACCGCTGTCATCGAGTGCCCATTCGATCTCGATCGGCATGCCGAACACGGCTTCGGCCTTGCGCAGCATGCGCCCCAGCGTAACGGCTTCGCTGGCGCCGAGGCACGGCTTGTCGACAAGCTCGCGCGGCGTCGCCTGTGGTCCGACTCCGGAGCGGCCGTTTGCAGCTCCGTTTGCTAGCCCGCTTGCGACCTCATTTGCGCGATGCCCACACATGTCGCGGTGGTGCTTGCGTCCGGCTTCGTTGGTGCGCAGGAAGCCCTGGCGCGTGAGCACGATGCGATCCGGTACCACCTCGCCTTGGGCGATCGTGGAGCCAAGGCCCCAGGTGGCGCTGAGCACGATCTGGCCTTCGGGGTTTTCGCTGAGGCCGCCGCCGGAAGCGCGGGCTTCGACCAGCGGCTGGACCAGCACCGCCATCGCGGTGCCGGCGGGGCTCAGCCCATGATTGTCCATGTAGCGCCGGGCATTGGTGGTCCACAGCGCCGCCCAGCAGGCCCGCACCGCAGTGAGAAATGCGGCCTCGTCGTCGATGCCCAGAAAGCTTTCGAACTGTCCGGCGAAGTTTGCGCCTTTGCGGTCCTCGATCAGCGCGGAGGAACGTACCGCACACGGCTTGCGGTTCGCCACGCGCTGCGCATTCCAAGCGTCGCACAAAGGTTCGAGAATCTCCGGCACGATCGGCTGCTCATAGAGCGCGAGCCTGATCTCGACAGCGAGCCGGCGCTGCTTCCGCGGGTCGGCGGCAGCGAATTGCGTGACCATGTCTTCAAGGCCGAGCGCCATGACCTGCGCCAGATAGGCATCGGCCGTCAGGCAAAAGCCCCCCGGCGTCGGTAGCCCGGCGCGCCCAAGCGCCGTCAGATTGGCGGCCTTCGGTCCAACCCGTTTCGGATCAACCGCGGCCACCCCGTCGAGCGGAACGATAAAGCGATCCGCCGCGACCGGTCGCAGTCGCAACACGACCGGTGTGCTCACGACGAGTAGCCCGGGTTGAGCGCCAGCGAAACCCGGGGGCAGCGTTGCCTGCTGGCAGGGCACTCCCGGATTTCGCTGCGCTCAATCAGGGCTACGGTTGCTCGAAGCGGTCGTGATGCTACCGATGTGCTCATTTCACGTGGTCGCCGTAGCCGGGAAGTGGATCGACCACGGTGATCTGCTTGACCGGGAAGTTGGAGACGATCTCGATCGAATCCTTGTGCACGATCAGCATTTCCTCGATACGCACGCCGTAGCGGAAGCGCTTGCCGTGCTGGGTCTCCAGCGCAAAAGTCATGCCCTCCTTGATCTCGACCGGATGATCGAGCGACCAGATGCGTGAAATCACCGGCTGGTCGTACTGGGCAAGCCCCAGCCCGTGGCCCCAGAGGTTCGCGGCGGCTTGGTCCTCGTCCTCGTAGCCCCAGGTCTCCATGGCGGACGGCCACTTCTGCGCGATCTCGCGCGTTGTGGTCCCGACCCTGACGGCCTCGATTGAGTCATAGAGCCACTTCAGGGCTTCTTCGTAAGTGTCCTTCTGCTCTTGGGACGGCTCTTTCCCGACACAGTAAGTGCGGTAATAGCAGGACTTGTACCCGTTCCAGGTCAGCGCGGCCAAATCCATGAACACGATGTCACCGGGCTGGATGATGCGGTCGGAAAAATTGCGCCAGTTCGGCCAGGTGTTGGGGCCCGACGAAACGATGACGTCCTCGACGTCCTCCATTCCGGGAATGTTGTAGAGGTACTTCATCAGATGCGCCGTCACCTGGTTCTCGGTGATACCCGGCCGCAGAAACTTCATACATTCCCAGTGGGTGGCATCACCGATGGCGCCAACGATACGCATGCATTCCTGTTCGTCGACGTTCTTGACGGCGCGCGCTTCCATCATCGGCGTCATGCCGTCGACCCAGGTGATGTTCTTGTCCCTGAAGATGCCAATCATGTTGATGTCGATGAAGTCGACACCGAGCTTCTCGCCGGCCACGCCGTGACGCTGCATTTCTTCGATGATGGCGTTGGTGAACTTGGTCACCTGCTGGGTCGAGGCCGGGCCGGCGGCGCCTTTGATCCAGGCGAACGAGTGACGGATGTTTTCCTTCGGCAGCCACGGCGAGTGGCGCTCGACCTGGAAACCGAGGTCGCCCTGCTCGAACAGGACCGGATCCCCGTCGCCGCACAGCATGGCATAACGCAGGCCGGGCTTGAGCCGGTTCCAGCCCGGCGTAAGCGTGCCCGTAATGTAGCGGACGTTTTCGTCGTACATGCAAAGCAAGGCGCCGAGGCCATGCTTCTTCATCATCTCGCGCGCTCGTTCGGTACGGTATTTGCGCAGGCGATCCCAGTTGACGCGCTGCTGCCAATCCAGACCCGCGATGCCGAAATTCGCTCCCATTATGCCCCTCCGCTGCGGGCCAAAGTCTTAGCCCAGCTACCGGCGGCTCGCGCCGGCTCGATTCCTGCGCCCAGTGCATCTAGCTTTATCAGGCGTGCGGAAGAAATAAAGCCGGCTCGTTTTAAGACGCCGGCGATCCGGGCTGGTTGAGCGGGTGGGCGCGGGCAAACGCATCGAGTTGATGGCAGGCTTGCGCGATGCGGGCGAAGTTCGGGAACGGCGCGATGTCGACGCCAAAGAACTTGGCCCCGGCGGCCTGGCTGGCAAGGCAGATGTCGGCGAGCGTCACCTGATCGCCATGGCAGAAGCGACCTGTTTCGCTGGCGCTGAGGTGAACTTCAAGCGCGGCGATCGCCCGGGTGTGCCAGTGGCGGCACCACGCCATGCGAGCGGGCTCATCGATCTTGAGCTCGTGTTCCAGATATTCGCGGACGCGCGGCACAATCAGCGGGTGGGAATCGCATGCGACGATCTGGGCGAGGCCGCGCACCCGCGCCCGGCCGCGCGCATCCTTAGGCAACAGCGGCGGATCGGGACGAGTCTCGTCGAGATATTCGATGATGGCGAGCGACTCGAATAGGGCGGGCCCTTCACCGTCGATGAGAGCCGGCAACGCCATCATGGGATTGACCGCGCGGTAAGCCGACTCGCGTTGGGCGCCCTTCAGCAGGTTGACGTCGACCTCTTCGTCGGGGGCCAGCCCCTTGAGATTGAGCGCGATGCGCACCCGATAGGTCGCCAGCGAACGCCAGAACGAAAACAGCCGGACCATGCAGATCTCCCCTTATTATCTTGCCGCTTGAGCATCGCCTCACTGTGAGCGTCCGTGAAGCAATTCAGACCTCATCCTGAGGAGCGCCCGTAAGGGCGCGTCTCGAAGGAGGGCCGCTTGCTCGTGCGAGTTTGTGGCCATCCTTCGAGGAGGCCGCCCTAGCGGGCGGCCTCCTCAGGATGAGGTTGCAAGGTGTTTTGCGGCACACTCAGCCCTTCTGTCCCCCCGGATCGGCCTTTAATCCCGCCGCCTCGATGCCGGCGATCGCACAGATCTCATCCTTGTCGGAGGTATCGCCCGAAATTCCGACCGCCCCGACTATGTCGCCGCCGGGATTACGGATCAGCACGCCGCCCGGATTGGTGACCACGCGGCCGCCGCTCGCTGGATAGAGTGCGTTGAAGAACTGCGGGGTATTGGCGGCGCGTTCGAACAGCGTGCGCGACCCAAAGCCCATGCCGAGCGCGCCCCATGCCTTGCCGTAGGCAATGTCGTAGCGAAGGATGCCGGATTTGTCCTCGCGCTTGAACGCCACCAGATGGCCGCCGGCGTCAAGCACCGCCACGGTCATCGGCACGAGGTTCATCTCGCGTGCTTTCTTTAGCGCAGCGTCCACAATGGTGCTGGCCTCGGCAAGGGTAACCGTCATGACACCTCCGTAAGCATTATTTGTTTGCCGCACGCGTCGACCAGTAAACCGACATGGCCGCCCCTTCGCCAGTGCCGAGGCCGTGGCGGCTCGCCTCTTCGAAACACGCCAGCGTATCAGCGACCAGCGGCAGCTCGACCCCGCACCTTGCTCCTTCGGCCAGCATGGTGCGCAGGTCCTTGATGCCGTTGTCGAGCGTAAACGTCGCAGGTCCCGGATCTTCGCCCCTGAGCAGATTCACGAGCGCGGGCGCGCGTACCTTCAGGACATTCGGGCCGCCGGAGGTATCAGACATGAGCTCGATCACGCGGCCGGGGTCGAGACCCAAGTGGCGGCAAAGCGCCAGCGCCTCCCCGAGCGCCTGCCAATAAACCATCAGAGGCAGATTGATTGCGAGCTTCATGGTGGCGCCAGAGCCAACCGGCCCGCAATGTTCAAGGCGCCGGCACAATCGATCGAGCAACGGCTTGGCCCGCACCGCAGCCGCCGGTTCCGCTCCCATGAGGCCGATCAGCTTGCCCTGGCGTGCCGGGCCGGTTGAGCCGCCGACCGGACATTCCACGAACGTGGCTCCGGCTGCCCGCACTTTGGAGGCAAGGGCCATTTCCACATGAGGCGCAACCGTACTCATCTCAACGAAAAGCCTGCCATTGACGTCTCCAGCGAGCAGGCCGTTGGGGCGGCCATACACCGCATCGATGGCCGCCGGGTCGGTCAAGATCGTAATGATCGTGTCCGCCGCACCGGCCAGCGCGGCCGCGCTCGACGCGGCAGTTGCGCCGAGCGCTATAAGCGGGTTGCACTTTTCGGCCGAACGGTTCCACACCGTCACTTTGTTCCCGGTCTCGATTAGCCGCTCCGCAATCGCGGTGCCCATATTGCCGAGACCGGCCACGCCCACATTCATGCGATTTCCCCGACCCGAACGCGGCGCACGATAGGCGATCGGCGCATTGGTAGGAAGCCCGTCAGGTCACTTTCGTAATGACAATCACGATGCGGACTGGTGACCCGGCCGAAACTTGGTGCTACGCGTTTTCGATCAGCGCGCGGGCGCGTCGCACCACCGGCTCGTCCACCATGCGGCCCTCGAATTCGAACGCCCCATGGCCGGCCGCCTGCGCTTCATCGGATGCCGCAACCAGCGCCCGCGCATGGTCGAGTTCCGCCTGGGTTGGCGAGAAGGCACGATTAAGGATCGGCACCACAGCCGGATGCACGCAGCTTGCGCCATCGAAGCCATGACGGCGCGCCTCGTGTGCTGATGTCTCGATCCCTGCAAGATCGTTGTAATCCGCGACGGTGCGCAACAGGCCGAACGAACGCACGCCGGCGGCCTTGGCGGCAAGATGCACCACCAGCTTGGGAAACTGCAGCACATCGGGCGTCGGCTCGGCGCCCAGCGCGGTCGCGAGATCCTCGCCGCCGGTGACCAGCGCGAAGACCCGCGGACTGGCGGCCGCGATCGCCCGCGCGTCCAGCACCGCACCAGGGTCTTCGATCATCGGCACCAGCGACGTCGCCTTGCGGCCGACATCCAGCTCGATTTCTTCGAGCAAGTCGGCCAGCGCGGCGATCGCGCGTGCCTCGCGCGCCTTCGGCACCAGCAGGCCGTCTGCGCCCGCCCGGCAAGCCGCTTCGGCATCAAGCCGAATGCGCGCAGGGTCCGAATTGATCCGCACGAATATGATGGCACCGCCGCGCCGCGTCATCGCGACCGCATCGGCGAGCCGCGCCCGCGCCGCATCCTTCTGGGCCGGCGCGACCGCGTCTTCCAGGTCAAGAATGATGGCGTCGGCGCCGCGCTCATGGGCCTTGGCGAGAAATCGCTCGGAACTCACCGGAACATAGAGCAGCGATCGGATGCGCAATGATGACTCCGTTAGAGCATCGGCCAAGTCGTGACGTTGGAGGGGCCGCACAAGCGGCATCCTCCAACATCGCCCCCTGTAGGGGCGACCCTTGTGGTCACCCTATTCGTCGCATCCGGCAACAGGGCGACCACAAGGGCCGCCCCTACATCATCCTTCCGTCGGATCGAGTCCATTGTATTGCTTCCATGACGGTCCGATCACTTCAGATTGGCCGAAGCGAGCGACTAATTGCCCATGCTTTGCGATCGACGATCTCAAGGCGTATGACATCAAAGGCGCACTGCCGATGAAAGGTCAGCCGACGCACCCAGCATTATCGCAGTAGCACGGCGCTCATTCCGGCGCGAGATGCAGTGAGGATCGCATGCAGCATTTCGCTACCATCCGCGCGCGGGCGGCCAAACGAAAGGGTGGTGAGGCCAAACTCATCGCGCTGCTGCCGAAGATCAAAAGCGCTGCGGCGCTTGCCCGAATAAAGGATGATCGGCTGCTGTCGGACATGACAAAACGGATTTTTTCGGCCGGCTTTGCGTGGAGCGTCATCGAAAAAAAGTGGCCGGGCTTTGAAGCGGCGTTCCTCGGCTTCGAGCCTAAACGCCTGCTCGCGCAGCCCGATGAGTTCTGGGAACGCTTGGCAAGCGACCCGCGCATCGTGCGAAATGCCCAGAAAATCGTAGCCGTGCGCGCCAATGCCCGGTTCATTGCCGACGTGGCCGCCGAACATGGAAGTTTTGGCAAGTTTCTCGCGGCATGGCCCGGCGCCGATCAGGTCGGCTTGCTCGACCTGCTGGCAAAACAAGGGGCTCGCCTCGGTGGGCGCACGGGTCAGTTCTTTCTGCGTTTCATCGGCAAGGACTCCTTTGTCCTGTCCATGGATGTCGTCGCGAGCCTGCGCGAAGCCGGCCTCGACATCCCGGAGAACCCGACTTCGAAGAAAGACCTTCGAAAGATACAGGAGCAGTTCAACGCCTGGGCTGCCGAAACCGGCTTACCCTTGACACACCTGTCGCGCATCTGCGCGATGTCGATCGGCGAAAACTACGACGCTGCCACGCTCCAAAGCCGATCCAACATGGCGGAAGGAGATGCCCCTTGATCGAAGTAACGTCGACCAAAGACTGGCTGGGCCGCACACGCCGGGATGAGGACGAGATCACGCTCGGTGCCGTCCAGCGGCTTGCTGCGACGCTCGATCAGGACCCCGCGGCCTTTCGGCGCGGCAGCGAGATGCCGGAAAGCTGGTACGCGATCCTGTTCGGTACGATCGCGCCGGGAAGCACGCTCGCGCCGGACGGTCATCCCGAGACCGGGGATTTTCTGCCCCCGTTCCACGGCACACGGCGGATGTTCGGCGGCAGACGCACAAAATTTGTCACGCCGATGAAGATCGGCGATACCGTGACACGCGTCTCAACGATAACGCGCGCGGAGCCGAAGACTGGCCGCACCGGACCATTCACGCTCGTGACCATTACGCACGAAATCAGCGGGCCGTTGGGCCTCGCCATCACCGAGGAACAGGATGTGGTCTATCGCGCTCCTGTTGAAGCCGGTTCGGCCGCATCGCAGCGAGAGGCCGCGCCGGCGGCCGACAAGCCGTCGTGGTCGAAACCGATCGAGCTCGATCCGGTGCTCGTGTTCCGCTATTCCGCGCTCACCTTCAACGCCCACCGTATCCACTATGACCTGCCCTATGCGCGCGGCGTCGAGGGCTATCCGGCGTTGGTGATGAACGGCGGCCTCACGGCGCTCTTGCTGATCGAGACCGCGCGTCCGCACCTGCCGGGCCCAATCGCCGCTTACGCGGCCCGCGCCATGAGCCCGCTGTTCGTCGGGCAGTGCGTCGCCTTCAATGGCCGGCTCGCCGGCAATACGGCCGTGCTGTGGGCTTCCGGACCGGACGGCGGCCTCGCCTATCGGGTCGAGGTCACGCTCGGGCGCGCGCCCCCTGTTCTATCGTCCCCCGCGGGCCGGGGAGGGTAGGGTGGCCGCTTGCCGGCGTCCGCGTGGTCGACCTTACCACGGTAGTGGTGGGGCCGACCGCGACGCTCTATCTCGCGGACTATGGCTCCTAGCGACGACATAGATGAAATGGTAAGGTCGAAGGTGACGATCGACGGGCGCAGATCTTTGGAAGAGCAATGATGCACCGACACAGTTTTCTCATTGGCACCGGCGCAGCCAGCCCCGTCGGTTGAGAATTACCGATACGGGCGAGCGCGACTTCTCGAATGATGACGTTGCCCGACAAAGTCCGGCTTGATCCGTCGTCAGTCCACCGTCAGGCAGCCGGGCCTAGAATCTGGTTTTGCCGATGACACTCAAAGCCGAGCAACGCCGGGCGCTCGCCATGATCGCGGACGGCGGATTGAATGGATGCACCGAAGCGACCTTGCGTGTGCATGGTTTGAGCATCGCGCTGCTTTCGCATCTTTTCCGTGATGACCTGATAACCATAACAGCCGAGCGGGTCCGTGTCGGTGGGCAGTTGATCGAGGTGGCCAAATTCCGGATCACGGATGCCGGGCGGGCCGCTCTGTCGGCTTGCCGAGATTGAGGTTCAAAGCCGTTGCCGCGTCCGCTCCCGCGCCTTGAGCCGCCAGATGCGAAGCTCAAACGAACCGGAATGGCAATTGATCCTATCGTTGCGGGGTGCCCCTCTTGAGGGATGGCCTCTGTGCGATGCTAGCTTTACGGGCGACACAATCGTTGAATGTCGCTTCTTGGTGTTCGTCGTGGAAATACCACGTGCGTAACATACGGCCGTCGCTTAGCTTCTGAATCTGCGGGTCGGGCAGGAGCCCGAGTTCTTTCGCGCATTCGACGAAGTTCTTCTGGTAGTCCTGCGCTTGCGCTGAGTTAGCGATGATGGCGGCGAAAGCCAGTCCAAACCCAATCTTGCGCATCTCTCCCTCCGACAAGTGGACCCGGCCACAATACCCCAGAAATTCGGGGCTCTAGTGTGCGCCGGCTCACGCGGCTTTTAGAAAATCTTGTCGCCGCCGCATTGCCAACCGAGACAACGCGCTTTCGATACTGGCGCAACTACAGTAAAATGGTCCAGTTGTCCCAGGCAGGTGTTTTGGCTCTCGCGGCGCCCCCGGTGAGTTCCGCGCTTTATTCCGCCGCCGGCGAACTGAGCAGGATGGTGCGGCTGACGATACGTTTGAAACGTGATACAAGCATCCATCAGCGCTGCAGCTTTCAGGGGAACCTCAGATGTTTGCGATATCCCCCGGGCATGTCGTCATCGTGTCCCTTTTTGCCACGCCCTCTTTGATTGCGACCCCCACAGTTGCACAACAGGAGCAAGAACTGCCGTCGGAATGGGCGCTGTGCATCAACGAGGGCAACGTGTATCCTCCCGACATCGCGGCGGATGGCTGTACGGCAGTGATCCGATCCGGCAAGCGGATGCCCCGGGAGCTTGCGGTTGCCTTTACGAATCGCGGACTTGCTTACCGGGCCCTGGGCGACATCGACCGCGCACTTGCAGATTATGACTCGGCCATCAAACTCGACCCCAGCTATGCCATAGCGTTCAACAATCGCGGCGCTGCCCGTCGCGACAAGGGGGAATACGATCGCGCCATCACGGATTACAGCGAGGCAATTCGCATCGATTCCCGCAACGCGGTCGTTTTGACCAATCGCGGCGCTGCTTATCGGGACAAGGGCGATCTCGACCGGGCCATCGCGGATTATAATGAAGCGATTCGCATAAATCCCAAATACGCGCCGGCCTTGACCGGCCGCGGCAACGCTTATCGCGAGAAGGGCGACATCGACCGCGCGGCCGCAGACTACGGCGCGGCCATCGAGGCCGACCCAAGCAATGCGATCGCATTCAACAATCGCGGCGCTGCCTATCTGGTGAAGGGCGATTTCGATCACGCGCTGGTGTATTACTCGGAGGCGATCCGGCTCGATCCCAACTACGCGCTTGCATTCAACAATCGCGGCATGGCGTGGCGGGACAAGGGCGATCTCGATCTCGCGGTCATGGATTTCGGCGAGGCGCTCAGGCTTAATCCACGTTTTGGTGCCGCAATGGTCAACCGGGCCAACGCATTGCGCGACAAAGGGGAGTTCGATCGTGCGCTGGCGGACTACGGCGATGCGATTAGGCTCAATCCAAGAAATACGTTCGCGCTCAGCAGTCGCGGGTTGGCACATCTGCGGCGCGGCGAACTCGACGGCTCGATTGCAGATTTCGACGCTGCGCTCGCTCTCAACCCGAAGCTAGCGGATTCGCTTTATGGACGCGGCATCGCAAAGCGCAAGAAGGGCGATTCGGCTGGCGC
>Ga0066903_100003345_pt1 | contig 13069 bp, 10 predicted proteins | sample PanSoiMetaGPlot1_FD_67491 | JGI IMG/M metagenome (GOLD analysis project Ga0066903, IMG submission 67491) | Tropical forest soil microbial communities from Panama analyzed to predict greenhouse gas emissions - Panama Soil - Plot 1 (version 2) | ecosystem: Environmental > Terrestrial > Soil >... | reverse complement strand
GTTCCTGCTCCGACAGACCGAGTCGCTCGGCCAGACGAACCGCGATCAGACAGGCCCGCAGGACATGCTCCATCGGCTGGCCGAGCCCGAAGTCGGACGCGAAGGAGAGGGCCGCCACGAGCTCGGACAGGCGCACGCCCGACGAGCGACCCGGGGCAGCGGCGGCCGGGCCCTCGTCGTCGGGGCCGATGTCCTCCGTGCCGACATCCCGGCGCGACATTGCGCCAACCTACACGCGGGCACGCGCCGAGGAACCGGCTCCGTGGCGGCGGGGGCTAGGATCCCGGCGTGGAGCACTACGTCATCCACGGGGGCGTCGCGGGGTACGACCGCCTGAAGGTGCTGGCGCGTGCCCATTGGCCTGCCACCTCCGAATTCCTCGACCGGGTGGGCGTCGGCGCCGGGACGCGATGCGTCGACGTCGGGTGCGGAGGCGGCGACGTGACGCTCGAGCTCGCGCGAATGGTGGGATCCGGCGGACATGTCACCGGCATCGACATGGACGAGGTGAAGCTGGCGTTGGCCCGCAAGGCCGCGAACGAGCGCGGCATCGGGAACGTCGAGTTTCGCGCCCAGAACGTGAATGACTGGAACGAGGCCGGGGCGTACGACCTCGTGTTCTCCCGGCTCCTCCTCGAGCACCTGAGCAGACCCGTCGACCTGCTCCGGCGGATGTGGAGCGCCGTCGCGCCCGGCGGCGCGATCGCCGTCGAGGACGGCGACTTCGATGCCCTCTTCTGCTACCCGACGAACGAGGGGTACGAGTTCTACGCGGCCGAATTTCCGGAGACGATCCGGCGCCACGGCGGCGATCCCACGCTCGGCCGCAAGCTGTTCGCGTATTTCCTGGAGGCGGGGATTCCGGAGCCCGACTTGATGGTCGACCAGCGGGTCGAGCGCGACGGGGACGTGAAGATGCTTCTCGTCCTGACCCTCGACGCCATCGCCGAGACCATGCTCTCCGATGGAATCGCGCCCGACAGGATCCGCGCCGCTCGGGACGACCTCGTCAAGATCGCCGGCAATTCGTCGACGATCGTCGGGGGACCGCGCATGTTCCACACCTGGTCGCGGCGGCCGCCAAACGCAGGCTGACCGAGCGACTCAGCCGCGCCCGGTCGTCGTTCCCGCGAGCCCCACGGGCGTGAGGGATCGGGTTGCTCCGTCGTGTGGAATCGTCATGCGCACCGTCCCGAGCTGCGCCGTGCCGCCCGCTCCCGCCCCCCAGCGGATAGCGACGAACGCTGCCTGGGGAACGATCGACTGCACGCCCTCCACCGTGTAGAGGTACGGCGTCCAGTCCCCCTTCGCCGCAGCGGCGCCGCCGTTGACCGCGACGTCCCTGCCGGGAACGAGCCGCCAGTCCCGTCCGTTGCGGGACAGCAGGAACTGAAAGTGCAGGACGCTCGGGCTCGCGACGCCTTCGACGCCGATCACGCCTGTCTGGCCCTGCACGACGTCACTGGAGGGAAGATCGCCGTCGAGTGGACGGTAGTACCCGACCGCCTCCACCGAGCCGAGTCCCGGCTGGTTCCACGCGATCTGCTGCGCGCCGCCGCCCGAGCCGACCCTCGTCGTGTCGCCCGTGAAGAGCGCGGCGTCGCCGGTCACGGTCGAGAGCCCGGGGGTATGGCTCCAGGAGCTGGCAAACGACGACAGCGGGTCGACCACCGTCCGGTCGTTCAGCGTGAACGGAACCGACGGTGGACCGCCGACGTCGTTCGGGTTGACGGCCACCACCCGGTACGCGACGCCGGGACCGTCCGGCGCCCCGCGGTCGAGCCAGGGGTCGGACGTCGCGTCCCCCGATACCAGGCCGATCGTCGCCCACGACCCGTCGGCCCCGAGCCGCTGGACCTCGTACGCGCCGGCCACCGCCGAGCCCGTCCACTCCAGGAGGTTCCCCGCGGGGAGATGCTCCACGTTGGTCACCGCCGGAGCCGCCGGGACCGGGAAGCGCGGGACCGGCCGCCCCGACATGGCGAACGCGTGGTCGCGGAGCTCCGCGACCTGCGGCGCGTCGGACGTATCCGCCAGCGCCGGAGCCGGACCTCCGACGTCTCGGCGGTCGCCGGGCAGATGAGCCTCGTACCCGTCGTAGTGCTGCTCGTAACCGAAGTCGTCGTTCAGCCCGCCGAGCGACCAGTAGAGGTCGCCGGAGAGTCCCCTGGCCGACTCGGCCGCTCGCAGGAACGGCGCCAGCCCGCCCGGTTCGTTCCAGCCGTACTCGCCCGCGACGAAGACCTTGCCCGCCGCCGACACCGTGCTTGCGTCGGCGACCAACCGCGGGGTGTTCAGGGGATAGAAGTGGTCGGAGACGATGTCGACGTCGGTGAGCGCGAGGTCGGACTCGTCGACTCCCGCGTAGCCGTCCTCGACAAGATGGTTGCCGTCGATCGACTTGATGAACGCGGAGATCGCTCGCGTCCAGCTCACCGGCGGTCGGATCTCGTTGCCGGTCTCCCACGCCATGATCGTCGGGTCGTCCTTGTTGGCCACGCCCGTGTACACGTTCACGTGGTTCAGGATCACCGAGACGTATCGCTCGAACGCGGCGATGGCGCGCGGGTCGGTGAAGAACGTCTGCGCGCACGTCGTCGACGGGCACCGGCTCCCGGAGAGTCCGAGCCAGTCGGTGAAGACGTGATAGCCCCCGTGGTAGTAGTCGTAGTTGTCGACGAGCGGCACGATGAGGCGAAGGCCGAGCCGCCCCGCGTCCGCGATCGCCAGGTCGATGTGGCGGAGCGCGATCTGATTGAAGACGCCGAGCGACGGCTCGATGCTGAGTGGGTTCCCCACACCGATGCCGAGGGTGTGCGACCGGACCACCGTCGCGCCCATAGCGGCGGCGGCGGTGAGCGCCGACTCGACCCGGAGCGGCGTGGGATACGTGATGGTCGTCCGCGAGTTCTCGTCGAGCCCCAGCCAGTAGATGTTCGGCCCGGAGAACCGGAACGTCCGTCCCGCGAGGGTCAGGCGGTTGCCCGAGCGTTGGACGAAGTCGGCCGAGGTCGTCCTGGCGGGAGACACCAGCGCGTCGGCGGGCGCGGCGGGGGTGACGGGGCCGGCCACGACCGAGAGCAGCAGCGCAGAGGAGATCCAGGCGCCGGCTGTGTGGATGCGGGCAATCGACAATGAGCGCATAGCAGTGGCGAAGCGAATGGAATGAACCTCAGCAGTAACACTGAATGCTAGAACCGTCAACGCCGGCCCGGGCGACGATCAGGCCTCGAAGACCGTCCGACCTCCGACCACCGTCCGGACGACGGTCGCGTCGAGCAACGACTCGGGGCCGGCATCGAACGGGTCGGCGTCGAGGACAACGAAGTCCGCAAGCTTGCCCGGGTCGAGCGACCCGCGTTCGCGCTCGTCGCGACAGGACCACGCCGCATCGATCGTCGCCCCTCGCAACGCGGCGTCGAGCGGGATCGTCGGCTCGCCCGGCGGAGCGGGAATCGATCGGTCGAGCGCGGACCGGCGCGTCGACGCGATGAACAGGTTGTGGAGCGCCTCGAGCGGCGCGGTCGGCGCGTCGGTCCCGAGGACGAGGCGTGTCGAGGCACCGATCGCCGTCCACGGAAACCCGCGGGTCGATCGCTCGTCCCCGAGCATCGCCGTCCAGTTGTCCCGGATCGCCGGGTCCGCGTGCACGGGCTGCATCGAGGCCGTTACGTTCAGCTCGCCGAACCGGGGAATGTCTTCCGGGTCCGGCAGCTCGATGTGCTCGATCCGGTGCCGGAGATCCGTCGGGCCGTTCGCCCCCGCCGCCTCCTCGAACGCGTCGAGCGCATTGCGGATGGCCCGGTCGCCGATCGCGTGGATGGCGACCTGCAGGCCGGCGGCGTCGGCGGCGACCACGGTGGGCCGCAGGAGATCCGGCTCCCAGATCGCCGGCGGGTGCGACCCGTTCGCGAACGGCCACAGCATCGCCGCGGTGCAGGCGTCGATGACGCCGTCGGACACGATCTTGATCCCTACGACCGACAGCCACGGAGACGCGTGCCGTGCGGCGAGCGCGGCGGCTTCCTCGATCTGCGGCGCCGGGTCGCGGTCCGGAGCCATCAGCACGTGCGCACGGATCCGAGCGGTGAGGCCGTCGGCGCGCTCGGCCCTCGCCATCGCGGCCAGGTCGGGTGGGGTCAGCGCCATGTCCACCACGGAGGTGACGCCCGCGGCGGCGAGTGCACCGAGGACGGCGCGCAGTCGTTCGTCGCGCTCCGCGTCGGTCGTGATCGACGCGAAGTGTTCCCAGGCAAGGGCGACGGCGGTCTCCTTGAGCTCTCCCGTCGGAGCGCCGTCGCCGTCGCGGACGATCTCGCCGCCCGGAGGGTCGGGCGTCCCGGCGCCGATGCCGAGCTGCGCGAGACCGGCCGTGTTGACCCAGCCGGAATGCAGGTCGTTCGCGTCGAGGAAGACCGGACGGTCGGCCACGACCTGGTCCAGCATCTGCCGCGTGGGTGCGCCGTTCGGTATCGAGGAGTGGAGCCATCCGCGCCCGAGCACCCATGGTGAGGCGGGATGCTCGTCGGCCCAGCCCCGCACGAGCGGCGCGATGCCCGCGAGGTCCCTCGCGTGGACGAGGTCGGCGCGGCGCAGCGCGTCGCCCGCCATCAACGTGTGGAAGTGCGCGTCGGTGACCCCGGGGAGGGCGAATCGTCCTCCGAGGTCGACGACCTCGGTGTCCGGCCCGTATGCCGCAGCCACCTCGCCGTCGCCCCCGACGGCCGCGAGTCGATCGCCGGAGACGACCACCGATTCGGCCCACGGAACGTCGCCCGCGGTGAAGAACCGTCCTCGTCGGAAGACGATGTCCGTCGCGGCCACGCCCGGATACTAGCCGCGATGCCCGGCCGCGAGGACGGCATCGCCCGCGGATTGCGCGTGCGGGCGGATGGTGACGACGCAGGCTCCGGCGGATCGCGCGATGTAAGGTCGCGGCGCCGGCCGTCGCGGCCCGGCGGTGTGCTCCCGATGAAGCGCTTGCCGAAGCGGAAGCGGAGGAACATATGAATGCGTCGCTCCTCGCGGTCCTGGGCGACACCGAACGGTTGCTCGTCTCGGAGACCGAGCGCACCTCACTCGGCGCCCTCGACGAGGACGAGGCCATCGAGCTGGAGACGCGGATCAGGCGGGCACGGAACAAGTACGTCCTGCAGTACCGCCGCGCCGCAAGCGCCGCCGTAAGCACGAAGGGGGGACGCGGCAAGGCCCGCCCCGAGAACGCGCGTGCGAGGCTGAAGGCCGAGGCGTTCGAGGAGGCGTTGTCCCGGGTCAGTCGCCGTGTCGCGGTCCTCGCCCGGCAGGCGGCGAAGGAGCTGCGAACCGAACGGCTCGCCGCCGCAGCGGCCGGCTCGCGCGACGAAGGTGCCGTTCGGCGACGCTCGGCGCGCCACGGGACCGCGACCGAGGCAACCGCCGGGGCGGAAGCGGCGGCCGCGCGGGCGCTCCGATCTCCCCGGACCGAAAAGATGCGAGCGGGCACCCCGGCCGCCGGCGCCCGCCGTCAGGCGAAGAAGGATGGCCGGCATCGCCGATGAGCTGCTGGTGTCGAGCGATCGACGATGCGCTCCATTGCAAAGCGGAGCTCGTCAGCGGGTGGGCGCGAGAGGATTTGAACCTCCACGGGGTTGCCCCCACAGGAACCTGAATCCTGCGCGTCTGCCAAGTTCCGCCACGCGCCCGTGGCCGGTGATGGTACAGGATCGCAACGCGCGGCCGAAGCTTCGTTCGCAAGCCCCGCCGGAGGCCCCCGATATAATCCGAAGAAGTTCCTCCGAGCCCTCTACCTGCGGAAACGGCCGAGAACAGTGGGCATCCTCAACGACTTCGAACGCCGCCTGGAAGGAACCATCGAGGGGATCTTCGCGAAGGCCTTTCGCACGGGCCTGCATCCCGTCGAACTGGCGACGCGCATCCTCAAGGAGATGGAGGCCGGCAAGACGGTCGGCGTCCGCGGCGTCTGGGTTCCCAACCACTACCTCTTTCGGCTGTCGTCGCCCGACTTCGAGCGGTTCAGCGACACGCAGAAGGCGCTGCGCCGCGAGCTCGAGAGCGTCGTCACCGACGGCGCGCGCGAGCGCGGGTGGGGGCTGGTCGGACCGCCGGAGGTGGAGTTCGAGGAGGACGAGAGCCTGAAGCAGGGAGCGTTCTCGTGCGAGGCGTCGCTCGTCGAGGGCCCAAGCGGCTGGGCGCCGCCGGTCGAGCCGGGGGCGCCCGTCGCGTCCGTCCCGGGGGCCGGCGTGGCCGTGGCCCCGGGCGGGTCGACGGACGGACCGGCCACGCTCACGTTGATGCACGAGGGTGCGGCCGCGCGGACGTTCGCGGTGCAAAAGGAACGAACCACGGTCGGCCGGCTGCCGGAATGCGACGTCGTGGTGGACGATCCCGGCGCGAGCCGGCATCACGCGGAGATCCGGCGCGTCGGTTCCGCGTACGTCGTCAACGACCTCGGATCGACGAACGGCACGCTCGTGAACGACGCGCGCGTCACGGAGCAGGCCCTTGCCGACGGCGACCGGATCACGATCGGGAACACGGTGCTCGAGTTCCGGAGAGGGTAGGCGCGTGCCGCCCTTCGTCCTCGACGTCCTGAAGTTCGCGTTCCTCGTGCTGCTCTACTTCTTCGTGTACCGCGCGCTGCGGGTGGCGACCCTCGACGTCCGGGGGGGCGCCGCAGGGGCATCCGCCTCGCGTGCGGCCGCCCCGCCGAAGCACGCGCGGCGCACGCGGGACTCGGGCAAGGCACCGCGCAAGCTGCTCGTCATCGACGACCGCGGCTCGAAGACCGGCACGTTCCGGCTCGAGCAGCCGCTGCAGGTCGGCCGCGCCGACGCGTGCCAGATCCGGCTGGGCGACACGTACATATCCCAGTACCACGCGCGCATCTATCCGCGGGACGGCACGTGGTACGTCGAGGATCTCGGCTCCACCAACGGCACCTACCTCAACCAGCGCAAGCTGACGGGACCGTCGGAGCTGCACGCGGGCGACCGCCTCAAGCTCGGCAAGACGACACTGGAGCTGCGCGCATGATCGTTCGCGTTGGCGCCCGGACCGACGTCGGGAAGGTCCGCACCCGCAACGAGGACGCGTACCTCGTCGAGGAGCCCCTGTTCGCCGTCGCCGACGGGATGGGCGGCCACAGGGGCGGGAACGTCGCCTCGGCGCTGACCATCGAGGCCATCCGCGAAGCCGCGCCCACGTGGGACCCGTCGGGCGACCCGCTCGTCCAGGCGGTCCGGCGCGCCAACCGTGTCGTGCACGAGCGCGCCGCCGGCGACCACAACCTGCGGGGGATGGGAACGACCGTGACGGTGCTCCAGACCTCGGGTGCGGCCGCGGTCATCGCCCACGTCGGCGACTCGCGCGCCTACCTTCTACGCGACGGCGACCTGCGGCAGCTGACCCACGACCACACGCTGGTCCAGCAGATGGTCGACGAGGGCAAGATCTCCCAGGAAGAAGCCGGGGTGCATCCGGCCCGCAACATCATCACGCGCTCGCTCGGGGTCGACGAGGACGTCGACGTCGACGAGCAGCGCCTCGACCTGCGGCCGGGCGACCGCGTCCTTCTGTGCTCCGACGGACTGACCGGGATGCTCGAGGCCGACGAGATCGGGCAGGTGATGCGCGACGAGCGCGACCCGCAGGCGGCGGCCGACACGCTGGTCGACCTCGCCGTGGAACGCGGCGGCGACGACAACGTGACGACGGTCGTCGTCGACCTCGAGGAGGGCGACGACGACGCCCGCCGCGCCGTCCCTGCGGAAGAGCCGGCGACCGGCGGCTCGGCCGCGCCCCAAAGCCGGGCAGAGGAGACCGCCCCGGCGGCCGTCGCCACACGGACCAAGCCCGCCGACGCGAAGGCCGCGATCGCGCGGGCGGAGGCTCGGGCGGAGGCGGCGGCGACGCCCGCGGAGCCGACGTCCCCGCCTCCACGCCGCCGATTCCACTGGGGACGCATCGCGGCCTGGGTGGCCGTGCTCGTCGTCGTCGTCGTCGGCGCGTGGATCGGCGTGCGGACGTACGTGGACCATCAGTGGTACGTCGGGGTGCAGGATGGGAACGTCGCAATCTTCAACGGCATCCCCGGACGGCCGCTCGGCCTGCACCTGTCGCACGCCGTCTCGGTGACCGACGTCCCCGCCACCACGGCGGAAGGGCTGCAGCCATGGCAAGGGCTCTCCGGCGGGATCACCACCGACGACCAGGCCGCCGCCGAGGCCCTCGTCTCGCAGATCCGCTCCGACGTCGCGACGTCGCCGGTCGCGCCGTCGTCGCCCTCCCCCACGCCGAGTCCCTGATGGCGACCCAGGCCGACCCACTCGTTCGCAGCCGCGCCCAGACACAGCTCGCCCTGATCGTCGTCGCCGTCGTCCTGTCCATCGGCGCCTACGTCATGGTCGTGATGGGAACGACGGGCAAGACCCCCGAGGGCGTCGCCGGACTGGTGGCGGCGATGGGACTCTCGTACCTCGGCGCGCACCTCGTCGTCCGCCGCTTCGCCCCGGGCGCCGACCCGACGTTCCTTCCGGTCGCCGCCATGCTCTGCGGCCTCGGCTACGCGATGATCTATCGCCTGCGGCCCAGCCTCGCCGCCGAGCAGTTCACGTGGATGCTGATCGGCATCGGGCTGTTCTGCCTGACGCTGATCGTCGTGCGCGACGACCGGACGCTCGAGTCGTACACGTACACGATCGGGCTCGTCGGCGTGGCGCTGCTCCTGCTGCCGATCGTCCCGCACGTCGGCGAGACCATCAACGGCGCCCGCCTCTGGGTGAGCCTCGGACCCGTGTCCTTCCAGCCCTCGGAGGTCAGCAAGGTCCTCCTGACGATCTTCCTCGCGAGCTACCTCGACCGCCGAAAGGAGCTCCTCGCCACCGCGACGCGACGTGTCGGCCCACTTCGTGTGCCGGAGCCGCGCTACTTCGGCCCGCTGCTGCTGGCCTGGGTGCTCGCGCTCGGCGTGCTGTTCGTCGAGAACGACCTCGGCTCGTCGCTGCTGTTCTTCGGCATCTTCGTCGTGATGCTGTGGGTGGCGACCGGGCGGGGCGCGTACCTGGCCGCGGGCGTGGTGCTGTTCGCCGTCGCCGCGACGCTCGGCTACCTGCTGATCCCGCACGTGCAGGACCGCGTCCTCATCTGGTTGCACGCGCTTGCGCCGGCCTACGTGAACGGCACCGGGTACCAGGTGGCGCAGGGACAGTTCGCGATGGCGACCGGGGGCGTGTTCGGGTCGGGCCTGGGCCAGGGCTACCCCTGGAAGATCCCCTACTCGTGGACCGACTTCATCTTCGCCGCGCTCGGCGAGGAGCTCGGACTGTTCGGCGTCACCGCGGTGCTGCTGCTGTACGTCGCGATCTGCGCGCGCGGCCTGCGCGCCGCGATCCAGCGCACCGACGGCTTCGGCAAGCTCCTCGCGACCGGTCTGACGACGGTGATCGCGCTGCAGACGTTCGTGATCGTCGGCGGCGTGACCCGGCTGATCCCGCTGACCGGCATCACGCTCCCCTTCGTCTCGTACGGAGGCTCGAGCCTTGTCACCAACTTCGTCCTGCTGGCGCTCCTGGTCCGCGTGTCGGCGCCCAGGCTGGGTGAGCACCTCGCCGGCCGCCGCGCGCGGGTGGCGGCGTCGAACGGAGGCGCCTCGTGATGGACCGGCAGATCCGGCGGCTCGGCCTGGCGTTCCTCGCCATGTTCGTCCTGCTGTTCGCCCAGGTGAACTACGTCCAGGTCTTCGCGGCGAACCGGCTGAAGAACAACCCCGCCAACCCGAGGATCCTTCTGTCGGAGTACAAGAACCAGCGCGGCGAGATCCTCGCCCGCGATGAGCGCACGGTCCTCGCGCGCAGCGTCCCGACAAACGGATCGCTCAAATACCTGCGCGTCTATCCGCACGGGTCGCTCTACGGCCAGCTCACGGGGTACTTCTCGCTGATCTACGGACGAAGCGGACTGGAGGAGAGCCAGAACGACTGGCTGTCGGGCACGTCCTCGCGCCTGATCCCCCAGACCCTCGTCGACGAGCTGCTCGGCCGGCCGCGGCGCGGCGCCACGGTCGTCACGACGATCGACCCGTCGTTGCAGCGGACGGCCGCGCAAGCGCTCGGCCCCCTGCCCGGCGCCGTCGTCGCGATGAACCCCCGCAACGGTCAGATCCTCGCGATGGTGAGCAACCCCTCGTACGACCCCAACCCGCTCGCCTCGCACGACATCGCGCCACAGCGGCGCGCGTGGCACCGGCTCACGCACGACCCGAACCAGCCGCTCGTTCCCCGCGCCAACCAGCAGCTCTATCCGCCGGGCTCGACGTTCAAGCTGGTGACCGCGTCGGCGGCGCTCGAGAACGGCATGACGCCCGACACGAGGTTCCCCAACCCGTCCGTGCTCGACCTTCCGCAGACGACCAACACGCTGCAGAACTTCGGCGGCGAGCATTGCCTCGGGGGCGCGCCCACGATCACGCTCGCGCAGGCGCTGACGGTGTCCTGCAACGTCGTGTTCGGCGAGATCGGGCTTCAGCTCGGCGCCGAGAAGCTCGTCGCCCAGGCCAAGAAGTACGGATTCGACGGGACGATCCCCTTCGAGATCCCGTTCGCGGAAGGGCGGATCCCGAACGCCGCGGCGTTCAAGGACAACCTTCCGCTGGTGGCGTTCTCCGCGATCGGCCAGGCGAGCGTCCTCGCCAACCCGCTCCAGATGGCGCTCGTCACGTCCGCCATCGCGAACCACGGGGTCGAGATGCTCCCCCACCTCGTCAAGGAGATCCGGGACTCCTCCGGCAAGGTCGTCGAGACGGTTCCGCCACAGGAGTACGGACAGCCCATCTCGCCCACGACCGCGGCCGAGCTCACACAGATGATGGTGAGCGTCGTCCAGGAGGGAACCGGAACGGCGGCCCAGATCCCGGGCGTCTCGGTCGCCGGGAAGACCGGGACGGCGCAGCATCCGGGCGGGAACCCGCATGCCTGGTTCGTGTGCTTCGCCCCGTCGCAGCACCCCAAGCTCGTCGTGGCGGTCGTGGTGCTGGACGGCGGGAGCCTCGGGAGCGAGGCCACCGGCGGGGCGGTCGCGGCCCCGATCGCCAAGGCCGTCCTCGAGGCAGGTCTGGCACGATGAGGGGTGCACTGGGCCCCGGAGCCGGGCGGAAGGCCCGGCGGGAAGGCGGCGGATGAGCCAGTCGCACGTCGTGGGAGGGCGCTACGAGCTGACGTCGCTCCTCGGGAAGGGGGGCATGGCGTCGGTCTACCTGGGCACCGACCAGGTGCTCGGCCGGCCCGTCGCGGTCAAGGTCCTGTCGCCGCAGTTCGCGGCCGACGCGTCGTTCGTCGCGCGGTTCCGGCGCGAGGCGCAGGCCGCGGCGGCGCTCAGCCACCCCAACGTCGTCGGCGTGTACGACACCGGGTCCGACGGCAACGTGCACTACATCGTCATGGAGTACGTGGAGGGCCGCACGCTCGCCGACGTCATCCGGTCGGAGGGCCCGCTGCTCCCCGAGCGCGCCGCCGAGATCGCCGAGCAGGTCGCCGCCGCGCTCGCGTTCTCGCACCGCGCCGGGATCATCCACAGGGATGTGAAGCCGGCCAACATCATGATCACGCGTTCCGGCGACATCAAGGTGATGGACTTCGGCATCGCGCGCGCACAGGCGGGCGACTCGCTCACGCGCACGCAGACGGTGCTCGGGACGGCGACGTACTTCTCGCCCGAGCAGGCGCAGGGCGAGGGCGTCGACGCGCGGTCGGACATCTACGCGCTCGGCTGCGTCCTGTACGAGATGGTCACGGACTCGCCCCCGTTCACCGGCGACACGGCCGTGAGCGTCGCGTACAAGCACGTCCGGGAGGCGCCGGTGCCGCCCTCCCGCGCCAACCCCGACGTGCCGCCGGCGCTCGACGCGATCATCCTCAAGTGCCTGGCGAAGAACCCGGCCAACCGCTACCAGTCGGCGGACGAGCTGCGCGGCGACCTCGACCGTTTCCGCCACGGCCAGCCCGTGTCGGCGACGCCGGTGCTCGCGGCCGACGCCGCCACCCAGGTGGTCTCCCGCCAGGCCGCCGCGGGTGGCACGCAGGTCATGACGCGGACCGAGAGCATCGCCGAGCAGGACCGCCGCCGCCGGATCATCATCATCTCGATCGTCGTGGGGCTGCTCGCCCTGCTGGTCGCGGCGTACTTCCTCATCAAGGCCGGATCGCCGGGGACCCCGGACGTCACCGTCCCGAACGTGGTCAACATCCAGGCGAACTCCGCGTGCGATCAGTTGAAGCAGAAGAACCTCAAGTGCGACGCGTCGAAGATGCAGCCCTCGACGGACATCGCCAAGGGTTTCGTCATCAGCTACACGCCGACGGGCCAGGTGCCCGAGGGGACGACCATCCACCTCACCGTCTCGAACGGGAAGCCCACGGGCAACGTGCCGAACGTCGTGTGCGAGCCGCGCGCTCAGGCCGAGAGCGATCTGACGAACGCGGGCTTCAAGCCCGTGCGCGCCGGCAGCGCGACGAACGCCAACTGCACGACGCCGGGCTCGGTGGCCAAGCAGAATCCGGCGAGCCCGGGCGGGCAGACGAAGCGGCCGCTGGGCTCCAACGTGTTCCTCTATTTCGTGCCGCAGCCGACGTCGCCGCCTCCGACGACGCCGCCTCCGACGTCCCCCCCGACGTCGCCGCCGACGTCGCCGCCGACGTCGCCGCCGTAGGACGTCGCGAACCACGGGGCGTCGGCGGCCCGTGGTACGGTCGGCCCGTGCTCGACGCAGTCCACGAGGAGTTCACCGACGAGGAGCGCGCGGCGCTCGCGCCGTTCTTCACCAACCTCGACGAGCCCGTCTTCTGCGTCGTGAACCTGCCCGAGGTCGTCAAGGGCGCGCTGTTCGCCCGGTACTCGCGGACCTCCAAGACGCTCCGCCGGCTGTTCCTCGACGAGTTCCTGGGCGAGGGCGCCGCCGAGCTCGGCCGCGCCGCCGCCGGGCTGTCGGCCGCCGGCGTGGGCGTCGAGCGCGCCGAGCGCCTGTACGAGCGCGTGTTCTCCGACTACGGCGACGACTCGGTTGCGCAACTCGGCGGCG